>Ga0307415_100000123_pt1 | contig 33429 bp, 31 predicted proteins | sample DK1Cmetagenome_FD_204524 | JGI IMG/M metagenome (GOLD analysis project Ga0307415, IMG submission 204524) | Maize rhizosphere microbial communities from greenhouse at UC Davis, California, United States - DK15-C-2 | ecosystem: Host-associated > Plants > Roots > Rhizosphere > Soil | place: USA... | reverse complement strand
GTGACGGCCAGGGTCGCGGCCCGGTCGGCGCCTGGGCAGGCCGCTGGAGGTGCTGGGTCATCACCATCACACCAGGTCATGGTCGTCCGGCATCTGCCTAGGGTGAGGGGAGGGGACTACTGTGGGGACGAAAGCCCTGCGCAAGGCAGCCGGCCACCACCGGAGGGTGGGCCATGGAGATCCAGCACTCCACCCAGGACGGCTGCCAGGTTGTCACCCTTACCGGCAGCATCGACCTGTTCAGCGTCTCCCAGATCCAGCGCGCCCTGGTCAAGGACCTCAGCGATGAGCCCTTCGCGGTGATCTGCGACCTGGCCGGGGTCGACACCCTGGACCCGGTGTGCGCCACCGTCTTCGCCACGGTGGCCAACCACCCCTCCAGCCGCTGGCCAGCCACCAGCTTCCTGCTCTGCTGCGCTCAGCCGTCCGTGGCCGAGATCCTCGGCCTGCTCACGGTGCCGCACTTCCTGCAGCTGTACGCCAGCCTCCAGGACGCCCTGGACGCGGCCGTGGCCCGACCCCCGTACCTGCGCGACGAGCTGGTGCTGGCCCCGATCCCGACCGCGGCGGCCTCCGCCCGCGCCTTCGTCCGGGACCTGTTGGGCTACTGGCAGCTCGCCCTCCCCGACAACACGCTGGCGGATCGGGCGGTGTTGTTGGCCGCCGAGCTAGTCACCAACGCCGTGGTCCATGCCCGCACCGAACTGCAGCTACGGGTCGAGCTGCGCGGCGAGCTGCTGCACCTCGCAGTGCGCGACGGCAGCCCGCGGCTGCTGCGCCTGGTTACCATCCCCGACCCCGAAGCCGAGGGGGGCCGTGGGCTGTGGCTGGTTGAGCAGCTCGCCCGCGCCTGGGGGGTCAACCGCCACCCCGACGGCGGCAAGGTCGTCTGGTGCACCCTCAGGCTCTAAGGATCAACCGTTGAACCGGTGAGCGGCGCCGTCGAACGGGCGCCGTCCTGAGTACGGCCACTGGGTTCGAGGCGGCGCCCTCGAACACCCGCTGGCTGAGGACCTCCAGCAGTCCCCAACGGCTGCTGCACCCTCGGGCGTCACCAATCGGGAGGGCGCGGTGCGTGGATGCGCGGCCCGATCAGCTGGTCGGTGGCTGCTGGACCGGCTCGTCGACCACAACCACGATCACTCCGCGGAGGGCCTTGTCGCTGTCGAGCAGGGGGTTGCAGGTGACCCGGCAGGTCACGGCCCTGCCGCGCCGGTTGGTGGCCTGGACCAGGGTTGACTGGGTGCCGTTCTCGCCGCTCATGGCCACCCGCAGCGCGGGCCGGAGTTGGTCGACGGGCAGACCGATGTCGAGGTTCAGGAAGTGCTGGCCCTGCACCTCCTCCTGGCGGACCCCCCACAGGTCCTCGGAGCCGTGGTTCCAGACCAGCACCCGCAGGTCGGGGTCCAGGACCACCACCGCCCCGCCCAGGCCGGCCCAGATCGACTCCAGGAAGGCGTTGAGCTGGTTCAGCTCGGCGGTCCGGACGCCCAGCTCGTCGTTGATCGTCTGCAGCTCCTCGTTGGTGGACTGCATCTCCTGGTTCATCGTCTCGAGCTCTTCGTTGGTCGACTGGAGCTCCTCGTTGGTCGTCTCCAGCTCCTCCACGGTCGACTGGAGCTCCTCGTTGGTCGTCTCCAGCTCTTCGTTGGTCGACTGGAGCTCGGCGTAGGCGCCCTCCAGCCCCTGGTTGACGTGCTCCAGCTCCTCCTTGTAGCGGCGCGACCGGGTCACGTCGGCGAAGCTGATGCTGGCCCCGAGCAGCGCCTGCTGGTCGTCGAGCAGCGGGACGACCTGCACTTCCAGGTGGGCGACCTCGCCCGAAGGCATCGGCCACTCGACCTCGTCGACCTGGGAGGGGCGCCGGTCGAGGTAGGCCTGCTGGATCTTGGAGCGCAGCTCCAGCGGCCGGTAGGACAGCTCCAGGTCCTGGAACGGCCGGGCGAGGTCGTCGACACTCAGCTTGAACAGGGCCCGCGCCCGGGCATTGGCCAACATCAGGTAACCGCCGGCATCGACCACGATCTGGGCCTCGGGGCCGGCCTCCAGCGCGGCGCTGCGGATCCGCTCCTCCCGCGCGCGCTGGCTGCCGACCGGCCGCTCCCCGGCCTCGGTCAGGACCATCAGCCGCTCGCGCAGGGTCGCCCCCGGGACCTTGCGGAACACCCGGCGCCTGAGGTCGGTGGAGGTGAACAGGTCCGAGTGGGCCAGCAGCATCTCGGCCTTGCCCAGCAGCAGGTAGCCGCCCTCACGCAGGGCGAAGCTGAAGCGGGCCAGCACCTGGGCCTGGGTCTCGGAGTTCAGGTACATCAGGGTGTTGCGGCACACCAGCAGGTCGATCCGGGGGATCGGGGCGTCCTTAATCAGGTTGTGAGGGCCGAAGATGACCAACCGCCGCAGCTCTTTCGAAAACGTGTAGTGATCGCCGTTGTGCTCGAAGTAGCGCTCCAGCAGCTCCGGCGGGACCCCTTCCACCTGCTTGGCCGCGTACCGGGCCTGGCGGGCCTGGTTGAGGGCCTCCTCGTCGAGGTCGGTGGCGTAGATCTTGACCCGTTCCCGCACCGCGTCGGCCCCCATGGCCTCGGCGGCGAGCATGGCCAGGGTGTAGGCCTCCTCCCCGGAGGCGCAGCCGGCGCTCCACATCCGGACCTGCTCGTCCTCGCCCTTTTCGGCCAGGATCCGGGGCAGGATCTCGGCGGCCAGGTAGTCCCAGGTCGGTGGGTCGCGGAAGAAGCTGGTCACATTCAGCAGGATGGCGTTGAACAGCTGGGTGAACTCCTCGGGGTCGACCTCGAGGTGGTCCAGGTAGCCCAGGTAGCTGTCGACCCCGACGTCCTGCATGCGCTTCTGGATGCGGCGGCTCAGGCTGGTCCGCTTGTAGCCGGTGAAGTCGAAGCCGCGGCTGCGGCGCAGATAATCCAGCAGCACCTCCAGGTCCCGGTCGGCCGGCAGCTCAACCATCGGTCGCCTCCGTCGACGGCAGTGGCGCCGATCCGTGGCGATCGCCGGAGAGCAGCCAGGCGGTGGCGAAGGCATCACGGCTCAGCAGCAGGTCGCGGACCAGCCGGGCGGCCTGCTGGGCCTCGGCCGCCTGCTCCTCGAACCGGCCGGCGGTGATCCTGTGGCCGCGGCGCCGGGCCGGCTCGGCCAGCCGCCGGGCCAGGGCGGCCCGCTCCTCCAGGCTGCGCAGGGCGATCCACAGGGCCGCCTCCAGGGCCTCGCTCTGCTGGGTGAGGAGGCTCTCCGGGGACCAGGCGTGGCCGACCCGGCAGCGATACCGCTCCAGGCCGCCGTCCTGGATCTGCCAGAGCACGCCGTTGCAGTCGGGACACGAGAACCCCGACGGCCGACCTGGGTGGCTGCCCTCGAAGGCTTCCAATGAGAAGCCTTCCATTTCGACCTCCACCCGCATACCAGTCGGGGCCGGATCTGCTGGCGCCTCGGCCGAGTCAGCGATCAGCCGAGCCAGGAGCTCGCCCATGGCCGCGGCGGGCAGGACATGGTCGACCTCAACATGCTGGAGCGCGTTGCCCGGCATGCTGGGGTACAGCGCGTCCGCCGGGTCCTGGACAACAGCAATGCCACCGCGCGACTTGATCGCCAACAGTCCGGCGGTCCCGTCGTCCAGGGCGCCCGACAGGACCACCCCGATCACCCTGGTCGCGTACTCGCGGGCGGCGCTGCGGAACAGCGGGTCGACGGCCGGCCGGTGGCCGTTCTCCCGCGGCCCGCGGGAAAGGTGCACGTGGCCGGTCCGCAACAGGACATGGCGATCGGGCGGGGCGACGTAGATCTGCCCGGGCTGGATTGGCTCGCCGTCCCGGACATGGCCGGCCGGCAACGGGCCATGCCGGCTCAGGATCTCGGGCAGAGCACTGGTCCCAGTCGCCGGCAGATGGAGGACTACGAACACGGCTGCGGGGAGATCGCCTGGCAGCGAGGCGGCCAGATCAGCGAGCGCTTCCACGCCGCCGGCCGAGGCGCCGACAACCACGATGCCGTGATCGGGCATACATGGCCTCCTCAACGCTGGAGTCGACGGATGGCGACGATGGGCCCGGCGACTGAAGGTCGATCCTACCGGCCGGGCCGGCCAGATGCTGTGGCCATGATGCGCGCCCTGGCAGTTCGCCATCCATGATAACGGTCACCCCCAGGAGCGGCCCGGACGACGGTCGGAAGCAAGGCATCGCAGAGGCCGCCGAGGCGGCATGCATCCATTCAGTATGGAGGGCTGCTCCGGCCCGCTGACGCAGGCAGACCGGATCTATTCGCCGCTACGCTCGGTTTGCTGTTGCTTGTTCACGATCAGTCGTGGAAGATGGCCGTTGCGGGGGGCTTCGGGGGGCCGCGTGGTCGGGCCCCGGGCTCACTAGTGACCCGGGGTCCTGCTTCTTTCAGCCGAAGGACCCAACCACGGTCACCGCACGACCAGAGGAATGCCGGCCCGGCCGCGGCCAGACGCTCAGGTCACGGCATGGCGGGGCTGGCCTGGTCTGGCCCGGCGGCCAGCGGCGTGGGGATGGCGAAGCTGAACCCGACCACCCGGTCACAGGCGCGGAGCAGGGTCAGCGCGACCGCGACGTCTGGACCCTCAAGGCTGGCCACATAGCATGGCCGGCCCGCTTCGTCGCTGAAGACCTCGTGGAGGTCGACCAGCAGCTGGGCGCGGTCCCACAGCGCCGGGTCGCAGACCAGCCGGCCCCGGGACCAGGTCGCGCCGACCGGCTGTCCGTCGATGAGCCCGTCGACCTCGAACTCGTCCAGGCCAGGCGCACCGTCCCGGCCGGTGGTGGCGGCCTGGCGGCGGTTGGCCGCTGCCTGGCGGGCGGTGCAGGCGTCGGCGTAGGCGGAGGCGGCCTGTCCGCGCGCGGCCAGGTTCTGGGCCGCGGCGCGCAAGCACCGCGCGATCAGCATGGCGGAGGTGGCCCGTGCCTGCTCGGCTTGGTTCCACACCGCCTGGCGACGAGCCAGGATGGGCACGTGGTCAGCTGGCCTGGCCTCCCGATCGTCCACCACGGCGTCCCGGCGATCGAGCCCTCTCCCCATGCCCGCTCCTCGCAGCCCCCGGATCCTCGGGGCAACGCTACGCCGGCGCGGACGCCCTGAGAAGGTCGCCCATCGTGCAGCTGGCGGCTGCATCGGCAGCTCCGTTGGCGGGGCGGTTGCTGAACTGGCTGCTGGCTGGCCTGCCCGGCAGGTCGGGGGTGTTGCCGACCGGCTTGTTCACAGCCATGCAGGGTGACGGCGACCGTGACCAGACACGAGGCACAGTCCAGGGGCCACGGCGGTACGTCGGCCATGCCCAGGAGCGGGTGCGGTGGGCGAAGCCAGCTCCGCGTCGCGAGGGAGGGCCTGGAGTGCTGTCAGCATGTCTCGTACCGTCATGCGCTCAGCGTAGCGACCAAACGCTGAATGCGAGACCTCGGAAGGTTTGCTTGCCTTGGCATCCGATGTCTGTCGGATGCGCCTTGATCATCCCGATGATCATCCAGACGATCCTTCTGGATCCGACGGGAGCCGTCTGGACCGACGGGGCACCCGACGTGAGCAGGCTCGATCCTTCTGGAGCCGACCAGGCCGACGCGGAGCATCCGACTCGTAATCGGAAGGTCGAGGTTCGAATCCCTCCTGGGGTTCCAGATGCTGACGGGCTCAGGGCTTCGTGGCCCGGGGAGATGTTCGGATCGACGGTAAACCAGGGCTGAGGCTGGATCGTTGTAGTGCTGTCGTCGCGCGCACGCCACCCTATCGCCGCCGCATCTGGAGGGACATCATGAGTCGAACGCACCGGGCGCTGGTCATGCTGGCGCTATCGTTTGTGCTGGCCACCGCGACCACCGCCGTCGCGATCGCTGCGCAACCAACCCCGCCCACCATCGAGGATCAAAACGATCGCCTGCTGCGGCACCAGCGGGCCGAACAGGCCGTGCGGGAGCAGGCCGCGGTCGAGCTGGCCCGGTCCATGGAGCGCAGCTTCGTCCCGGCCAGCACCGCCGACAGTCCCGCGGCCGCCCAGCCGGACGCACCGGCCGGCACGGCCACGCCCAGCCGTGGCGTGGACGTGCTCGCCACCCTGCTGCTTGGCCTGGTCGGGGGGCTGGTTGGTGGTGCTGCGGCCCTGGCCGGCTGGACGGCCACCACCCGCCGGCGGGTGCGTCGGGCGGCTTCCGTTGCCTAACCCATCGGTCCACACTGTTGTTGGTTGAAGTTCTCGGAGGGGGGCCTGGATGCCGGCAGCGCGACCTGTCCACCGCAGCGCCCGCGCTGCGCGGGATGGTCAGCCGGAGGCGGTTCGGCTTCCTGGGCGCTTTGAGTACTTCTATCTGGAGGAGTATCCGAAGGTGGTGGCGCTCGTCTATGTCCTGTCGGGCAGCCGTGCCGGGGCGGAGGACATCGCCTAGGAGGCCTTCCTGCGCGCCTACCGGGACTGGGATCGGGTCGGCTCCTATGAGCACCAGGCCGCCTGGGTCCGCCGTGTGGCCGCCAACCTAGCCACCTCCGGGCTGCGCCGGCGGCTGGTCGAGGTACGGGCGCTGACTCGGCTGGCGGGCCGGCGCGAGCCCGCTGTGGATCCGCTGGCGGCCCAGGACGCCGAGTTCTGGGCGGCGGTGCGGGCCCTGCCTCCACGGCAGGCCCGGGCGGTGGCGCTGTACTACTTTCAGGATCTGTCGGTCCAGCAGACCGCAACGGTGCTGGGCTGTGCCGAGGGGACGGTCAAGGCCCCCCTGGCCAAGGCCCGACGGACGCTTGCCCGGCAGTTGCCGCCAGAGACGTGGGAGGATCGATGAACCTTGATGCCCGCGGCCGTCGGGCAACCCAGGCGGCGCTCGGCAGCGTCACCCGGGTCGATTCGATCGCTGGGCTGGAGGAGCTGCTGCGCCGCCGTCGCCGCGGCCGCATCACCCGGGCGGCCGCCGCGCTGGCTACCGCCACCGCGCTGGCCTTGGTCGCTTGGGTGGGGGTCCGCGGATCCGAGCGGGTCGGGCCCGTCGTCAACCCGCCGCCTGGCTCACTGGGGCGGGTTGCGGCCACCATCCCCGTCGGCACCGGCCCCGTCGACGTCCTGGTCAGCCAGGACGCGGTCTGGGTGGCCAACGCTGCCCAGGGCACCCTCTCGCGCGTCGACCCGGCCACCAACACCGTCACCACGACGATCCAGGTCGGGCGGGACCCGGTCCGGTTGGTGGCTGGGTTCGGGTCGATCTGGGTCGCCAACCATACCGAGCAGACGATCTCCCGTATCGACGCCCGTACCGGCCGGCCGCTCGCCACCATCCCGACCCCAACCCAGCCGGCAAATCAGCTCGCTGTCGGGGCCGGCTCGGTCTGGGCCATCGCTGGCTACTCGCTCCTACGCATCGACCCGACGACCAACAAGGCGGTCTTCGTTGACGCCGACTGGGAGCTGGTGGACGGTGGGCTGACCGTGGCTGGCGGGCGGGTCTGGCTGTCTGGGCGTGCCTATCCTGGGATTCAGCCGGTCGTGCGGGTGGACCCGGCGACCAACCGCAAGGCCGACACCGTCCCGACCGGGGCCGAGGGGGCGCTGGCTGTGGGTGGGGCAGCGTCTGGCAGGCTGGGATCGCCACCCAGACCATCTACCGGCTGGACCCCAGGTCAGGACGCAAGCTTGCTGAGATCCCGGTCGGGGTGGTCGCCAAGCACCTGACGGCTGCAGAGGGGTCGCTGTGGGTGGGCAGCGACAGCGGCCGGGTCACCCGGATCGACATGGCCACCAACAAGGTTACCGGCACCTTCCAGGTCAACGGCCGCGCCCCGGCGGTGGCCGCCGGGCACGGGGCGGTCTGGATCGTCGACACCGCCCACGCAGCCCTGCTACGCCTCCAACCAGTCGGCTGATACGGCGACCTTTGGTACGGCACTCCGCGCAGGAAGAGCACCCGATGCTGGGGCGGCAGCCGATCCCAGCGAGTAGAGATGTCAGGTGTCATTCTGGTTGTCATTCCACCTGCCGCTACTCGGCCGGACAGGAGCGCACTGGCTGGACGGGCCACCCGACCTGAGCTGCAAGGACAGCACTCGCCAGTACGCCGTGGATCATCCGCGCCTGTCTTGTAAACAGCAGGTTGGGGGTTCGAGTCCCCCCGCCAGCTCCCGAAACGACAGGCACAGGCCTGTCCATCGAGTCCGCTTCCAGCAGGTCAAAGGCGCTCCACTAGCACCACAGCTCCAGCGAGGACGGGAGGAGCAGCACCGTGACGACCAGCGATTGGGCAACTGAGGCGCACGGCACCGGCCAGTACGTCGAGGTCAACGGCATCAATCTCTACTTCGAGACCCACGGGGCCGGGCGGCCGATGATCCTGCTGCACGGCGGGCTCGGGTCGGGCGAGATGTTCGGGCCGACCCTTCCCACCCTGGCCGAACGTCACCAGGTCATCGCCGTCGACCTGCAGGGCCACGGCCGCACCGCCGACATCGACCGACCGCTCGACGTCCGGCTCATGGCCGATGACATCGCGGCGCTCATCGACCACCTCGGGCTGGACGAGCCGGACCTGGTGGGCTACTCCCTCGGCGGCTGGGTGGCGCTCCACACCGCGGCCAAGTACCCGGCCAAGGTCGGCCGGCTGGTGGCCGCCTCGGCCAACATCCGCCCCGACGCGATCTATCCGGAGATGCGCGTCCAGCAGGGCCAGGTGAGCGCGGCCGCCGCCGAGTTCATGACCGACACCCCGATGTACCAGCTCTACCAGCGGGTCGCGCCACGGCCTGAGGACTTCCCGCGGCTGCTGGACAAGGTTGGCGAGGCGATGGCCAAGGACTTCGACTTCACCGAGGAGGTCCGAGGGCTCCAGGTGCCGACGCTGATCGTTGCCGCCGACGCCGACATGGCCCCGCCGAGCCACTACGTCGAGGTCTTCGAGCTGCTCGACGGCGGCCTCCGCGACGGCGGCTGGATGGGTGAGGGCCGACCCAAGGGCGGTCACGCGCTGGCGATCCTGCCCGGCCTCACGCACTACAACCTGGCCATCTCCCCGCTGTTCGCGGTGGTCACCCTTGCGTTCCTCGACGAGCAGCCGAGCGGTGATCCCGCCGGGTGAGGGCATGGGCCGAACGCGGCCGGGCGCAGGATCCCGGCCGCGCCGAGGCCGATTGAGGCCCCCGGACCGTCGCTCCGGACCGGTTATCCCCACCTGGCGGACGTGGGCGTTCTAGCCGGAACAGGACACGATGCTGAGGGGCCACCTTCATGCTCCGAAGACTTGCCGTGCTGCTCGCCCTGGGGCTGGTGGTGGCTGTCCCGGCCGTCCGGGCCGACGACCAGACCGATCCGGCCCGGCTGGCGGTGACCGCCACCTCCGGCCGCTGCGCCAAAGGGCTGCCGGTGGTCGACTACACCGTGGCCAACCTGTGGCCCTCCAAGGTGGCGGTCCAGGTCTGGTGGGTGGCCGACGCCGAGGCGTCCGGCGTCGTGGGCGCCCACAAGCTCGACCCCGCCCCCGACGGCGCGACCGGGTCGTTCAGCCTGCCCTATGACTTCTATACGGGCCTGACGGTGTACGCCACCGCCACCTGGCCGGACGGCGCGACGACCACCAATGCGTCCTGGGCGATCCCGGTGGCCGACTGCACGGCGGCCACGACCACGACCACCACGGTCGCCGAGCCGACCACCACCACGGTCGACGATGGCAAGGTCAAGGACGACAAGGACGGCGTGCCCACGACGACGGTCGGGGTCGGCTAGGACCACTGACGCCTGGCAGATCGTCGTTCTCAGCTTGGTAGGTGAGTTGCCTTCCGTGGCCGGGTCGTGGGTAACTGCGCGCTGGCGATCGGGCCCTGGTCGGCCGGTCGCCGATCCGGCCCAGTTGGTTCGTGGAGGCTGCAGGTCCTGACCCGCTCCAGTGCTGTGTGCCCTGTCCTTGCCCCCGCCAAGGTTCAAGCGCTGCTGCGATGCCGGCTTCGGTGTCGCACCACCTGGCGGGGGGATCCCTGGAAAGGGTGGCGGTAGATGCGCAAGCTGACCACGGCCCTCGGCCTGGTCCTCAGCCTGGCCTTGGGCGTGGTGGCCACCGTGGGGCGACCGGAGCCGGCGCGGGCGGCGACTGGGGACAACTTGGTCCTGGTCTGGAACGAGGAGACGCTGGAGGCCATCCGCAAGCTGCCGCCGGCCCCGACGGTGGCCGCCCGGGCGCTGGCGATGGTGCACCGCCATCTACGACGCCTGGGCGGCCTATGACCCGCTGGCCGTCGGGACCCGGCTGGGGGCTGGCTTGCGCCAGCCCGAGGCCGAACGGACCCAGGCCAACAAGGACAAGGCGGTCAGCTTCGCCCCCTACACCGCCCTGATGGACCTGTTCCCGTTCCCGGCCCGCCAGGAGATCTTCACGGCCAAGATGGCCTCGCTGTACGGCCCCGAGTTCGCCGCCGACACCACCGCCCCGGCCACCGTCGGGTTCACCGCCGCCCAGGCGGTCCTGGACTACCGCCATGGTGACGGGTCCAACCAGACCAACGGGTATGCCGACACCAGCGGCTATAGCCCGGTCAACAGCTGGGACCAACTCGTGGACCCCGACCACTGGCAGCCGCTGTGCGTGCCCCTGCCGGCGCCCGGAGCCACCGACTGCCCGGCCCAGCAGAAGTTCGCCACCCCCCACTGGCGCGACGTGACCCCCTTCGCGCTCACCTCGCCATCGCAGTTCCGGCCCGACCACGGCCCGGCCGTGACCGTCTTGAAGGGCAAGCCCAGCGACGCCTTCCGCAAAGAGGTCGACCAGCAGCTGACATTCAGCGCCGGCCTCACCGACCTCCAGAAGGTCATCGCCGAATACTGGGAAGACCCCCCAGGCTCCGAGACCCCACCGGGCCACTGGAACCTGTTCGCCCAGTGGGTGTCGCGCCGCGACCACCACAGCCTGGACACCGACGCCAAGGTGTTCATGGCCCTCAACAATGTGCTCCTTGATGCCGCCATCACCGCCTGGGACGCCAAGCGCCAGTGGAACTCGGTGCGGCCCATCACCGCGGTCCGCTGGCTCAAGAAGGGCCAGCTCATCCAGGCCTGGGGCGGCCCCTATCAGGGCGCCAGGACCGTCCGGGGCGAGGACTGGCTGCCGTATCAGCGGGCCAACTTCGTCACCCCGTCGTTCCCCGAGTACCTGTCGGGGCACTCGACCTTCAGCGCCGCCGCCGCCATGCTCCTCAAGTCGGCCACCGGCAGCGACACCTTCGGGATGTCGGTCACCATCGCGGCTGGCAGCTCCACCGTGGAGCCGCGAACCGCCACCCAGCCGGGGGTGCCAGCCCAGCCGATCACCCTGTCCTGGAAGTCGTTCACCGCCGCCGCCGACCAGGCCGGCATCTCCCGCGAATACGGCGGGATCCACTTCAACGACGGCGACTTCGAGGCCCGCCAGGCCGGTGAGGACGTCGGCCTGCTGGTCTGGTCCAAGGCCAAGAGCTACTTCAACGGCAAAGCCATCCCCAAGACCTAGCCCTAGCCTGTCCTCCAGATCACCCACCGGTCGATCGACCAGCACCTGGGGCGGTGACGCACCGACGGTCAGAAGCCTTGCCACTCGGCGGGCCGGGTCGCGGCGAGACCGACGCCCCGGTACCTCCCGCCTATGCAGGGCCAATGACTTTGGCGGGGCGAGCTCCAGAATGAGATGCTTGTCAGAACTCGACGCCGATGGGTGGCCGCGATGCGGATCCAGGAGTCCAGCCAGCAGGGCTGTGTGGTGCTGACCCTGGTCGGTCGGCTCGAGCTGGCCGCCGTCCCCCAGCTCCAGCGGGCCATCCTCAAGCAGCTGGCCGAGCAGCCACCGGCGATCATCTGTGACCTTGGCCAGGTGGAGGCGATCGACCCGCTGTGCGCCAAGGTGTTCACCTCCATCCGCCATCCCGCGCTGAGCTGGCCGGGCACAGCCCTGATCCTGTGTGGCATCCGACCGGCGGTGGCCGACGTCCTCGCGCGCCAGGGGGTGACGCGGCGTCTGGGGATGTATCCCAGCCTGGACCAGGCCCTGGCCAATGCCCGCACCCGACCGCCGTGGCTGCGCGAGCAGCTGGCCCTGGGGCCGGTCCCGACCGCGGCCCGCGACGGCCGGGCCTTTGTGCGGGAGGTGTGTGGCCACTGGGAGCTCCAGGGGCTGGTCGAGCCGGCGGCGTTGCTGGCCAGCGAGCTGGTCACCCTTGCGGTGGTGCATGCCCGTTCCGCCATGGAGCTGCGGGTGGAGCTGCTCGGCCGTCGGCTGCACGTGGCGGTCAAGGACCAGGACCCGAACCTGCTGGGGTTGCTCGCCCCCATGGACGGGACCGACCAAGGGTTGCACCTGCTGATTGTGGACCAGGTCGCCACCGCCTGGGGGGTGCGCCAGGATCCGGCGGGCGGCAAGACCGCCTGGTGCACCCTGGAGCTGCCACCACCGCAGGCGGCTCGGGATGCCGGTGGGCGGCGGCAGCTTCCGGCCATGACCGCCGGCGCCGCCGTGGCTGACGGCACCGACGGCGCGGACCGTGGCCCCTCGCGAGCGCCGGGCCTGCCGGGTCCGGAGCGAGTGTGGTCCAAGCTGGCGGCCCCGGCCCCTCGGGCCGGGTTGATTCCTCGGACCGATCTCCAGGCACTGCTCCAGACCGGCCTTGGGGCCAAGCTGTGTCTGTTGGACGCGCCGGCCGGGGCCGGCAAGACGACCCTGCTCGCCCAATGGCGCGCGACGGCTGGGGGCGGCGGCCGGGTGGCCTGGGTCTCGTTGGACGAGGGCGACAACGACTCCACGCGGTTCTGGACCTATGTGGTCGAGGCGTTGCGGACCGTCGAGCCGGACATGGGCGCGGACGCCCTCGACGCCCTGAGACATCCAAGCGCGGACCTCCACCGGGCGGTGCTGCCGGGTCTGCTCAATGAGCTGAGCGCGGCTGGATCGCCGCTGTTCCTTGTCCTGGACGACTACCACCTGATCACCAGCCAAGCCTGCCACCAGGCCCTCGCCTTCTTCCTGGATCACCTCCCAGCAGGTGTCCATCTGGTGCTGTCCGGCCGTACTGACCCGCCGTTGCCGTTGTCCCGGATGCGAGTCAGTGGGGACATGGCCGAGATCCGGGTCGGCGACCTGCAGTTCACCGGCGAGGAGGCCTTGGAGCTGCTGAACGGCGCGATGGGGCTGCAGCTCGCGGCCGACGACGTGGAGCGGCTGGTTGAGCGGACCGAGGGCTGGGCGGCCGGGCTCTACCTGGCCGGGCTGTCGCTACGCGGCCGGCAGGATCCGAGCGCCTTCATCGCCGCCTTCCACGGCGAGAACCGCCATATCGCCGACTACCTGGGCGAAGAAGTCCTCGCCCGCCAACCGGACGCCATCAGGACGTTTCTCCTGCACACCTCGATCCTGGAGCGCCTTTCCGGCCCATTGTGCGACGCCGTCCTGGAGACCCAGGGGTCGGCGCGGCTGCTGCAGGAGCTGGAGCACTCCAACCTGTTCCTGGTGCCCCTGGATGATCGCCGCCAGTGGTATCGCTACCACCACCTGTTCGCGCAGCTGCTCCGCCTGGAGCTTGGCGCCAGCGAGCCGGCGCAGCTGCCACTCCTGCACCAGCGGGCCGCAGCCTGGCACCGGCAGGCCGGCAACCTGGATGAGGCCATCGGTCACGCCAGCGCGGCCGGGGACTTCACCCAGGCGGCTGGGCTGATCGCACGGCACTGGCTCACCTACTGGCGCCGCGGGCAACGGGCCACCGTGGCCCGCTGGCTGGATGGGCTGCCGGAGGAGGCGGTTCTGGCCGATCCGCCAGTTGCCTATGTCGCCGCCTGGATCCGCGGGTACAGCGGCGCCTCCAAGCAGCAGACCGAAGACTGGCTGGCCGTTGTGGGGCGCGACGGCTCCGAGGGAAGCCTGCCCGACGGCGTCAGCTCGCAGGGAAGCCTGCCGGACGGTGTCAGCTCGCTGGCCTTCGGGGCCAACCTGGCCCGCGCCTCGCTGGTGTTCGACGACGTCGGGCGCTCGGTGGCTGCAGGCCGGCGGGCGCTGGAGCTCGCCGGCCCCGAATCCTTACAGTTCTGGTGGATGGCCCAGTCGGCCCTCGGCCATGCCCTGTACCTGGCCGGGCAGGCGGCCGAGACCCGGCCGCAGCTGGAGGAGCTGGTCCGGCGCGTGCCGGCGGCCAGACAACCGGTCGCGGTCGTCCTGGCGCTGGCAGTGCTGTCGCTGCTCGCTGGTGACCAGGACGACGACCGCACCGCCCTGGCGTTGGCTCGTCGGGCGGCGACGACCGCCGACAGCCAAGGGCTCAGCGCCGAGCCGATGTGCGGGATCGCCTACGCGGCGCTCGGGCGGGCGCTGGCACGCCAGAGCGAGCTGGCCGAGGCCGAGGAGCAGCTGGAGCGGGCGTTGGCGTCGGTCGGGATCGACAGCATGCTGGCGCAGCGAGCGTTCGCGCTGTTGCTGCTGGCGCCGGTGCGCCGGGGTCGAGGTGACCTCGCCGGCGCCCGGGCCCTGGTCCAAGAGGCCCGCGAGCTGATCGAGCGGTTCGCGGATCCCGGCTCGCTGCCCGCGCTGCTGGAGCAGACCGAGCAAGCGCTCGGCACGCCGCCGCGCCGGCGAAACCAGGCGGCGGCGCCCCTGACCGAGCGGGAACTGGTCGTGCTGCGGCTGCTCCCGACCCGGCTCTCGACCCGAGAAATCAGCCATGAGCTTTCGGTCTCGGTCGCCACTGTCAGGAGCCAGGTCCAGGCCATCTACCGCAAACTCCAAGCCTCCACCCGAGCCGAGGCAGTCATCCAGGCACACGAGCTCGGCCTCCTCCCAGGAGCCGCCGCCGCGCGACGGGCCAGCGCACCGCCGAGGTGAGTGATCCGACACCGGGCACCGACGCGCCCGCGCAGTCCGCGGGCCGCCGCTACCCGCAGCAGCTCGCCCGGACGCTGAAGGTGGCCGGCAACCTGACGATCACGCTGTCGGTGATCGGCCCGGCCGCGTCGGTGTTCGCCATCGGCTCGGTCGCGCTGCGCCAGCAGGGCAGCGGCGCGTTCCTGGCCTTCCTGATCGCGGCCGTGCTCAGCGGCTGCCTGGCGGTGGCCTGGGCCGAGCTGGGCGCCCTGTACCCGACCGCCGGCGGTCTGTACGGGATCGTCGCCCGGGTGCTCGGCCGCCGAGCCGGCTTCCTGGCGCTGGCCCTGCAGCTCGTCCTGTTCGTCATCGTCCCCAGTGCCTTCGCGTTGGCCGCCGGCCAGTATGTGGCCGCCGTCTGGCCGGCCACCAACCCCCAGGCGGCCGCGCTCGTCCTGCTGGCCGCCGCCACGGCACTCGCGGTGGGCGGGATCCGGTTCAACGCCGCCGTCACCGCTGTCCTACTGGCTCTGGAGCTGACCATCATCCTGGTCGTTGCTGTCCTTGGCCTCGCCAACGCCGACTGGTCGGCGGCCGGCACACTGCTGGATCCGCGCGTGCACGCCGCCGATGGCAGCGCCGTGCCGGTCAGCACGAGGACGCTGCTGGCCGGCATTGTCCTGGGGCTGGGTGCCTACGCCGGCTACGGCGGCGCGGTCATCTTCTCCGAAGAGACCCGAGGCCCACGCCACGGTATCGCCCGCGCGGTGCTGGGCGCGCTTGGCATCGCGGTCCTCGCCGAGCTGCTGGCCATCGCCGCCGCCCTGGTGGGTGCGCCCTCCCAGGCCCACCTGATGACCGCGCCGGCCCCCATGTCGTACCTGGTCCGCTCGCTGGGTGGCGACAGGCTGGTCACGATCATCACCCTGGCGTTGCTGGCCACCTTCTTCAACATCCTGCTGGCGGTGCTGCTGGAGTACGCCAGGATCCTCTACAGCTCCGGCCGCGACCGGACCTGGCCCGCACCACTCAGCCACGCCCTCGGCCGCATCCACCCGACGACCAGGACGCCGGCCGTCGCCACCCTGACCATCGGGGCTGCCGCCCTGACCCTGACCGCCGTCTCCGACTACGCGACCGCGGTCACCTTCGCCAGCCTCACCGTCGTGGTCACCTTCGCCCTGATCGCCCTGTCAGCCCTGGCCAGCCGACTCCGGCAGCCCGGCCTGGACCGGCCCTACCGCATGCCGCTGTGGCCCCTGCCTCCCACCTTGGCGCTGACCGGCGTGGCCGCCACCGTCGTCCTGCAGACAAGGACGGACCTGGCCATCGTCGCCGGCATCCTCGGCGCCGGCCTGGTCTATGACGCCGTCTACCTGCGCCCCCGACGCGACACCCACTGGATCTTGCTGGAGCCACCCGTCGGCGAGCGGGACGTCGGCCACAACTAGTTGACATGGGCACGCTGGCATCAGCCGCTCGCGTCTGGTGGCCAGTCCGCTCGCGGCGGCGGTGACGGCGCAGGTCAAGGGCCGGCTGGCGGATGTGGCCCGTGATGTGACCACCGGCAAACCCCTGCCGCCGGCCATCCGAGGTGGCCGAGGTCCAAGCCCGCAGCAGCAAACTGGCCGGCAGGATCAACCAGACTCCGACAGCTGAGCGCAGCAACCAAGGCCAGGTTCTCTACGCCCCGATCGCCAGGTGTTCTGCGAATCCCTCGCCGAGGTCGACCTCGATCACCGTGATCCGGTCGCAGGCCCGGATCAGGGTCAGCAGCACCGCCACCGGCGGGCCTGGAGGCTGGCGTGGTACCGGCGCGGGGCATCGTCGCTGCTGAACCCGGCGCCCAAGTCGACCAGCAGCCGAGCCCGCGCACCACGCTTCCTGCTGGCGGCGCTGCAGGAGCATCTGCCGGCGGGCCAGGGCCACCCTGTGGGCCCGAGCCGCGGCCCACTCGCTGCGCTGGAGAGCGGCTGGATGTGCTGGGTCATCGCCATTGCCAAGTTCCTGTCGTCCCGCACCTGCTACGGGGAGGGTAGAGGACCACTGTGGTGGGCGGAAGCCCCTCGCGGGCAGCCGGCCACCACCGGAGGGTGGGCCATGGAGATCCAGCACTCCACCACCGACGGCTGCCAAGTGGTTGCCCTCACCGGCGACATCGACCTGTTCAGCGTCTCCCAGATCCAGCGCGCGCTATTGAAGGATCTCAGCGAGGAGCCCTATGCGCTGATCTGCGACCTCTCCGGTGTCCAGGAGCTTGATCCGGTCTGCGCCACTGTCTTCGCCACCGTGGCCAACCACCCCTCCAGCCGCTGGCCGGGAACCGGTTTCCTGCTCTGTTGCGCCCAGCCGTCGGTGGCTGATGCGCGCCCTGGCAGTTCGCCGTCCATGACTACGTTCACCCGCAGGAGCGGCCCGGATCTGCCCGTCCGCTGGACGTCGCGGAACTTTCTTGCGCTTGGCGAAGTCGTGCCCGCCGACGTCGATGCTGTCGGCATCGGGGTTGTAGCGGAAGGCGACGGGAACAACGTGGGGCATGCCGTCCTGGCCGACCCTGGCCAGCCGCCCGAGCCGCTGGCTCCCGAGATACTCGATCTCGGCGTCGCTGAACGCGCTCATGGCGTCCTCCTGTCCGGACTGTGAGGAACCGACTCATGACCTGTTGCTCTACGGCAGCTGGTCGCGATGGGCCAGGTCAAGGCCGTCGAGGATCAGGTCGAGGCCGAACAGGAACTCGTCGCCGTAGTCGTAGCCAGGCTGCAGAACATGCTCCACGGCGAACGCGGTGAGGTGCGGGTACTCGGCGGCGGGGAACTCGGCCATGAGCGACTGCGCCACCTCGGCGGTCTCCTCCGGGGTGGAGAACGGCAGGCTCGTCTCCTGGAGCGCGAAGCCGTAGATGTAGGCGTCGAGCAGGGAGTAGGCGTGGGCGACCAGCTCGAGCGAGAAGCCGGCATTGCGCAGGATCCCGAGCACGCCGTCGTGGTGGCGCAGGTTCGCGGGACCCGGGGTGCTGCGCGATTCCATCAGGGCGGTGGCCCAGGGGTGGCGCCGCAGCGCCTCACGGGCCGAGAGTGCCCGCTGACGCATGGCTTCCTTCCAGCCGACGTCGCCCGAGGGCAGCTCGATCTCGGCGAAGACGACGTCGACGATGCCGTCCAGGATGGCGGCCTTGTTGGCCACGTGGTGGTACAGCGACATGGCCTCGACCCCGAGTTCGGTGGCGAGCTTGCGCATGCTGAGCGATCCGACGCCGTCTCGATCGGCGAGGGCGACGGCGGCATCCAGGACCCGCTGTCTGGTCAGCGGGATCCGGGGTGCTGGGCTCGGGTCGGTCTGGGTGGCCATCTCGGTCCTCACGGTGGAAGCGAACTCATGGCGTCAGGCACGAGTCGACGACACGGTGTGGTTGACAACCATACACTGTATGGGTATCTTACAGCGTAAGCCACCGCCACACTGGGGGCACGAGGAGGATCGATCGGTCTTCAGGACTGGTCCGCCTCCCGATCGAGGAGGCACCCATGGATGCACCGCGTTCGACGGACTCGGCCCCTGTGACGGCCGGTGTGGTCGACGGGCCCAAGACCGCCACACGCCGGGAAACCACCATGAAGGCCGTCGTCCATGACCGCTATGGCGACGTTGATGTCCTGGACTTCAGGGACATCGACCGGCCAGTCCCAACCGACAACCAGGTCCTGGTCCGGGTGCGCGCGGCGGGCCTGCACCGGGGCGACTGGCACATCATGACCGGCCTGCCCTACCTGATCCGCCTCGCTGTCCCAACCCTCGGGCTGCGCGGACCAAAGACCCCCATCCTGGGCATGGACGTCGCCGGGACCGTCGAGGCGGTCGGCCCCAACGTGACCCGGTTCCACCAAGGTGACGAGGTCTTCGGCTGGTGCGACGGCGCCTTCGCCGAGTACGCGACCGCACCACAGGACCAGCTGACTCCAAAGCCGGCCGCCCTCAGCTTCGAGCAGGCCGGGGTCGTCCCCATCTCTGGGTTCGCCGCCCTCCAGGGCCTGCGCGACGTGGGGGAGATCAAGGCGGAGCAGACGGTCTTGATCATCGGGGCGGCCGGCGGGGTCGGGTCGTTCGCGGTCCAGCTGGCCAAGGCGTTCGGCGCCAAGGTGACCGGGGTGGCCAGCACCGCCCAGCTGGAGCTGGTCGGTTCGATCGGCGCCGACGAGGTCATCGACTACACCCGCCAGGACGTCACCGACGGGATGCGTCACTGGGACCTTATCCTGGACTGCGCGGGCCGCCGGACGCTTTCACAACTGCGGCGTGCCCTCACGCCCAAGGGAACCCTGGTCATCGTCGGCGGTGAAGGGGGCGGGCGGTGGCTGGGCGGCTTTGACCGCAACCTTCGGGCGGTGGCGCTATCACGGTTGGTGGGCCAGCGGCTGCGGATGCTGAGCTCCAAGCCGGGGCACGAGGACCTTGAGGTCCTGCGGGAGTTCCTGGAGACCGGCAAGGTCACCCCGGTCATCGGCCGGAGCTACCCACTGCGCGAGGTCCCCGAGGCCATGCGGCAGATGGTCGAGGGCCCCGGAGGCGGCGGCAAGATCGTCATCACCGTCTAAGCCGCCGACCGTTCAGAGCACGGGAGCACGACCTGGAGCAGTTCCCCCCTGAGCTCATGGCCGGCAGGACCGTGCCCGGCTGGACCGGGCCCTCGACGCTCACCCTACTCCGCTGCGGCGGGCTTGTTTCGCTTCCGGCCGGCGTGGGCCTGCGGCGGAACGGTGGCAGGCACGCTGAGGCGGTTTCCGGGCGTGGCCTTGGAGACCGGGGGCGCACAATGGCGTGCGTGGAGTCGGACGTTGTCGTGGTCACGCAGCTGTTCCAGCCGGAGCGAGCGTCGCTGCTGGAGCTGCTCGCGTCGCTGAGTGCCGAGCAGTGGCAGGCGCCCACGGTGTGCCCGGGCTGGTCGGTCAAGGACGTCGCGCTGCACCTGCTGGGCGACGACATCGGCCTGCTGTCGCGACACCGTGACGGCGTCGCGCCCGCCGATGCGTCCAGGGAGCCGGGTGGCTTTCAGGAGCTGGTGGCGTTCCTGGACCGGCTCAACCAGGCCTGGGTGGAGGCGGCCCGCCGGATCAGCCCACGGCTGCTGTGCGAGCTGCTGGCGTTCACCGGGGAGGCGACCTGGCGCTACCTGGCCAGCCTGGACCCGTTGGCGGTGGAAGCGCGGGTCTCCTGGGTCGGGCCGGATCCGGTCCCCAACTGGTTGGACGTGGCCCGTGAGTACACCGAGCGGTGGACCCATCAGCAGCAGATCCGCGACGCGGTCGGGGTGCCTGGGTTGAAGCAGGCCGAATTCATGGCGCCGGTGCTGGCGACCTTCGTCGACGCGTTGCCGCGAGCGTTCGCCGGCGCGCCGGCAGCCGCGGGGACGACGGTGGAGGTCGCGGTTGGTGGGCAGGGGGGCGGGTGTTGGGTGCTGACCCGCACGCCGAACGGCTGGCATCTGGCTGCGGGAGCTGCCGCGGAACCGGTGGCGCGGGTGGCGCTGGACGCCGAGACCGTCTGGCGGTTGTGGACCAAGGGGATCGGGCCGGCGGCGGCCGAGGCTGGCGTCTCGATCTCGGGCGACCGCGCGCTTGGCCGTCGGGTCCTGGACGCCGTGGCCATCATCGGCTGAGCCTGCGGCTGCGCGAGGAGCTGCAGCACGGCCACGCCCGTGGGGACCACAACCCAACCGGCGTCGGACGGTTCCAGCGCCACGGGAACCTTCGGCTCAGCCTTGAGTCGATCGACGGCCAGGGCGCTCCCGGCATCAGCTGGACCCGCACGATCCTGCTCGAGGCGCCGTCCCACCCCAACCCCTGCCGGCCAGACCTACACGGTCCAAGCAACCGCCACCGACCGCGCCGGCAACACCGACACCGCCAACGTCACCGTCACCCACCAGCCGCCATGACCGGACCGGCTGAACAGATGAGCTACTGGACCTCGAGGTCCACGACCAGGGCGCGGTGGTCGCTGACGGGGGCGGCCGCCACCTGGGCGCCGCGGGGCTGGAGGACGTCCGAGCCGTGGCGCAGGATATGGTCGAGTTGCTGGGTGGGGCGGGAGTTGGGAAAGGTGCGGCCCCGACCCGCCTCGGGCCAGGCAGGCCGTGAGGCGAACCGCAACAGCGTCGAGGGCAGGTTCAGGTCGCCCAGCAGGAGCCGCGGGGCCGTCCGGGCCGCGATCAGGTCCTGCAGTTGCCGGAGTTGGCGGACGTTGTGGCCCTGCTTGTTCGACAGATGCGCGCAGGCCACGGTGAGCGGCCGGGAGCCGACCCGAAAGGTGGCCAGCAGGGCGGTGCGCTGCTCGCCGCCCCCCGCCGGCGGGAAGCGCAGGTGCTCAACGGCTTCCAGGGGGAGCCGGGACAGCAGCAGGTTGCCGTAGGCCGGCCCGCCCGGGTCGAGTCCCGACAGCGGCCGGAAGTCGTCACCGATCAGCGCTGGCGCATACGACCAAGACCAGCCCGGCCCGAGGGCCTGGGCGATCCGTTGCGGTTGGTCGACGCGGCCGCTGCGGGCGAGCAGGCGGTCCACCTCCTGCAGGGCCAGCAGGTCGACGCCCAGAGATCTGGCTCCGACCAGGACCGCCTCCAGGTTCAGCGTGGCGGAGCGCTCGCGGCGGGCGCCGGCGATGTTCCAGGTTGCTACCCGAAGCCTGGCCATGTCCGGGTCCGGTCGGTGCCGCGGACGAGGACGCGTCGAAGGGGGCGGCGGCGGTGGCTGGCCCGCCACCGCGCCCTCGCATGCTTGCCTTGGGGCGCGTCGAGCTGGGCCGCGTCCTCCTCGGCCCAGAGTTCCCGTAGGGAGCGTGCCATCTCGCTACCTCCAGAACGCCACAATGGCGCAGCCAGCTGCCTGGATGATGGCACCCGAGCGGGGCGCACCGATGTGCCGCCGGTCACCGGCGGGAGGTGACGCTCATCAGGTAGGCAAGCAAGTTCGACTCGTCGTTGTCACCCGTTGGGCGAGCTGATCTGAATGAGGCGCTCCCGACAACCAGGACCCCGGCGAGGTCAAAGGTGGTCGCAGCAACGCCGTGGACCACGGTGGGATCAAGCACCACGTTCCAACATGAGCCGCCCTTGCCGCCGCCCTGGTTGGGTCTGACTCTTCGCCGACCCCCCGGCCATGCGATAAATGATCTCGGTGATACTGCGGCGATCAGGGCGGGCTGACCACTGGAAGGCGCATGCGATGCCGCTGGCGAGGTATGGGGTGCTGGCCGGGCGGGTGGTTGACCGGCGGGCTGAGGGTGGGACTGACACCCCGCACTACCAGGTCCATGTCCGGGCCGGTGATGTGGAGTTTCGGGTGGCGGTCAACGTGCTGTCCCAACAGCACCCCTCGGAGCTGCTGTATGTGGCCGACGAGGCGTTCCGCCATCCGCTGGTCCAAGAGCTGCCCAGCCTGCCTGAGGGTTCACCCTGCTCCCCAGTCAGGCCGGTGGGTTGGCCCTGGATTTCATCCGGGCCAACCTGTTCGACCGCCAAGCGATGCGGCCGGTGCCCGCCACCGCCCCCGGGCCCGACAATGACCTGGCCGACAAGCTCGACCACTTCGTAGAGCGGGCCGTGGCCGACCCGGCGGCCAGGATCTACGCCTTCGGGCAGCGATGGGGGCCCGAGGCGACCACCCGGGACAAGGTGTTCGGGTTCTTGCCCGGCAACGGGGTCCATGACGTCCACATGAACCAGGGCAACAGCCAGCAGTTCCGCCGCGACGATGGGGTCTGGCAGGACGGCGGGTTGTTGCTGCACTACCCGACCCAGGACCAGTGGGTGGCGATCTTCCTTGCGTTCCAGTCCCAGGCCTGGCACACCGATGACCGGACCGGGCATGCGATTCCCACCCCCGAACCCGGGGAGCCGGGGGCGCCGGACAACCCGACCGGCCCGGCGCCCGAGGCCGAGACCGTCACCCTGGTCAACGCCAGCCCCCAGGTGGTTGACCTGACAGGCTGGTCGATCCTTGATCGGGACAAGCGCCGGCTAGTCCTTGAAGCTGGATCCCTGGCGGCCGGGGACACGATCCGGGTCCCGCTCGGCTCCCCGGTCGCGTTGGGCAACCAGGGTGGGCTGATCACCTTGCTCGATCCCGATGGCCTGAAGGTCGACGGGGTCGCCTACACCAAGACCCAGGCCGAGCGTGAGGGATGGAGCCTCGTCTTCTAGCTGGGGTCACCATCAAGCCCTTGACGCCGGAGTTGGCCCCCAGCCGGGAATGTTCGATCGACGCTTGTCCGAAGGCAACGACCGTCAGGGTTGTGGCGGCTGATGGCCAGCGGCTCGACCCGGACCAGCGGCGCAGCAGCCTGAATCGTGACCCTGATGGTGGGTGGGCGAGCTGGGGGTGGCCAGCTGGCCTTGGTTGTCAACGCGGCCGCGTCGACCAGCGATGGCGGTGCGGTTGGGCGTGGCCTGTGCTCAAGATCACCGCTGCGCCGTGATCTGGGGCACGCTCCTGGCTCCGGTGCTGGTGTCATCGTCTGAGGATCGGTCGCGCGTTGAGTCCGCGATCGAGCCGGGCGTGCGGGCAGGAGGGGTCTCATGGCGGCGAGGAAGGGGACCATCAAGGCCAAGGTCGAGATGGACCCGACGTACAAGGTGCCGCGTCGTCTCTACGAGATCGACGAGCCGGCGTCGAACGGGGATCCGCGCGAGGTGGCCGAGGCGTTCCTGAGGAAGGCCGCCGACGACCTCCAGATCAACCCTGACCTGTCCGGTCTCCGGTTCGACCAGGTCAAGGAGTCGGTGCTGGGGAGCCACGCCCTGTTTCAACAGCAGCACGGCGGCCGACCGGTCACCGGGGCATGGGTCCGTGTGGATATCGACCCGGCCGGCAAGGTCTACAACGTGCAGAGCGACCTCATCCCGGCGTCGGTTCTGGGCAAGGCCAAGGCGCCGGCCGAGCTCGCTGGATCTGGCATCGCCAAAGAGGAGGCGATCGCCAAGGCGTTGACGGCGACTGGCTCGACCAGTGACAGCCCGCACGCGATCCACAGCACCGAACAGGTTGCCTACCCGGTCGACGGCCAACCGACACCGGCCTGGAAAGTGGTGGTCGTCGGAGACAAGCCATTGGGCGAATGGAAGGTCTACGTCGATGCCGCGAGCGGGGCGGTGCTTGGCGTGGTGAGCCTGTTGAAGGAAGGGCGCGGTCGCATCTTCGACCCCCACCCGGTCGCGACCCTCAACGACACGACCCTGGAAGATACCTCCACAATTCTCGAGCCGGCCTACACCGAGGTCGAGCTGGTCGGCCTGGACGGCTCCGGGAACCTCGATGGGCCGTTCGTCAGTACGGTGAACACCCCCGCCCGGATCAAGCGCGACGACGGTCAATTCCTGTTCAGGCGCGCCGACCAGCCGTTCAAAGAGGTCATGGTCTATTTCCATATCGACCGGGTCCAGCGCTATCTTCAACAGCTTGGGTTCACGAACGTGCTGAACGGGCCGGTCAAGGTCAACGTCGTCGGCCGCGCCGACGACAACTCGGACTACAGCCCGGTGACCAAAGCGCTCCGATTCGGCACGGGCGGCGTTGACGATGCCGAAGACGCCGAGATCATCCTGCACGAGTACGGCCACGCCATCCAGGACAACCAGGTTCCCGGGTTCGGAGCCGGCAGCGAATGCGGCGCCATGGGGGAGGGATTTGGCGACTACCTGGCGGGCAGCTTCTTCGCCAACGCCAAGCCGGCTCGACTGCAGCCGTGCGTCGGCTCCTGGGACGCCGTCTCCTACAGCGGCGACGACCCGCCGTCGTTGCGCCGCCTGGACAGCAACAAGAAGTATCCCCGCGATGTGCATGGCGAGGTCCATGACGACGGGGAGATTTGGTCGGCCTGTCTCTGGGAGCTTCGAACCGCGCTGGGCGGCCCCGTGGCCGACACGCTGGTCGTCGCCCACCACTTCCTGCTGACGCCGAGCTCCACCTTCGAGGACGCCGCCAACGCGCTGATCACCACCGATCAGCAGCTCAACAACGGGCGCAACGTCGATGTCATCCGGGATGTGTTCGTGCGCCGGGGCATCCTCCCCAACCCCAAGCGCAAGAACCGGCGAGCGGGATTTCGCTTCGACGATATCCGCGCGGAAGCCGCGAAGCGGCGGCCGGGGCGAACCGTGGCCAGGAGCCGACGGAGGTGACCCGGGCGGTCCTGTTCGACCTGGGCAACACCCTGCTGGACGAGCAGACCAACCGGCCGCTGCCGGGCGCCACCGAGCTGCTCGACGCGCTCGGCGACGTCCGCGACGCGGAGGGCCTGCCCGTCCTCTCTGGTCTGGTGTCGGACTGGAAGATGCCGCGGAGCCCGTTGGAGGTGGAGCCGCTTCGACAGGAGTATCTCCAGGAGCTGGCTGCGTCGGGCCTGGACGCCTGTTTCCGACCGCTGGAGACGCGAGTCACCCTGTCTACCGAGGTCGGCGTCCGGAAACCCGATCCCGCCATCTTCCGGGCCGCCTTGGACCGCCTGCAGCCAGGGTTGCCATTCCACCAGGCCGTCTTCGTGACCGAGCGACTCGAACACGTCCAGGCGGCGAGGGCGCTGGCCATGCTGGCGGTCCACTTCAAGGGGCCGGGACAGGCGACCGGCGAGGTGGAGCAGCTCCCCGATCTCCTCGAGCTCCTGAAGCGGATCGTCACCGCCGCGCCGCCCTGCAAGAAGCACGACGAGGCGGTCGGCCGGTTCGAGAGCCAGGCCGCCAAGAGCAAGCAGGCCGACGCGGCCGTGACCGCGCTCGTCGCCCAGGTGAGCCCTGCCCGTCTCGGCGACCGGATCAGGGCCTTGGCCGATTTCGGCACGCGCTGGACCTACTCGAGCGACATCGGACGTGTGCCTGGGTGGGTGCGCGACCGCTTCCTGGAGATGGGCTATCCCCACAGCGACGTGCGACTCCAACCGTTCGGTGTCCCTGGCGCGGGGCGGCAACAGAATGTCCTGTGCGGCGCGCCAGCCGGCAGCCCGGGGTTCGTGTTGGTGTGCGCCCACTACGACTCGGTGTCCGAGGCGCCATCGACCATCGCGCCGGGCGCGGATGACAACGCGTCCGGCCTTGCCGTGCTCCTGGAAGTGGCGGAGCTGCTCACAGCGGCGCCATTGCGCCGGGGACTGCTGTTCGCCGCGTTCGGCGGCGAGGAGCAGGGGCTGTTCGGCTCGACCGCCTGCGCGGATGTCGCCGCGGCGGAGCGATGGGCCATCGATGTGGTGATCAACCTGGACATGGTGGCCTTCCAGGACCCCGCACGGCCCAACCTGGCGCGGGTGGAGTACGACCAGGGAAATCACCACCCTGGCAACGACCCGGCGGCCAAGGCATTCGGCCTACTGATGGCGCAAGCCGCCGCCGACTACACGAACCTGGCCATCGAACACACCGATATCTGGAACAGCGACTACATGCCCTTCGAGGCCAAGGGATACGCCTGCATCGGCGTCTACGAAGGTGGCGAGAACCCCCACTATCACAAGACCACCGACACCGCCGCGACGGTGAACCCGAGCCACCTGGCCGAGGTGTCCAAGATGGTCCTGGCAACGGTGTATTCGATCACGCGATAAGGCGCCAGGCCCGGCGCTCGCCAAGTGCCTTGATGTAGGGCGTGGGTGGACCGTCGGCCAACGGTAGCCTCCGGCCCGTTCGATGGTCTGGCCCACGAGCCCAGCGCCATGACGCACAGCCGGTGTGTGTCGTATCCCCTGGACGCTCCGGCGGGGCCGTGAGGTGTCAGTCTCCGTCTCGCGGCTCCATCGGTACAACCGTAGAGCAACGAACGTCGAGCTTTGGCTACGGTCGGACTGAGCCCTACCTGCATGCACCATGTCCGCCCCCGGGGGCTGGGAGGTCCATCCAGAGCATGCGTCCCCAGGTCGCTGCGCGCGGCAAGACCGACTTCAGCTTCAACGCGGTCGCCTACATCGCCATCGGCGGGGAGCGCGAGTTGACCGAGGCCGTCGGCCACCATGAGCGCTACTACCCGGTCCTGCCGGTGCCGGCCGAGCAGGCCATCCACCACGGTCCCATCAACAAGATCAAGGACGTCGTCGCCGAGTACGCGGCCAGTGGCCTGGACCTGCTGGAGCTGCTTTCGGAGCAGGTTCTGCCCGAGTAGCGGCGCTGACGCCTATCCGGTCTGGAGAGAAGTCCGCGGGCGCCCACCATCCCTACGCGCTCTGCTCAGTCACGTCCCAGCGCGGCTGGCCCCTGACTCGAAGGTCGCAGCCACAGCGAAACCCCGCTGGGCTGCATTGTCTGGTTCACCACCGCCAGCAGCTCGGCCGACAGCGTGTCCAGGTCGATCTCGTTCCGCAGCCGGGCGCTGAAGTCCTCGACGGTCTTAGCGGCGTCGTACTTGCGTCGGTTGAAGCGCCGATCCACCAGCTCCTGGATGCGACGCCGAGCCGGCTGGAACAGGGCAGCCACGGCCAGGGTGGAGGCAGCCACCGCAAGCGTGGAGTCTTCGCCGCCCGGGTTGAGCAGCCGGCCGAACACGAACACTCCGGCCACATAGACGAGCCCGAGCAGGGCGGTGAGCAGCCCATAGGCCACAGTCCGGCTGATCAGCCGGTCGATGTCGTACAGGCGGTAGCGCAGGATCGCGACCGCGGCACCCACCGGCACCAGCACGACGCCGGCCAGGCCAAGGCCAGGGAGCTGCAGGATCTGTAAAACGATGTTGGCCACCAGGGCAAGGCCGGCGGCGAAGGCGACCCACTTGAGCTGCTCGCGCTCGTTTCCCCAGGCTCGGCGCCAGCGCAGCGCCAGCGAGGCCAGTCCGGCCAGGAAGCTCACGGCGGCAGCACCGACGCTAACTGCGAGGACGAGCCCTGCCAGTCCGCCTGGCTCCTCCTCGCTCAGCGCGAACCGGACCGGGTCGCCGAGTGTGGTGGCCGCGATCCCCAAGGTCAGGAGCGCAACGCCGGCGCCGGCCAGCCAGACGGCCCAGCGCCAGCGCGGGGATAGCAGGCGCCCGTCGGGGAACACCAGCAGCACCAGCGGGACGAGCCCGTAGGCGGGCCACCAGATCCACAGACTCAGCCACGCCACCACCGGCCCGCCCGGCAGCGCGCCTGGTGCCGTGGCCAGCGTGTAGTGGACGTACTCATTGCTGACGACGCCAACGGCGCCGCTGAGCCCGATAGCCAGGAACAGCCATCCGATCGGGTTTGCCGGGCGATGGTTGGCTACGACGGCCCCCAGCAGCGCAAATGCGACCGCCACCGCGGCATCCTCGTAGTAGTACTGGGACACGTCTCCGGCGTGCGAGACGGCGAGCAGCAGCGCCAGGCTGCTGAGCACCAGCGCGACACAGGCTCCGGCCAGCGACCAGGCGAGCCGGCCCGGCTGGCCACCTCTCATGCATTCCCCTCAAGCAGCCGGGTGGGCACGTCGATGACGAGGATGACTATGCCCGCTCACCGTCCCGAGAACGTTACGACAGCAACCCTGGCCGGGGCCCAGCCGAAGGCTGCCAGCTTGGTCCAAGCACCTGCTCGGCGGTGTGACCAGCTCGTCGGCGAGGGTGCCGTGCGGTTTCAGCAGGTGATCCTTGGCCAGGTGACCGGCTCGGCGCCGTTGCGCTGGAGTCGGGCGCGGCGCGGCCAGGGGTGTCCGGCGGCGGACGGCGCCCTCCACGCACTCCGCTCGGAACGGTGCCGCCGGGTGACGGTAGTGGTGTGGGGCGGTCTGGCAGACTGCAGGTGACGCCGATCCGACCTCGGACCTGGAGCGCCAAGCGATGAACGACCATGCCGTCAAGGCCCGCCGGTTCTTGGAACTGCACCACGGCGAGCGGCCGCTGCTCATGCCAAATCCCTGGGACCAAGGATCGGCGCGGCTGCTGGCCTGGTTGGGGTTCCGGGCCCTGGCCACGACCAGCAGCGGGTTTGCCGCCACCCTTGGTCGGCTGGACGGGTCGGTGACCCGGGACGAGGCGCTGGGTCATGCCGCCGCGATCGTGCAGGCAACCGAGCTTCCGGTGTCGGCGGACCTTGAGAACGGCTTCGCCGACGACCCGGCAGGGACCGCCGAGACCGTGCGGCTGGCCTTGGAGGCCGGGCTAGCCGGGTGCTCGGTGGAGGACGCCACCGGCGACCGAGACACCCCGATCTATGCGGCTGGGCTGGCGGCCGAGCGGGTTCAGGCCGCGGCCGAGGCCGCCCATCGGGGACCGGTGCACCTGGTCCTCACGGCACGGGCCGAGAACTACCTGCACGGCCGCCCCGACCTGGCGGATACCATCGTGCGCCTCCAGGCCTACCAGGACGCTGGCGCCGATGTGCTCTATGCCCCGGGCCTCACCCGTCTGGAGGAGATCCGCCAGCTCGTCGCGTCCGTCGACCGGCCAGTCAACGTCCTGGCCCGCCCAGGGGTGCCCTCGGTCGGCGAGCTAGCCGCCGCCGGCGTTGGCCGGGTGTCAGTGGGCGGCGCGTTCGCCTTCGCTGCCGTCGGGGCCGTGGTCGAAGCAGCGACCGAGCTGCGTGAGGCCGGCACGTACGGGTTTTGGCAGCGTGCCCGCGTCGGCTCCGACGCCACCAAGTCCGCCTTCGGACCCTGACTTCAGACCAGTTCGGATCGGCCTGTGCGTCGCCACTGGTGACCGGTTGGTTTCCGCGTGTCCGGCGGATCCGGGCAAGCATGAGCGCGCTGGCGGTGACACCGGTGACGCCGAGGGTGAGCAGGCGTGGGTCGGACTGGTGGACACCGAAGATCGTCCAGCACGACAGCTCCCCCAGGATGAGCAGCCAGGTGCCAGCTGCGACGCCGGTGGGGTGGGCGGTTCGGTGGGCCGTCCAGAGCGAGGGGGTGACCTGGAGGACGAAGGCGGCCGTGAGCAGCGTGCCCAGGCCGGTGCGGCCGGCCACGGCGAAGCCGGCAACAAGGAGCGCGGCCCAGCTGCTGATCAGGACCGCCGGCCGCGTCTTGGCCTGTCCGCGCCGGGCCAGCATGATGGTCAGGGTGCCGGCCAGCAGGGTCGCCGAGGTGGCCGGGATCAGCGCCGTCCAGTAGCTGCCGAGGGCGAAGTAGGCGAACCAGGCGGCGTTGTTGACGCTGGTGAGGGTGGCCCAGGACCAGGAGACGCCGGCGATGTCGTTGGTGGCCCGAAGCTTGCGGAGCTGAGGCAGGAACTGGGGGATGGCGAACGCCGCGGCGGCGATCGGCGCGTAGTCGAGCAGGTCACCCATGGATCGTCCGTTGCCTCGAGGGGAAAGGAATTCGGTAAGGGAAAGGTATGTCACTGGCACCGGCATTTGGTTGCGGATCTATGCGCGAACCGCTCGACTTCTGCAATGATTCTTGCCATGAACATGATTGATCGGAAGATCATTGCTCAGCTGCAAGCGGAGGGACGGCTGACGGTGACCGAGCTCGCCCAGCGGGTCGGGCTCAGCGTCGCTCCGTGCCACCGGCGACTGCGCGAGCTGGAGCGGGCCGGGGCGATCCGCGGCTACCGAGCCGTCGTCGATCCCGCCGCGATCGGCCTCGGCTTTGAGGTCCTGGTCCAGGTGACGATGGACCGAGAGGACGCCGCCACGATCGCCGACTTCGAGCGCGGCCTGGCCGAGATCCCCGAGGTCCGCGACGCCGAACGGCTCTTCGGCGACCCCGACTACCTCCTCCGCGTCGCCACCGCCGACATCGCCGCCTACCAGACCCTCCGCGACGAGCAGCTCGCCACCTTGCCCGGCGTCGGGCGGCTCACCTCCACCATCGTCATGAAACGCATCGTCGAGGAGCGCCCCTACCCGCTCGCGCCGAGCAGCTCCCGGCCTGGGTGACCTGGCAGCGCCGGCCGTTCCCGACGCCAACCTGCACCTGCCCGTGCTGGCGGCCGCGGAGCGGATCGCCGAGGTCCTCCAGCGCCGCTGAGGTTGCCGCCAGCGGGTTGATCTATCTTGTAACCGCGCGGCTCGGGAACCGACGAGAGGTGCTGGCCATGGTCGAGCAGCGCCAGGGACGGCGGCCTGGCAAGGTTCTGGCAGGGGTTCGGCCCACCAGCGAGGACCATCGGCCGACGACCTTTGAGCTGTTCTTCGACCTGGTCTATGTGTTCGCCGCCACGCAGGTCACCGGCTACATGGCGCACGAGCACAGCGGTCATGGCGTGGCGCAGGGACTGCTGCTGCTGGCGCTGATGTGGTGGACCTGGTCGGCGTACGCCTGGCTGGGGAACCAGGCGCGGGTTGATGAGGGCGTCCTGCGGGTGGGTATGGCCGTGGCGATGGCGGCGATCTTCGTCGTCGCCCTGACCATTCCGGAGGCCTGGCACGACGCGCCCGGCGGCCTGGATGGGCCGCTGGTCCTGGTGGGCGCCTACCTGCTGGTCCGCTGCGTGCATTTCGTCTTGTACACGGTGGCCGCGACCGGTGACCGGGAGCTGCGGCACCAGCTGGCCATCTCCTCGGCGCCACTGCTGGCGAGCGCGGCCCTGCTGGTGCCGGGGGCGTTGCTGGGGGGATGGATCCAGACGCTGCTGTTCGCCGGCGCCCTGCTGGTGGACTGGGGCGGCGTCTATCTCACCGCCCGGGAGGGCAGCTGGCGGCTGCGCAGCGCTCGATACTGGACCGAGCGACACGGGCTGTTCATCATCCTGGCCCTCGGCGAATCGGTGGTCGCCATCGGGGCGGGCGCCGCCCAGAAGGCCATCAGCGCGCCGCTGCTGCTGGCGGCCGTCCTGGGCGTGGCCGCCGCCGTCGGCCTGTGGTGGCTGTACTTCGACGTGGCGTCGCTGGCGGCCGAGCACCGAATGCTGGAGGCGCAGGGCCAGGTCAGGGCCAGGCTGGCCCTGGAGGCCTACACCTATGGGCACTTCCCGATCGTCGCCGGCATCGTGCTCACCGCCCTGGGCGTCGAGGGCGTGCTGGCCCACGCGGAGGAGGCCAAGCCGTTGGGCGGCTTCTATGCGGCGGCGCTGTTCGGAGGGGCGGCGTTGTACCTGGCCGGGTATCTGGTGTTCAAGCAGCGCATGCACGGCGCGCTGGGTCTCCCGCGGCTAGTGACGGTCGGCGTGCTCCTGGCCGCGCTGCCAGCCGCGATCGTCCTCCCGCCGCTGGTCGGGCTGGCCGGCCTGGCGCTCATCCTGGCCGCGCTGGTCACGTTCGAGACCACCCGCTATGCCCAGACCCGGCGCAGCCTCCGTGACTCCTAGCCCGGAGACCGCGGTGCGAGGGAGACCGCGCTGGACCCGGCTGCTGGCCGCCGGTCTGGGGTGTGTGCTGGCGGCCGCCTGCACCGGCACCGACCGCCAACCGCCCCCGGCGACCAGCCGGGCGTCGGCGGCGCCGATCCAGCGGGACTACTGGCCCACGGCCGGCTGGCGGACCGCCGCCCCCGACGAGCGGGGCATGGACCCGGCGGTCCTGGACGACCTGGACACCATGGTCCCCGACCTCTACCCGCAGGTGCTCAGCGTGCTGGTGGTGCGCCATGGCTACCTGGTGTACGAGCGCTACTGGCACGGCGTCGACGCCGGCGACGGCCAGAGCAGCTTCTCGGTCACCAAGAGCTTCATCTCGGCGCTGGTCGGCATCGCCCTGGGCGATGGCAAGCTCAAGGGCCTGGACCAGACCGTCGAGGAGCTCCTGGCCCCCCATCTCCCTCCCGACGCCGACCCGCGGCTGCGCCGGGTCACGGTCGCGCAGCTGCTGGCCATGACCTCCGGGCTGGCCGGGGACGACTCATCGTTGGGTGGTGACGACCGGATCTGGGACCGCGTGTTCCAGAGCCGCGACTGGGTCCGGCACATCCTCGGCCGGCGGCCGGAGACCACGCCCGGCACCGAATTCGCCTACAGCGGCGCCAACTCGCACCTGCTGTCGGCCATCGTGGCCGACACGACCGGCCAGTCGACCCTGGCCTACGCCCGAGCCAAGCTCTTCGGACCCCTCGGTATCGACGCCGACCACGCGCTCGAGCAGGTGCTGCGCCGCTGGCCGCCCACCCAGGCCCAGGTGGCGGCCTACGAGCGGCGCCGGTGGCCTGGCCCAGGGACCCCCAGGGCTACCACCTGGGCGACAGCCTGCTGCGGCTGCCCGCCCGCGACCTGGCCAAGCTCGGATACCTGTACCTCAACGGTGGGCGTTGGGACGGCGCCCAGGTGGTCCCGGCCGACTACGTGGCCGCCTCCACCCGGCCGCAGAGCGACCCGACGGTGGGTCCCGGGGACTACGGCTACCACTGGTGGGTGACGAACGAGACCGGCCACGCCAGCTTCCGGGCCATGGGCTTCGGCGGCCAGCTCATCCAGGTCATCCCCGACCTGGACCTGGTCGTGGTCATCACCGGCGACTACACCCAGGGGCGCCCTGACGCCGCCAACCTGGTCGGGGCGAGCATCGTCCCGGCCGCCACCGGCTAGATGATTGCTTCTGATTGGGTGGTGGGTTCAGTGGTCGTAGGCGACCAGGGAGCGCTTGTCGGGTGCGCCGATCTGCCAGTTCCACCAGATCCCGGTGGCCAGGGCAAGCAGCCGCTGCGCGACCCGGACCCACCCCCCCTCAGGCGTCCGGCCGCCGTGCTGTTCCAGTCCAAGCTGGCCCTTGAGGGTGTTGAAGGTGCTCTCGATCCACTGGCGGATACGCCCCAAGGACCCATGCCGGCGTGGCTCGTCGGCCC
>Ga0307415_100000122_pt1 | contig 33458 bp, 26 predicted proteins | sample DK1Cmetagenome_FD_204524 | JGI IMG/M metagenome (GOLD analysis project Ga0307415, IMG submission 204524) | Maize rhizosphere microbial communities from greenhouse at UC Davis, California, United States - DK15-C-2 | ecosystem: Host-associated > Plants > Roots > Rhizosphere > Soil | place: USA... | reverse complement strand
GGCCTGCCGCCGCGGCGGGTCTTCGGGTCGGGCACGGTCCTGGACAGCTCGCGGCTGCGGCTGCTGGTGGCCGAGCACTGCGGGGTGGCGGTCCAGAACGTGCACGCCTACATCGCCGGCGAGCACGGCGACTCCGAGATCCCCCTGTGGAGCAGCGCCTCCATCGGGTCGGTGCCCCTGCTGGCCTGGGACGTTCCCGGCCGGCCGCCGCTGGACGAGGCCACCCGCGAGGACATCCACCGCCGGGTGGTCGGCGCCGCCGGCGAGATCATCCGGGGCAAGGGCGCCACCAACTACGCCGTCGGCCTGGCCGCGGCCCGGATCATCGAGGCCGTCCTGTACGACCAGCGCCAGGTGCTGCCGGTCAGCTCCCTGCTCGAGGGCCAGGCCGGGATCGACGACGTGTGCCTGTCGCTGCCCTCGGTGGTGGACCGCCTGGGCGTCGAGCTGGTGCTGCCCGGCCCCCTTTCGGAGGAGGAGACCATGGGCCTGCGCAAGTCGGCCGACATGGTCAAGGGCGTGATCAAGAGCCTCGGCCTGTGACCGACCCCCGGGCCGAGCCCGCCTCCCTGCTGGCGCCCCTGCGGGCGCGCTACGACGACCTCCTGACCCGCATCGAGGAGCTGGTCAACATCGACTCCGGCTCCTACACCGCCGCCGGCGTGAACCGGGTCGCCGACCTGTGCCAGGCCCGCTTCGAGCGGGGCGGGTGGGCGGTGGAGCGCCACCACCACCGCCCCGACGCCGACTGGGTGGGCCCGCCCCTGGGCGACATGGTGGTCGGCCGGCGGGCCGGGGCCCGGCCGGTGGCCGAGGGCGGGCGGCGCCTGCTGCTGCTGGCCCACATGGATACGGTGTTCGACGAGGGCACGGCCGCGGCCCGCCCGTTCCGGGTCCGCGACGGGCGGGCCCACGGGCCGGGGGTGACCGACGACAAGGCCGGGGTGGTGTGCGGCTTCGAGGCCGTGGAGGTCCTCTGCGACGAGGCCGGCTTCGACGACTACGCGGCCATCACCCTGGTCTGCTCGCCCGACGAGGAGATCGGCTCGCCGTTCAGCCGCCCGCTGATCGAGGCCCTGGCCGCCGAGCACGACGTGGCCGTGGGCCTGGAGGCGGCCCGGACCAACGGCGCCCTGGTCTCGGCCCGCAAGGGCATCTGCGCGTTCACCGTCGAGGTGGCCGGCAAGGCCGTCCACGCCGGGGTCCGGCCCGCCGAGGGGGTCAACGCGGTCCTGGAGGCGGCCCACAAGACCGTCGCCCTCCAGGCCCTGAACGGCCGCTGGCCCGGGGTGACGTGCAACGTCGGGGTGCTCCAGGGCGGCAGCCGCACCAACGTGGTCGCCGACCGGGCGGTCATGCGGGTCGAGGTCAGGGCGGCCACCATGGACGCCTTCGACCGGGCCATGGAGGAGGTCGAGCGGATCGTGGCCGCGGCCACCGTCGAGGGGGCGAAGGCCACGATGGCCCCGGCCCACCGCCACCCGCCGATGGAGCGCACCGGCGCCGTGGCCGCGCTGGTCGCCAGAGCCCAGGCGGTCGCCACCGACCTCGGCTTCGAGGTCGGCGAGGCGGCCACCGGCGGGGCCGGGGACGCCAACACCACCGCCGCCGCCGGGCTGCCCACGATCGACGGCCTGGCCCCGGTGGGCGGCGAGGCCCACGGCCCCGACGAGTGGCTCGACCTCGACAGCGTGGTCCCCCGCACCGCCCTCCTGGCCGGGCTGCTGGCCCGACTGGGAGTCCAGCAGGTCGGGGGCTAGCCCCGACCTGGCCATATACTGGCGCCACCCATGGCCAGGACCCGAGCGCGGTTGGTCACGCCGGTCAGGCGCCTCGTCCAGCTCCTGCTGGTCGCCTTCGTGGTGATCTATTTCGTGCTTCCCCAGATCGCGGGGGCGCGGCGGGCGGCCAGCCTGCTCGCCGAGGTCAACCTGTGGCTGATCGTCCTGGGGGTGGCTCTGGAGGCGTGCTCGATCCTGAGCTACGCCAAGCTGACCCAGGTGATGATCCACGGCACCCCGCCGCCGTACCTGACGCTGCTCCGCATCAACCTGTCGACGCTGGCCGTCAGCCACGTCGTTCCCGGCGGGGCGGCGGTCGGCGGCGCCCTCGGGTTCCGGCTGCTGACCAGGTTCGGGCTGTCGGGCACCGACGCCGCCTTCGCCATGGCCGCCCAGGGCATCGGCTCGGCGGTGGTGCTGAACCTCCTGCTGTGGGTCGGGCTGCTGGTGTCGATCCTCGGCGGCGCCTACAACCCCCTGTACGCCACCGCCGCCCTGGTCGGGGTGCTGCTGCTGGGCGGCTTCTCGGCGGTGGTGGTGCTGCTCATGCGGGGCGAGCAGGGCGCCGCCGGGATCATGCGGTCGGTGGCCCGGCGGGTCCCGCTGCTGGACGAGGAGAGCGTCTACCGGCTGGTCCTGCGGCTGGCGTCCCGGCTTCAGACGCTCGTCGCCGACCGCCCGCGGCTGGTCCGCGGCCTGCTCTGGGACCTGGCCTTCTGGCTGTGCTCGGCCGCCTCCCTGTGGGTGTTCCTGGCCGCCTTCGGCCACAAGGCCGGGATCGACGGGCTGATCGTGGCCTTCGGGCTGGCCTACGTGCTGGCCGCCATCCCGATCACCCCGGCCGGGCTGGGCGTGGTCGAGGCGACCATGATCGCCCTGCTCACCTTCTTCGGCGCCGACCGGGGCACGGCCACCCTGGGGGTCGTCTCCTACCGGCTGATCAACTTCTGGCTGCCCATCCCCCTGGGCGCCCTGGCCTACCTGTCGCTCCAGGTCGAGCAGGAGACCCCCGAGGGCCGCCGCCGCATCGCCGAGCGCCGCAAGGCCACCGAGCTGCGCCGCCTGGCCGAGCGCTCGCTGCGGGAGTCGGAGGAGCACCGGGTCCGTCTCGGCCGCCGTCAGCTCCCGCCCGAGCCCTGACCCCGCTCCGCGCCCCGCCTGTCCACAGCTGCCGGCACGAGCGCCCACGGCCGTCGCGAAGTTGCATAAGGTCGGGCGGCCCACATCGACGGCGACCCCGGAGTACCGCGATGTCCCGCCGCCACGCGTCCACGTCTGGTCGTTTTTCCTCAGCGGCAAGCCATGGATCGGCCCAGCGAGTACGCGCGCCTGCCCGACCCGCCGATCGGCGGCCGCGAGCGGGGCGCCGACCAGGAGGGAGCTCCTCTTCCTGTTCGACTACGACGACGAACGGCACTTCGGGGTCAAGCTGGTCCGGACCGGCGAGGTCGAGTCCGACGCCCGGTACCCTCGAGTGCTGGCCAGCCAGGGCGAGGCGCCACCCCAGTACCCGGTCCTGGACGACGAGGACGACTGGGACGAGCGCCTGCTCTCCCAGTCCGCCCCGGTCGAGCTTGCCCCGCTGCCGCAGCTTCAGGCCGCGGCGGCCGCCGCCCCGACCGTCCGACGGCTGCGGGCCCTGGTCGAATGGCTGGGCGAGGGGCGCAAGCTCACCGGGGCCGGCAACCTCACGCTGGCCGACGGGAAGGAGCTGGCCCGCCTGCTCGGCCTGGTGGACCCCGATCAGCTGGCCGGCCTGCACGCGCGCAGCGCACAGGACATGCCTGGCCTGGCGCTTCTGGTCGACTGGGCCAAGCAGCTGCGCCTGGCCCGCGTCCACAGAGGAGAAGCACGTGGAAGCCCCTCTCGACGAGCCGGCGGCCGGCCGGCTGGAGCTGTTGCGGCTGGCCACAGCCGTCGAGACCGCCCAGTATCTCGGCCAGCTGCAAGGACTCGGGATGGTCCGGCACGAACGAGGGAGCAACGCCGGGCCGGCCGTCCCGCTCGAGCCGGGGCGCGAGCCCCGCCGGTCCCGACCTCTCTTCGCTCACCGAGCTGACCGTACGGCTCACCCCGCTCGGTACCTGGTGGACCAATCTCCTGCTCCGCCAGGCGGGCGCGGTGGGGATCCGGTGAGGCATCATGCTGTCGCTCGCTATGATGCTATGATGCTTGGATGCGCACGACGGTGACCCTCGACCCCGACGTCGCGGCGGAGCTGAAGGAGCTCGCCCGGCAGCGCGGCGTGTCCTTCAAGAAGGTGCTCAACGACGCGGTGCGGGCCGGGCTGGCCGCCGGGACCGAAGCCAGGGCCTACCGGCTGCCGACCGCGCGGCTCGGGCTGCGCCCCGGCGTGAGCCTGGACGGCGCACTCCGGCTGGCGGCGGCCATGGAGGACGAGGAGACCGTGCGCAAGCTGGAACTGCGCAAGTGAAGCTGCCGGACCTCAACATCCTGCTGTACGCGGTCGACGAGGGCTCGGCGCGGCACCAGCCGGCGCGGGCCTGGGTGGAGGAGCGGCTCTCGGGGACGGAGACCTTCGCGCTGGCCTGGGTCGTGCTGCTGGCGTTCATCCGGCTCACGACCAGCTCGCGGGTGTTCCGCTCGCCGCTCACGACCTCGGAAGCGCTCGATCTGGTGGACGGCTGGCTGGCCCAGCCCTGCGCGACCATGGTGCACCCGACGAGCCGGCACGCATCCGCGCTTCGCGAGCTGCTCGAGCCGCTGGGGACGGCCGGCAACCTGACCACCGACGCCCACCTGGCGGCGCTCGCCCTCGAGCATGGCGCGGAGCTGTGCTCCACCGACGGGGACTTCTCCCGGTTCGCGGGCCTGCGCTGGGCCAACCCACTCGAAGCCTGAGCTAGCGCCGGACCCGCCGCTTGTGGGCGTACATGTCGGCGTCCGCGACCGACCAGGCCTGGGCGAGGGTGCCGGTGGGCTGGCGGCTGGCGTGGCCGACCGAGGCGCGGATGCCGGCGTCCTGGAGGGCGCCGTGGAGGCGGTCGGCCAGGACCTTGGCCGCGGGCTCGTCGCACTCGACGGCCAGGACCCCGAACTCGTCGCCGCCCAGGCGGGCGACCACGTCCGCGGCCCGCCGGGTGGAGTCGATCACCTGGGCGGCGCGGCGCAGCAGCCGGTCGCCGGCGTCGTGGCCGTCGCGGTCGTTGACCCGCTTGAGCTCGTCCAGGTCGATCGCGACCAGCGACGCCACCGAGCCGTAGCGCTGGCAGCGGGCCTCCTCGGCGTCCAGCAGCCGGTCCCAGGCGCGGCGGTTGCCGACCCCGGTGAGCGGGTCGGTGAGGGCGTCCAGCTCGGCCAGCTCGAAGCGGCGCTGCAGCTCCTGGCGCTGCAGCTCCTGGGCCAGCAGGACGGCCAGCAGCCGGCCGAGCAGCTCGATGGTGGGCAGCTCGGCGGCCAGCTCGGGCCGCCCCGGGGACGGGTCGACCCCGACCAGGCAGCCGAACACCGACCCGTCGGGGGCGAGCACGGGCACGCCGGCCAGGGCCCCGACCGGCGCCCGGACGCCCAGGGTGGCCCCGGCATAGGCCGGCGCCCCGGCCGCGTCGGGGGCGACCCGCGGCCCGTGGCCGTCGACCAGGGCCCGCGCCGGCAGCTCGACGTCGGACAGCTGCCGATCGACCTCGATCCCGTAGGCGTGGTCGCGGACGGCCAGCACCACCGCCCCGCCGTCGTCGCGGAGCCGCAGCAGCATCCAGGTGCCGAGGCCGGTCCGGGCCGGCAGGCCGTCCAGCATGGAGGCGACCGCGTCCCGGAACGCCGTCGACGGACAGAGGTCGAGCCCCACGTCCACCCCCCACGACGCCCGGACCGGGACGCCCGCTACTCGCCTGCCGCCTTCTTGCGCCGCCGGCCGCTCGTCTTGGGCTCCGCGGCCGGCTTGCCGGCCTTGGCCGCCTCGACGCTGGCCTTCAGCGCCTCCATCAGGTCGACCACCTTAGACGGTTCGGCCTCTTCGCTGTAGGTGATCTCCTCACCCTGGATCTTCCTGTGGACCAGCTCCTCGAGCGCCGCCCGGTACTCGTCGTGGAACTCCTCGGGCGTGAAGGCGTCGGTGAGGCTGTCGATCAGGCTGCGGGCCATGCGGATCTCCTGGGGCCGCAACTCGACCGACTCGTCCAGGACGTCGAACTTGGGCGCGCGGATCTCGTCGGGCCAGAACATCGTCTCCAGCACGAACACGTTGTCGCGGAGCCGCAGGGTGGCCAGGTGCTCCTTGTCGCGGAAGGCGACCTTGGCCAAGGCGACCTTGCCGTCGTCGGCCATGGCCTCGCGGAGCAGGTGGTAGGCCTTGACCCCGGTGCCCTCGGGCACCAGGTAGTACGCCTTCTGGAAGTAGATCGGGTCGATCTCCTCGGCCTCGACGAAGCGCTCGATCTCGATCGCCTTGGCCGAGGAGATCGGCAGCGAGTCGAGCTCCTCGTCGGTCAGGGTGACGTAGTGGTCCTTCTCGTACTCGTAGCCCTTGACGATCTCGGAGTAGTCGACCTCTTCGCCGTCGATCGAGCACACGCGCTTGTAGCGGATCCGGCCGCCGTCGGGCTCGTGCAGCTGGTTGAAGCGGAGGCTCTTCGCCTCGGTGGCCCCATACACCCGGACGGGGATGGTGACCAATCCGAAGGAGATCGCCCCCTTCCAGATCGTCTTCACGAAGCCAGGCCTCCTTTGACGTCGGAACACTCCGCGAGCGGCGGGCACGTCGGAAGGCGACGGTCACGGACCACGACAACTGTACGCTGGCGAGCAACGCAACTGAAGGAGGACTGGCTCCACTTGCCTCCCGCCAAACGCCCTCACCTGCGGTTTCCCACGCCCCTGCCCGCCACCCGGGCCGGCGGGGCCTGGCGGCTGGAGGTCGACGGCCGGGAGCTGCGCCTGTCCAACCTGAACAAGGTCTACTGGCCCGACGACGGCATCACCAAGGGCGACCTGCTGGCCTACTACTGGAACGTCGCCGACCTGCTCCTGCCCCACCTCCACGACCGGCCGCTGACCATGAAGCGGATGCCGGACGGGCTGGCCGGCCAGCCGTTCTACGAGAAGCAGGTGCCGGCCCACGCCCCCGAGTGGCTGCCCACGGCGGCCGTGCCCACCGAGGAGGACTCCCGGGTGGTCGAGTTCGCGCTCGCCCAGGACCGGGCCAGCCTGCTGTACGTGGTCAACCTGGGCTGCATCGAGATGCACCCGCTGCACTCGCGGGCCGGCTCCCTGGACCGGCCCGACTACGCCTTCTTCGACCTGGACCCGTTCGAGCCCTACACCTACGAGGACGTCCGCACCGTGGCCAAGCTGGTCAAGGTGGTCCTGGACGGCCTCGGGCTGCGCGGCTACGCCAAGACCTCGGGGGCGACGGGGATGCAGGTCTTCGTGCCCCTGGACGGCACCCACACCCACAGCGACGCCCGCGAGTTCGTGGAGCGGGTGGGTCGCCTGGTGGTCCGCGCCTACCCGGAGAAGGCGACCATGGCCTGGCCGGTGGCCGAGCGGGCGGGCAAGATCTTCATCGACCACCAGATGAACCGGGCGGGGGCGAACATCGCCAGCGTCTACTCCCTGCGCCCGCTGCCCGGGGCGCCGGTGTCGACCCCGCTGGACTGGGGGGAGCTGGACACCGACATCGAGCCCGGCGACTTCCGGATCGACAACGTCTGGGACCGGTTCGCCGGGAGCGACCGGTTCGCCCCGGTCCTCACCGACAAGCAGTCGCTCATCCCCGCCATGGAAGCCCTCGGCCTCACCCTCGGCACCGGCGACGGCCAGCGCGAGCGCAGCCGCCCCCGGTTCCCGGCCAGGCGCGCCGCCCGTCCGGCATCGCGGGCCAGCCTTGACGAGTACGCGGCCAAGCGGGACTTCTCGCGCACCCCCGAACCCCCCTCCCCGCCCCGGGCCGCGCCCGACCCTCACCCGCCGCTGGACGGGGCCCCTACCGGGAGGGCAGCCGCAGCCCGGAAACGGCGCGACCGGCTGTCCACAGCCCCCCGGGAGGGGGCGGCGGCCGCGGAGGTGGCCATGGCGACCCGGTTGCCGGAGGAGCCCCACCCGGCCGGGCTGACCGAGGTGGCGGCGCTCGAGGAGGGGCGGCGGTTCACGGTCCAGCAGCATCATGCCCGGCGGCTGCACCATGACGTGCGGTTCGAGCGGGACGGGGTGCTGGTGTCGTTCGCCGTGCCCAAGCGGTTGCCGGAGGAGCCGGGGGTGCGGCATCTGGCGGTGAACACCGAGGACCATCCGCTGGACTACCTGACCTTCAGCGGGTCGATCCCGGCCGGCGAGTACGGGGGCGGGGCGGTCCGGCTGTTCGACCTCGGGACCTACGAGCCGCTGGAGGTGGAGGACGGCAAGTGGACCGTGCGGCTGCACGGGACCCGCTACCGGGGGGCCGAGTACCACCTGTTCCGGACCCGGGACCAGGACTGGCTGGTGATCCTCGCCGGGAAGGTGTCGCTCCCCCAGCCGGCGCCGCCGCCGACCTACGAGCCGATGATGGCGGTGCTCACGGCCAAGCCGTTCGACGACGACGAGTGGTTGTTCGAGGTCAAGTGGGACGGCCACCGCTGCCTGGCCGACCTGGGCACGGCGACCCGGCTGACCTCGCGGACCACCCGGGACATGACCGTCCAGTTCCCGGAGCTGATCGACATGCACCGCCAGCTGGCGGCCCGCAACGCGGTGGTCGACGGCGAGATCGTGGCCCTGGACCGCGACGGCCGGCCGTCGTTCGAGCGGATGCAGGACCGCTTCCACCGCCACCCCGAGGAGCTGGCCCGCAACAAGGGCCGGGTGCCCGTCCAGTTCCTGGCCTTCGACCTGCTGTGGCTGGACGGCCAGCCGCTGCTCGAGCTGCCGCTGGTCGAGCGGCGGGCCCGGCTGGCCGAGGTGCTGGTCGAGACCAGGGACATCCGGCTCTCCCAGGTCGTCGAGGGCGCCGGCACCGCCTTCTTCGAGCAGGTCAAGGAGCTGAAGCTGGAGGGAATCGTGGCCAAGCGGGCGGCCAGCCCCTACCGGCCGGGCGTCCGCTCGCCCGACTGGCGCAAGATCAAGGCCCTCTGCCTCCAGGACTGCGTGATCGTGGGCTGGACCCCGGGCAAGGGCGGCCGGGCCGCCACCCTCGGCTCGCTGCTGCTGGCGGTGTACGACGGCGGGCGGCTGCGCTACGCCGGCAACGTCGGCACGGGCTTCACCCACGCCTTCCTGGCCGACCTCCAGCGGCAACTCGCCCCCCTGGAGGTCCCCACGCCCATGTTCGAGGGCTTCGAGGGCACCCCCCGACCGCGGGGGGCGCGCTTCGTCCGCCCGGAGCTGGTCTGCGAGGTCGAGTACCTGAAATGGACCCAGGACGACAAGCTGCGGGCGGCGTCGTTCAAAGGCCTCCGGCCGGACAAGCCCCCCACCGACGCCCGCCGCGAGCACCCGGTCGACACCCCGAGCTAGGCATTCGGGCCGCCGAGCAGGCAGAATGGCCGGAAGGCAGCAAGCAACGAGGAACGAGCGCCGCCCCGACGGCGGCCGGTCCATCGGCGGTAGTGCATGGGCGCACACATCCTGGTCGTCGACGACGATCCCCTGTTGGCCGCGGCCCTTCGCCGGCCGCTGGCCTACGAGGGTTTCGAGATCGAGGTCGCCGCCTCCGGCGAGGAGGCCCTCAGCCGGGCCCTCGACCACCCACCCGACCTGGTCATCCTGGACGTGCTGCTGCCCGGGATCGACGGCCTGGAGGTGTGCCGGCGGCTGCGCCAGGCCGGTGAGGTGGCCGTGCTGATGCTGACCGCCCGCAGCGAGGTGCCCGAGCGGGTGGCCGGGTTCGAGGCCGGCGCCGACGACTACCTGGTCAAGCCGTTCGCCTTCGAGGAGCTGCTGGTCCGGGTCAAGGCGCTGCTGCGGCGGGGCCGCAACGGCTCCGGCTCGTCCGAGCTGCGCTTCGGGGACCTGCGCATGGACCGCTCCACCCATGAGGTCTGGCGGGGCGACCGGACCATCTCCCTGACCCGCCAGGAGTTCGACCTGCTGGCCCTGTTCCTGGAGCACCCCCGCCAGGTCCTGACCCGCTCGACCATCCTGGAGCGGGTCTGGGACTACGACTTCGGCCGCGACTCCAACGTGCTCGAGGTCTACGTCGGCTACCTGCGACGCAAGCTCGAGGCGGAGGGCGAGACCCGGGTCATCCACACCGTCCGCGGGGTCGGCTACGTCCTCCGCGAGGACCCGGAGGGCGGCCGGTGACCTTCCGGGCGAGGCTCACCCTGGCCTACCTGGCCCTGCTCACCCTGGCCCTGTCCGGCTTCGGCATCTGGGTCTACGCCTACGTCGACCGCAACCTGCACCAGGAGTTCAACGGCTCGGTGCAGCGCCAGAGCGTCCAGCTGGCCAAGATCCTGGCCGACGACTACGACGCCGCCGCCGAGCAGGCCAGCGACACCCTGGACCGCTGGACCAACGACCAGCAGCGCGACACCTACATCGTGGTCGAGACCCGCTCCGGCCGGGAGCTGCGGCTGGAGATCGAGGCCAAGCACCCCGAGGACGCCCTCAGCGGCGTCGACCTGCCCAGCGTCCCGCCGGACCGGGTGGTCAACGTGCGGCCGTCGGCCAACGACCTCGGCCTGCCCCTGGCCGTGTACGCCACCCGGTTCGAGGCCAGCAAGGCGGTCCCGCGGGCCCGACTCACCGGGCCCGACCAGCCCAAGGACATCGTCGAGCTCGAGGGCCAGGTGACGGTGGCCCGGTCACTGGCCGGGGTGGAGCGGTCGCTGCGGCTGCTGCGGACGATCCTGATCGCCGGCGGCCTGGCCGTGCTGGTGGTCGCCGCCCTCCTCGGCCTGGGCCTGGCCGCGCACCTGCTGCGCCCGCTGGCCCGCATGCGGGCCACCGCCCAGCGGATCGGCGACGAGCGCGACTTCTCCCACCGCATGCCGGTCGACGGCGACCCCCACGACGAGCTGGGCCGCCTGTCGCACTCGTTCAACCAGATGCTGGCCGAGCTGGAGGCGGCCAACCTGGGCCTCAAGACCACGCTGGAGTCCCAGCGCCGCTTCGTGGCCGACGCCTCCCACGAGCTGCGGACCCCACTGACGGCCATCCGGACCAACGTCGAGTTCCTGGCCCGGGTGCCCAGCGCCCGCAGCGAGGACCGGGTCGAGGCCCTGGGCGACGTGCTCACCGAGCTGCGCCGGATGGAGTCGCTGGTCGGCGACCTGCTGGCCCTGGCCCGGCTGGAGGCGGCGGCCGCCCGGCCGGCCCGGCGGACCTTCCGGCTCGACCACATGCTGGCCGACGTGCACCGCGACGCGCTGCGGGCGGCCGCCGCCGGGGTCGAGGTGCGGCTGGGCCCGCTGCCGGAGACGTGGGTCTCCGGCGACCGCGACGACCTGCGCCGGGCCGTCTGGAACCTGGTCGACAACGCCCTCAAGTACACCCGGACGGGCGCCGTCGACCTGCGCCTGCGGGCCGAGAACGGCCGGGCCGAGCTGACCGTGCGCGACACCGGCATTGGCATCGCCGAGGGCCACCTGGACCACGTGTTCGACCGCTTCTGGCGGGCGCCCAGCGTCCGCGGCATGACCGGGTCGGGTCTGGGGCTGGCCATCACCCGGTGGGTCGCCCAGGCCCACGACGGCACCATCACCGTCGAGTCGGCGGTCGGCCACGGCACGACCTTCCTGCTCACCCTGCCCCTGGCCAAGCGGCCGCCGAGGCGCTCGGGGCGGCGCGAGGGCGAGCTGCTCGGCGTCAGCCGGGTGACCGGTCCAGGGCGCCATTCTTAAGAGCGTCCTAAGAGAAACTCATCGTTCTCTCAGGGACGGCGGGTACAACCTAGGCCTTCGCGGCGGACGGGCGTGGGCGGCCGGAAGGCTTGCCGCCCGCCCGCTGCGGTGGCGACGCCCGAGGCCTGCATGGTGGGACGAGGCCGGAGCACGCTCCGGCCTCGGGGCCTTGGGGGGCCCGCCATGGTAGTGCCTTATCTCGCGGAGAACGCTAAGGTGGAAAAACCGGCCGCGCTCCGGAGTGGCCGCCCCTTCGGCCCGAGGAGCCCGCCAGGTGACCGACCAACCCTCCCGCCTGGCCTCCGTGGGCCAAGCCCCCGCCGACCCGTCGACGGCCCTCGAGGCGGCGTTGTTTGAGATCAAGCGGGTGATTGTTGGGCAGGAGGGGATGCTGGAGCGGGTGCTGGTGGCGTTGCTGTCGGGGGGGCATCTGCTGTTGGAGGGGGTGCCGGGGCTGGCCAAGACCCGCACCATCGCCACCCTGGCCCAGGTCCTGGGCGGGTCCTTCCAGCGGATCCAGTTCACCCCCGACCTGGTCCCCTCCGACCTGGTCGGGACCCGGATCTGGCGGCCCGACCAGGGCGGCTTTGAGACCGAGCTGGGCCCGGTGTTCTGCAACTTCCTGCTCGCCGATGAGATCAACCGGGCCCCGGCCAAGGTCCAGTCGGCGTTGTTGGAGGTCATGCAGGAGCGCCAGGTCACCATCGGCAAGCAATCCTGGCCGGTGCCGGCCCCGTTCCTGGTCCTGGCCACCCAGAACCCGATCGAGTCCGACGGCACCTACCCCCTGCCCGAGGCCCAGGTCGACCGGTTCCTGATGAAGGTGGTGGTCGACTACCCCAACTTCTCCGAGGAGATGACCATCGTCGCCCGCAGCCTGGTCGACCCCCCCCAGATCACCACCATCTTGTCGCTGGAGCAGCTCCAGGCCCTGCAGGCCCATACCGCCCAGGTCTATGTGGACCGGCTGGTGGCCGAGTACGCGGTCGCCCTGTGCGACGCCACCCGCCAACCGGCCACCTACCAGCTCCCCGACCTGGCCGGCTACATCGCCTACGGCGCCTCCCCGCGGGGGTCGATCAACCTGGTCGCGGCGGCCCGGGCCCTGGCCGTGCTCCGCGGCCGCTCCTACTGCCTGCCCCAGGATGTCCAGGAGCTGGCCCGCGACGTGCTGCGCCATCGCCTGGTCCTGACCTACCAGGCCCTGGCCGAGCAGGTCACCCCGGACAGCCTGTTGACCGCGGTCCTGGCCGCCATCCCCCCACCCCGCATCGACCTCGCCCGAGAGCAACCCGCATGAGCTTTCACTGGCCCGAGGCGCTCTGGGCGCTGCTCCTGGTGCCGCTCGTGCTGCTGCTGTGGCTCCGGGGGGAGCGCCGCCGGGCCCAGCGGGCCGGGGTCTTCGGGAACCCGGCGCTGCTGCCCAACGTGGTCACCGCCCGGCCCGGCTGGCGGCGGGTCCTCCCGATCATCCTCTACCTGCTGGCCGCGACCGTGCTCCTGCTGGCCCTGGCCCGGCCCGAGGCCACCGCCCAGGTGCCCCGCGACCAGGCGACCATCATGCTGGTCATCGACAGCTCGCGGTCGATGCTCAACGACGACGTGTCGCCGACCCGCATCGAGGCGGCCCGGGCGGCGGCCGACGCCTTCCTGGAGGAGATCCCCGACCGGTTCCAGGTCGGCCTGATCACCTTCGCCGGGGCGCCCGCGGTGGAGGCGCTGCCGACCACCGACAAGGAGGCCGTCCGGACGGCCCTGCGCAACGCTCCGGTCCGCCGGGGCACCGCCGTCGGGGACGCGCTGATCCGCGCCCTCCAGGCCAGCCGTCCCCGCAACGCGGTCAACAACGAGCGCCCGCCGACGGCGGTCCTCCTGCTCACCGACGGCGATAGCCGCAGCGGCATCTCCCCGCTGGTCGCCGCCGACCAGGCCCGCCAGGAGGAGGTCCCGGTCTACACCGTCGCCATCGCCGCCCAGCCCCCGGTCGAGCTCCAGCAGATCGCCGAGATGACCGGCGGCCAGGCCTTCACCGCCCCCACCGCCGAGCAGCTCACCGCCGTCTACCGCGACCTGGGCTCCCGGCTCACCTACGTCGAGGAGAAGCGCGAGCTCACCTCCTACTTCATGGGTGGAGCGGCCGTCCTCCTCCTCCTCGGCGCCGCCGCCTCCATCGCCTGGTTCCTGCGGCTCCCCTGACCAGCCGGGCGCCGCTGAGCGTGCCGAGCACTACGAGGTGCGCTCGATCCGGCCCTCGATCTCGCTGCTGAACGGGTCGGGCAGCTGGGTCTCGATGTATTCGACCAGGGCGTCCAGGTCGACCGGGCCGACCACGCGGTTGGTGCCGTCGCGCAGGACGGTGAAGCCGTCGCCGCCACCGGCCAGGAACGAGTTCACCGTGACCGTGTAGGTGACGCTGCCGTCGTTGGGCACCGGCTGGGAGTCGTCGCCCGGCGGGCCGGCGAAGACGGCGTCGATCACCCCGGTGGTCGGCGAGGTCAGGTGGTAGGTGTAGTGGAGGCCCGAGATCTCCAGGATCCGGTTCGACGGCGTCTGGAACTGCTGGCCGAGCAGGGTCCAGACCTGCGCCCCGGTCAGGTCCATCTTGACCAGGTCGTTGGCGAACGGCTGGACGGCGAACAGCTCGCCCCAGGTGACCGGGCCGGCCTGGATCCTGGCCCGGATGCCACCCGGGTTCATGAACGCGAACTGGGTGTCCATCCTCCACCGCTGGGCGTCGGCGATCAGGTCGCCGAGCGGCGACTCGCCGGCCGCGTTGGCCCCGCCGTCGCGCCCGGCCAGCAGGTCGGTGGACGCGGTGCTGATGTACCGGTTGACCAGCGGCGCCACCTGCTCGACGGCGTCGTCGACGATCGCCTGGACCCCTGGGTCCCCGGCCACCGCATGGGCCGGGTCGGCGATGTCGGGCGGGTTGAACGACCACACCGGCACCAGGTTGGCCGAGGCGTCGGCGACGTCCCCGGTCCTGCGGTCGAGGGTGATGCGGACGTCCTCGAACGCCCGCCCGAACGACGACGCCTGCACGACCAGGCGCCCGTCGACCCGCGAGTTCAGGGCGGTGTGGGAGTGCCCGCACATGACCACGTCGACCTCGGGGTCGAGGGCCCGGGTGACGTCGCTGATCCGGGGCGAGATGGTCCCGAAGGGGAAGCGGTCCTGGGTGCCGCCCTCGTGGATCAGCAGCACCATCGCCTCCACGCCCTTGCGCTTGAGCTCGGGCACGTAGCTGTTGACCGCCTCGGCCTCGTCCAGGAACTCGAGGCCGTCGACCGCCCCCTGCTCGACCACGGTCGGGGTGGTGATGGTGGTGGCGCCGATGAAGGCCACCGGCACGCCCTTGATCCGCTTGATCAGGTAGGGGTCGAAGATCGGCTCCTTGGTGTCGGCGTCGACGATGTTGGCCGAGACCAGGGGGAAGTCCTGGCCCTCGAAGGTGCTGCCCGGCGGGAACTGGGACGGGCCGCCGTTGAGCAGCCGCAGCAGCTCGTCCAGGCCCTCGTCGAACTCGTGGTTGCCGGGGGTGCCGACGTCGAAGCCGATCTCGTTGAGGACGCGGATGGTCGGCTCGTCCTGGAGCAGCCCCGACTCGGGCGGGCTGGCCCCGACCATGTCGCCGGAGTGGACCAGCACGGTCGAGCCGGGGTTGGCCCGCTCGCGCTCCTTCAGGTAGCGGGCGAGCACGGCCGCGCCACCGGCCGCCCCGCGGAAGCCGCTGTAGGGGTCGGTGTAGATCTGCCCGGCCCCGGTCAGGTTGCCGTGGAAGTCGTTGATCCCCAGCAGGTGGGCGTCGAAGTAGCGGCCGCCCCCTTCCAGCAGCTCGAACAGGACCCGGCCCTGGGCGGTCTGCGGGCCGGGGACGCCCATGAGGAAGGCCAGGGTCGGGGCCACGTCGATCGAGCGGATGCCGGCCACCGGCCCGCGGTGCCGGATACCGGGCCCGGCGGCCACGAAGGTGCCGTGCATGTTGAGGTTGTGGCGCAGGTCGACCGAGTCCGGCAGGTAGCCGTGCTGGCCGAAGAACTCCGAGGGGGCGATGGCCACGCCCGGGGTGGCCGCGTCGAACTGGTAGGGCGGCCGGGAGACCACGACCACGTCCCCGGAGGGGGTCGGGTGCTGGGAGTCGCTGCCGTCGACGTCGGTCAGCTCCTCCTTCTTGAGCACGTCCAGGATCACCTGGCGGCCGGGCGCCCTCGGGTCCTCCAGCCCCTCGAAGGCGGCGATGATCTGGTCGCGCACCTTGTCGTAGTCGGCCACCGGCACCAGCCCGGGCTGGTCGCGGCCGGCCAGGTTCAGGTAGATCTGGGCCGTGCCGCCGGCGTAGCAGGCCTTGGCCTTGGTGGTGGCCGCGGCGGCGGCGTCGAGGCGGCAGTTGCCCGGCTGCTCGCTGGGCTGCAGCCCGATGTCGGTCAGGACCTTGCCGGCGTTGACCGCCTCCCAGGCGGCCCCGAACCCGTGGTCGGAGCTGGCCATGACGACCGCGTCCTTGGCCATGAGCCGCCTGGTCAGGCCCAGCTTCTCGTCGGCCCCGTGGTAGGCGCTGCGGATGTAGCCGGTGCGGATCCTGACCCGGCCGTCGGGCGGGCCCTCGCCGTCGACGTTGTCGTAGAACTCGTTGGGCCGGCCGTCCAGGCCGGTCGGGGTGATCAGGCCGAGGAACTGGTGGCTGAACTCGTCGGTCACCGGGTAGCCGACCATGGCCAGGTCGGTCTTGGGCTGCAGTTCGCCGAGCACGAAGCGGACCACCGCGTCGCCGTAGGCCGCCTCCAGGTCGCGGCCCTGCTCGACGTAGGTGTCCTCGTCGATGATGTGGGCCTCGAGCGGGGCGAAGTCGGCCGCGATCCAGGACGGCAGGTTGTCGGCGATGTACTTCTCCAGCGGGTCCTCGCCGGTCCCGCCGGCCGGCAGGGCCGCGCAGGCGTCGGTCCGGCAGGTGGCGTTGGCCCTGGCCACCGAGGTGAAGTAGACCTTGAAGCTCGACAGGTCGTCGGCCAGGTCGGTCAGCTTCACGTAGAAGCCCGCGCTCTGGCCGGCCCGGGCGCCGATCAGGCCGTCGGCGCCGCGCAGCTTGACCTCCTCGAACCGGCCCTCGCGCAGGGTGGCCGCGGCCTGGCCGGCGTCCTTGCCGGCGGCCGCCGGCACCAGCAGCACGCGGTTGTAGGCGCGGCGGTCGTCGGCCCGGGAGTCGAATACGTAGACGTTGTAGACCCGGTCGGGGTTCTGCGCGGCGAAGGTGGTGGCCACGGTCAGCGTCGACTGCTGGGGCTCGGTGGCCGGGTCGCCGGCGGGGACGTTGCTCCAGCCGCTGGCCGGCTCGAACTCGGCGACCTGGTAGGAGAGGCCGAAGCGGGCCGCGCCGGCCTGCTCGTCGGGGACGGCCGGAGTGGTGAGCACCCCGCGGGTGGAGAAGAAGGTGGTGAAGTCGACCGTCGGGCCGTTGATGTTGGCCTGGCGGCCGGCGACCCAGTCCAGCTGGGCGACCTGGCGGCCGGCGCGCTCGGCGGCCGAGGCGATCGAGTCGGCCTGGAGGACGCCGGCGGACGAGAAGCTGGTCCCGCGGGAGAAGTCGGTGCCGGTCTGGTGGAAGGTGTTGTTGGTGGAGCCGTGCTTGCCCGGCCAGGCCCCGGTGGCCAGCGAGTACCAGCCGACCCCGGTGTTGGGCGGGAAGCCCTGGGTGAGGCCGTTGCGGCCCTGGACCCCGCGCCGCTTGAGCTCGCGCACGTTGGGCATGGCCCCGCTGGCCGCGAAGCGGTCGACCAGGTCGGGTCGCATGCCGTCGGCGGCGAACAGGATCGCCGACCGCTCGGCCGGGGGCGCGACCGCGCCGGCCATGGCCGACGGGCTCGCCGGGGCGGGCGCCGCGGTCGCCAGCAGGGCGGCGAGCACGGCGAGGACGAGGACAGCGGGGAGACGGCGGGAGCGGCGGCGAGTGGCCAGGGCACCTTCCTGGAACCGGCGCTGGATGCAGGCGGTGGAGCTGACCCGGAGACGCGGTAACGCTTCCGTACCGGGCAAACCGTGTCAAGATCTCCCGAACGACTCCGGCCAGGGCCGGAAAGGGCGCTTCCGGTTGTCCACAGGCCCGGCGCCCGGCGGTCGCTGCCCGGGCGAGGGCGGGCCAGGCGCTAGAGTGCCTTGATGGCAAGCCGACCACCTGGGCGATCAGGCACGTGACCTCGACCGGCGCGACCGGGCCGTCGCCACCTGGCGACCCCGGGGCGGACCCCTCCTCCAGCCGCCGGATCCGGCTGCATGGCTGGCGCCACCCGGCGATCCTGGCCGTGGCCGCGGCCACCGTGGCCGCCGGCTTCGCCCAGTTCGGCGCCACCACCGCCCTCGGCGACGTGGCCCACGCCTTCGGCGAGACCGGCGACGGCACCTCGGTGGTGGCCCGGGTCGGGCTCTCCGGCACCACCCTGGGGATCGGCCTGGCCATCGTCCGCCTGGCCTCGCTGGCCAGCCTGCCCCTGGCCGCCCTGGCCGACGGCTACGGCCGCCGGCGGCTGCTGCTGGCCTGCGTGACCGGCGGCCTGGCCGTCACCGCCCTGGCCGCCCTGAGCCCCGGCTACTGGTGGTTCGTGGCCCTGTTCGCCCTGGGCCGGCCGATGCTCTCGGCCACCAACGCCATCGCCGGCGTGGTCGCCGCCGAGGAGACCGACAGCCGCGACCGGGCCAAGGCGATCGGCCTGCTGACCGCCGGCTACGGCGTCGGCGCCGGCCTGACCGCGCTGATCCGGGGGGTGGCCGGCGACGGGCTGGGGTTCCGCGGCCTGTTCGCCCTCGCCCTCGTCCCCTTGGCGGCCACGCCCCTGCTCGCCCGCTGGCTGGAGGAGCCCGACCGCTACCAGCGGCTCCGGGCCGCCGAGGACCCGGGCCTGGCCGCCACCCGACCGCCCGTCCTGAGCCGGGTCCGGGCCGACCTGCGCCCCCGGCTGTGGCTGCTGGCCGTCCTGGCCTTCGCGATCGCCTTCGTCACCGGCCCGATGAACACCTTCCTGTTCGTCTACGCCGAGAACGCCCTCGGGATGTCCCGCTCGTCCACCGCCGCCATGGTCCTTGCCGCGGCCCCTGTCGGCCTGGTCGGGCTGCTGCTCGGGCGCTGGGCGGCCGACCGGCTGGGCCGCCGGGTCACCGCCGCCGGCACCCAGGCGCTGGTCGCCCTGGCCGGCATGCTCACCTACAGCGGTTCGCGGGCCGCGGTCGCCGCGGGCTACCTCATGGCCGTCCTGGTCGCCTCGGCCTACGCCCCGTCGTTCGGCGCGCTCGGCGCCGAGCTGTTCCCGACCGCCGCCCGCGCCACCGCCGCCGGCTGGCTGGTCGCCGCCGGGGTCCTCGGCGCGGTGGCCGGCCTGATCGCGTTCGGCCTGCTCACCGACGCCCTGGACAGCTTCGCGAGCGCCGCCGTCCTGGTCTGCGCCCCGACCGTCGTGTGCAGCGTCCTGTTCGCCCGCCTGCCCGAGACCCGCGGCCTGGAGCTGGAGCAGTCGGCTCCCGACTGAGCCCCGCCGTCCCATATTCTGCTCCTGCCCTGCGGCTTTGCCCGGTTACGCGGACCTCTTGCCGGGCAGTGAGGGTGGGCGCCGCCCGAGCGGCGCGGATCGGTGAATGCAAGGAGGACGACCATGGCGGCCTTCGACCCGGTGACCCTCGACCGCTGGCGGGCGCTCGCGATCGTCGACCGCAACGGCACCACGGTCGGCACCATCAGCGAGTTCTACCTCGACCGCGAGACCGGCTACCCCACCTGGGCCGTGGTCGACACCGGCCTCTTCGGCAGCAACCAGACCTTCGTCCCCCTGGTCCACGCCACCGAGATCGACGACGGTCTGCAGGTCCCCTACGAGAAGCGCCACATCAAGGACGCCCCCCGCGTCGACCTCCACGACGAGCTCACCCCGGACGAGGAGGCCACGCTGTTCGGCCACTACGGGGTCGAGTACCAGCCGTCCGCCGTTGCCGATTCGCCGACCGGCGACGTGGAGGGTTCGGGGTCTGACGCCGTTCCCGACGAGCCGGGGTCGGTGGAAGGTCCCGGGCCGGTACCCGTGGAGCCGGGGTCGGTGGAAGGCCCCGGGCCCGTGCCCGCCGAGCCGGGAACGGTTGAGCACCATGGCGCTGGACCGGTGGCGGGTACCGTTGAGGCGGACGAGGTCCCGCAGGTGACGCCCGGCGGGTTCGGACTGGCAGAGGCACAGCGCGAGGACCCGAACGACCCAGACCTGTCCCGAACCGCCCCCGACTACGAGCAGTCCCGGCCCGCGTGGGGCGATCATGACCCCGACCCGGACGGCCGCCCCGCCGAAGAGCGCCCCCAGGCCCCGGACGGGCCCGACTGGCCACCCGCCGGCAGCTTCGAGGAGCCCACCCCGGCCGAGCGACCGGTGACGGCAAGCGACCGGTGGCGCGAGGCCAAGCTGGCCGCCGAGCGCGAGCGCATCGACCGGACAGCTGCCGCCCAGCCCGAAGAGCGCTCCCCTCTGGAGCGGGCCCGCCGCCGCCTGGAGCGCCTCGTCGGCGGCGGCCAGGACGACGACTCCGAAGGCATCTCCCCCGCCGAACGCGACGCCGCCGAGCAAGCCCGCCGCGCCCGCCTCGGCCTCGACGAGGACGACCGCCGGCGCTGACCCACACTCGACCGTGGAGGCAGGCAAGGCGGGTCGGCCAATCGCGGCGGCCGGGTGGAGATCCCGCCGCGCCGGGACCTAGAACTGCACCGGGACCGGCCCCCGCTCCTCCCCACCAGCCTGGAAGTACTCACGGGGCCGGAAGTTGAAGATGGCCGCGAAGATGCTCTGCGGCACCGTGGTCACCGCGTTGTTATAGGTGAGCACGGCGTCGTTGTAGTACTGGCGTGCATAGGCCGCCCGGTCCTCGGTGGTCGACAGCTCCTGCTGCAGCTCCAGAAAGTTCTGGCTGGCCCGCAGGTCCGGGTAGGACTCGGCCACCGCGAACAAGCTCTTCAACGCGCCCGTGAGGGCATTCTCCGCCGTCGCCTGGTCCGCCGGCCCCTGGGCGCTGATCGCCGTCGCTCGCGCCTCGGTGACCGCCTCCAGGGTGCCTCGCTCATGGCCGGCGTAGCCCTTGACCGTCTCGAGGAGATTGGGAATCAGGTCATAGCGCCGCTTGAGCTGCACGTCGATCTGGCTCCAGGCGTTGTCGACCTGGTTCCGCCGTCGCACGAGCCCGTTGTAGATGAGCACCGAGACGACCAGCACCACGATGACCACGACCGCGAGAACGATGAGGGTGGCGGTCACGGGCAGTCCTTTCACGCCAGAAGGGACCACACTTCCGACCCGCCCAAGCCATGTCCCGCGCCAAGGACCCATGACCTGGACTGGTCTATCGCAGGCTATCTCAAAGCAAGCCAGCCAAGGAACCCCGCCTCACCCGGTCAGCACCGTCCGCAACTCCGCCACCGGATAGCTCATCTCCGCCCTCGAGGCGAGATCATCGACCTCCCCAACCCTGCTCCCATCCAGAAACGCCTCAGCCACCCAAACCACCGTCACCTCAACCGGATACACCCCCCGCCGCCGAAACGAAGTCCTCACCTCACTCTCCAACCCCGGCTCCCCCGGCCCTTCCGTCACCAGCGTCTCCCCACCCCCGAAGGTCCACCGGTACTCCACCACCCGAAACTCCGCATGAACCGTCGATCCGCCCACCTGCAGATCAACCGGCGGCTGGCTCGCTCCCTCAACCCAAAAGAACGATTCGAGGTTCGCCAACCCCCTCACCCCCGGCTCCGCCCCAATCTCCCCACCTGGCAGCTTCACCCTCCGCACTGCCTCAAACACCTGAGCAAGACTTACGCCCGGGGTGGCCACGGCCTGTTCAAGGCTTACACACTCGAACCCGGCCGGCGCACTACTCCCATCAGGACGATGGATAGTCCGAAATGCAAAGAACAGTCCGGCACCAGGGCATGGGGGTGGTTGAACAGATTCCTTCAATCGCCGCCTGCCTATCTGGTGAGCACGCAACTTCATAGGTGAAATATGGTGCTGGCGCATCTGCTATTGGTATGACTTCCTTATCGCAGCCGGCCTGGCCAGTCGCTGAAATCTGGGCTGTATCCACCGCACCTACAAGGTCTGCGATGATTTCAGCCCCGCATTCGGCCGCTAAAGCATCACCACTGCTTAGAGGAACGAGCACAAACCCCAAGGTCCACGCCGTTATCGAAAGCCACGCCCAGCGCCATCGGACTCTTGGCATGCGACTTGGCCTACTCGATAGTAGACGCATGACCTAAAAGCCATTCGTCTTCGTTCTGCGGCTTGGCTAAGGCAACCTAACGAGATTCCGCTCTGGCGGAACAATTCGGACTAGACGGCCTGCTTCTGTCTCAATTCGAACTGAAGGAGTTCCAACGGTCGCAATAACGATCCATAGGCGATCATTAACCTCCTCCGCACTTCTAATGTCGATCTTCGTCTTCACGCCCTTCCAGACCACATTCTGTTTGCGGAGTTGCTGGATCAGCGCTTTGCCATCCTCAAGACACTCACAATCGATAGTATAGACGTCGCTCAACAGCTGAGCGTCCCTTGCGACAAGTGCCCTATCACGGATTGCCAATATCTCACGAAGTCGCGATGTAACCTCTGTCCGTGTCGAGACTATGGCGGAGGTAGCCGTCGTGCTACTTTCCGCTGCATTACTAGTTGCGGACGGGTGGCTGACTTACTGTCACGCGACATCACTGCGCCGGCTATGACGATCGACGCTACAACCAACGCCAACACGCCCACGTAGAATCGTCCGCGATGCGATGCCACGTACGAAGCCCCGCGTGGTGGTGTTTGAGAATCATTGTCCATCGGCATGGTAGGGGACTAGCGAAGCACCTACAACCGGCAATGATGATCTTGTGGACAAACGAACCACTCATCAAGAGGGAGATGGTCCGGCGAGGGGCACAGGCCTTGGACCAGCGGACTCTCCGAACTGCTGACACGATGCGGAGGCGGCGGGCTGTGGCCAGGGGCGGCGCTCGACTCATGGTGGCCTTGGCAGCCACGCCCGCGGTGCCCGGGGATTCGAAGGCACGCAGCTGAATCGCGGGATCAGCCTGGTCACCTGAGCGCCTGGGTTGGTGGCGACCGACTCCGCAGAGCCTCGGACTCCATCCAGCTTGGTCCAAGCCTGGCGCGGAACTGGCGTGCCCGATCCCGGCGGCACCTCCCATTTGAACGCGGCAGGGTGGAGGGAGGGAATACTGGAACGGGGTGAGGCGCTGGCGTTGCTGAACCGACGAGCGGACCGTGGGAGTGAGTGATGGAGTACTGGACCCCGGCGAGGGTGTTGGTGGTGACGGCGCATCCGGATGACATCGAGTTTGGGTGTGCGGGGACGGTGGCGCGGTGGGTGCAGGAGGGGGCGCACGTCACGTATGCGCTGGTGACGAACGGGGCGGCTGGGTCCAGTGACCCGGAGATGACCCGGGAGCGGTTGGCGGAGTTGCGCGAGGCGGAGGCGAGGGCGTCGGCCAAGGTGGTGGGGGTCGACCATGTGGAGTTCCTGGGGTACGAGGACGGGTTGCTGGAGCCGACGCTGGAGGTTCGGGAGAAGATCGTTCGGCTGATTCGGCGGGTGCGGCCGGAGGTGGTGGTGACGACCGATCCGACGACTCGGTACTTCGCGGACCGGTACATCAACCATCCGGACCACCGGGCGGCCGGGGAGGCGACCCTGGCGGCGGTGATTCCGGGGTCGGACACGCGGCTGGCCTATCCGGAGCTGCTGGAGGAGGGGCTGGAGCCGGTCAAGCTGACCGGAGTGTGGCTGATGATGAACATGGAGCCGAACCTGGTCGTGGACATCGGCGACTACCTCGACAAGAAGATCGAGAGTCTGGCCTGCCACGTCACGCAGATCGGGGACGAGCTCGACGACCACTTCGGGTGGGTGCGGAGCATGGCCGAGTTCGCGGCGGCCGAGCAGCCGTTCCAGTACGGGGAGGCGTTCCGGGTGTTCCGGTACGACCTGCCGTGGGAGCCGCCCCCCTCCGCTCCGGAGGCCCCGCTGGCCGAGGCCTGACCGGGCCCGCCAGCTCAGCGAAGCGTCAGCCGAACGTCCACGTTGCCCCGGGTGGCCCGGGAGTAGGGGCAGCGGCGGTGGGCCTTGGCGACCAGGTCCTCGGCCTCCTCGCGGGGGAGGTCGGGGACGGTGACCTGGAGCTCGACGTCGAGGGCGTACCCGCCCTCGGGGTGCTTGGCCAGGCCAACCAGGGCGGTGACGGAGGTCTGGCCGGGGTCGATCTTCTCCATGCGGGCGACCGAGGCGAGGGCGTTGTCGAAGCAGGCGGCGTAGCCGGCGGCGAACAGCTGCTCGGGGTTGGTGCCCACACCGGAGCCGCCGACCTCCTTGGGCGGGTTGATCTGGACGTCGATGGCGCCGTCGGCGGAGTGGGCGCGGCCGTTCTTGCGGCCGCCGGTGGCGGTGGCCTCGGCGGTGTAGAGCACCTCCATGGGGGTCCCTCCTCAGCTCGCGGTCCGGGCCCCCCTCGGCCATCATGCCGGAGGGCGGCCTCCGTTGCCGTTCGAGGGCGCGGGCGGGGGGAGGGGCTCGCCGGCGACGACCTCCTCGGCGACCTCGCTGACGCGGCGGCGGCCGGCCCGGGCGGCCTTGCGGAGGCGGTCGAAGGCGCCGGCCGGGTCGAGCTGCTCGCGCTCCATCAGGATGCCCTTGGCCTGCTCGATCACCACCCGGTGGTGGAGGGCGTGCTCGAGCTGCTCGATGAGCTGGCTGGTCCGCTCGGCGTCGGCGGCCGCCCGGACCAGGGTGGCGACCACGCCGGCGTAGGTGACCAGCGACTCCACCTCCTGGGCCTGCCAGGGCCGGTCCGGGCGGCGGACCGCGGTCAGGGTCCCGGCGGGGCCGGCCGGGCCCTCGACCGGGACGCAGAGCAGACCGCGCACCCCGGCCGGGGCGAGGACGCCGGCCAGGGCGGGCCAGCGGCCGTCGCCGGGCAGGTCGGCGGTGCGCACGGCCGTGCCGCCGGCCAGGACCTCGAGGGATGGGCCGGACCAGAGCTGGGGGGCGGCGTCCTCCAGGGCCTGGGCGAGGTCGCCGGCGGCCACGGCCCCGCGCAGCTCGCCGGTCTCGTCGACCAGCACCAGGGCGACCCCGGCGACCAGGAACAGCCGGGTCGCCGCGACCAGCGCCGGGCGGACGACCGAGCCGAGCGCGTCGCCGCCGGGCTGCGGCGCCGCCGGCTCGGGAACCGCCTGCTCCGGCCCGTCCTCGTAGTCCTCCATCGCCTCTCCTGCTTGTCGGTGCCGCCTGGGGCGGCGGCCGGGGCCCCGTCCCCCGCGCGGGCCCGCGCGACCGCCGCCCCAGGACACGGACACTCGCAGGAGGCGCGTATGCCGACCGACGGCGTCTCTACTAGATGGAACGCGCGACGGCCGCCGGCATTACGCGGCGCCCGCCGGGGAACACGCACAAGGACCACCAGAACGGACATCCACACCGGCGAGGGAGCGTCTATGCGGACCCGGGCACCGGCCAGCGACGCCCGGCACCAGGACATCCTGGAGCTGCAGCCGCTGCTCCGGCGGGTGGTGGGCGCCCGGATGCGCAACCCGGACACCGTCGACGACCTCGTCCAGGAGGCGCTGGCCAGGTCATCGCCGCCCGCGGGCGGCTGGACGACGAGGCGGTCACCCCGTACGCGATCGTCACCGCCCGCAACCTGGTCACCTCCCTGGCCAGAGAGGAGGAGCGGGGCCGGCGCCACCGGCCGTGCCTGGTCGACCTGAGCGAGCCCGAGCGGCCCGAGGACGCCGCCCTGCGCCAGGAGGAGGCGGCCGCGGTCGAGGCCGCCCTGGCCGGGCTGCCCGGCCACGAGCGCGATGCGGTGGTGGCCCACAAGGTCGAGGGCGTCGACACCGCCACCCTGGCCGAGGCCCGGCGCTCGACCCCCGGCGCGGTCGGGGTCCAGCTGGCCAGGACCCGGGCCCGGCTGCGTCTCGACTACCTGCTGGCCCTGCGCCGGGTGGAGCTGCCCACCGCCCGCTGCCGGCCGGTGCTGCTGGCCCTGTCCGCGGGCGACCGGCGCCGCCAGCTCGCCCTGGACGCCGGCGGCCACCGCATGGAGTGTCCGACCTGCGCCTCGCTGAGCCGGTCCCTGGTTGAGCGGCGGCGCTCGATCGCGGTGCTCCTGCCGCTGCTGGCCCTGTGGTGGCTGTGGCGGCGGATCCAGGCCTGGGCGGCACGCCGGCCGGTCCTGGCCTCGCTGACCGCTGCCTCGGCGGTCACCGTGGCCGGCCTGGTGCTGGTCCCGCCGCTGGTCGCGCCCGACCAGGCGCCGCGGCCGGCGCCGACCACGACCACCCTGCCGCCACCCGCAGCCGCCTCAGGGGGCGGCGGGTCGGGGGTGCGGCTGGTCGTGCCCGGGCGGTCCCTGCTGCCCGTCCCCGGCCGCGAGGTCCTGGCCAGGCACGCCGGCCAGCGGGTCAGGGGCGTGAACGTCCCGGTCAGGGGCGTCGACGCCGACGAGGGGTTCTGGGTCGGGACCGGCGCCGGCGACCAGCTCTGGGTGCAGCTGGTCGGCCGGGGCGAGTCGCCGTTCCGGGTGCGGTCCGGGCAGCGGGCCAACTTCAGCGGCCGGCTGGTCCCGAACCCGCCCGGGTTCGCCCAGCGGGTCGGGATAGTGCCGTCCGAGGGCGCGGCCTTGGCGCAGCGGCAGGGCCACCATCTCGAGGTCGCCTACGCCGACGTCACCCTCGAGCCCTGACGCTCGGGCGACCAGGGCGGCTAGATCGACGGCGTGCCGCCGGCGTCGACCTTGGGGACGTCGGCCGGCGAGCTCCCCTCCTCCAGGGCCACGACCTTGCTCAGGGCCTCGTCCTCGTTGTCCATGAGGAACTGGCGGGCGGCGGTCCGCGCCTGCCCCTCGTCGTCGGCGTCGACCTCGACGTTCCAGGTCACCCGATAGCGCATCGCTGCCTCCGGCGTCGTCGTCGGTGTGTGGGCAGGCCAAGCGCCCGCCACGCCCGGCCCTGTTCCACGTGGAACACTCGCGCAAACCGAGCCCGGACCTACGGCAGGCTCACCCCGGCGGCCGCGCCGGCGTCGGCCGGGGCCTCGGGCCCGGCCGGGCGCCGCTCCAGCGACTCGACCGCGACCAGCGCCAGCAGCACCAGGTCGAGGGCGACCAGCAGCCCCACCGGGAGCCCGAGCGGCCAGGCCAGCCCGATGGCCAGGCTGGCCCCCGCCGCCCCGAGCCACCGCCACAGCCGACGACCGCCGCCGCGCCCCACGGCCAGGCCGGTCACCAGCACGGCCAGCAGGTACAGGGCCGTCCCGCCGCCCAGGGCCAGGCTGGTCGACCGCTCCAGCCGCCCGGTGGCGGCCTGGAGGATGCCGAGCTCGGTGCCGACCGCCACCGAGACCAGCCCGGCCAGCAGTGGCAGGTGGGCGTAGTTCCAGATGAGCCCGCGGAGCACGCTGCGGATGGCGCCCTCGTCGAGGCGGTCGAAGTACAGCCACCACAGGCCGGTCACGGCCAGGAAGCCGCCCACCCCGGCACCCACCGTGGCCGCGGTCCAGTCGACCTCGGCGGCCGCCTGGGCGACCGAGATCACCGACTCGCCCAGCACGATGAGGGTGAACAGCCCGAAGCGCTCCACCAGGTGGCTGGCGTGGATCGGCGCCCGGGCGATCTGGCGGCGGCCCACCCAGGGGGTGGACAGCTCGACGGCCAGCGCGATCCCCCAGAGGGCGTAGCGGGCCGGCTCGGGCACGAGCAGCGAGACCAGCCAGAGCGAGGCCCCAACGGAGAACGCGGTCAGGTAGAGGTTGAGCAGCGGGCGGGCCGGGGCCGCGTGGCGCCGGGCGCGGGCGTTGAGCAGCAGGACGATGCCGCGGACGGCCACGAAGCTCAGGGCGAACCGGGCCGAGCCGCCGTGCAGGGCGTCGTGGATGCTGAGGGCCATGGCGATGACGGCCAGCATCCCGGCCAGCACCAGGACCCGGTGTAGGAGGTCGTCGGTGTCGAACCGGTCGGCATAGACGGTGTAGCCGACCCAGGCCCACCAGACGGCCACGAACAGACCGGCCGCGCCCAGGAAGTCGGCCGGGCTGTGGTAGTCCTCCAGGGTGTGGACGACCTCGGCGATCGAGATCACGAACACCAGGTCGAAGAAGAGCTCGAGCCAGGTCGCGTGCCGCTCGCCCTGGTCGTCGAGGGTCCGCAGCTGGGGTGGGCGCAGCCAGCGCCGCCGAGTGGAGCTCGCCATGCAGCCCTCCGCTTACATGATTACCTTCAGTTGCCCGCACCGAACGCCGGCCGGCCCCCGGGCATTCCCCGTGCCGGTGGTAGCGTCCTCGGAGGGCCCGGAGGGGTCCGGGGAGCCCCAAGGGGGCCCGGGGATCGGGACCGGGCCCGGAAGGAGGCCGCTGGTGGGCGTCGAGCCGATGTGGGCGCCGTCGCCGGAGCGGGTCGAGCGCGCGAACCTCACCCGCTACCTGCGATGGCTGCGCGACCGGCGCGGGCTGCGGTTCGCATCCTACGACGAGCTGTGGCGCTGGTCGGTGGACGACCTGGACGGGTTCTGGACCTCGATGTGGGAGTTCTTCGAGGTCGGCGGGCCGCCGGGCCCGGCGCTGGCCGAGCGGCGGATGCCGGGGGCCCGCTGGTTCCCGGGCGTCACCCTCAACCACGCCGAGCTGGCGCTGCGCCGCGCCGACGGCCACCCGGCGCTGCTGTTCGGCAACGAGAGCGGCGAGCTGGGGACGATCGGCTACGCCGAGCTGGGCCGGCGGGTGGCGGCGGCCGCGGCCGGGCTGCGCCGCCTCGGGGTCGCCAAGGGCGACCGGGTCGTCGCCTACCTGCCCAACGTGCCCGAGACGGTGATCGCCATGCTCGCCGTGGCCAGCATCGGGGCCATCTGGTCGAGCTGCGCCCCCGAGTTCGGGGTGTCCAGCGTGGTCGACCGCTTCGCCCAGATCGAGCCCAAGGTGCTGGTGGCGGTGGACGGCTACCGCTACAACGGCGCCTGGCACGACCGCCGTGAGGCCCTGGCCGAGATCCGCCGCCGGCTGCCCACCCTGGAGGCCACCGTCCTGGTCGCCGGCCACGGCCGCGAGGCCGGCCCGGCGGACCGGGCCGCCGCCGCGGGCGGCGCCACCACCTGGGAGCGGCTGCTGGAGGACGGCGCCGGGTCCGAGCTGGCCTTCGAGCCGGTCGCCTTCGGCCACCCCCTGTGGGTGCTGTACTCCTCGGGCACCACCGGGCTGCCCAAGGCGATCGTCCACGGCCACGGCGGCATCGCCCTGGAGCTGCTCAAATCGATCTCGCTGCAGCTGGACCTGGGCCCGGCCGACCGCTTCTTCTGGTTCACCACCACCGGCTGGATGATGTGGAACTTCCTGGTCGGCGGCCTGCTGCTGGGCTCGACGGTGGTGCTGTACGACGGCAGCCCCGGCCACCCCGACATGGGGGCGCTGTGGCGCTTCGCCGAGCGCAGCCGGATGACCTACTTCGGGACCAGCGCCGCCTTCGTGCTGGCCAGCATGAAGGCCGGGGTCGAGCCGGCGGGCGAGGTCGACCTGTCGGCCCTGCACTCGATCGGCTCCACCGGCTCGCCCCTGCCGCCCGAGGGGTTCGCCTGGCTGTACGAGCACGTCGCCGCCGACGTGCTGGTCGGCTCGACCAGCGGCGGCACCGACGTGTGCACCTCGTTCGTGACCTCCTGCCCGCTGCTGCCGGTCTACCCGGGCGAGATCCAGTGCCGGGCGCTCGGGGCCAAGGTGGAGAGCTTCGACGAGCGCGGCCGCTCGGTGGTCGGCCAGGTCGGCGAGCTGGTGGTCACCGAGCCGCTGCCCAGCATGCCGCTGTTCCTCTGGAACGACCCCGACGGCCAGCGCTACCGCGACAGCTACTTCTCGACCTGGCCGGGCGTCTGGCGCCACGGCGACTGGATCGAGATCACCGAGCGTGGCACCTGCATCATCAGCGGCCGCTCGGACTCGACCCTGAACCGGGGCGGGGTGCGGATGGGCACGGCCGAGTTCTACCGGGTCGTGGAGGGCCTGGAGGAGGTCGTGGACAGCCTGGTGGTGGACGTCAGCGACCCCGGCGGCGAGGGCCGGCTGCTGCTGTTCGTGGTCCTGCGGCCGGGGATCGAGCTGGACGACGACCTGCGCGGCCGCATCCGGAGCGCGGTCCGGGCCGACCTCTCCCCGCGCCACGTCCCCGACCGGATCGAGGCCATCGGCGAGGTCCCCCGGACCCTGTCCGGCAAGAAGCTGGAGGTCCCGGTCAAGCGGGTGCTGACCGGCGTCCCGCTCGACCAGGCGGTCAGCGAGGGCGCCCTGGCCAACCCCGACGCCGTCCACCAGGTGGTCGCCCTGGCCCGCGAGCCGGGCTGACTTCCGGTGGCGGTGCGAACGGTTGCGCAGACTTCCGCTTCGCGTGGGATGCTTACTGGTGGCCGACGTGAGTCAGCAGGTACCAAACCGGCCACTCAGGGTAGTGCGCACTTGACACGATGTTCTCAGCGCGGCCGTTCCGCGCCGCGTTGAGGTCGTTCGACCTGGGCGGAGGCGCGTGCGCGAACCGGATGTGCTGCCCCAGGGCAGCGGCGGCGCCGGCTCGGTCTGGTGGGGCTCGCAGGAGCCCCCGGGCCGACCGCCTTCGCGCGAGCGCCGGAAGTCGCCGCTGGTCGCGGCCCTGCTCTCCTGCCTGCTGCCCGGGGCCGGCCAGCTCTACCTGGGCTACCGCCGCCGGGGCGCGGCCATGCTGGCGATCACCGCCCTGTGCCTGGCCGTGGCCGTCGGGCTCTGGAGCGACCCGGCCGCGGTGTCGCGCATGGTGGTGCAGCCGCGGGCCCTGCTGGCCCTGGTGGTGGCCGACGTGGGCCTGCTGCTGTTCCGGGTGGTGGCGGTGGTCGACGCCTACCTGCTGGCCACCCGGGACGGTCGCCGGCGCCCGGCCACGGGCGGCTGGCGCCGGGGCGCGGCCGTCGGGCTGGTCGTGGTCCTCGGCCTGACCGCGGCCCCGCACGCCGCCGCCGCCTTCTACGAACTCCAGGCCTACGACCTGGTGACCTCGGTCTTCGCCGGCGAGGACCCGCAGTGGCAGGCGCGGGACCGCGACCGCCACGAGACCGGCGACGGCCTGGTCACGGCCATCCCTGGCCGGGTCACGGTGCTGCTGCTGGGCGGCGACGCCGGGCCGGGGCGCACCGGCCGGCGCACCGACACCATGATCGTGGCCAGCCTCGAGGTCGCGACCGGCAAGGTGGCGCTGTTCGGGCTGCCCCGCAACATGGTCCAGGTGCCGCTGCCCGATGGGCCGGCGGCCGACCACTTCGACGAGTGCCGCTGCTTCCCGCGGCTGCTCAACGAGCTGTACGCGTTCGCCGAGGACGAGCGGCCCGACCTGTTCCCACACAGCCGCCGGCCGGGCATCGCGGCCGTCGCCGGGGCGGCCGAGGAGCTGCTGGGGCTGCCCATCGACCACTACGCCCTGGTCGACCTGCTCGGGTTCGTGGACGTGGTCGACGCCCTCGGCGGGGTCGACGTCAACAACCTCAAGTCGCTGGACATCGAGATCGACCGGCTGGGCCGCGAGGGCAGCCACCCGGCGATCGAGGTGGCGCCCGGGCGCCGGCATCTCAACGGCTTCGAGGCCCTCGCCTACTCACGGTCGCGGGAGACGACCAGCGACTACGACCGCATGCAGCGTCAGCGGTGCGTGATCGGGTCGCTGGCCAGGCAGACCCAGCCGGGTGAGGTGCTGACCGCCTTCCCGCGGCTGGTCAAGGTGCTCAAGCGCAGCGTGGCCACCGACATCCCGGCCAGCCGGCTGCCCAGCCTGATCGAGGCGGCCGGCGACCATCCGGTCAAGGTGGCGACCGTCGGGTTCACGCCGCCGACCTACAACATCGGCTGGTCATCCGGCTACCCGATCCCGGACGTGGCCAAGATCCAGCGCACCGTGCATCGGCTGACCCGGCAGACAAGCACCACCCCCACGACCAGGGCCCAGCCCGAGCCCGACGCGCTCGGCAGCGCCCCGACCACCACCCGGGTCCCGGCCGCCGGCGGCAACGCCGCCTCGGACCGGCGCAAGCCGGCCTGCGCCATCACCGGCTGACCGGGCCGGCCGACTCCAGGCCTGGACGGCCACGGCGGGCCCCCCGCCGGCCGCGCCCAGCAGATGCACATGCCCGGCCGGGAACAGGGTGCTGGCCCCGGCCTTCCAGGTGGTCCGCCGACCCGTGGTCCAGATGGTCGGGTCCAGGCACTCCTCGCTGAGGGATCCCTCGACCACGGTCAGGGCCACGGTCGCGTCCCCGTGGTCGTGGACGGCGGTGACCACCCCGGCCGGCCAGCCGACCAGCCACGCCTCGACTTCAGGGCTCATCAGCAACGGCACCGACCAGGGTGGGTCGGGCGGGGCTTCGAGCAGAGTGGGCTCGTTCGCGAGCCGGGTGGTCAGCTCGACCAGCTCGGCATCTGGCCAGGCTGGCCCGGGGTCGGCGATGTCGACGGAGCGCATGGGTCGTCCTTTGTGAAGGTCCCGGCCGGCGCAGGGCAGCGCGGCGGCGCCGGGTGAGCGAAGGACTCGCGGACCGGCCCGGGCGGGCGGCTCGCCTCAGCGGGTGGGCGGAGCCGGGCGCCGGGCCCGGGGACACGCGCAGGACCCCTTCAGCCTCGGGGTGAGGCGGGGGTCGCGGCCCAAGGTGGCGTTCCGGTGCGACATGGCAACGCGGAGGGTGCCGTTCCGCCCGTCGCCTGTCAAGCCAACGGGCGCTCCGCCGGCGCCTTTATCGGATCGCAACCAACCCGTGCTGCTGTGGTTGCCGGATCGGCCCGGTCGGTTGGGGTGGTTCGGCTATCTTCCTTCCGGCTTTGGTGTCTACGTCCCCTGTTGTACGACCTTCCCTCCGACGAGCGCCTGACCTCTCCCCGGGGTCGCGGCGGTTGTCGTCTCTCCCGGTCGTACCGAAAGGAGCATGACCATGAGGACCCGCCTCCGCCTCGGAGCGGCCATGGCCGTCGGCCTCGGAGCGCTGCTCCTGGCCACGGCGCTCGCCTCCCCCGCCTTCGCCTGGGACGCCAGCGTCGAGGTCAAGGCCAAGTGCCTGGACAACGGCGACGTCGGGGTGAAGTACGTCGTCTCCGCCTGGGAGGCCGGCCACAAGGCCGACGTCTCGGCCAGCTACAGCGTGAACGGCGGGACCCCCGTGTCCCGGCCCGGCGGCGAGCTTGACGAGAACGGCAAGTTCGTCGACCACTTCGTCCTGCCCGCCGGCACCACCGGGAAGGTCGTCGTCGAGGCGACCGTGACCTGGAAGGACTCCGACGAGGACGCGGAGACCCCCAGGGGCAAGGCCTATCTCCCGGAGAAGTGCAAGGGCGAGGAGTCGAGCACCACCACGTCCTCGGAGTCGACCACCACCACCTCGGAGTCGACCACGACGACCACGTCGCCCACGACCACCGAGTCCTCCGTCGCTCCGACCACCTCGATCGAGGAGACGACCACCACCGCGGCCGCCGGGGCTGCCACCAGCACCACCGCCGGTGGCCAGCTGCCCTTCACCGGGGCCGGCTCCTCCCAGCCGATGCTGCTGGCCGGGATCGCACTGGTCGGCGGTGGCGCCCTGTTCCTCCTGCTGACCCGGAACCGCGGCACGGTCAGGTAGGGCTTCCCTGACGAAGGGCCCCCACCGACGGGGGCCCTTCGCATGTCCGGCGGTCGGCTCCTAGGCCGGGGTCGCCAGGACCTCGGCCGCGTCGACCAGCTGGTAGGCGTAGCCCTGCTCGGCCAGGAAGCGCTGGCGGCGCTGGGCGTAGTCGGTGTCGTTGGTGTCGCGGCTGACCACGGTGTAGAAGCGGGCCCGGCCGCCGTCGGCCT
>Ga0307415_100000121_pt1 | contig 33558 bp, 40 predicted proteins | sample DK1Cmetagenome_FD_204524 | JGI IMG/M metagenome (GOLD analysis project Ga0307415, IMG submission 204524) | Maize rhizosphere microbial communities from greenhouse at UC Davis, California, United States - DK15-C-2 | ecosystem: Host-associated > Plants > Roots > Rhizosphere > Soil | place: USA... | reverse complement strand
CCCAGCCTGGACCGGCTGGTGGTTCCCGGCGCCGACGCGGCCCGGCGCACCGCCGCCAAGGAATTGTCCCTGCCCGAGCGGCTGACCCCGGTCTACCTGCACCGCCAGCCCGGCTTCGCCTTCGACGCCGCCCTGGCCGACATCGCCAGGACCGAGGATGTGGCCACCGCCCGCTGGGTGGCCAAGACCCTCCAGTACCCGACCACGGATCCGCCCCAATCCGGCCCGGCCTGGCCCTGGACCCTGACCCTGCGGCCGATCCTGCTCGCCGCCGCCGCCATCGCGGCCGCGCTGGGCATGCAGCGGCTGCGACGCCGACGCAGCGCACCCGCCCGGGTTTCCGACCGTCCATCTCGAACCCTCGATCCCTCTGGGAAGGCAAGGTGATGACCATGCTCACCACCCTTCGCGGCCGGACGCTGCGCCGCTTGGTTCGCCACTATCTGGAGATGGTCGTGGCCATGCTCGTTGGCATGGTCGTGCTCGGCGCTGCGGAATCGATGCTGCTGAACCCGATCGGCTGGGCCGAGTTGCGTGCCCACACCGAGCTCCGTGCCCTGGTCATGGCCACCAACATGACCGTCGCGATGGGGGCCTGGATGCGTTTCCGGGGCCACGGATGGGCCGCCACCGCGGAGATGGCTGTGGCGATGTACGGGTCGTTCGTGGTGCTGTTCCCGCCGCTGTGGCTGGGCCTGCTGTCGGCCACCGGGTTGATGGTCCTCGGCCACGTGCTGATGCTGTTGGCGATGGCCGCCGTGTTGCTGCGGCGCCGCACCGAGTACAGCGGCCACCACCACGAGCAGGCGCGGCGGTGAGCGCGCCCACTCCAGATTGGAGGCAAGGATGGTCGCAGTCGAGGACGTCTCGCTGGGCGAGCTGCGGCGGCGGACCAGTGCCAAGTGGCGAACCTACTCGCCTGATGTGCTGCCGCTGCCGGTCGCCGAGATGGACTTCCCGCTCGCGGCGCCGGTCGCCGAGGCGCTGCACGCAGCCATCGGTCGCTCCGACCTCGGCTACGCCAGCCCGAATTCTGGATTCGCCGCGGCGCTGGCCGGGTTCGCCGCCCGCCGCTGGGGGTGGCAGCTCGACCCGGCCCAAGTGACCCTCGCCCCGGAGGTCGGCGTCGCCGTCGTCGAGGTCCTCCGCCTGCTGGTCCGACCGGGCGATCGGGTGGTGATCAACCCACCGGTCTACGACTCGTACTTTCCGTGGGCAGCCGAGGTCGGTTGTCAGTTGGCAGAGGTGCCACTCGCACAGACCGCCGATGGATGGGCGCTGGACCTGGACGCCATGCAGGCCGCGTTCCAGGACGGGGCCCGCGTCCACCTGCTGTGCTCACCGCACAACCCGACCGGCACCGTCCACCCTCGCCAGGACCTCGAGCGACTGGCGGCGCTGGCCGCCCGCTACGGCGTGGTCGTGCTGGCCGACGAGATCTTCTCTCCGCTGGTGCTGCCCGGCCGCACCCACCACCCGTTCGTGTCGGTATCGCCGGAGGCGGCAGCCCATGGGATCGTCTTCACCTCGGCCAGCAAGGCCTGGAACCTGGCCGGGCTGAAGTGCGCCGCGATCGTCACCGCCGATGCGGCCACCCGGCGGCTGCTCGAACGGCTGCCCGAGGAGCTGCCCTGGCGGGTCGGGCACCTGGGGGTGCTCGGCAGCATCGCCGCCTTCACCGAGGGCGAGCCATGGCTGGAGGAGGTCCTCGGCGTGCTCGACCACCACCGCCACTACCTGGCCGAGCTGCTGGCGGCGCGGATCCCGGCGATCCGGTACCGGCCGCCGGAGGCCAGCTATCTGGCCTGGCTGGACTGCACCGCGCTGGGTCTTGGCGAGGACCCGAGCGCCGTCTTCCTGGCCCGCGGCCGGGTGGCGCTCAGCCCCGGGCCCAGCTTCGGCCGCCCCGGCCGCGGCCACGCCCGGCTGAACATGGCGACCAGCCGTCAGATCCTGGCCGAAGCGGTCGACCGGATGGCCAGCGCCATCGACGGCGAGCCGGCCTCGGAGTCGACCGCTATCCGCCGAACCCGCCAATAGCCGGCGGGGCTCCGGCAGATCGCGGACAGCCGCCGATCCACCGCGCCTGCTCCAGCCTGGCTGAGACCAGCGACTCCCACACGAGAGTCCTTCAGGGAGCGTGAAGGGGCCTCATCGGGAACCAGACATCCCCTGCTGAGCTGGAACGGCCTGATCAGGGAGGAGATCTCGACAGGCTCCCCAGGCCGGCCAGCCAGTCATAATAGATAGTAGGTAGACCGGGATGGTGCAGCAGTCACGACGCGAGGCTCCCGGGTCCCGTGCGACCCTGTACGACCCGCGAACGACGCCAGCTTCCTCCCCCGGCAGGACGCCAGCGGCCGACCCCCGTTGCTATCGTGCAGCCGGAACCGTGACATTCGGGCAAGAATGGGTGGAGTGAGGCGACGTGCTGGAGCTGCAGGGCGTGCTGGAACTGCAGGGTCTGACCCGCCGCTACGGCCCCCCGGTCGCCCTCGACAACCTGTCGTTCACCGTGCGCGAGCGGCGGATGTTCGGGTTCGTCAGCCCCAACGGCGCCGGCAAGACCACCGCCATGCGGATCATGCTCGGGTACTGGAGCCCGATGCCCGCGAGGTCCGCTGGGGCGGACAAACGCATGAATATGAATAACGAATTGCGCCATCGCGTCGGACATATGGCCGAGGACCACGGACAAACGTTTTCTACACAGTTCGCTCGACTCGAGGCACAGCAGCAGCAAACCCTCTGCCAGTTCGGCCAGCAGACTCAAACACCCACCAACCTATCCACCTTGTCGCTGCGGTAGATCGAGCGCCACGCGCGGGAAGAGCAGCCTGCGGTCCAGGTTCGGCGGAGGCAGGTGGCTCTGAACGCCCAGGCCATGTTTGCGTTCCAGGCCCCAGATCCACCGCTCGGTCGGGCCGGCGCTTCACCAGGGACCCCGCTGTCAGGGTGCCCATCGACTCGGCCACCAGGATCACCTTGTCGGTGCGCAGGTGCCGGCGCAGGAACCCTTCGTCGGTGCCGGTGAGGACGACGATCCCCACGATGGCGCCGTGGTGTTCGGCGACGGTGACCTGACGGTTGCAAATGACCTCGGCGTAGTCGTCGGTCATCGGGCCGGGCAGCATCCCGATCCGCTCGACGTAGTGCCCGTACGCGGCGTCAACCAGTTCAGCCGTCCTCGCAGCATCCGCCGCCTCTGCCGACCGGAACCAGTAGGTCCCCCGCTGGTCAGGCACGGCCATGTTGCTCACCTCCTGTTGGATGCGGTCTTCGTATCCGCCCCGGCACATGGTCGAGGAGCCGTCCGATCCCGCTTCGGGCCCGGCGGGCCGGCCGAGCAGCGGACGCAGCATCCATCGGCGCTGAGGACCAGGGCCTCGACCCGAGCCGGCACGTAGAACTCCGGCCAGGGAACCCGATGGCACCAGGCCGCGAGTGGGAGGCCTGGACGGTTACCTCACTGCAACCCTCACAGGCATCTCGATGCCGGCGCACCGCCGCTCACCCACTCCTCACAGCATGAGGTTGTACGGCGGTGGCCTCGATGTCCCGCCGACGTCACGGCCGCGGCGTGAGGTCAAAGGTGATCCCGGTCTCGCCCTCCCAGACCCGCCAGAGGGTGGCCATGGCAGCCGGTTCCGGGAGCGACCGAGCAACGGCCGGCGCACCGGCGGGCCCCACGCCGCCAACGCGCCCGCTCACCACCCCCTAGCCACATTGCCGGAGCACGCCTCGGCGGTTTGGCGAGGTGGCTGGCAGGGCAAGACGGCAAGTGAGTCGGCCCGTCGCTCGCCGGGCAAGGAGGCCGCCATGGCCCCAGGGTTGGAGTCGGCCACCACCCCCTCGGACGGCCACGCCGTCGTGACCGTGCGCGGTGACATCGCTGCCGACACGGCCACCGAGTTGTGGCAGCACCTGAGCTATCTGGTGAGCCAGGGTCACCAGCACATCGTGTTGGATGTGGGGGGCATGATCCTGATCGACTCGGCCGGGGTCGAGGTCCTGGCCCGGGTGGCGGAATGGACCCGCGGCAACGGGGGTGAGCTGGAGCTGCGGTCGGCCAGCCCGACCCTGGTCGAGCAGCTGGAGCTGGCCCACCAGGCCGAGACCCACCGCCACCATCCTGCCGCCGGCCACGGTTAACCGGCCCGCGGGACGGCGACCCCACGGGAAGCGACGTTCCCTACGCCGCCTCCGGTCGCGCCTCGGCCAGGGCCGCGGCGAACGCCTCGGTGATGCGCTGGTAGCCGGCGTCGTTGGGATGCAGACAATCGTCGCCGCCGACCAGCTCACCCGGACCGAGCTGGCCGTAGGTCTCGGCCACCAGGACGCCATGGGCGGCCGCGATCGACCGGATCAGATCGTTCAGCCCCACGGCCACCCCCGGGCCGCCCTCGAGCACGACGTCGGCCAGGGGCGCCAGCGAGGCCAGCTGGCAGCTGGGCAGCGGGTTGTAGTAGGTCATGGCGATGATCACCGTGTCAGGCCCGGCCGCGGCCCGCAGCTCGCCAAGGATCTGGGTGAAGTTGACCGCGAAGGTCTGCAGGCGGGCCTGGATCAGGGCAGCGCACTCGGGGGTCAGACCCGCCGTACAAGACGACGACACGACCCCGAACAGGTCGTTGCCGCCGATGTCGATGGTCACCACCCTGACATCGTTGTGGGGGTTGGGGTCGTTGTTGCGGGCCTGCAGCTCGGCCACCGCCGCCGGGAGCTGGGTGGCGATCAGGGTGGTGGTGGTGGCCCCGCCCACGCCCAGGTTGCGCAGGGCCAGGCTGCGACAGCTGGGCCGGCCCGCCGGCTGGCAGGCCAGCTGCTGGCGGAGCAGCTCATAAAGCTGCGGCACATAGCCGGTCACGGCCGGGCTGGAGGCCCCCACCCCGACCGCCAGCGAGTTCCCCAGGGCGAGATACAGGGGCCGACCGATCGGCGCCGGATCCGGTTCGGCGCTGGCTGGTCTGCTGCCGGCGACCAGACCGAGGAGCAGGATGCCGGCCACGACCACTACGACGCGACGACTCATGGAGCTCCTGCCTTGGTGGGGACGGTTCATCTTGACGTTGCTGTCTCCAGGTTGTTGGGGAGCCTACTCCCTACGGCGCCCGTCGTTGGCGGGTTCTGGTGGTGGGCGCTGCGAGGAGGCAAGCTGAGTGGCTTGTATGCCATGCAGTTTCCCTGTACGGACGCCCGCCTGGTCCCTGGGAGGACCGCCGTGCCGAGCAAGGCGTCCAGTGTCAGGGTGGCCGCCGCGGCGGTCGTTGCCGGGCTGGCGGTCGGCGCCGGATGACTTGGTCCTCCAGGTGCTGGGGGGGCAGTCGACCCGGGCGGCGCTGGCGCTGGTGGCTGAGCTGCCCGCTGACCGGGCCGAGGTGGAGGCGGCCGGTTGCTGTGGGGTGTAACGCGATGACCGACAAGAACGCTCTAGGGGCCGACATGCATCCACCGCTTGGACCGCTCGCGGCCACGCCACCAGCCGACGACCAGGATCTGCTGGAGCGGCTGCTGGAGGGCCGGCTGGACCCGGCGTCGGCCCCACCCGGCTACGGTCACCTGGCCAGGCTGCTGGCGGCGGCGACCGTCCCGGCCACCCCCCAAGAGCTGGCCGGCGAGCACCTGGCGCTGGCCAGCTTCGCAGCGGTGATGCGGTCCCACCCCCCGACCCTCGTCCCCCGGAGGACGGCCATGCCCCGCAAGGTGTTGACGATCAAGGCGGCTGCGGCCGCGCTGGTGGCCGTGCTGTCGATCGGCGGGGTCGCGGCCGCGGCCGGCGGGCTGCTGCCCGACCAGGCCTCGCCGGTGGCCGACCAGGCCCCAGCTACCACGGGCGCCGACGCGGCCGCCCACGGGCTGGACAAGGCCGCCGCGGCGAAGCTGGGCGGGTCGGCGAACGCCGATTCAACGGTGGGCCAGGGTCGGACGTCGGCGGCCGGGCCGGACGCCACCGGGACGGCCCGGGCCGGGCTGTGTCGGGCCTGGCAGGTCGGCCAGGGCGCCGATCACGGCCGCCGGATGGACGCGGTGGCGTTCCAGGCGCTGGCCGAGGCCGCCGGCGGCGCCGACCACATCGCCGCCTACTGCCAGGACGTGGCCGCCGGCGCAAGCGCCGAGGACCACGGCAAGGGCCAGGCGTCGCCGCCGAGCGTCTCGGCCCCGCCGACCAGTGTCTCGCCACCTTCCAGCGGCCCCCCGGCGGATCCGGGCCCGCCCGCCAGCACCGGCCCGGGAGGGCACGGACAGGGCGGCGGACCCCCGACCACCGCCGGCTGACGCCTCCGACACCGCCAGCAGCCGATCACCTTCTTCAGGTTTCAGCGGAGCCAACAGCGAGAGGCGTGGATGGTCGAGCACCCCGACAGCCATCCGCCCCCAGATGACCAATCGGATGTGGAGAAGTTTGCGGGCCTGGCCGACGCCCCAGTGACCGCGCTGGGCCTGTCCAGCGGTGCTGCCGACGCCTTGGCGCAGGCGCTTGGCGTCAAGAGCGTTCGCGAGCTGGCGGACAACAAGTATGTCCGACGGGCCCAGGCGATCGTGCACCTGGCAAACGAGAAGCGACCACGGTGACCTGTCACCGTCGCCCTGGTCTCGGCCGAGAAAGCGAGCTGGTTGGGCGACGATCGGTGAGCGTGGCACGGCCGGGGGTTGGCCCCCCGCCCTCGGCCGTGCCGCCCTGCCGGGAGGTGCGCCCCTCACCTCCGGGCGTGCGCCTCGGGCGCCGGCCGAGCCATGGGGATGGCGGTCGGCCCCGAGGCCCTTTACCAGCGGAACACCGCTCATGAAGGCGCCCTCCAACAGCGAGAAGCTGCAAAGAAACTATGGACGCAATTGCCGGCAAGGCAGGCCGCTTTCCGGTCCCCATCCAGCCCCTCGAGCGACTCCGCCTTGGTCCAACACAGCTGCTGAGGGCAGTCGCGACGCAGACCTCAAGCGTTGGGCCAACCGGGCACCTGGAGGACATTTGGGTCGCGACCCACGGCAGCGGCCTCAGCTACGAAGCCTGCAAGGTTGTCCCTGCCCTCAAGCCCGGCGTCAGGACCGGCGAAACGTACTCATCCGCTAGGCGTTCTCTGGTCGAGGAGGTGCTGGCGTGAGCGAGCCACGCGACCTTACCGACCTAGTCCCCAACGAGGTCCGGGCCGAGCTGGCCGTGGCCGTCGCCGTGCTTGAACAGCACGGCCCGGCCATCACCCAAGCGCTGCGGCAGCTGGACCAGGCCACGACGGCAGCCCGGCAGGCGCTGGACCCGGCCCAGCCGACCCAGGACGAATGGCGGCTGGTCGAGCGCACGACCGGCATCGACCGTGGCTGGGAGGCAGCCTACCGGCTGGTGTCAACGCTTGATCCGCCGGGGCAGGATCCCACTCCGGGGTAACGCCTGACGGCCCCGGAGCGCTCTTTCGGGTGCTACGCGCCATGGAAGGTGGATGCCCCGGTCGCCTGACCACCCCGCGGCCGGGGTGTTCCCCTGTTTGCCGGCAACGCCGAGCAGTCGCTTGCATTCCTTCCTGGATGTCGATGGCCGGGTACGTCCCCACCCCGCTCAGCCACGGGGTTGGCCGTCGGCTGTCGTGGACCGGCTGGGCGGTCGCCCAATCCCAAGGGCGGACCCCAGACCTGCTCGTCCATATGCGCCCAACGTGTTGCTGCAGTTCGCCAATGGCCAGTACCTGACCGCCTCCCACTGCGGCCAGGCTGAAGAGGCTGTCGCCGATGTGACCCATAGTGGTCGGGACACCCAAGGCCACAAAGGCTGCTGGGCCTTACGGGTGAAGGCGAGGGTCTCAAACTCCCCATCACCGGTCTCCCACCCTGGCGGGAGGCTGCAAGCTCCAAGCAACCGCCGAGGCACCTCAATGGATGAGGTGGGCGACGGAGCCGCCTCGCGCGACAAATTCGGCATCCGGCTGTGACTCAAGTGAGTTGAACCGGACATCGCGGCGATGCCGCTGGTTCGTCGCATCGTGACCTGATCCGGCCAGGCTGAGGGCAGGCGCCGCCAGCTGCCGGCGCCACCGCAAGGAGGTCACCATGCGCGCCGCCCGACTCCTGGCCCGACTGCTCGTCGCCGCCACCGCCGCCCTGCTCCTCACCGCCGTCTTCGACCCCGCCGCCGGCCTGGCCAGCACCCAGCCCGGCTTCTCCACCGAGCCCAAGGTGGTCGAGCACCCACCGGTCGGCTCGCCCAAGCTGGTCGGCCTGCGGGCCGGCCGCCACCCCGACTTCGACCGAGTGGTGTTCCAACTCGACGGCCCCATCCCCTCCTCCTACTCGGTCCGCTACGTGCCCGTGGTCCGCCTGGACGGCTCCGGCGAGCCGCTGTCGCTCCGCGGCAACGCCTTCCTGGAGGTCGTGGTTCGGGCCCCGACCCACGACCAGGACTACCGGCCGGTCCTTTCCCCGACCCGGCTGCGGCCCGACTTCCCGGCCCTGCGCGAGGTCAACGCCCCCGGCTCGTTCGAGGGCCAGACCACCGCCGGCATCGGCGTGACCCACCGGGTCGGCTTCCGGGTCTTCGAGCTGACCGGCCCGACCCGGATCGTCATCGACCTGGCCCACCCCCACAAGATCGACGACGGCGGTCTCATCGGCAACCCGCGGGGCCTCACCGTGACCCCGGCCAGCGGCCCCGCCGGCACCAAGGTGATCGTGGAGGGCCGCGGCTGCGGCGACCTCGACGAGCCGGTCCGCCTGGTCTTCCAGAGCGGCAGCGGCGGCACCGTCGGCGCCGTCGACCTGGGCGAGTTCCCCGTCTCCGAACAGGACGCCTTCCGCGCCACCGAGGTCACCATCCCGGCTCGGATGGACCCGCTGCAAGGCGTCGGTGGCGGCCCTACCCGCCCCGGCACCTACCAGTTCGCGACCCGCCCGCCGGTCTGCGCCGCCACCTTCACCGTCACCGGCGACACGCCCACCGCCCCGCAGACGCCGGGGACCCTGCCCTTCACCGGCTCCCACACCCCGCTCCTGGTGGCCATCGGCAGCGGCCTGCTGGCCGCCGGGATCGGGCTGATCCTGCTCGTCCGTCGCCCGGCCAGACCCACCGCCTGACGGACCCAGGCACCTGCCCCGAGCAGCCAGACAGCCCGCCTGCTTGCTCATCTCCCACGCTGGCCGCAGCCAGAGCGAGCGGCTACCGCCCATGAACCTATAAGGAACTGGTGAGTTTCTGTTCGGCGGCGCCTGGCAACTCCTAGCCGACCTAGCCAGACACCGGAAGGAGCATCCATGGGTTCGGCTGCCCAGTACTTCGAGGTCGAGGCCCCGGTCGCCCAGGTCTATGCCTACTGGCGGGACTTCTCCAACTTCCCCGCCTTCATGCCCGACGTAGAGGAGGTACGGGTCACCGGCCCGACCACCAGCCACTGGAAGGTCACCGGGCCGCTGGGCAAGTCGGTCGAGTGGGACGCCGAGATCGTCGAGGACATCCCCAACCAGCGCATCGCCTGGCGCAGCATCGGCGACAGCCAGGTCGACAACGCCGGCGCGGTCCGCTTTGACGACCGCGGCGGCCGGACCAACATCGAGGTGTCGCTGGAGTACCACCCGCCCGGGGGCAAGGCCGGCGAGCTGGTCGCCGAGCTCGTCAAGGACCCCGACAAGCAGGTCCAGCGGGCGGTCGAGAACTTCCGCCTGGTGGTAGAGCGCGGCGGCCTCAACCCCGCCTAACCGCCGCGCCGGATGATCGGCCCCGGCCTCGGTCGGGGCCGCAGTTCCTTTGCTCACCCGCCAGTCGACCAGCCCTATGTGCGCAGGTAACACCAACGCCGTTGCTTGCGTTCCTTGTAGGTCGATGGTCGGGTGCGCTCCACGCTCTCGGCGCCTCCCCTTGGGGTTGGCTGTCGGCCCCGTGGACCGGGTTGAGCCACCGCCCAGCCCGGTCCCGGTCGGGCGTTCCCGACCACGTCGCTCGTCAGAGCACCGATGGGTTGGGCGACACGCTGCCGGGTAACGCGGCAGGGTGCGGCCTTGGGTGGTGGCCGCTGTGACAGCGGTATCGGGCCCGAAGCAACGGCAAGGGCGGGCCCAGACCCTGTTCGTCCGTGCACCGCCCAAGGCTGCCCTCTTCTAGCCCCAGTGGTTGAGGACCTCCCCGTGTCCCTAGCCTCGCCGTGACTCCTCCGGAATCGGCCGTGGGTTCGCCCAGGCCAAGAACCCGAGGTGCGGCCAAGGGAAGGCGTCACCGATAGGCTGGGCCGCAGCATCGCCGCCCCCTGGGATCGCCCAGTCTGCCGCCAGCCCCGACCAGGAGGACCCTGATGGACGTCGCTTCCACCGCCATGGGCCGCCAAGCCGGGCGCGGCCTGCTCACCCTGGCCAACCTGATCACCGCGCTGGCCCCGGTCGCTGCCGACTGGAACGACTCCCACATCTTCAACCAGCGCTGGCCGTCCCACGCCCGCTTCCACGGGGTGGTCGCCCTGGCCATGACCAGCGGCCTCGCCAGTCTCAACCTGTGGTCGCTGTGGTCACCGGCCACCGACCGGCACACCAGCCGCCTGTTTGCGGCCGCCGTCCCGGTCGGCTACTGGGCCCCGTTCCTGGTCGCCCCGCTGGTCCCGGGTACCGGGGTGGATGACCCGCCGCACCCTGTTCCCAGGGTCGCGGGCATGCCGACGAGCCTGCTCGGCGCGGCCGCCACCAGCCTCACCGCCGTCGCCGGCTGGTTGCTGGATCGACGTGCCAGCTGATACCGGCCAACCCGACCGCGACCCTGACATGCACGGGTGCAACCATAACCGGACGCCGGCTGCACCCCTCCATCAATCTCTGAGGGACACGGTGTCGGGCTGGGAGCCCGGTGCTCGACGATGGCGACTGGGTCAGTGCGGACAGGCGCCCGCTGGCGCTTGTCCCATGACCCTCAGCGGTGGGGGACGACTGCGGCGAAGCAGCCGGGGCACTTCTGGATAAAGCAGTCGGTCTCCCAGTCTTGGTCCAGCACCTGGAGCCGATCGGCCTTGATCCCGCAGGCGACCGCGCCGGTGGCGGCGCTGACGGCGTGGGTCGGGCCGACCGGGGCGGTCCTGGCCGCCCGGAACACCGTGTCGGGGCGGTGGACCAGGGATGGGACCTGCTGGAGCTGCTCGGCACCGACCTTGTAGCGCACAGGCCTCCTCGGGACCGCGCGAGCATCCTCCTAGTTGCTCCCCATGTCCATCTCGCCTCAGGGCGAGCTGTGATCGTCGCCCACGGTGGACAACTCGATGGCGTGGCGGGTGCTGGCGCACGGGTATTCCACGGCGGCTCCACGGCTGGCAGGGTCCGCGGCCCAAGTGGCCAGGAGCCTCAAGGGCCTGGAGTCTGGTCACGCCTCACCCGGTGGTGTGCGTCCTCAGGAGAGCTGCTCCAGCACTGCCCGCAGGCGCTCCCCGAGCTGGGCGAGGGGTTGGACCGGTTCCCTGCTGTAGACGAACCGGATGTACCGTGGGGCGACCCGCTCACCCCAGGCGGTCATCGGCGTGGCGGCTAGCTTGTGGTCGGCCAGGGTAGCCGAGAGGTCGGGCGCCGAGCGTCCCAGGGCGTCCACGTCCATTTGCAACAGCAGCCCCCAGGCGGCTGATGAGCTGCACCAGCGCCTGGGCCGCTCCCCCACCACCCGCGAACTTGCCGAGCACCTCGAGCTGGGGGAGGAGGAAGCCCTCGAAGGGGTGGCGGCCGTGGGCAGCCGCCTTCACCACTGTCGCATGCAGCAGCCGGCTCCAATCCCATCCATCGCCCTCGGTGATCGTGCCCTTGGCCATGGTCGACGGGCCTCCGAAGAGCGTCCTGCGCCAGCCGCCCACGGCTGCCGCCAGCGGTTGCCTACTCCGGGTCTAGCTGCGCGGCGACCCGGACGCCCGCCGGGTCTGCCAGCCCTTGCGAGCCGCGCGGCTGCGGGCGAGGGCCTGCTTATGTGCCGCTTCCTGGGCGCGGCGGGCGGCGCGCTCCTCGCGGCGGGTGGCCGCGGCGAGACGACGCCGCTCGGCCTCCAGCGCCTGGTTGGAGCGGACCGGCCAGACGTACGGCAGATCGTCGGGCACTCCCGGGAAGCGCGGGCCGTAGAACTCCGGATCCTTGCCCAGCAGGGCCGACTGGTGGCTGCGGTGCAGGGCGGCGTCGCCCAGCCACGGTGGCAGGGCGCCGGCGGCCGCCAGCTCCTCCTGGCCCCGGACCAGCTCCACGCCGAGTTGGCCGAGGTCGGCGAGGATCTTCGGCTGGCAGGTGTCGGCGAAGCCGCGGGCCCGCCACTCGTGACAGATGTCGAGGCCGTAGCGGCCGAGCGCCTCCGGGTAGCCCTTCCACATCAGCACGGCCGGATGGTGGCGCCAGCCGTAGTCCGGCATCAGCAGCGCCCGCACGATCTGCAGGGCCTCGACCCGCTGCTTGCCCAGGCGCCTGCTGTCGAGCGCACGGCGCAGGCCGCAAAGTCCGGATAGGGCAGGAAGGTCTGCATCAGGCCGCCGGCTGCTCGACCGGGCAGGCATAGGCGGTGCGGCCGCCCAGGATCCAGGACACCACCGGCGCGCCGCAGCGGCGACAGCACGCCTGCTTGTAGACGTAGCGGGCCTGGTTCTCGGGGATCTCGGTCCGGGACCGCCCGGCCGGCGGGTCGACGGTAATGATGCGCCCGTCGGTGACGGCGCGGCCCATCATCGTCCGCACGGTGGCCCACAGCCGGTCGAACTCGGCCGGGGTCAGCGACGCGGCCGGGCGCGAGGGGTGCAGCCCGCAGACGAACAGGGCCTCGGCGCGGAAGACGTTGCCGATGCCGGCGATCACCGCCTGGTCCAGCAGCGCCGCCCCCAGCGCGCCCGGTGTCGCCTGCAAACTCGTCCGGGCTCGCTCGGGGTCGGCGTCTTCGCGCAGCGGGTCGGGTCCGAGGCGGGCCAGCAGCCCGGTCACGCCGGTCTCGTCGAGCAGCTCGCAGGTGGCCGGTGCGATCAGGTCCCAGGCGGTCTCGGCGCCGGCCAGCCGGAACCGGACCTGGGGCCGGGGTGGGCGCGAGGGGTCAGGGACGCCCAGGAGCTTGCCGCGCATCCCGAGGTGGACATGTACCGTCCGGCCACCGGCAAAGCGGACCAGCAGGTGCTTGCCGTACGCCTCCGCCACCTCGAGCCGGGTGCCGTCGATCTGGGCCGCGCCCTCGGCGAACCGGCCCTGGGGCGACGCCGCCGCCAGCGCCTGGCCGGCCAACTCGCCGAGGTCGCGGGCCAGGCGGTGGTACAGGTGGCCTTCGGGCATGCGCGGGCGTCTCCGGTGGGGTCGTGAACCGGGCCGCCAGCAGGTCCCACGCTCAGGTCAGCGCCAATGACGACGCGGTCATGACCCGGCAGTTGGACCGGCCCGCCGCGACCGACGCGGCCCGATGGTCGGGCCTTGACGTCGCCGCGGCGGGTCCGTCCTTGGCTGTGGGCGCGGCTTCGGGATCAGCGGCACCAGGCGAACAGCTCGGGGTTGGTGGTGTGGAGCTTGACGACCTGGCCGAGCGACAGGTAGCTGCCCTCGGGCAGGGTGGTGTAGATGGGTCCGGTGGTCGGGTTGGCCAGGGTGCTGTAGTCAATCTCCTTCTGGGCGGCGGCCTGGAGGAGCCCGAGGCTCTTGAGGGTGCCGAGGCCGGCCTGGACGCAGGCCGCTCCCTGGTTGCGCGGGGCCTGTGCGGCCGAGGCGGGCGCGGCCACCGCCAGGGTGGCGCCAAGGGCGAGGGCGATGATGCCGGCGCGAAGCTTCCGCATGTGAGCTCCCTTCGGTCGGGTGGAGGTGGGTTCCGGTCAGGTCTTCGCCCGCACCCCTCGCATCGGATGCACCACATCTGGATTCCTGCCTCCGGCAAGGCAGCACCACCTCCTGGGTGCGATCCGGGCAACATCCCGGCAACCGTCGCGGGTCCTTGGGACGAAGGCGACAGCACAAGTCCAATCGAATACGGAGGTGCCGGATGGACTGGCATCGCGGTCCAGGCACGGGCGAGGAGGCCGCGGCGGGGGTGGCTGAGCTGCTGGCCCGAGCCCAGCAGGAGCTGGGTGGGCCCCTGCTGGGGGCCAGGTTCCTCTATGACGCCCGGCAGATGTTCGCTGCCACCCGCGAGATCGAGTGGGCCGTCTCGGCGCCGGGGACGACGCTGTATGTGGGGTTCCAGCGGGCCGAGAAGCTCGACGGCGAAGCCCCCAGCTACCGCAACTTGACCGGGCGGGGCGTGCAGGTCATCGCCTTTGGCACCGGCACCCCCACCGAGGTTCCCGAGGTGGGCTGGGTGCGCCGGCCCGAGGACCACGGCGCCCTCGCCAACCAGTGGTTCCTGGTCACCCAGACCCCCGAGCCAATCGCCTTCGTGGGCTTTGAAACCTCGCCCCCGGATCGGATCGGTGTGGGCGGAGCAACCGACCCGTCGCGGACCTGGGCCGGCTTTGTCACCGACGACCCGCGGCTAGTCGGGGCCATCGCCAGCCACCTGCACGACCTGGCTGACCAGGCGGCGCCCCCAGCCCCAGACGGTGGTCAGGTGCCGGCGCAATCGACGATGCTGCTGGTCGCGACCGACGACGGGACCGACCCGGCCTACACCGTGTGCCGGCGGGCCGGCCTGGACCTGGCCCGGCGCGAGGGTGCGGCGGTGGTCCTGTATGACCGCTCATCGGAGTCCTATCTGGTCGACCCCTATGAGTCCGGGCCGTGGACCTCCCAGAACCATGGCCCGGCCGGCGACCGGCCCCTTGACATCCCCGAGCTGCTCCGCCTGGGCCGCCGGTACCTGGCCGAGCAGGTCACCGAGGGTCGAGCGCTGGGGCTGCAGGTCGGGGCCTGGCTGGCCCGCGGGACCGGGCCGGCAGCTCTGGCCGCCGCCTGCGAGCGCCTCGGGGTCGACCGGGTCGTCCTCCCCGACAAGCTGGCCCGCCCCTCGCTGCGGGATCGCGTCCTGGGCCGCACGCTGGCCGGCTTCCAGGATCGGCTGTCGGCCAAGATCACCCTCGTCAACGACCAAGGCGCCCTCGTCGACGCCTGACCGTGGCGACCCGCAGGACCGGCTCGGCAAGTGAAGCTGCCGGCGGTGGGATTCCGTCGGCGATCAGGCTACTCATCACCAGGACGACAAGGAGCATGCGGTGGCGGGACGGTTCGTGGTAGTTCGGGACGGCGATGAGGGGTACCGCTTCAGGATCGAGGCCGAGGATGGCCAGCTGATGGCCACCAGCGAGCCCTACACCAGCAAGAGCAGCGCCCTCAAAGGGGTGGAGGCAATCAAGCGCAACGCCGCCGACGCCCAGGTCGACGACCAGTCGGGCGACGACCAGGCCCCCACGGCCACACCCCGCGTTGCCACCCCCGACGCCTAGCCTGACCCGACTTCCGGCTGGACCGAGCCCAGCCGGTGTCGGACCATCGGGTCTGCCCGGCGATGAGTCCTCGCCCATGCGGGCCGGGGTGACCAATAGCTCTCCTTCTGACATGGCCTGCATCGGCGTGGCCGCTGTTGTGCTGCTGGCCGGGCTGCTCCAGCTCCGGGCAGTCGGTTTGCCCGCCCGCCGGCAAGCCGGCAGGGATCCTCCACACAAGACGGGTGAACGCTATGGGTAGGAACCTGACCGGCAGCGTGGTCGTGGTCACCGGTGCCTCCAGTGGGATCGGCCGAGCGACCGGGCTCGTGTTCGCCGAGCAGGGCGCACAGGTGGTATTGGCCGCGCGACGAGCCGGTGCCCTCCAGGAGCTGGCACGGCACTGCCAGGCGGCCGGCAGCCGGACCCTGGCCGTCCCCACCGACATGACCGACGAGGCCGCCGTGGCCGAGCTCGCCCACCGTGCCGTGGAGCGGTTTGGCCGCATCGACGTTTGGGTCAACAACGCCGGTGTCTACCTGCTCGGCTCGCTGGAGGCAACCCCACCCGAGGCCTTCAGGCAGGTGCTGGAGACCAACTTCTTCGGCTATGTCCACGGGGCCCGGGCGGTGCTGCCCCGCTTCCGCGAGCAAGGCCACGGCGTGTTGATCAACAACGCCTCGGTCTACTCCCACCTCGCCGCACCCTGGCTCACCGCCTATGTGAGCAGCAAGTTCGCCGTCCGGGGGTTCTCCGAGGCGCTCCGCCAGGAGCTCGGGGACCTCCCGAAGGTGCATGTCTGCACCGTGTCGCCATCCCCCATCGACACGCCGATCTTTGCCAGCGCGGCCAACTACCGCGGTCGGGTGGTCAAGGCGCCGCCCCCCACCTACCCGCCCGAGCAGGTGGCCAGGGCGATTCTGGCCAGCGCCCTCCACCCCAAGCGGGAACGGATCGTGGGTGGCGCCGGTCGCCTGGCCGCCGTGATGGAGATGGTCGCCCCGCCCCGGTTCGAGCGGATCAACCGCCGCTATGTGGACCGGCTGCAGTTCGCCGCCGAGCCAGCCCCTGCCACCGACGGCAACCTGTACGCGCCGTTCTCCGACGGCCTCGCCCCGGCCCGCGGCGGCTGGCGGCGCCGACCCGACCCCCCGGCCCCAGTCCGCCGGTTGGCCGCGGTCGGACTGCTGGCCGCCGGCTCGATCACCATCGCCCAGATCGCCACCCGCTCCGGCCGCAGCTGACCGGTCGGAGGTAGGCCACGCGCGTACACCGAGGAAGCCCATGGGCTGGTCGCCGACCATAGCTACCAGGTGAGGCAAGGCGCCCAGTGCCACAGCAAGAAACGCTCGCCCGCTTGGAGCCCGACCGGCTGTCCCGACAGATTTGCCTACTCGTCTGCTGCTATTGACTCCCTGACCGTCTCGGCAGACCGTTCCCCGGGCGCGCCCACTCGCTGCCGCACGCCCCTGGAGCACGGTCACCGGGCCAAGGCGCTCCTGCGCTTAGCCGCCCCCCGCGCCATTCCTCGGCGTAGCGCCTCCGGCAAGCTCATGTGCCGTCGCTCGCGCAAGGCGTTCCGTTGCCCGGGTCACCCGGTCGGGTTCCTCCACCGTCGCGACCCCATTCTGGAGCCTCTGCTCAGGCAGGGCAGCCGCCCCAGCATGAAACAGAACGAAGGGGCGGGCGACACAGGATGACCAGGCGGGTGCTACCCAGGTAGCTTGGCCGCGATGACGTCGACCGGCTCGATCACCGGCGCCTGCGCCAACAGCTCGGGCGCCTGGGCCATCAGGGCGGCCGCCACCTGACCCCCCAGGTGGGCCTGACGGCTCGTGTCGTCAGGGAAGGCGTCGAAGATCCCGAACTCCGACGGGCCAAGACGGATCGCGAACCAGGCGATGGTGGCTGGCTCCTGGTTCACCAGGGCCAGCCCTCCCTCAAGGAAGCTGGTCACCTCGGCCTCCTTGCCGGGCTTGGCCAGCAGACGAACCAGCAGCCCCACCGTGACCATCATCGATCTCCCTTCCACGAACCTGCGGCCGCCGTCAGCCACCCGACCGCGAGTCGGGCATCCTACTGCGCGACGGGGCGCTGATCGACTGGCAGCCGCCATGGGCGTGGGCCAGCCCTCCAGCAGGACACGCCACCTGCGGGCATAGCTTGACCGTCGACAGCTCCTGGTTGAAGCGCAACGTCAGAAACGCCTGCCGCGCCCGCGCGCCTGCATACCGCCCACAAGCCCTCATCGGCTGGGGCGCCCGTTGCTGTAGGGAGGTGAGAAGGGCGCCCTGCCTATAAAGGATGACAGCCGCAAGGCGGTCATCGGCAGGAGCCAAAGGACGGTGTCCTGCGATCCTTCCCACCCCACGCTGGGCTCTCGAGGCTCCAGGACGGTTGCTCCAGGATGAAGCCTGGCAACAGCTGCCCGGTGGGAGGGACCGCACGCCAACCAGACCCCAGGAGGCCGAGCGCATGGACGAGCCGAACGCCAAGGTCAGCGAGCTGCTCCACGAGGCCGCCGAGACCCACCACCAGGTCTTCAGGATCACCGACGGCGCCGATGACGACTGGGCGTCCTGGTACGCGGACTGGCTGGTCAGGCTGTCGGAGCTGCCTGGCCTGCTTGGCGGCAACGTGGTCCGTAGCGAGCTGACCTACCTGTTGGTGCGTCTGGACAAGGAGTACAGCGAACGCGGCCCGGAGCAGCGCTGGGAGGACTACTACGCACGTGCGCTGCTGGACTACTTCGCTGGCGGCTGAGCTCCTCCGCCCGCCCGCCCACAGGTCGATGAGCGAGGTCGAGCGCTTCGCGCTGATCGTGCTGATCACCGCGGGCTGCGGTCGTGGCCGCGGTGCTGTCCAACCGGGTCAGCGAACGTATCCGGGTCCCCCCACCGGCGATCTTCCTGCTGGCCGCCGCCGTCGCCTCCGACGTCATCCCCGCCCTCGGGCGGGTGTCGGTCACCACCGTCCAGCGGGTGGTGACGGTGGCCCTTGCGGTCATCTTGTTCGACGGCGGGATGCAGATCGGCTGGCGGCGGTTCCGCGCGGCCGGTGGTCTGGGTCGGTGTCGCCGGCACCTTCGTCACCGCCGCGGCGCTGGCGACACTGGCCCATATCCTGTTCGGCCTGGAGTGGCGGGGGCGGCGTTGCTGCTGGGCACGGCGCTGGCCCCCACCGACCCGGCGGCGGTGTTCTCGGTGCTCGGGCGCCGCGAGGTCACGGCCGCAGCGGCACGATCCTGGGGGCGAGGCCGGCGTCAACGACGCGAGTCGATCGGATAAGCGGCGAGGCCTCGGTCATGATCGCCTGCTTGGCGTCCATCCTGCCTTCTCAGCTTGATCGATTGATTGCATTAGCGGGGCTCGGTCGGCCCGGCGGTTGGGGTGCGCAGGCCCGGTGGAGGACTCGGCGGCTCGGGCGGTCGGCTCGACGGGTTGGTCGCGGCCGCCAGCGCCCAGACATCGCCGCCAGCGTGGCGGCCTGCGGGACGGTCCGCACCGCGGTCAGCCGCTCGAAGGTATCGAACACCCGGGCCAGGGCGGCGGGGTCGCCGGTATGGGTGTGCTGGGAGAAGGCGCGCGCAGCGCACCCTGCGGCGCGGCCCCACCACTCCCCCGAGGGAGGGCCACGCAGGGCCGCCCCCACCGGGTCGGTGCTTCAGCTAGCCTTGATCGGCGTGGTTGGTGGGCCGAGCAGGCGCTGCAGCAGCCGGGGGTCGGCGGGCCAGGCCTCCAGCAGGACCGGGCGGGGCACGCTGCGGGCGGCATAGCGCAGGGCCAGGGCGACCACCAGCACGTCGTCCAGCGGCCCGATGACGGGCAGGAACTCCGGTAGCAGGTCGATCGGGGACAGCAGCCACAGCCCGGCGACCAGGATGGCCAGCTTGGCCCGGCGCGGCACCCGCGGGTCGGTGCGCAGCCGCCGGACGGTGGTCAGGCAGGCGGGCAGGAACCCGGCCAGGTCCTTGAGGAGGCCGGGGGGCAGCCGCTTGGCCGCCACCACCAGCAGCGCCCAGGTCGCCAGCAGCACCACGACGGCGATCAGCAGCGCCCGGAGCATCAACAGCACCTCGCCTTGATGTAACATTCCTTACATGACAGATGGTAACACATCAAGGATGGATGGGATGCGGTGGGTGGTGCTGCTGGCCCGGGTTCCGGCCGAGCCCTCCCGGCATCGGGTGGCGGTCTGGCGGGAGCTGCGCCGGCTGGGCGCGGTCGCCATCGGCCAGTCGGTGTGGGCGCTGCCCGACCGTCCGGCGGCCACCAGCGGGCTGGACCGCATCGCCGAGCTGGTGGCCCGCGGCTCAGGGGAGCTGACGCTGCTGGAGGCGGTCGGCCGCGACCAGTCCAGCCGCGAGCGGCTGGAGCGGCTCTATGTCGAGGCGCGGGCGGCCGAGTGGACCGAGTTCCGGGCCGAGTGCGCCCGGTATCTGGCCGAGATCGACAAGGAGATCGGCAAGGGCAAGCTCACCGTCGCCGAGCTGGAGGAGGAAGAGCAGAGCATGGAGCGGCTGCGCCGCTGGCACCGCGAGCTGCGCGCCCGCGACGTGCTGGTGATCCCGGCGGCCCACGCCGCCGGCCAGGACCTCAAGGCGTGCGCGGCCAAGCTGGAGGACTACACCTCCCGCGTGTTCCAGGCGCTCAACGAAGGCTGAAGCGCCGGCACCACGCTGGGTGGCAGCCAGGGCGGGCTTGAGCTTGCCGCCGAAGGCGGCGCGGACCGCAGGCACGCCAGAACGGGACGCGCCGATCAATTAACCGGGCGAAGCGCACCATCCGGCGCGGCCGCACCACTTCCCCAGAGGGCCAGCCGAGCTCTAGTCCAGATAGACCGCAGGTGCCTCGGTGATGGGGCCGGTTCTTGGGCGGTCGGTTATCCGGCCGGCGGGGCTTGCCGGTACAGCACCCGCCAGCTGTGCCCCTGGTCGGTCGAGGTCACGATGCCGAGCTGGGCCACCGCCACATACAGCTTGGCCTCGTGGACCAGGAACGCCTCGGGCTGGCCGTTGATCTCGCCGCGCTGCTGCCAGCTTCGGCCGGTGTCCTTGCTGTGCCAGAGTTGCCCGTGGTCGGTGCTGGCCCACAGCCCATCGGGGCGTTCCCAGTCCAACAGCAACGCGGCCGGGCCGCGGATGGGCTGCCAGCGTCGGCCCCCGTCGCGGCTGCGCGCCAGGCCGCGGTCGGTGGCGGCCACGACCAGCTCCGGGTCGGTGGGGTTGACCGCGAAGCTGGTCAGCTCGAGCTTGGACCGCACCTGCCAGTGGCGGCGGTCACCGGTGACCATGAACCGGCGGCCGGTGGCGTCATAGCCATAGACCCGGCCGTGGGCGACCTGGAGGGCGTGGAAGTCGGCCTCCCCGAGCAGCGAGAGCGGCTGCCAGCTGTGGCCGGCGTCGCGGCTCTCGATCAGCCCCAGCAGCGGCCGGCGGTTGGGATGGTAGAGCTGGGGTCGTGGACGTCGGGATGGCCGCTGCCCAGGAAGTGGTCGGGGCCGACCACGGTGAAGCCCATGGTGTCCTGGAGGCGGTCGGCCACCCGCTGGCCGGCGCCGTCGCGGACGGTGAACAGGCCGGTGTGGGTGGCCGCATACAGCATGCCGTCGGCCGGGTTGATCCCAAGCCCATGGACGTGGATGAGCCCCGGATCGTCGGCCACCGAGGCCGACGGTGGGGCCGGCTGGTCGCTGCGGCAGCCGGCCAGGACCAGGGCGGCCAGCAGTGCCATGGCCACCCAGCTACCGGCGCGACGCGTCACTTGCCTTCTTCGTCCTGGGGGTCGCGGGCCTCGCCGAGGGTCTCCCAGCCCTGCCACAGGATGACGGGCAGCATGGCCAGGGCGCCGACCGGATCCGCCCACCACCAGCCGAACAGGGCATAGAGGCCGACGCCGGCCAGCAGGGCCAGCGACAGATACGAGCACACCCAGGTCTCGGCCGCGTCGGCGACCAGGGCTCGGCTGCCCATCTGGCGGCCGGTGCGCTGCTTCATGTAGGCCAAGGCCGGCATGATGACCAGCGACAGCACGCTCAGGACCAGCCCCACGGTGGACCGCTCGGGCGCCTCCCGGCCAATCAGGCTGCTGCCGGCCTCGACGGCGATGTAGGCAGCCAGCAGGAAGAAGGTCGCGGCGACCACGTACAGGGCGCGGCGCTCGGCCGCGCTCTCCTCCTGGACCGTGGCGTCAGGGCCGGCCTTGCGGAGCCGCCACAGCAGCCCCAGGGCGCTGATGACTTCGATGCTGGAGTCGACCCCGAAGCCGACCAGGGCCACGCTGCCGGCGAGCAGCCCGGCGGCGATGGCCACGACCCCCTCGATGACGTTCCAGCCGACGGTGACGTACTCCAGCCACAGGGCGCGGCGATGGAGCTTCCGGCGGCGCTGCAGGGGCAGGGCCTCGGTCATGCGCTCGCTTTGGCCGGGATGCCGGCGCCATAGCGCGGGCAGGCCCCGACCGTCTCGCCGGCCACCGTGAGGACCCGGTCGGCGGCGGTCAGGATCTCGGCCACTCCGGGGATCAGGCGGTAGTGGACCTCGCGGCCGTGGCGTTGGCGGGCGACCAGGCCGCAGTCCCACAGACAGGCCAGGTGGGCCGAGACGTTGGGTTGGGCCAGGCCGGTGGCCTGGACGAGGTCGCTGACCCGGCGGGGGCCGTCGGTGAGCTGGTCCAGGATGGCCAGGCGGCTGTGGTCGCTGAAGCCGTGGAACAGGCTGGCGCGAAGCTGGGTGGAGGCCATAAGATATCACCTGCCGGATATATGTCTGTGGGCCGATACGTTAGCACGGTCGTCGAGCAACCACCCGCCCGCCCTGGAGCAGGGCGGCATGGTCAGGTCGAACTCCGCCGCGCCCCCAGCAGCCCGACCATGGCGAGCAGCACCCAGCCGACCAGGTAGGCGAAGGCCACCCGGGGCGAGACGGTGGTCCAGAGCAGGCCAGCGATGGCGCTGGCGGCCAGGTTGCCGAAGCTCTGCACCGCCGCCAGCAACCCGAACGCCGAGCCCCGCAGCTCGGCCGGGGCCAGGATGGCGACGGCGGCGTGCTCGGCCGTCTCCACACAGCCGATGGCTACCCCGGCGGCCACGAACCAGGGGGCCAGGGCGAGGACGCTGCTGCCGCCGGCGGCGAAGCCGGCATAGGCCAGCCCGAACAGCCCCACGCCCAAGGTCAGGACCAGGACGGCGCCGCGGCGGTCCCCGAGCCGGCCGGCGGGGACGCTGGCCACCGTGGCCGCCAGGTTGTAGGCGACGTACAGGCCGAGGGCGAGCTGGGTGGCCCGGTCCTGGCCGCGGCCGGGGACGAGCAGCTCGCTGGCCCGCAGGATGAGCAGGGTGGCGGCGACGTTGCCGAACTCGAAGGCCGACACCCCGACCATGAGCCGGCCGAGGCGTCCGGTCAGCACCGGCCGGATGCGCAGCCGCAACGGTTGGCGGTCGCGCCGTTCGGCTCGGGGGGCGTGGCGGATGGCATAGACGATGGCGGCGGCGGCCAGCAGGCCGGGGATGATCGACAGGGCGATGGCGGTGCGGGTGCCGACCAGGCCGACCAGGCCGAGGGCGAGCAGCGGGCCGACGATGGCGCCCAGGTTGTCCATGGCCCGCTCGAACCCATACGCGCGGCCGTAGACGCTGGCCGGGACGATGTCGGCCAGCAGGGCGTTGCGGGCCGGGACGCGCAACCCTCTGGCGGCCCAGGCGCCGGCCCGCAGGAGGCCGACCTGCCAGACAGCGGTGGCTGCCCCGATCAGGCTGGAGAGCACCGCGGTGGTCGTGTAGCCGGCGACCGCCTGGGCGCGACGGCGGCGCGGGTCGTCGGCGATGGCCCCCCCGGCCAGCCGGGCCGCGCCGGCCAGCCCGTCCGACAGGCCCTCGATGAGGCCGAGGGCGGCGGCCGGGACCCCGAGGGTGGCGGTGAGCAGGTTGGGGAGCAGGGCGGTGGGGATCTCGTGGCCGACATCCGCCAGGAAGCTGGCCGAGCCGATCCCGGCCACCCCCGGCCCCAGCCACCGCTCCTGTGTGTGGGTGGTGGGTTCGCTCATGGCGGCAGTCTCGCCCAGCGAGGCGACCAGCCGCCAGGCGACCGCTGGGGCTTGACCTTGCAGCCCACTTGAAGGTCTACGCTGCCGAGCATGAGCCTGACCGTTTCCCATCTAGGCGCCGAGGTCGGTCTGAGCGCCGCCACGGTGCGCTACTACGAGCGCCTGGGCCTGCTGCCCAAGCCGGAACGGACCGCCGCCGGCTACCGCCAGTACCAGCAGGACGCGGTGGAGCGGCTGCGGTTCATCAAGAGCGCCCAGCGGGTCGGCCTTCGGCTGCGGGAGATTGGGGAGCTGCTGGCCATCTGCGACCAGGGCCTGTGCCCCTGCGGGCACAGCGAGGCCCTGCTGCGTGCTCGGATGGCCGAGATCGACGCCCAGGTGGCCGAGCTCCAGGCGGTCCGGGCTGAGCTAGCCCGGATGGTGAAGCGGTATCCGGCCGCCGCCTGCCATGACCCGACCGCAACATCCCGCTGGTGTGAGACCGCCTTTGCCGAGGAGAGGAGGTAAGCGCCGTGGTTTGCTCGTGCTGCGGCTGCCCCTGTCCGGGGTCGCCCTGCTCATGCTGCGGCTGCCCGTGCCCAGAGGGCCCACCGTCGGCGATGCCAGCTGACCAGGCCGGATCCCGTCGCCGGACAGCCGGCACCTGTCTTGTGGCAGCTCGGGCCGGCCGTCTACCGGCTGTCTGATCATCCTCATCTCGAAGGGTGTAGCGGCTGCGATGCCCGGCCGAGCCTTTGTGCTACGGGATAAGGAGTTTGGCGAGGCGGCGCAGGCCCCGGAACGCTCGGGCTTTCACGGTTCCAAGGGGAAGGTCCAGGTAGGTGGCGATCTGTGATTGGCTGTAGCCGCCGAAGTACGCCAGCACAAGGACCTCGCGTTGCTCCACGGGCAGGCGGGTGAGCGCGCTGCGAACTTCATGGGAGCGTGCATAGCGCTCAGCCAGTTCTCGGCCGTCCGCACCGGCGATGTCGGCCAAGGTCTCTAACGCGACGGCGGTGGTGCGCTGGCGGCGCAGGTGGTCGATCGCTCGGTTGCGGGCGATGCCGAGCACCCATCCCGCCAGGCTCCTGGAGGGGTCGTAGCGACCGTTGTGTCGCCAAACCTCGTAGAAGACGCTCTGCAGGACGTCTTCTGCGTCCTCTCGGCCAACCAGCCGTTGCAGGTAGCTGAGCACCGTTGCGCCCAAGGCGGCATAGATCTCACCGATCGCGCCCTGTCGATCGACCGTGAGCCGGGCTCCGAGATCGATGCTGGCCTGTTCCACTGGCGCCTCTATCGCTTGCCGCTCTGTTGCGCTGCCACCGCGGCCGCGCACAATCGCCCCTCCCGCACCATCACCGTCCTCCTCGCCTGCTCCTCGAGAGGTCCTTCTGCCGTTCGCCCTGTGGATGCTGACCTGGACCGAGCATGGGGTCGGCCAGCCGGGGCCCTAGCAGGCTGCCCGTACCGGACCCCGGCGGCTCCCTTGAGACCTCCAGCTGGCAACACCGAGCGCATCTGCCGGTCGGCTAGCGGCCTGGGAGCAATCGCTGTACCAGGCCCTTGGTGACCTGAGTCGGGCGTTGCTGCTCACCCATGCGGGCGTTGACCACCAACAGCGCACCGGTCAGGGCCGGGATCACCCACTGCAGCGCCGTGAGCTGCCGCTGGGCGCGGGCCACCTCGTCAGGGGTCGCCGGGTTCGGGGTGGTGCCGCCCTCCACCGGGACGTCACCGGCCCGCTCCAGCCGCTTGCCCAGCACCCGGGCGTAGGCGGTGGTGCCAAGCGCGGCCACAGTCAGGGCGGTCTTGACCGCGCTGGTGGCGGCCACGCCCTGCTGACCGGCCAGCCGGCCCTTGTTGGCCCCGGTCAGCACCACCCCGCCAGCCAGGTGGGCGACGATCCCGGCCAGGTTCAGCGGGGTCCAGCGGGCCCAGCCGCTGGTGGCCACCCGCAGTCGCTGGCTGGGGTCCTGGACCACCGCGGCGGCGCCGTTGAGGCCGGTCGCGCCCATCAGCGAGCCGCCGAACCAGGCGGCCAGGCCGACATCATGCAGGGTCCGGGCAACGGTGTTGTCGGTGGATGCCATGGCCGATCGTTCCCTTCGGTCGTTCGTCACCCAGCACCAACGTCGAGAGAAGTCCGCAGCGGTGCGGGTGGGCACTTCATGGCTGCTGTGTGGGCTACCCGCCGTAGTTGGGCAGGTCAGGCGCCGCGGTCGGCGAGGCCGCGGCGGGCGGTTCGCTGCGCCGGCCAGAGGGCGATGGCCAGGCCGGCGGCGGCGCTGACCACATGCAGGCCGTTGTCGGCGCCGTTGATGGACAGGAAGTTGATGTCGGAGTTGCCGGCCGCGAACAGCCCATAGAGGAAGGCCAGGCCGTAGCCGGCGGCCAGCAGCCAGCCGTAGGTCCTGGCGGTGTCCAGCCGCCGCCACAGGGCCAGCCCGGCCAGCCCGATGGCCAGGTGGACGAGGTTGTGCAGGGGGTTGATCTCGAAGCCGAGCAGGGTCTTGTCGGTCTCGGCGGCGAAGTTGTCGAAGCCGGTGACCAGGAAGCCGAGGATGCCGATCAGGGTATAGACGGCGCCGATGGCCAGGGCCAGCAACTGGCTCGGATGCCGGGTGACCGAGGTGGAGTCAGGACGTCGTGCCATGCAAGGACACTCCCGCAGGGCTCGGAAGGACGAGGACTGGGTCCTTCCACATCGCCCGACCTGCTGCCGGGCCGATGCTGAGTAGCCAGCCACCATGGCCACAAACCACCCAGCTGAGCCACTCTGGGAGATCCGCGCGATTCATAAGCGACTCAGGAGTGCGGTCAGCGCCGCTGCACCCCGTCGACGCTGCCCGCCTTCGACTGACGCGATCGAGCATCCGGGACTACTGCCTGGTCAGTGGGTCAGGACGCGCGCGCTTGGGCTAGGGCGGCCCGCATCCGCTTGGCCTCGAACCGGCTCGCCAGCCGGTCGGTCTTGGCCAGGTGGGCCGCCAGCCGCTCCCGGGCCTGCTCAGCCTCCGACTGCAAGCCCTCGAGACCAAACAGGTTCCAGCGGCGCAGCAGCGGCCACAGGATCTCGTCGTGGTGGATCCGCAGGTCATAGATGCCGGCCTGGGCCATCTGCAGGGCCTTGCCAGTGAAGCCCTGGATGCCCACCCCCGGCATGTCGAAGCCGACGACCTCCTCGGTGATCGCCTGGACCGCGGCCGAGGGGTCGACCTGGAGGGCGGCGGCCACGATGTCGCGGTAGAACATCATGTGCAGGCTCTCATCGGCGGCCACCCGCAGCATGATCTTGTCGGCCACCGGGTCAGCGGAATAGCGGCCGGTGTTGCGGTGCGAGATCCGGGTGGCCAACTCCTGGAACGCGGCATAGGCCATCAGCCCAGCGCCGTCTTGTCGGGCATCCAGCCCTTGCTGCATGGTGGCCATGCAGAAGTGCACCGAGCCACGACCAAGCGCCCGCGCCTGGCGAGGACATGGCGCCCGCCGCCGCCCACCTTCGTCGTCAGGTACCGGATGTCGTGGGCCCGCTGACCCACCGACGACGAGCTGTGCTCAGACTGGCTTGCCGACCGGTTCGCCCACGCCCACTGTCGCTCCCCAACCCGCCGCAACCGCCGCCATCGGCTCGCATGTCGGCAGAGCACGGCAACGCCAACCGGGCGCGGCCTGGCCCCTGCAGCGGGCCTAGTGACTTCGAGGTAGCGGGTGCGGTCGACTCGTCCGGCGAGATGGTCAACGAGCAGCGCGTGGGCGCGCCGCAGGGTGTCCCGGTCAGCTGCGCACCTGGAAGCTGGTGCGCATCCCGTTGCTGTAGTGGTTCTCCTTGGTGCCGTCAGCCTCGGTCTCCAGCAGGTTGCAGAACAGCGCGTAGCTGCCCGCCGGCAGCTCGAAGGTGCCCGTGCAGCTCTGGTTGGCCGGGAAGGCCTCGACCTCACCGACGAACGCCCCCTCGGGCAGCTTGGTCTCGTCGACGGTGCCGTCGGCGGCCAGCGGCAGCGCCTCCGGGTCGTCGGCGCGCACCACCACCAGCTCATGGGCGTCCTGGCCGGTGTTGCGGGCCTCGAAGGTGATGGTCCCGGCGGGCGCGTCGGCCCGGGCCGGCACGACCTGCCACTCCTTGAGCTCGACGGCGATGGTGACGTCGCTGGCGCTAGCATCGCCGACCGGCTTGCAGGCCGCCTGCCCGGACGCGGTGCCGCTCCCGGACGCCGTGCCGCTCCCCGACCCGGTGCCGCTGCCCGACCCGGTGCCGCTGCCGCTGGCCTGGGTGCCGTCGACGTTGCGCACCCCGGCCCCGTCATCGTTCCCGCAGCCACCCAGCAGCAGCGCCACTGCCAGGCCGAGGCCGACCGCAGTCCGGTGCATCCGGTTCCCCACCCGCGGCCTCCATAGTTAGGCTTGAGTTAGGCTTGCCTAAGTGTTGTCGGTGGGCAGCTTATGCAGCGGCGGTCGCCCTGTCCAGGCCGGTTGGCTGCGGCCGGGCGCCCGGCGTGCGCTCCGCCTGGGCGCATGCCCGGCGGGCGCCGCGACCGTACGACCGCCACCGACCCCGCGTGGGCCGCCAGCCTGGCCCTGGGCACGGCTAAGGCCGGCCAGGTGACTCGGGGGGTTCAGCTCCCGCCAGACGGCGGGGATGACCCGACGCAGGTAGTGGAGGGGGCGCACGAAGGACCGACCGGTGGTGCGGTAGTGGTAGGTGATCGGCACTTCCTGGTAGCGGTAGCCCTTGGCGAGCAGGTCGAGGGTGAGGACCTGGGCGTAGTTGTAGTCGTGGCGGATCACCGCGGCGGCCGCGGCGGTGCGGGACAGGGCCCGGTAGCCGCTCTGGCCGTCACTGATCGGGGTACGAGCAACAAAGGCGAGGGCCCGGGTGAGCAGCTGGTTGCCGAGGCGCCGACGGGCCAGCATGTGCTGGATGGTGCCGGCGAAGCGGGAGCCGACCACATAGTCGGCCCGCCCCTCCAGGATCGGGACGACCAGCCGCTCCAGCTCGGTCGGGTCGTACTCGCCGTCGGCGTCGCAGAAGGCTACCACGGCCGCGCCCCGGTCCAGCGCCGCAGCCAGCCCGCGCCGCACGGCCGCCCCCAGCCCCCGGTTGGCCCCCATCGCCACCACCTGGGCGCCGGCCGCTGCGGCCGCCCGGGCGGTAGCGTCGGCGGAGCCATCATCGACCACCAGGCACTGGACTCGGCGGCCGCAAACCGATGGGGGCACCCGGGCGACCATCCCGGCCACGGTGGCCACCTCGTTGTGGGCGGGCAGGAACAGCACCACCGAACCGTCCCCTAGCCGTGGTGGCGTGGCGGGATCCTCAGGGTGCTGAGATAACGGCGGCAGCCGGAGCCGGCCGAGCAGGCCCGGGGCGGGCACAACCAGGGCGAAAGCCCCGGCGGCCAGGGCATAGGCGGTCTTGGCGGCGTGGGCGGCCAGCGCGGCCGCCAGGGCCGGCCCGGGGCGGTGGCCGAGCATGACGTAGGCGGCGACCGCGGCCGCCTCGTAGGTGCCTAGGCCGCCGGGAGCGACCGCCAGCACCTGGGCGGCCACGCTGACCACGGTGACCAGCAGGGCCTGGAGGGGGCTGAGGTCCAGGCCGGCCCAGCGGGCCGCCTGCCACACCAGCAGGGCCTCCAGCAGCCACGCGGCGGTCGCCCCCAGCACGACGGTGAGGCCGGGCAGCCGCACCCGTCGCCGGCCAGGGGACAAGCGGATCAGCCACCAGCAACCTGCGATGCCTGCTGTGGCCAGGGCGGCGACGATGGCCCATCCCCAGGCGCCGAACAGGCCGAGGACCAGGCTGGGAGCCAACAGGAGAGCGAGCCCGAGGACGCTGAGCAGATCCGCGGTGCGCAACACGACCGTGGAGGCGGTGGCGGCGCCCGGGGCCAGGCCGGTGCGGCGGACGACGCTGGTGACCCGCAGGGCCTCCCCGAGGCGCAGGGGCAGCAGGTGGTTGCCGGCCAGAGCCAGGTGGATGGCGGCCAGGGCATGACCGAGCCGGAGCTGGGGAACGACCCGCTGCCACAGCGCGGCCCGCACCAGGAACGCCCCCAGGTAGGCGGCCAGGGCCAGCCCGGCGCCGAGCGGGCTTCCCAGCGCGGTCCGCCAGGTCGCGGCCAGCACGGGCCCATCGACAAGGGGGGCCAGCACGGCCACGCTGCCGACTAGGGCCAGCACGCCCACGGTAATCGCCAGGGCGCGGGCCGGGCGGGTCCAGCGGGGGTGGGGCACGCGGCCTCCTGGCGGGTCGACAGCCGAGTGGCAGCTGCATTTAGGCTTGCCTAAGTCAACTCGGGATGATGCTGGAACGGCTGCCCGCTGTCCAGCCGGCAGCAGGGCCGCCACCCCGGCGGTGCCGCCCACCCGGCCAGCAACGGGCCCGCATCCCTCGATCAGCTGGTCGGTGCTTGCCGCGAGCGAAGAACGGGTGGAGGAAGCGGAATGGCGGTGGTGGTGACCGGCGCGGCCGGGTTCATCGGCGCCCATCTAGTCCGGCTCCTGGCCGCCCGCGGCCACCAGGTGGTGACGATCGACCGTCGCCCCGCCGCCCCCGCCGCCGCGGGCGTCCACCTGGTCGCCGACCTGCCCGACGACCACGACAGCAGTGTTAGCGACGCCCTGCGGGCCGCGGAGGCGGTGTTCCATCTGGCCGGCCGGGCCGGGGTGCGTGATGCTTCAGCGGACCGGGCGCGGCGGCGCTACCGCTACAACGTGCTGGCCGCCGAGCGGGTCCTTGGCACCGTGCCGGCCGGGGTGCCGGTGGTGGTCGCCTCCTCCTCGTCGGTCTATGGCGGGGCGCTGCACGGCGGCCGGCTGCGCCCAAGCGCCGAGGCCGACCGGCTGCAGCCCCGGGGCGGCTATGCCCGCTCCAAGGTCGAACTGGAGCGACGCTGCTGGCAGCGCGCCGCCGCTGGTGGCCTGGTCGCGGTCGCCCGACCCTTCACCGTCGCCGGCCAAGGCCAGCGTCCCGACATGGCCATCGCCCAATGGCTGGCCGCAGTCCGCCGCGGGCAGCCGATCCGCATCCTGGGCAGCCCCAACCGCACCCGGGACGTCACCGACGTCGCCGATGTCGCCTTCGCCCTGCTGCGCATGGCCGAGGGCGGCGTCATGGGTGCGGTCAACCTGGGCAGCGGCGTGGGCCACCGCCTCGGGGATCTGGCCGCCACGGTCGGCGCGGTCGTTGGCCAGCGGCCCCGGCTGGTGATCGAGCCGGCCGGGCCGGCCGAGCCGGTGGCCACCCTGGCCGACACCCGCCGCTGCCGGCGGCTGCTCGGTTTTGTCCCCGTCACCGACCTGGCGGCGCTCATCGCCCGCCAGGTCGCCGCCGGGCCCGCGCCGGTCGGCGGTCCCGACGCCGCCCTGGCCGCGGCACCATGACCTCCGGCCGAGCGGTTCGGGACCACCAAGGTGGGCGGTGGCCACTGCTTGTCGGCCCAACCTCCTGGCCGCCAGCAGCGGGCCCAGCTAGCGAGCCGAGCCAGGTTGGCAGCCTCGCAGGGGCGGGCTTGGCCGCACCGTGGTCCTGGTCGGCCTGCTCGTCGTCCTGGTCACCGCGGCCGGCGCCGCCGTGGCCGCGGCCCCCGGGGCGCGGCTCAGCGGCGATGAGCCCCACTACCTGCTGACCGCGATCAGCCTGGCCGAGGACGGCGACCTGGACATCGCCGATGAGCTGGCCAGCCGCCGCTACCGGCCCTTCCACAGCCTGCCGCTCGACAGCCAGGGCGGCCCCATGGCCGACGGCCAGCACCTCAGCCCCCATGACCCGCTGCTGCCGGTCCTGCTCGCCCCCGCGGCCGCTCTCGGGGGCTGGCTGGCCGCCAAGCTCACCCTGGCGGCCATGGCCGGGCTGCTGGCCGCCCTGCTGATCTGGACCGCCGTCCGGCACTTGGGCACGCCCCTGCCCGCGGCGGTCCTGGTCGTTGGCGCGTTCAGCCTGTCCCCGCCCCTGGCCGTCTACGCCACCCAGCTGTATCCCGAGCTGCCGGCTGCGCTGCTCACCACCGTGGCCATCGCGCTGGTCACCGGCCCCCTCGGCCCCCCGGCGCGCTGGGGGCTGGCGGCCAGCCTGATTGGGCTGCCCTGGCTGTCGGTCAAGTACGTGCCCCTTGCCGCCACCCTCGCCGGCATCGCCTTGGCCCGGCTTTGCAGGCGGGCGGACCATCGGCTGGCTGTCCGGCTGGTCGCCGTGCTGGCCGTCGCCGCTGCGGCCTACCTGGTGCTGCACCAGCGCATCTACGGCGGGTGGACGCCGTACGCCGCCGGCGGCCAGTTCGCCACCGGGGAGTTCGGCGTCATGGGTGATGACCCCGACTATGGGGCCCGCAGCGGCCGGCTGCTCGGCCTGGTGGTCGACACCCGGTTCGGCCTGGCCGCCTGGCAGCCGGCCTGGCTGCTGGCCGTCCCAGCCCTGGCCGCCCTGCTGCGCCGCCGGCCGCCCGGCTGGGCCGCGATCAGCCTGCCGTTGGCCGCCGGCTGGCTGACCGCGGCGTTCCTGGCCGTGCGCATGCACGGCTGGTGGTGGCCGGGCCGCCACACCGTGGCCGCCCTGCCCTCCGCCGTCCTGGCCATCGCCTGGTGGGCCGGCACCCACAACCCACCACGGGCAAGCCTGCGGTGGATCGCGATGGTCGGGGTCATCGGCTATGCCTGGCTGCTGGTCGAGGGGATCACCGGGCACCGCACCTGGGTGGCGGGCTTCTGGCGCACCACCTACCCGCCCTACCAGCTGTGGCGGCTGGCCCTCCCCGACTTCAAGCACCTCACCGCCGGCACCTGGCTCTTGGGGGCCGGCTGGCTCGCCGTCCTGGCCTTCCTGGCCATCCGCAGCTGGCGATCCCCACCGCCAGCGCCGCAGCCCCCAGCCGGGCAACGACCAATTCCCGCCGGCTCGGAGACTTAATCCACCGCGGCGGCAAATAGGGTGATTCATTGGATAACGCGAGCGGATCAGGTGGTGCCAAGCCCTGCTCGGCCTTTTCCTGGTCCTCACCAGCAACGCTGCCAGCTCGGTCGAGAACGTCATGTGGGCATGCCCCCACTCCCCATCTACATGTGCGACTCGAGGAGGACGCCAGGGTCCTCCCCCGGCCGGACGCCGCCGACCGGGCCCGCTGCTAAGGTGCGAGCCAAGACCCTGACACCCGGGTGAGCACCGGGGTGAGTAGGACGACGTGTTGCAACTGCAGCGGCTGACCCGCCGTGTCGGCGACCTGGTCGCCCTCGACGGCCTGTCGTTCACCCTCGCCGAGGGGCGGACGTTCGGGTTCGTCGGCCCCAACGGGGCCGGCAAGACCACCGCCATGCGCATCGTCCTCGGCGTGCTGAAGTCTGACGCCGGCCAAGTCCGATGGTTCAGACCCATGACGGACAGGATGTCCAAATGCGTCGGACACATGCCCAGGAGCGCGGCCTGTACCCCAAGATGCGGGTTCGCGACCAGCTCGACTACTTCGCCCGCCTGCACGGGCTCCCGGCCCAGGAGGCGAGCAGCGCCGCCGACCACTGGATCGAGCGGCTGGGCGTGGCCGAGCGGGCCAACGACCGGGTCGAGCAGCTGTCGCTCGGCAACCAGCAGCGCGTGCAGCTGGCCGCCGCCCTGGTCCACAACCCCGAGGTCCTCGTCCTGGACGAGCCGTTCTCGGGCCTGGACCCGGTCGGGGTGGACGTGCTGGCCGAGGTGCTGGCCGACCGGGCCGCCGACGGCATCCCGGTGATCTTCTCCAGCCACCAGCTGGAGCTGGTGGAGCGGCTGTGCGAGGCCGTGGCGATCATCAACCACGGCCGCCTGGTCGCCGCCGGCCCGGTCGAGGAGCTGCGCCACACCGGCGGCGAGCGCCGCTGGCAGGTGGAGGTGGCCGACGCCAGCGCCGGCTGGGCGAGCGGCCTGGAGGGGGTGACGGTGCTGGAGAAGCACAACGGGCGGGTGGTCCTGGCCGTCGAGGGCGACGAGCAGCGGGTGCTCGAGGCGGCCAGGGCGGCCGGCCGGGTCACCCTGTTCAGCGCCGTCCAGCCGAGCCTGGCCCAGCTGTTCCGGCAGGCGGTGCAGGCATGAGCGACCTACGGACCTTCGACGGCATCAAGCTGACCGCCGGCCGCGAGGTGGTCGAGCGGACCCGGCGCGACAAGTCGTTCCTCATCTCCACCCTGGTCACCCTGGGCATCCTCTGCGCCATCATCTTCCTGCCCAAGCTGTTCGGGGCCGACGACCCCAAGGAGTTCGACGTCGGCCTGGTCGG
>Ga0307415_100000120_pt1 | contig 33604 bp, 32 predicted proteins | sample DK1Cmetagenome_FD_204524 | JGI IMG/M metagenome (GOLD analysis project Ga0307415, IMG submission 204524) | Maize rhizosphere microbial communities from greenhouse at UC Davis, California, United States - DK15-C-2 | ecosystem: Host-associated > Plants > Roots > Rhizosphere > Soil | place: USA... | reverse complement strand
CCGACGCTCGCGGCGATGCTCGTGTGATAGCCCAGGTGGATCACCCAGCGGGGAACGTTGTCCCGTCCCGGTGCCAGCTCGGCGTCGGTGAGCTCGACCCGTGTGGACACCTCCGAGTGGACCTCGCGTTTCGGCACGCGCACGCCGCGGTCGCGAAGGATCTCCAGGCAGGTCCGCAGCAACAGGCCGGACCGGACCTCCTTTGTCGCCATCGCCAGCCCCTTCCCGAGCGAGCCCACGGCGGTTGCCCACGGCGTTGCGCGTGCAACTGAGCGTACGGCGGGCCATGGTCATTTACGACCGCACGACAGCGAAGGAGGGGAATGTCACGGTTCGTTAGGAATCCACGACGATCCGACCGATGCCCTCGAATCGCGATACCGGCGTGGCCCCGACGTGATGCGGCGCCGCCATCGTGTACTCCATGACGGGGGAACCGGATCTCGCGCGGGGTCGCCCGATCGCGGGGGCGCTCGCGTGGTTGGCGCACCCGGTCACGGTGGTGGCGATCGGGCTGCTGCTGCTCAACGACCACGTGCTCAAGGTCGTCTGGCCGGGGTGGATCACAGGCAAGCTCAGCGATGTCGCCGGGCTCGTGATGGCACCGCCGCTGTTGGGTGTGGTCATCGCCGTGGTGGCTCCCCGGCTCGGCACGGTCCGGCGTTCGGCCCTGGCCGTCGGCCTCGTCGGCGTCGGCTTCGCCGCGGTCAAGGGCTTCGAACCCGCCGCGGCCTGGGCGTCGACGTGGTGGAGCGTCGTCAATGGACCGTCCGTGGTCCGGTCGGACGTGACCGACCTCCTGGCCGTCCCGGCTCTGGGGATCGCCTGGTGGACCAGCCGGTCGGGCCGGGTCGAACCGAGGCGCTGGGCGCGCGTCGTCGGTGTCCTGGTGGTGCTGCCCACGGCGGCCCTGGCGGTGGCGGCCACGAGCGCGCCGCAGTACGACGACGCCGTCGCCATCAGGGAATGGCGGGGCCGGCTGATGGTCGGGATCGGGAACGCGTACCGCTCGGGACGCGAGGCGAAGTCCCACCTGGCGTCCGATGACGACGGCCTGACGTTTCACCACCTCGACCAGGCCGAGCAACGTGAATTCCTCGAGCAGGAGCCGGCGATCCCGCCGGCCGGCCGGCGCGACTGCTCCGATCGGCGTCCGCTTCACTGCTTCCGGGTCGTGCCGGGGCACCTGGGGGTCGAGGAGACCGAGGACGGCGGCGCGACCTGGCGTACGGCCTGGGAGGTTTCCGAGCCGGAGCGGGCCCGCCTGGTCGCCCAGTACGACGAGATCGAGGACGTCGGCGAGTACCTGTCGTCGCGCGTGCTGGTCGTCCGCGACCAACCGCAGGGCGGGCTCGTGGTTCTCGTCGCCAACGGGCGGGACGGTTTCGCGCGCCGCGACGCGTCCGGTCGGTGGGCCCGGATCGGCTTCGGCGTCACCGTCGATCCCAGTTTTGTCGTCACCGACGCACCCAGGGCGATTCCCGGGGTCAACCCGGTCACCGTCGTCAAGGTCGCCCACCTACCGCTGGCCCTGGCCGCCATCGTCGCCGCCGTCGTGCTGGTCGTGGGCACGGCGATCGCCCGGCGCCGGAGTCGACGGCGGTCGCTCCTGCTCTACTCCGCCGTGGTCGCCCCCGGCACGGTCTTCGTCCTGTGTGGTCTGAGCACAAACGTCGGCGCGAACGAGTCTCTCGTCCTCGGCGTCCTGCTCCTCCTGACCGGTGGCGCGGCGATGATCGTGTTCGAGGCCAGGCGGCGCACCATCACACCGGCCGGCGCCGCGATCGTGGGAATCCTGAGCCTCGCCGCGGGCGCCGCCGTGCTCACGCCGCACCTGACGTGGTTGTCGACCGGTTGGCCACCGCCGGCCTGGGGTCTGGTGTTCGGAGCGGTCATGACCGTGGTCCTCGGCGTGCTGGCCGCGGTCACGGGGGTCCGCCATGCGGGCGCCCGGATCGATCAAGACGTCGGTTCGCCCGGTACCATCGCGTCCATCGATGAATCGGGCGCGGAGGTGTGACGATGTGGACGGCCGCCGACATCCCCGGCCTGGCCGGCCGCACGGCCGTGGTCACCGGTGCCACCGCCGGCATCGGGTTCGCCACCGCCAAGGCGCTGGGCGAGCGCGGGGCCCATGTCGTGCTCGCCGTGCGCGACGAGGCGCGCGGCGCCGAGGCCGCCGCCCGGATCGCCGGGTCGACCGCGGTCGCGCGGCTCGACCTGGCGGCGTTGGATTCGGTGCGGCGGGCCGCGGCCGACATCGTGGAGCGGTACCCGAGGGTCGACCTGCTGGTCAACAACGCGGCCCTGTGGTCGCCCACGCGGGCCGAGACCGGCGACGGCTTCGAGCTGCAGTTCGGCGTCAACCATCTGGGCCACTTCGCGTTCACCGGCCTGCTGCTCGGCCGCATGCTCGCCTCGCCGGGATCGCGGATCGTCACCGTGAGCAGCGTGAGTCACCGGGGCGGCCGGCTCGACCTGGCCGACCTGCCGATGGCGGCGGGCTATCAGCACGGCGCCGCCTACGCCCGGTCCAAACTGGCCAACCTGCTCTTCGCGTTCGAGTTGCAGCGCCGGTTGGTCGCGGTCGGCGCCGCCGCCGCGTCCCTGGCCGCGCACCCGGGCGGCGTCTGGACCAGCCTGTTCCGCGGCGCCAACCCCAAGCTGCTGGTGCACACCCTGGGACGGCTGATGACGCAGTCGCCCGAGCGGGGGGCCTGGCCCATCCTGCGCGCCGCGACCGATCCGGAGGCCCGGGGTGGCGAGTACTACGGCCCGGGCGGAATGGGCGAGCTGAAGGGGTCGCCGAAGCTGGTGCGGGCCAGCGCCGACGCGCGGGACGAGACGCTGGCCCGGCGGCTGTGGGACGAGTCCGAGCGGTTGACCGGCGTGAGGTTCCCGCCGAGCCCCTAGTGTTCCGCGTCGCCGATCTCTTGACACTCCCGGGCCGCCCGACCAGACGACAACTCTGTCAAAGTCGTCGTCATTCGCGCCCCTGAGGCGACAACTTTGACAAAGTCGACGCGGCGGCCGCGGTCGCGGTCGGGCCCGAGGAGGTCGGCGGCGACGACGGCGAGGGCGCCGGGCCCGTGCAGCCGGCCAGGACCAACGCCGCCAGCGCGCCGGCCCGGGGAAGGACGGAGTGCCTCACACGAACTCAGATCCGCCGGGGACGGGCCGGGTTCCGGCCCGCGGCGGGGCCGTCCTAACGTTTCGCCATGGACGAAACCGAGTTCTGGGCCGGGGTCGAGCAGTACCTGTTCCGCTATGGCGCCACCTTCGTGCCGGCGGTGATCGAACGGGCGCAGGGCTCCTATGTGTACGACAGCGCCGGCCGGGCCTACCTGGACTTCACCTCCGGGCAGATGAGCGCGATCCTCGGCCATGCCCACCCCGACGTGGTCGCGACCGTGCGGGCCTCGGTGGCGACGCTTGATCACCTGTTCAGCGGCATGCTCAGCCGGCCGGTGCTCGATCTGGCCCGGGCCCTGGACGCCGCGACGCCGCCGCCGTTGCGGCGGTCCCTGCTGCTGACCACCGGAGCCGAGTCGAACGAGGCCGCGCTGCGGATGGCCAAGCTCTACACCGGCCGCTACGAGATCGTCAGCTTCAGCCACTCCTGGCACGGCATGACCTCAGGATCCGCGTCCGCGACCTACAGCCATGGCCGGCGCGGCTACGGCCCGGCGGCGCCCGGCAGCTTCGCCATCCCGTCGCCCAACGCCTATCGCAGCCGCTTCGTGGTCGACGGCCACCACGACTGGCGCGGCGAGCTGGACCACGCCTTCGACCTGATCGACCGGCAGTCCGTCGGCAGCCTCGCCGCCTGCCTGGTCGAGCCGATCCTCAGCTCGGGCGGAGTGATCGATCTCCCCGTGGGGTACCTGCGGGCCCTCAAGGACAAGTGCGAGGAGCGCGGAATGCTGCTGATCCTCGACGAGGCCCAGACCGGGCTCGGCCGCACCGGCGACATGTTCGCGTTCGAGCGCGACGGCGTGGTGCCCGACATCCTCACGCTCTCCAAGACCCTCGGCGCCGGGCTGCCGCTGGCCGCGGTCGTCACCAGCGCGGAGATCGAGGAACGCTGCCACGAGCGCGGATACCTGTTCTTCACCACCCACGTCTCGGATCCGCTGCCGGCTGCGGTCGGCCTCGCCGTGCTGCGCGTCATCGAGCGGGACGGGCTGTGCGCCCGCTCGTCCGAGCGGGGCCGGCAGTTGCGCGACGGCCTGCTCGCGTTGCAGGACCGGCATGAGTGCGTCGGGGACGTGCGAGGGCGCGGTCTGCTGCAGGGCGTCGAGCTCGTCACCGACCGCGAGACCCGCACGCCGGCCGACGAGTTGGGCCGCCGGGTCACGGCCGAGTGCCTCGCCCTCGGGCTGCACATGAACATCGTGCAGCTGCCGGGCATGGGCGGGGTGTTCCGGATCGCGCCGCCGCTGACCGTCTCGGAGGACGAGATCGATCGCGGCCTGGACATCATCGACCAGGCGCTGACCAAGGCGAGCCAGGCGTCCGCCTAGGGTCGGTCGACGATGATGTCGTACCTCGCATCGGGGGCGACGAAGGCGCACAGCCGGGCCGCCTCGTCCAGCAGGGCGTCGCGGTCCGGCGGGCGCAACGCGGTGAACGGTTGGATGTGCAGGGCCCGGTCCCGGATCCGCCAGGTGCCCCGCCACAGGCCGTCGACCAGGAACGTGCCGGTGCTCGCCCCGATGCCGGGTGGGAGCGGCACCGCCCGGTTGTCGGGATTCACCCGGGAGCGGTCCTTGTGCGAGAGCAGCAGATTGTCGTACTCGGGCAGGAACCGCGGCGGCGCCGGCATGTCCTCGGCCGGACGGGGCGCGTCGGGCAGGTCGTACAGCGCCGGCCCGACCTCGGCGCGGAACGTCCGCAGCGGCAGGCGCTCCACCACCTCGGCCAGCCGGGTCAGGCCGGACCACACCTGGATGTCGGCGACACTGGCCGGGCCGAACGCACCGAGATAGCGCAGGATCAGGCCGTCCACCGGCACCGCCCGCAGCGGCGCGCCGAGCCAGCTCTGCACCGGTGCCCAGGCCGCGGGACCATTCCGGCCCCAGACGCCCCGCGGCGGCACCTGGCAGAGCGCGAGGTGATGCGTCGCCGCGTAGGCCATCGTGCTGGGATCGGCCCCCGGCCAGCGTCGTGCCAGCAGCTTGCCGAGTTCGCTGCGGGTCCGAGGTTGCTCGTCCAGCAGGTGTCGGGCCAACTCGAGAACCTCATCACCGACCATTCCGAAATGAGCCTTGAACTCGGCGGCCAGCAACGGGGTGAACAGCGCGCGCCAGTCCAGGGCGTCGGACGCGCTGACCAGGTGCACCGTGTTGCGCATCAGGTGCAGCCGGACCACGCGACGCTGCTCGATCAGCGCCGACAGCTCGTCCGGCGTGAAGTCGGCCAGGCGTGTCCACAATCCGACGTACGGGGCCAGCGGCGCCTGGGACTGCAGGCCGCCCAGATGCTCGATCGCGTCGATCGCCGGCACCGCCGCGCGTTCCAGCAGGCCCTGGCGAGCCAGGGTGGCCCGGTTGAGACCGCGCCGGCCGAGGACTTCGATCACCGACCTGTTGTAACACGGTGTCGACGCACCACGACACCGTGACGGTCGGCGCGCGGGCTCAGCTGCAGAGGATGGCGAAGTCGGACGTGCCGGTCGTGTGGTACACGTTGTACAGGGTGCCGGCGCAGTAGTACACGGTTTCCCCGCTGCCACTGGCGACCGTCTCGTAGACGCCGGGCGACAGGTACCGCTGGATGCTCACCGACAGCGGGATGTCGTCGCCGCTCTCGCAGAACCAGTACCGGTACGCGTAGATGTACGATCCGGCGGCCTCGTAATGCCCGGCGCCGTAGGAGCAGCCCGGCGGCGCGGCGTGGGCCGGCGGGGCGATCACGGCCATTCCCGTGAACGTCAGGAGGGTCGCGGCGGCCACGATACCGAGGCGCCTGGTGATACGGAGCAGCAGTCCACGCATGACGATGTGACCTCCGTGCATGACAGGTTCACCGATGGCCCGACCCTAGTGGCTCCGGGCGTAGATCGCCATCGATGCATGGGCAGGATTGCCCAGAGCCGTCCGGGGGCGACGTGGTTGGTTCGGCCGATGCGGGCCGCGTCCGGCCGGCGGAGCATGTGGACCATGACCTCCTCCCCGACCCGGGACCGGATGCTGGCCGGTTTGCCAGCCACGGACCGGGTGCTGGATCTCGCCGGCGTCGCCACCCGCGTCTGGGAGGCCGGCGACGGACCGGCCATCCTCCTGCTGCACGGGGCCATCGAGTGCGGGGGAGCGATGTGGTTCCCGGCCGCGCGGCTGCTCGCCCAGCGACATCGGGTGGTCGTGCCCGACATCCCGGGCCTGGGCGAGTCGGCTCCGTCGCCGCGCCTGGATGTCGAGACGTTCGCCCGATGGCTCGTCGACCTGTCCACGCGGCTGCGGCTGGAGCGCCCCGTCATCGTGGCGCACTCGCTGATCGGCAGCCTGACGACCTCCGTCGCCGCCGACCGGTCCCTCGCCGCGCGGCATCTCGTGATCTACGCGGCACCCGCCGTGGGTCCCTACCGGATGCCTCCGCGACTGCGGTATCTGGCCGTCCGCTTCGCGATCCGGCCCACGGCCGGCAACGCCGAGCGGTTCGACCGTTTCGCGCTGCACGACCTCGACGCGACGCGCCGCAATGATCCCGCGTGGTTCGAGGCGTTCGAGTCCTACACCGTCGCCCGAGCGAGGGTCCCTCACGTCAAGCGCACCATGCGCCGTCTGGTCGGAAGCCAGGTGCGGCGGATACCGGACCCGGCTCTGGCCCGCGTGGGCGTCCCGACCACGCTGCTGTGGGGACGCCATGACCGCATGGTCCCGGTGTCGGTCGCCCACCACGCCGCGGCCCGCCACGGCTGGCCCCTGCACGTTGTCGACGACGCCGGCCACGCTCCACACATCGAGCGTCCCGAGGCGTTCTGCGCGGAACTGGAAGCGATCATGTCCGTGCACCGATGAGGCGACGATGACGGCGACCTGGCGACCGCGCAACGTGCCCGTGCCCGAGGCGTACGTCGTCGGCCTCGCCGCGGGTCTCGCGATGCACCGTCTGCGGCCGTGGCGCCTGCCCTGGCCGAACCGCTCACGGCACCTGCTGGCCCTGCCGCTGGCCATCGCCGGTGCCCGGCTGATCAGCGGTGCGGTCCGGGCGGCCGGAACCGTGGATCTCGAGCGCGCCGACCAGTTGATCACCAGCGGTCCCTATGCTCGCCGTCGCAATCCCATGTACGCCGGGTGGGCGCTGGTCGGCCTGGCCGCCGGCCTGGTGGCGCGCTCCGGTTGGATCGTCGCCGCCGTGCCGCTCGCGGCCGCCTGGACGCATCGGGACGTGCTGCGCGAGGAGCGGCGGCTGGCCGCATTGTTCGGCGCCGAGTACGAGATGTACCGCGCGGCCGTACCGCGCTATCTGGGACGATCTTCCTCGCCCTGAGTTCGTCATAACGCCATCGTGACGGTCGGTCGGGTGGGCCCGAAGAGCGTCCTGCCCGATCCGTGCCGGCCGCGCAGGCTCTGTGCGCCGCTTCAGACGGTGGCGATCTCGAAGTGGGCGGGGGCCGTGCCGCGGGGCGTCGGGCCGAGGACGAGCAGGTCGACGTCGGTCGGCTGGGCGAACAGGCCGGCCAGCGCCCGGGACAGCGGGTCGCGGGTGTCCAGGCCGATGGTGAGGAACGAGCACTGACCGCGCAGCCGGTTGCCGGCGTGCACGAGCAGCGTCCGCAGGGTCCGCGCGTCGGACGCACACGGGTTGACCACGGTCCGATGGCGCAGCGCGCCGCCCGGCGGCGGCAGGCGCGGAGCCCGGAACAACGGGGCGGCCAGGTTGAACCCGACCCGGGCCGCGGCCAGCCGGCGGGAGTACCCGGTCACCCGCATCTGCTTGATGCCGTGCTGGTCCCACAGCCCGATGAACCCGACGAGCTCGCCGTCGGGGCCGTGGGCCAGCAGGTAGTCCGGCCCCGGCCCCGGCGCCGAGCCCCATGGCGCTCGCTCCGCTCGCGCGGGCCCCGGGGCCGACACCGGGAAGGACTCGAGGATCGGCGCGAACTGCCGGGCCACCGACAGCCGCCGCCACAGCGCGACCATGGCGGGCCCGTCGGCCGGGCCGGCCGGACGCACCGCGAGTCCGGTCCGGGGCCGGCGCCGTCTCCACAGTAGACTGATGCTGTGGGACCGCACCGTCGCCCACCGGCGCACGGTCGGCGCGAGGTCGCGCCGCAGGGTGTCGACCGCGGTGTTGCCGGCCAGCACGGTGGCCAGCAGCGGGCCGTCGTCGCCGACCAGGTCGCGGGCGGCGGTCATCGCCCACCGCGCCAGGGCCCGCCCGGCTCCGCGGCCGCGGTGGTCGGGCCGCACCTTCAGATCGCCGATGTACGCGAGCTGGGTCGCGCGGCCGTCGAGGTACACGGCCCGGCGGGCGACGCCGACGCAGCCGATCGGGCCGGTGTCACCGTCGATGACGCCGACCCGCCAGGGGTACCCGGAAAGCCGGCTGAGCGCGAAGAACTCGGGCCGCCGATCGACGCAGAGCGACAGATCTCCCACCATCGGGCACTGGGCCGCGAGCGCGACCAGCGCCTCGTTGTCCTCGGGTTGGGCGTCGCGCACCTTCATGGCATCACCCGGCAGATCGCGAAGCGGCGCTGGCACAGGCTGCGGTCGAGCCGCATCAGCGCCTCACCACGGGTCCGGTCCTCGCGCACGACCTCGCGCCAGCGCGGCGGCACCTCGGTCCAGCCGACGAAGTTGCGGAACACCAGCCGGGCCCCGGGCCGGGCCGTGCGGACGATCTCGGCGAAGAGTTCGTCGACCTGCTCGGCGGTCAGCCACTCGCAGATGTTGGACAGCGCGAACCCGGCCAGGGTGCGGTCGGGCCGGCCGCGCAGGTAGTCGGTGAAAGCCCCGTCGACGAGCGTGAGGCGCTCGGTCGGCACATGGTCGGTAAGGTAGGGCGGCCGGCTCCCGGCCGGATACCGACCGGTGAGCAGGTGGTGCAGGAAGTAGTTGTCGGCCACGGGCAGTTCGGTCAGGGTGTGCGCGGCCACCCGCCGGAAGTGGTTGGCGTAGCTGGGATTCTCGACGTTGGCGAAGAACCGCGGGTCGTAGGTGCGGCGCAGGACCATCCGGTTGCACAGCACCCGGAACAGCAGCCGCCAGCGCTGGTTGTCCCACTCCCGGCCGTAGAACTCCCGTTGCTGGTCGAGGCTTGTGAGGTCGAGCAGCGCCTCGACCCGTCGGCGCGGATGGACCAGGCGCAGCGCGGAGGCGATCAACCGCATCAGCCGCTCGGTGGCTCCGGCCTGGAGCACGCCCTGCGCGATCACGTCGGGGCGGTCATCCCAGTACCGGCGGGCGGCCGGGCCGAGCAGCGGGCGGATCATCCGGTACCCGCGCAGTCGCGCGTCGGGTCGCATCGGGGCGCCGCCGAGCAGTGCCGACGCCTCCTCCGGTCCCGTTCCCGCGATCGCGGCGGCCTTGAACTCGACCAGGTGGTGTTGCGTGCGGTTGACGTCCACGCCGATGACCTCGGCCGCGCCGCGGGCCAGCAGCGACAGCGCCGTGCAGCCGGCCGAGCTGACGATCGCGATGGGTCCGTCCCACCAGCCGTCGAAGGCGGCCAGCTCCAGCCGCGGGTCCTCGCGGACCTGGGCGAAGAACAGCCGGTCGTCGACCGCGCCGGGCAGCTCAATCCGGCGCAGCATCGGTCCGCGCCCGCAGCAGCTCCACCAGGTCCCCGAGCGTGAGGATCGGGCGTAGGTCGGCCTGGGTGAACGTGACGCCGAACTCCTCCTGCAGGTCGACCACGATCTCGACCAGTTCGAAGCTGTCCGCGGCGACGTCGGCCAGGAACGTCCGTGGCGTCAGGCCGCCGGCCGGCGCGGACAGGATCCGGCCGAGCCGGGCGGCCACGGCGTCGAAGGTGATGGTGGATGTGGGCATCGAGGCTCCCGGGTGTCGAGTGTGGATGGCGGTGGCGACCGTGAGGATCGTGTCGCGCCGTCGGGTCGAGGTGTAGACGATGCGCTCGCCGGTCGGGGCGCGGGCCACGCCGGTGCGGGCGGCCGGGTCGTCGATCGCGTAGTCGCGCAGCGTCCGGGTGGCGTTGCCGAGATCGGCCTTGAACAGGGCCTCCTTGACCGTCCACAGTCGCACGTGCTCGACCGCGCGGGCCGGGCACCGACGCAGCCAGGCCTCCTCCTCGGGGCGCAGGAAGAAGCGGGCGGTCCGCGGGTCGGCCGGGCGCAGGTGCTCGAGGTCGACGCCGGTCCCGGCGGCCGGGCCGGCCACGGCGACCGCCGCTGCCTGCCGATCGGTGTGGCTCAACGACAGGCGCGGGTGGGGAAACGAGCATTCCGTGGGGGCGATCCCCAGCATGCCGCCGGCCAGACGCAACGCCCGCCGGGCGTCGGTGCTGGTGACCACGAGCACCCGGACGCGGTGCCGCACCGGGGCGGTCATGGCGCGGGGTCGGCGAGGAAGGCGATCCGGTCGCCGTACTCGGCCAGGGTCCGGGCGTAGACCTCCCGGTCGGCGGCGTCGAACCGGTCGAGGGTCTGGGCGACCTCCGCCTCGCCGTACCGCTGCGCCATCCCGGCCAGAGCGTCGCGGACGTAGCTGATGTGCCAGCGTTCGTCGACCATGATCCTCTCAATCGTCCGCCGGACCGCGGCCTGGATGCCGGGGTACCTCAGATGCCGCCGGTACTGACCGATCACCCGCCGCTCGAAGACCTGGGTGATGGCCATGACCTCCATCAGGTTGGCCGGCATGCCCACCGCGTCCAGGTACTGGTCCTGGTATCCCCGCCCGAGCGCGAGCGGAGTACTGTCCAAATCGGAGATGCACGCGGTCCAGTAGTGGGCGTGGGCGGCCTCGTCGGCGAAGTGATGCGTGACGTTCGCCTGAAGCGGCCCGCGGATGGTCCGCGCCACCCGGCCGAAGAAGAGCGCCCCGTTGATCTCCGATGAGCGGTAGTAGCTGAGCAGCCACCGGTCGTTGTCAGCCAGAGACATGGGTCCTCCTCGCGGTCAGTTGCCGGCAGACGGACTCGACGAGCGCCACGGGGTCGGTCGCCGGGTACCCGGGCCAGGCGGCGCGTAGCCGATCGGTGCGGAAGACCTTCGGCAGATAGAGCTGGTCCGCGAACGGCGCGACCGAGGCGAGGGCGGCGCGCAGCAGGCCGTGGCGCAGGCCGCGGGCGGCCGTGGTCATGTCGCGGAAGCTGTCCCGGTCGCACGGCACCGGTCGGGGCAGCATCCGCCGCCGGAAGGCCGCGTGGCGCTCGAAGACGGTGAAGGCGGCGTCGATCGCCGTGCCGAGGGGCACCGGGCCGGGGCAGGCGTGGTAGATCCCCGGCTCCGCGTCGAGCAGCGCCATCACCGCGCCGACCGTGAACTCGGCCGTGGCCAGGCTCAGCGGCGTCGCCGGCTCACCCGGCAGCAGCGTGAGCAGCCCGTGGTAGTACAGGCGCAGCGTGTGGTGGAAGGCGTTGTGCGCTCCGATGCCGCCGCCCTCGTCCTCGGCGATCACCGTCGGCAGGCGCACCAGGGTGACCGGCAGGCCGGGCCGGTCGAGCAGGCATTCCTCGGCCGTCCACTTCGACCATTCGTAATGGTTGACGAACCCGACGTCGCGGTGGCGGACCTCGGGAACCTCGCCGCGGCGCCGGCCGGCTGTGTACAGAGTGGACAGTTGGACGAACCGCTCCAGTCGGCCGCAGCGCTCGGCGAATTCCCGGACCCGGGCCGTGCCCTCCGCGTTCACCCGGTGGGCCGTGTCCCGGTCGACATCGAACCGGGTGACCGCGGCGGCGTGGACGACCCGGGTGACGCGGCGCGGATCCAGCTCCGCCAGCGGGTCGGGATCGCGCAGGTCGACCGCCACCACGGCCCGCGCCACACCGGTCAGCGTCGCCCGCTTGCGGGCCAGTTCGGCGGCGTCGGCGCAGCGCACGGCCAGAATGAGGTCCTCGCCCCGCAGGGCGGTGGCGATCCGCCGGCCGAGGTAGCCGTCGGCTCCGGTGATCAGCGTGGCCATCCGGCCACCACCCGAGTCGCCGCGGCCGGCAGGTCGGGCCAGCCAGCCGGGTCGGTGCCGTGCCGGTCGGTCAGCGCGTAGAGCCAGCGCTCGATGCCGAAGGCGACGCAGGCGCTCGTGGCCGGCCTGCCGTCGCGCTCGATGTCGAACGCCGTACCGAAGTGGTCGTGATGGAGGTTCGCCGATCCCACCGCGAGGCGGCCGTCGTAGGTCGCCTCGTACTTGGTCGGCGCGATCCGCTGCAGCAGGTAGCCCGGGTTGTCGGCGGGGCGGAAGAACGGGTCGGTGGCCGGCGTCCAGGCCAGCGGCAGGTCGATCAGCGCGGCCAGCTGGTCGACGTCGGCTCGCGCGACGGCCAGGAACGACGCCGCCTCGTCGGGCGTGCCGAGGCACACGATCTCCCGCATGGCGAAGCTCCACTGGCGGCGCAGCGCAAGATAGCGCGTCTCACGGCGGAAGCAGGTGTTGCGGGTGGTCAGGTACCGCGCCCCGGTCAGCCGCTCGCCCCGATGTCCGGCATAGACGTGGTAGCAGGCCGCCGGGGTGAGGACCGCGGTCACCGGCGCGGTGCGGGTCAGGGCCACCCGGCCGTCCGCGCCGACGACCGGCCCGTCGGCGAACTCGCCGAGGTTGTCGTCGGCCGGGTCGAGCGCGACCGGAAACGTGACCTGGTGCGGAAAACAGCGCAGGTGGTCGGCCAGCGGGGGAGCGGGCAGAGCGGCCGGATACCGCTCCTCGACCGCGCGCCAGCGACCGGCGAGCCGCCGGAATGCGAGGTCGAGGTCGTCGGCCACCGCCAGCAGCGGACCCGTCAGCCCGGCCAGGCCGGAGGGATCCCACCGCAGCCCGATCCGCGTCAGGTCGGCCAACCGGTTCATGACGCCGGCCCGAACCGCTCGACGATGGCGTCGATGCTGTCGAAGTCGCCGGGCCGCAGGCGCTCGACGTCGATCGGGGCGCCGCGCAGGCGCTCCAGCAGGAGGATCAGCTCCGGCACGTGCACCGACCGCAGGATGCGGTCGGCCAGCAACGGCGTGGAATCGCTGACCGGGCGATCGCCGGCCCGGCGCCGCACAAAGGAGCGCAGCCGCGTGCGGATCTCGGCCTCAGAACGCATCGGTCCACTCCTCGACGAGGATGCCCGCCGCCAGCAGGAACCTCTGGCACCCGGCCGAGACCATGCGTCGGTGCGCCTTCTGCGCCGGGGCCGACCAGGCGACCTCGGCCAACTCCCACGGGTCGTCCAGGCGCGCGTCGGCATAGACATCGGGGTGGTAGTACTCGCGCCAGCAGTTGGTGACGAACTGATGGAGGTCGTCGCGGATCTCGTCCTTGACCGACTGGCTCCACGTCGGAGCACAGGCCGTCCACAGTGCCGTCACCAGGCACCGGCCGAAGACGAGGTGGCGGGCCTCCTCGCGATGGTGGTTGTCGTTGATGAAGCGGGCCAGCGGATGCAGCCGCTGGTCGCGGGCCTGCACCCGGTTGTAGTGGTCCACGATCTCTTCGAAGATCAGGGTCCGGGCGAAGAACAGGAAGTCGTCGATGTCATGCGAACGGTCCGTACCGAAGGAAGCCTGGCGGGTGCGGTGGACCCGGGCGTAGCGGGTGCAGAATCCTCCGAAGTAGACGCTGTGCTTGTTCTCCTCGTCCAGGAAGTGGTGGAGGTAGTCGGCGACGTCGACCAGGTCGCCGCGGTACAGCCGGGCGGCGAGGCCCTGCATGAGGCTCTTCTCGCCGTGGATGTTGAGGCTGTAGAACCCGGCCGCCTCGTGGAACGCGACCCGGTGCCGGGCCGGCTCCGCCAGCCCGGCCCACACCGGTGTGCCGTAGAGGCTCACGTACTCGGGCGTGCTGAACCAGTCGCGCTCCGGTTCGACCGCGTCCGGCCACTCGAAGAGGATGTAGGGATTCTGGTAGGTGCGCCGGGACAACTGGCTCAGCCGCCGCGCGGTCTGGCTGACCTCGGCCAGCGCGTCTCCGAGGGCGCTCATGGGACCACCACCTCGTCGGTCGCTTCGAGCAGGGTGCATTGCCAGTTGAGCCCGAAGCCGGCCATGACCAACGCGATCCGTTGGCCGGGCCGGACTCCTCCGGAGGCCAGCAACGCCGACAGGTTGACGATGGTGTCGGCCGAGATGACATGGCCGACATCCGGCAGGGACGGGCACCAGACCCGGGCGTGGTCGACCCCCAACAGGCGGGCGAGGATCCGCCAGGCCTTCTCGTGCGTGTTCTGGGTGACGATCCAGTCCAGGTCGGCCGGCGTCAGGCTCACGCGGGCCACGGTCTCCCGTACCAGTCGATGGGTGTAGGCGAAGTAGGTACCCACGGTCTCGTCGTCGCCGGCCCGGGCCAGGCCCCCGTTGGTGATCTGATGCACGGTCAGCAATCGGAACGGGGCCGGATCGCGCCCCACCACGCAGGCCCCGGCACCGTCGGAGATCAGGTTGTAGGCCTGCTCATACCAGGCGCCCGGCGGGAAGCGGTCGGCCGTCACGCACAGCACCCGGTTCCAGCCCGGCTCGGTCGACAGCAGAGCGCCGGCCAGCCGCAGCGAGCCGAGCAGGCCCGTGCACGCCTGCTGGTGCAGCCCGACCACGACGGCCCGTGACAGCCCGAAGTCGGCCTGCAGCCGGCTGGCCGGGAAGTCCATCAGGTCCTTCACGTCCCGGACCGGGCCGGCGCAGCCGTCCGCGGGCAGGCAGGTCGCGTAGACGATCGCGTCGATGTCGCCGAGGTCGCCGCGTCCGGCGATGTCCCCGACCGCGGCCCGGGCCAGGTCGTAGGCGCTCTCGGCCGGTTCGCAGGTCCGGTGCCACCGGAATCCGGCCGCCTCCAGGTCTTCGGCCGCGGAACGCAGCAGGCCGGCGTCGGCGGACTCTCGGACGTGCCGTTTCCGGGCGCCCAGCGCGTGGGCGAAGGATCCGATGAAGAGCCCGTCCATGCCCACGATGCTGGTGGCCGGCGGCCGGATCGACATGAGTGCCGCTACTCAGACGCGACCGAGTAGTTCCACCCAGCGCCCGCTACTTGACTATGCAAGGTAGCTTGCTTAGCATCAGACCGTGCCCGACGCTCACGACCCGCAGCTGCTCAAGGGCATCCTCACCCTGCTGCTGCTGTCGTTGCTCGCCGAGCAGGAGTCGTACGGCTACGAGCTGGTGCAGCGCCTTCATGCGTTGGGGCTGGACGGTATCGCCGACGGTACGGTCTATCCCGCGCTGGCCCGCCTGGAACGCGAGGGGCGAATCGCGGCGCGCCTCGTCAGCTCCCGCAGCGGGCCGGCCCGCAAGTACTACCACCCGACGGACGCCGGATATGCCGCGTTGACGCAGGGGCGCCTCGGCTGGCAGACGCTACGGGCCGTGGTCGACCCGGTGCTGACCAGACCGGTTGCGCCCCGCCCCGCCCCACCATCCCCAGAGGACTGACATGGCCATCACGCTCAGACTGACCGATCGCGTGCTCATCGAGCGGACGATCTGGCGAATCGACTCGATGCTGTGGGACCTGCCGAGGCGGGGGCGCCGAGCCATCCGGGAGGAGCTTCGCGTCAACCTCGTGGCGGCGGCCGCGCGACAAGGGGCGAGGGACGCGATACACCAGCTCGGCGACCTGCGCGCGCTGGCCCACGAGTATCTCGACGCCGAGTACGGGTCACCCGGCCGGCGGCCGCGATGGGTTTCGGGTCTGTACTGGTCGGTGGCCTTCGAACTCGCCCTGATCACCACATCGATGGTCGGGTTCATCAGCTTCATGGACGGTGCGCAGGCGGCCGGCGAACGGGCCACCGGCACCTATCCGTGGGGCGGTTGGCTCGGCCCGTTCGGCATGACCGGCGCGGTGACGCTGGACAACGGCCGGTTCAGCGGGTTCACGTTCGAGGTGTCGCTGTTCTTCTTCGTCCTGCCGTTCCTCGTGTTCCTGCTCGCCTCGCGGGCCTGGCGCGCCATTCCGCCCTGGTGGCGACACCGGCGCGCCGGCCGCTACCGGGCCGGACCAACACCAACGTGATCGGGGGCGGGGAGTCGGCCGGCCGGGCCGGTCGACTCCCCGCGATGGGTGAGGCCTCTAGGCCGCGACGGGCAGCGGCTCGGCGGCTGGCGTCCAGGCCACCTCCACGGGCCCGTCGCCATCGAGCGCCCGGGCCGCCTCGATCACGTGCGCGTCAGCGTCCGCCGCCGGTACCGCGTGGGCCCGGGCCCGGCGCGGCAGCAGGAAGCCGAGCCCGAACGCGACCGCGGTCAGCCCGAGCGCCAGCAGGGTGACCACGCCGGCCGCGTGGACCGCGGTACCGGGGTCGAGCTGTCCGTGTCCGGCGGGACGAGCCATCCCGAAGAACACCGTGCCCAGGACGGCCACTCCGAGCGAGGCGCCCAGCTGCTGGATCGCCTCCAGCAGACCCGAGGCCGACCCGACCTCGCGGTCCTCGACGTCGCCCATGATGATGTCGAAGAGCGGCGCGAAGATCATGCCCATGCCGAGCCCGAACACCAGCAGCGCCGGCGACAGGCTCCCGGTGCCCACCCGGGTGCCGACCTGCTCGAACACGACGTACAGCGCCGCGATGCCGGCGGCCATGACCGCCAGTCCCAAGTGGACGACCTTCCGGCCGAGCCTGGCCGCCGTGGTCGCGCCGACCACCGAGCCGGCGAACGCGCCGACCGCCCAGACGCTCATGGTCAGGCTCGCGCGGGTCGGGCTGTAACCGAGACCCAGCTGCAGGACCAGGCCGACGGCCAGCGAGAACCCGACGATCGCCCCGAAGAAGACCAGCACGAACGCGGCGCCCGAGGTGTAGGACCGCTTCGCGAACACGCTCAGTTCCACCAGGGCCGTCGCGCCGGACCGCCGGCGGCGCACCTGGTACGCCACGAAGCCTCCGGCCGCCGGGACCGAGCCGGCCAGCAGCGCCAGCGACCAGGCCGGCCAACCCAGCTCGCGTCCCTGCACCAGCGGGAACACCAGCGCGAACATCGTGATGCCGGCGAGCACCACGCCCGGCAGATCCAGCGAGGGGCGCCGGCCCTCGGTGCGCCCGACCGGCAGGGCGATCAGGCCGGCGACGATGGCGAACGCGCCCAGCGGCACGTTGATCGCGAAGATCATCCTCCACCCGGTGCCGAGCACGTCGGCGTCCACCAGCACGCCCGCGACGACCGGACCGAGAATCGTGGACAGGCCGATCATCGGGGCCAGCGTGCCGAACGCCTTGCCCATCTGCTGCGGCGAGAACAGGTCCCGGATCAACCCGAAGCCCTGCGGGATCATCACGGCGCCGAACAGGCCCTGAACCGCCCGGGCCACGATGAGCGCCTCGATCGTCGGCGCGGCCGCGCACGCGACCGACGCGGCGACGAACCCGACAACGCCGATCATGAGCATCCGCCGGCGCCCGAACATGTCGCCCAGCCGCCCGCCGGTCAGCAGCCCGACCGCGAGAGCGAGGGTGTAGCCGGCGGCGACCCACTGCAGGGCGGTGTACGAGCCGCCCAGGTCCGCGCGGATCGAGGGGGCGGCGACGTTGACGACCGTGGAGTCGAGGAGGTTCATCAGGGTGGCGGCGAGGATGGCGAACAGTCCTAGCCAGGGACGCTTGGCGGTCATGGCCACTCCTTCTGGGGCTTCGATCTGCTGAACGGAACGGATCGTTCCGTTCTCACACTAGCAGAGCGGAGTGGTCCGTTCCAGCTGTTCGGAACAGAATCTTTCGTTCCGTGCGGGGCCGCCGGGAGGGGCCGGCCGCGTGGCATGCTCCTGGGTATGGCAGACGAGGATCTCGCCGCGCACGCGCGGAGCCTGCTCGACACGAACCGCTATCTGACCCTGGGTACGGTCGATACCGAGGGCCACCCGTGGACCTCTCCGGTCTACTTCGCGCCGGGGGCCGAGCGGGAGTTCTACTGGCTGTCCGCGACCGACGCCCAGCACTCGCGCAATATCGCCGAGCGACCGCGGGTGAGCGTCGTCGTCTTCGACTCCACCGTCCCGCCCTACCACGGCCGCGCCCTGTACGCGGTCGGTGACGCCGCCGAGCTGTCAGGCGACGACATCGATGGTGGGCTGGAGGTGTACCCCGGGTCGAGCGATCGGGGTGGCAGCCCGGTGACCCGGGACGACGTGACGGGGTCGTCTCCGTACCGCCTGTACCGGGCGAGGGCGTCCGACGTGTGGGTTCTGTGCCCGCGTGAGCCAAGGCAGCCGTGCCCGCGGCACGGCAGAGCCCAGGACCATCGGGTCCGCGTCGAGTAGTACCGGATTGTGCAAGATCGCCACAACTGCAATGCAGTTGTGGTCTCACGAGGGGTCGGAGACCACAACTGTCTTGCGGTTGCGAGGCGCTATGAGGTCCGGCAGGTGAATCCGCTCGGTGCGGTGCCGCTGCCGTTCACGATGAACCCGAACGTCGTGCTGGCCGACGGGGCCAGGCGACCGTTCCAGGTCTCGTTGGCGACGCTGATGGTCGACCCGTTCGGCGTCGGGCGTCCACCCCAGAGCTGGCCCAGCGTCTGTCCACTGGCGAGGGTGAACTGGACGGTCCAGCCGTTGGTGGTCGCCGTGCCGGTGTTGGCCACCGTGACCTCGCCCTGGTAGCCACCCGACCACGAGTTGACCGTCCGGAACGTGGTGCTGCATCCGCCCGGCGGGTTCGTGCTCGTGGTGGTCGTGCTCGTGGCGGTGGTGCTAGTGGTGGTCGTGCTCGTGGTGGTCGTGGTCGGCGGGCGAGACGTGGTCGTCGTCGTGGTGGTGGGCGGGCGGCTCGAGGAGGTGGTCGGGCCGTCGGCCAGGGTCGGGGTCTGCCAGTCCCTCCACTCGGCCAGGTTGCCGGCCTTGCGGCTCGAGATCCTCATCGTGCCGGCGACACTGCCGGTGTTGCGCAGGAACTTCTGGATGTACTGCTGCAGCGGCGTGCGCCATTCGGGCCGGGTCGCGCAGTGGGTGCCGTCCGCGACGTCGGACCAGTAGGTGATGTTGTCGATCGCGCCGAGGGCCCGGTAGACCTCGGCCCCGGCCAGGGCGGCCACGCTGCCCGACCGGGCGGCCAGCCAGTCGATGTGGGGATTCTCCATGATGAGCAGCCCGCGCGGCGCGATCATGGCCACCGTCTCGTGCGTGTCCACCGGCAGCGTCGTCGGGTTGCCGGTGAACTGGTTGAAGGCGTCGCCGAGCCACGGTTGCTCGCCGTACGCACTGCTCAACGGCTGGGCGCCCGACTCCCCGGGGATCCCGCGGAAGATGGGAGCGCCGCCGCTGCCCGACTCGATCGGCATGGTCAGGGCGATGCGTTGATCGAAGGCACCGATCGCGAAGGCGCCCTTGCCGAACCGTGAGCATCCCGTGACGCCGGTAGCGTCGGCCCGGAGGATGCTGCCGCCCGACTGCTCGATGACGTCGATGATCCGGCTGACCCCCCAGGCCCAGGCGACCAACAGACCCGTACCGCTCGAGGCGCCGTAGATGCTGTAGAAGGCGCCCTGCTTGTTGCTGCGGGGCGTACCCTCTCGGCCGACCACGAACGGGTCGTAGCTGATGATGGCGGCCCCGGCGGCTCGGATGGTGGCCGTGTCCGCCCCGAACCCGCCCACGACAACGACGGCCGGGAAGGGGCCGGTCCCGGTCGGCAGCTGGACGCCCGCCGAGAAGCTGGCGCTGCGGCCGTTGTGCGTCACGTTCACGGTGATGGTGGTGTTCGAGACGGTCCCCGTGACGCCCTGCGGCTTGGCCGGCTTGTCGCCGTAGACGTACCGCTCGGCCAGCTCCTTGATTTCCGCCCGCCGGCACCGCCAGTCGGACCGGGTGGTGATTCGTGTGCCGTCCAGCTTCCGGAACGGGTCCGGAAGGCGGGAGTTGGCCGTCAGCGAGCCCGGCAGCGTCACCGCGCAGTCCGCACCCTCGTCCTCAACCGTCGCCGCCAGCGCGGTCGTGGTTGTCGCTACCACCGTCACGGCTCCGGCGATCGTGAGCGCCGCTATCGCCAGCACGACGACCGTCGTGCGGGCCCTCGAGCGGACCGAGCTGATGCGAACCATGGCTCTCCTTCCCGGACAGACCACCGTCAGCCAGCCAGACGGTCCATTCGAAACGTTTACTACAACTATCGGAAAGTTTTCAGCCGATGGTAACGGGCAAATCGCAATCCTTCAATGCCTCGACGCGGTTGCCGCGCCGAGCGGATCGAGCGTGCGCCGAGCGGGTCGACTCCGGCGGCGAGAGGCCGGTGCGGCGACGGGTACGCAGGTTTGCCCTGATCAGGGGCCTCGCGGCTATGCTCTGGCGACCCCGGCCAGCCCTGTCGGGACAGCCGAAGGTGATCCGCATGAACAAACCCGCCATTCTGACCGTCGATGACGACCCGGCCGTCTCCGCCGCGATCTCCCGCGACCTGCGTGGCCGGTACGGGACCGAGTACCGCGTCGTGCCGGCGAGGTCGGGGGCGCAGGCCCTGGACGTGCTCGGCAAGCTCACTCTGCGCAACCAGCCGGTCGCGCTGATCGCCGCCGACCAGCGCATGCCGGAGATGACGGGCATCGAGATGCTCGCGCGCGCCCGCCCACAGGCGCCGACCGCGAAGTATGTGCTCCTGACGGCCTACGCCGACACGGAGGTCGCGATCCGGGCGATCAACGACATCGGGCTGGACCACTACCTCCTCAAGCCGTGGGATCCGCCCGAGGAGCGCCTGTACCCCGTCATCGACGATCTCCTGGGCGACTGGCGGTTGGCCAATCAGGACCACTCGGCCGACGTGCGCGTGATCGGACACCGGTGGTCGGACCGCAGCCACGACATCAAGACGTTCCTGGCCCGCAACCACGTCCCGTACCAGTGGTATGACGTCGAGCGCGACGCCGAGGCCCGCCGGTTGCTCGACCTCGCGAACGCGACCGAGTCGGCCCTGCCACTGGTTCTGGTACCCGATCGCGACCCGCTCCGCTCGCCGTCGACGCTCGACCTCGCCGGCGCCCTCGGCCTGCGGACCCGGGCCGAACAACCGCTGTACGACCTGTGCATCGTCGGCGGTGGCCCGGCCGGGCTGGCGGCCGCCGTGTACGCGGCGTCGGAGGGTCTGGGCACGGTGGTCGTGGAGCGCGAGGCCCCCGGAGGCCAGGCCGGCCAGAGCGCCGCGATCGAGAACTACCTGGGCTTCCCGAAGGGCCTGACCGGCTCCGACCTCACCCGGCGCGCGGTCGCGCAGGCCATGCGCTTCGGCGCCGAGATGGTGCTCGCGCGCAGCGTGGTCGGCCTCGAGGCCCGCGGGCCGGCCCGGGCGGTTCTGCTGGACGGATCCGGCGAGATCGAGGCCCGCGCGGTCATCGTGGCCACGGGGGTCTCCTATCGGCGGCTGCCGGTGGCCGGCCTCGACGAGCTCACCGGTCGCGGTGTCTACTATGGAGCGACGGCCAGCGAGGCCGCCCAGTGCCACGGCGACGACGTCTACGTCGTCGGTGCGGCCAACTCGGCCGGGCAGGCCGCGCTGAACCTGGCCCGGTTCGCCAAGCGGGTGGTGCTCGTGGTGCGGGCCGGCGCCCTGGCCGACACGATGTCGCGGTACCTGGTCGAGAGGATCGCGTCCACGCCGAACCTCGAGGTGCGCCACCAGACCGAGGTGGTGGCCTGTGCCGGCCGCGGTCATCTGGAGACGCTCACGTTGGCTCACCGCGGCGTCACCGAGACCGTCGCGGCGAGCTGGCTGTTCGTCTTCATAGGAGCGTCGCCGCACACCGACTGGCTGGGCGCCGACGTGGCCCGCGACGACAAGGGCTTCGTCGTCACCGGTCACGACCTGCTGCACCCCGCCCAGGGCGGGCGCGGGCGCTGGCCGCTGACCCGGACCCCGTTCGCGCTGGAGACCAGCCTGCCCGGCGTGTTCGCGGCCGGTGACGTCCGGCTCGACTCAATGAAACGGGTCGCCTCCGCCGTCGGCGAGGGCGCCATGGCGGTGTACCTCGTCCACCGATACCTGGCGACGATCTGATGCGCGCCGACGACCTGCGGTCGCTGCGTCTCTTCGACGGCCTGACCGACGACCAGCTGACCGATCTGGCCGGAGCCGGTGCCGAGGTATCCATCGAGCCCGGCGTCGACCTGTTCCGGGAGGGGCAGCCGGCGGAGTACTGGTGGCTGCTCGTCGACGGGGCCATAGATCTGGTCCGCCACATCGGCCGCGAGGATGTCGTGGTCGGCCGGATGGATGTGCCCGGCCGGTGGGCCGGCGGGTTCCGCGCCTGGGACGAGCACGGCGTCTACCTCGCGACGGCCCGTGGAGTGGCGCCGGGACGGCTGCTGCGGGTGCCCGCGGTCGCGTTGCGGGAACGGTCCAACGCCTGGTTCCCGTTCGCCGGACACCTCATCGAGGGGCTCTACCGCACCGCGCGCACCATCGAGTCCACGGCCCGGCAGCGCGAGTCGCTGGTCGCCCTGGGCACGCTCGCCGCCGGCCTCGCCCACGAGCTCAACAATCCGGCGTCGGCCGCCGTCCGCGCGCTCGACTCGTTGCACACCGCCTGCGGGACGCTGATCGCCTCGTCGGGTCGGCTCGTCCGCGGCGAGATGCCGGCGGCGCGGTTCACCAAGCTTGACGGGTTGCGGGAGGAACTGGATCGCCCGCGGCCGGACCTCGACCCGTTGGCGATGGCCGACCACGAGGACGCCCTGGCGTCCTGGCTGGCCGACCGGGGCGTCGACGACCCGTGGGCGCTAGCCACGCCGTTGGCCGCGGCCGGAGCCGGCCTCGACTGGTGCGAACGCGCCGCGTCCGTGCTCGCCCCGGCCGATCTGGAGGCCGGCCTGTCCTGGGTCGCGAGCACGCATACGGTGGCCGCGCTGCTGTCCGAGGTCAGCGAGTCCACGCGGCGCATCGCCAACCTCGTCGCCGAGGTCAAGTCGTACTCGCAGATGGACCGCGCCTCCGTCCAGACCGTGGATGTGACCGAGGGCCTCGAGAGCACGCTGGTGATGCTGGCCCACAAGCTGCGCGACGGTGTCGAGGTCGTGCGCCGGTACGGCGCGGATGTCCCCCGGATCGAGGCGTACGCCGGCGAGCTGAACCAGGTGTGGACCAATCTCATCGACAACGCCATCGACGCCATGGACGGCGCGGGCACGCTCACCGTCGCGACCCGGACCGCCGGGGACCACGTCGTGGTCGAGATCGCCGACACCGGCCACGGCATGTCATCACAGGTCGTGGCGCGCGCGTTCGAACCGTTCTTCACGACCAAGGACGTCGGCAAGGGCACCGGTCTCGGGCTCGACATCGCGCGTCGCATCGTCGAGGAACGCCACGGCGGCGGCATCGACGTCGAGTCGCGGCCGGGTCGGACGATCCTGCGGATCCGGTTGCCGGTCCGGCCACCGTCGACGGCGGGCCGCTGACCCCGGCCTTGTCGTAGGCGGGTGCCACACTGCCGGCCATGACCGCGTCGCACACCCGCACCGTGAGCCCCCGCGGACCCTTCGGCCTGGCCAACCAGAACCGGCACTTCGGCGGTTGGATCACGACCGGGCCCGACGGCGGCACTGTCGTCATGGGCTTCCCGGTCGAGGGCTGGAGTGGTAGCGCCGCGGTCGCCCTGCGCGAGGACACGGGCGTGGGCGTGACCGGCACCGTGACGGGCACGGCCGACCCGGATGTCGCGTGGCGTCAGGCGATGGCCGTGCTCAGTCTCGATGTGGACGCCACCGGATACGCCGACGTCGGTCGTCGCGACGCTGTGATCGGCGCGCTGCAGGCCGAGTACGCGCACCTGCGTCCGGTCCTGTTCCACTCGCCGTACGAGGCGGCGTGCGCGTTCGTCATCGCCCACCGGCTGAGCGTCGTGGCCGGCCGCCGCATCCGGCGGCGCCTGGCCGAGGCGTACGGAACCGCGATGGTCGTCGAGGGTACGACGGTGCACGCCTTCCCCGCACCCGAGGCGCTGCTGCGCGTCGACGCGTTCCCGAGCCTCACCCCGGAGAAGATCGAGCGCCTGCACGGCATCGCCCGGTCCGCGTTGAGCGGCGACCTCGCCCGGGCCCGCCTGCGGGCGATGCCCGTGGCCGAGGCGATGGCCGACGTACGGCGGTTGCGCGGCGTGGGTGAGTTCTTCGCGTCGGCCATCGTGCTGCGTGGTGCCGGCGTGGTCGACGCGATACCGGGCGACGACATCACCCTGGCCGGGGTGCGACGTCTCTACGGGCTCGCCCAGCCACCGGGCGCCGACGAGTTCGCCGCGATCGCCGAGGCCTGGCGGCCGTACCGGATGTGGTGTTCCGTGCTCGTCCACGTCGCCGAACGGCGGCACCGGGAGGCCGCCGGCCATTGACGCCTACGTCCGGCGTGTCCCGCCGGTTGTCGCGCCGTGGGCGTGTTACCTTGCGATCGACGACGACCCCTGGATCGGTATCCGCGATGCCACCCTCCAAAGACGACATCGACACCCTCGACGAACGTCCTCACTGGACAGTGAGGAACGAGAGCGCCACGTTCGCCCCGGTCAACGGCGGCTGGCGCGCCGTGGTCAACCGGCTGCGCGAGCCGACACCGCGCAGCCGGTATCATGTCGCGATCGTCGACCGGACCGGCACGACCCGTTACACGCGTGAGGCGGCGAGCCTCGACGAGGCCGCCCGCACCGCCGAACGGGACGTGGCCGCCCGCAACGCGCTCCGGTTGCTTCGACGCGTCTGACCCCGTCCCAGCCCCGTCCCAGCCCCCGCCCGGCCGTCCGGCGAGTCGAATCGACACGACGACGGTCGATGCCGGGCCGGCATCGCTGGCCGGAGATTGTGTCAGGAAAGCCCTTGCCCTAGGCTTTGTGGAGGGAGCTCAACGTCGGTCGCCGCGCGATGTGGCCATGGCAGTCTGTCCGCGCCGCAACCACCGACCAGGAGTTCTCTACCATGCTTGTCTCGCGATACCGAAAGGCGTTGATCGCCGCCACCGCCGCCACCGCCGCCACCGTGTTGACCGCGGCCGGCGTGGCGACCGCGCTGTCGGCCCAGGCGGCGACGGGCTGCCGGGTAACCTACGCCGTCTCCCAGCAGTGGCCCGGCGGCTTCACCGCCAACATGACCGTGACCAACCTGGGCGACGCCATCAACGGCTGGACCCTGCAGTGGTCGTTCACGGCCGGCCAGGCCGTGACCCAGTCATGGGGCTTCACGGCCAACCCGGCCAGCGGTGCCGTGACGGCCCGCAACGTCGACTACACCGCCACGATTGCGACCAACGGCAGTGTCGGGATCGGCTTCAACGGAAGCTGGAACAACAGCTCGAACCCGGTACCGGCCCAGTTCACGCTCAACGGCACGGTGTGTACCGGGTCCGTGACCGGCACGACCAGCACGAGCCGCCCACCCACGACCACTCGCCCACCGACGACGACGACCCGCCCGCCGACGACGACCTCGCGCCCGCCGACCACCACGACCCGTCCGCCGACGACGACCCCACCCACGCAAGGTTGGCCGACCCCGACCGGCCAGAGCGCGGTCAACGGCACCATTCCGGTCGCGGGTGTGTTCGACGGCGGCATGCGCCGTTACTGCTGCATCGGTGACGGAAGCCAAGAGGAGTCCCAGGATCCGATGTTCGAGCTGGCGGCCGGCGCAACCCTGCAGAACGTCATCATCGGCGCCCCCGCCGGTGACGGCGTGCACTGCTCGGGTCCCTGCACGCTGCGTAACGTGTGGTGGGAGGACGTGGGCGAGGACGCGGCCACCTTCCGGGGCAGCGGCTCCCCGACCTTCCTGGTCGACGGCGGCGGTGCCCGCTCCGCCAGCGACAAGGTGTTCCAGCACAACGGACCCGGCACGCTGACCATCCGGAACTTCCAGGCCATGAACTTCGGCACGTTCTACCGTTCGTGTGGCAACTGCTCCACGCAGCATCAGCGCAACGTGGTCATCCAGAACGTCACGCTGACCCGGCCGGGGAACACCGTGGCCGGCATCAACACGAACTTCGGTGACACGGCCCGGTTCAGCGCGGTGACCATCGTCAACGACGCCGGCCGCGCCATGGTCATCTGCCGCAAGTACATCGGCAACAACACCGGCGACGAGCCGACCCAGGTCGGGACCGGTGCCGACGGCACCAACTGCATCTACTCGTCGTCCGACATCATCTACCGCTAGATCGCGATTGATCGGGTTCGTCCGGCAGATTGTTGAGTTCTGCTCCGGGATTTGTCGGACGATCGCGATCGCGGCGAGTACGGGTACGTCCCGCGGCTCAGCCCTTGGCGCCGCCCTCGGTCGCCCCGCGGACGAAGTAGCGCTGGAACACGATGAAGATCACCGCGACCGGTATCGTCGCCAGCAGCGCCGCGCCGAGCTTGAGCGGATACTGCGTGCCGGCGCCGAGGGAGCCGCTGACGAGGTCGGCCAGGCCGCGGGGAAGCGTGAACAGCTCCGGGCTCTGCACCGCCACCAGGGTGTGCGGAAACTCGTTCCACGAACCCTGGAACGACAGGATCGTCAACGTGATCAACGCCGGCCGCACCATCGGGAGGACCACCGACCAGTACGTGCGGAAGATGCCGGCGCCGTCCATGCGGGCGGACTCCTCGACGAAGACGGGGACCGACTCGAACGACTGCTTCATGATGAACACACCGGTCGCGTCCACGATGACGGGCAGGATCAGAGCCGTGTAGCTGTCGTAGAGGCCGAACTGCTTGAGCACGAGAAACTTGGGGATCAGCAGCACGACCCCGGGCACGCTCATCATCGCGATGATCGTGGCGAAGACGGCGGCCCGGCCGCGGAAGCGCAGCCGGGCCAACGCGTATCCGGCCAGCGAGTCGAAGAACACGCGACCCACCGTCAGGATCAGCGTGACGAGGAACGAGTTGGCCAGCCAGCGCGGGAAGTCGGTTCCCTCGAACATGCGCAGGAAGCTGCTCGTGGTGAACGGGTCGGGCACCGGCGCGAGTGGGCGGGACGCCGCGTCGGGCTCGGTCTTGAAGGTACTGGCCAGCTGGATGACGAACGGGTAGAGGAACACGAGGGCGAAGAAGGTCAGGATCGAGTACCCGACGATCCGGGAAGCGACGCGCGCGGCGAGCGACGAGTCGCGCGGGCCGGCGGTCATGACGCCTCACCCCGGTGCATGGATCGCGCGAGCCAGGAGCGCCGGCCCGGGACGCGATCGCGCTCGCGCAGCACCCATCGCTGGATGAGGGCCAACACGATGATGATGAGGAAGAGGACGAAGGAGATCGCCGCGCCGCTGCCGTAGTCGAAGCCGCGGAACGCGGTGCGGTAGGACAGGTACGCCGGGGTGAGCGTCGTCTTGGCCGGGTCGCCCTGGCTCATCACGTAGATCTGGTCGAAGACCTGCCAGGTGGCGATGAGGCCGAGCGTGAGGACCAGGAACATCGTCGGCCGCAGTTGCGGGAGGGTGACGTAGCGGAAGTGTTGGCGGCGGTTGGCGCCGTCGAGCAGGCTGGCCTCGTCCAGCTCCACCGGCAGGTTCTGCAGCGCGGCCAGGAACATCAACATGAACGTGCCGCTGGTGGTCCAGACCACCAGCGTGATGACGGCGCACATCGCCACGCTGGGACCCGAGAGCCAGTTCCACCACGACAGTCCCAGCAGCTCGTGGTTGGCCAGCCAGCCGGGCGGGGCGGCCGGGTCGACCAGGCCCACGTTGGTCAGTGCGATGTGGATGATCCCGCGCGGGTCGGAGAACCACCGCGGGCCGTCGATCCCGAACACCCCCAGCAGGGTGTTGATCACGCCGCTGTTGGTGAACAGGAACAGGAACAGCACGCTGATCGCGACGGAGCTGGTCACCGACGGGAAGAAGAACGCGGTACGGAAGAACGTCCGCCCCCGCAACAGCCGCTGGTTCACGACCAGGGCGAGAAACAGCGCGACCGCCGTCTGCACAGGCACCACGATGAGGACGTAGTAGACGTTGTTGCGGATGCTGGTCATGAAGTCGAGCCGGGCCAGCCCCGGGTCGGAGAACAGGCGCGTGTAGTTGTCCAGGCCGACGACCGGCACGTCACCGGTGAACGGGCTGCCCTGGCCGTTCCACCGGGTGAGGCTGACGAACAGCGCCATGAGGATGGGCAGCAGCAGGAACAGTCCGAGGATCACCACCACCGGGGCGACGAACAGCCAACCGGCGCTACCCTGCCGGCCGTAGATGCCCGTCCGCCGCCCCGTCCTGCTCACCGGGCTTCGCCTCCGCCTCGCTCGTTCCTCGCTCGGACGTCGACTCGCGCAATCACCGGGCTTCGCCTCCGCCTCGCTCGTTCCTCGCTCGGACGTCGACTCGCGCAATCACCGGGCTTCGCCTCCGCCTCGCTCGTTCCTCGCTCGGACGTCGACTCGCGCAATCACCGGCTCAGCCCCTCAGCGCCGCCTCCACGTTCTGTTGTAGGCGCACGAGGATCGCCTTCGGATCGCCCGTGGCCAGCCCCTGGAGCTGGCTGTCGAAGTCGGCCAGCACGCGGTCCATCTTGGGGGCGTTGACCGGCCCCTGCGCGAATTCGGCGCTGTCGATGAACGCCTTGTCGGCCGGGAACTGCTGCAGATAGGCCGGCTTGGCCGAGGCCCGGGACGGCATCACGCCGAACGCCTTGGCGAAGGCGATCTGCTGCTGGGCCGCGGTCATGGCCTCCACGAACTTGATGGCCTGGTCCTTGTGCGCGCTCTTGGCCGCGATGCCCCAGCATTGCGTGAACGACAGCGTGCCCTGACCGGCCGGGCCGGCGGGCATCGGGACCACGGAGTACTTGATGTCGGGGAAGTCGTGCTGGAGCGCGCCCTTGATCCAGTTGCCCTCCATGGCCATGGCCACCTTCGCCTTGCCGAACGCCTCGCCGCCCCATCCGGTGTCGACCTCCTTGGGGTAGACGGCCAGGTCGTTGCGGAGCAGCCCCTGGACGAACCGCAGGGCCTCGAGGTTCTGCGGGGTGTCGGCGGTCGCCTTGGTGCCGTCCTCGCTGACGATCCACCCGCCGGCCGCGACCATGAACGCGCCGATCCGGTCCCGGGTGTCGCCGATGGTGAACGGCGTGACTCCGGCCGCCTTGAGCTTGCCGGCCACGCTCGTCAGCTGGTCCCACGTCTTGGGGATGTCGGCGTCGGTCAGCTTGGCCTTGGCCCACAGCTCGGTGTTGATCTGAAGGGTCAGGGTGGAGAAATCCTTGGGTACACAGTAGAGCTTGCCCTGGTATGTGAACGCGGCCCGCAGGGCTGGATAGAAGTCGTCAACCCCGCCGCCGACCCGGTCGGCGTACGGCTCGAGCGCTCCGATGCTCGCGTAGTCGGCGAACCGGGCAGCGTCCACATAGAACACGTCCGGCGGCGTGCCGCCGGCGAAGGCCTGGCCGAGCTGCTGACCGATGTCCTGGGCCGGCGTGACCGTGGCCGTGTTACCGGACGCGCTGGCCCAGGCCGCGGCGGCCGACTTGACCGCGCTGGTCTCCGCCTCGCCCGACGACCCGATGAGGATCTGCAGGTTGGCCGGGCCGGCCTGCTGTTGGTTGCCGTTGTCGTCGAATCCACCGCCACACGCCGCGGTGGCCAGCGCCAGGATCGCGGCGCCGAGCATCGCGGCGGCGCGACGCGTGTCGTGGGTCATGGGAACCTCCTCGGGATCGCCGAAAGAACGTTGTTGTGTTGCGCCGCTCGCAAGCTCGCGTCGGCTTGTCAACCGGAGTCGCGGACGACCAGGTGGGGAGTTCGAAGGACATGGCGGACCGGCGCCGTGACGCCGGCCCGGCGGTGATCGAGTTCGTCGACCAGGATGCGCACGCAGGCGGCCGCGACCTCGTCGATCGGCTGGCGGACGCTGGACAGTCCGGTCGCATGGGCCATCGCGGTGTCGTCGAAGCCGACCAGCGCGATGTCGCCGGCCTCCCGTGCGCCCAGCGCGAGCAGGTCGCTGGCGCAGACCAGGGCCGTGGGCGGGTGCCGGCGCGCGAGCAGGTCCCGCGCGGCCGCCCGACCCTCGGCGAACCCGTTCGTGGTGCGCCGGTCCAGACCCGCGACCGCCAGTCCGGCCTCGGCCATCGTGCGGGACCAACCGGCGAACCGGTCGTCGCCGACCCCGGAACCGGTGGGCCAGCCCAGGAACCCGATCCGGGAGTGCCCGGCGTCGATGAGGTGCCGGGTCGCCATCGCCGTGCCGGCGGCGCCGTCGACATCGACCCAGCTGTGGCCGAAGGGGGGTGGGGCCGAAGGGCTGGGGGGCGGGTACATGTCGGTGTCGCTCCACGGCCGCCCGAACGTGGTGAACGCAACGTCGTGCTGGAGCAGCCAGGCCGTGCGCCGGTCGCCGTGGTGCGTGTGGGTCACCACGAAGGCGTCCAGCGCGTACGAGCCGAGCAACTCCCGATAGGACTCGATCTCGCCGTCATCCCCCTCGGCCGTGAAGAGCACGACGCGGTACCCCTCGGCCCCGGCCGCCTCGGCCAGGCCGTGCAGGAACCGGTCGAGCACCGCGCCCTCGCGGCCGTCGCGGAAGTGGTCGATCCGTACGGCCAGAAGGTTGGACCGGCCGGTCCGCATCTGCCGGGCGGCCAGATTGGCCCGGTAGCCCAGTTCGGCGATGGCCTCACGCACCCGGTGCCGCGTCTCGGCCCGCACGATGTCGGGTGTGTTCAGCACGTTGGACACCGTCTGTCGGGACACGTTGGCGCGCCGGGCCACCGTGGCGATCGTCACCTTAGCGGCCATTCGGGCCCTTCACTTGGGTTGATCGTTCAAAGCGATGTACATCATGATTAGATCGTTCAACATCGGAATGATTCGAAGCCTGTCTGCGGCGCCGCGGCCTGTCAAACGCAGTGCCCGTTTTGTACCGGCGGTCTGGAGGACTCATGGCGGTGTCCGTCACCCAGCTCCCCGCACCGATCCACGACCTGACGGCCACCGCTCTGGCTCCGGTTGCGGCGCTCAGCGAGCCCGACGGCCAGATCCGGGCCGCCGGCATGCAGGGGCTGTTCGTGGGGGACACCCGGGTGCTCGGACTGGTGCGCCTGAGCTTCGCCGACACCGAACCCCAGGCGCTGGCCCAACTTCCGGAGGGCCCGGGCCGTACCCGCTTCGTCGGCTTCGCCCGTGGGTTCGGCGATCGCGTGACCGATCCGACGGTGCGGATCGACCGGCTACGGACGGTGGAGCCCGACGGCATGGCCGAGGAGATCCGTCTGCGGTGCACCGCGGCCACCGCGGTGCGCGGCGTCGTCGCGATCGACCTGGCCTGCGACCCGACGCCGCTGGAGACGGCCAAACTGGCGGTCGCCGGCCCCGGACTGGTCGCGCGGGTCGCGGGAACGGCCGGAGAACCCAGGCTGATCTGGTCGGGCGCGGACATGACCGTGACCGTCCGCGCACCCGGCGCCCGCGTGTCGGCCCACCCGGCCCGGCTCGCCTGGAGTCTCGATCTGGCCCCCGCGACGTCGGTGACCCTGAGCTGGAGCGTGCGCTGTGCCGAACGCAGCCCGGTGGTGGTCGCCCCCAGCGGCCCGGTCGAGTGGGCCCGTCCCGAGGTGAATGCCGATGAGCCGCGCCTGGCCAAGCTGCTCGCCCGGTCGCTGGACGACGTGGCGGCGCTGCGCCTGGCCGAGCCGGCCGACCCGACCAGCACCTTCGTCGCCGCCGGCGTTCCGTGGTTCCTGACCCTGTTCGGGCGGGACAGCCTGTGGGCGGCGCGGATGCTGCTGCCGCTGGGCACCGGGCTGGCCGAGGGCACGCTGCGCGTGCTCGCCCGCCGGCAGGGGACCGCGGTCGATCCGCTCTCCGGTGAGGAACCAGGCAAGATACTGCACGAGCTGCGTCGGCAGGACGCCCGGCTCGGGGCCGCGGGCCCGTCGCCCTCCTACTACTACGGCACGGTCGACGCGACGCCGTTGTGGATCGGCCTGCTCGCCGAGGCCTGGCGGTGGGGCATGCCCGACGACGCCGTGGCCCGGCTGCTGCCGCACCTGCGGGCGGCCCTGTCCTGGTTGGAGCGTTGCGGCGATCCCGACGGCGACGGCTTCGTGGAGTACGTGGACCGGTCCGGTCGCGGTCTGGCCAACCAGGGCTGGAAGGACTCGGGCGGGGCCATCCGATTCCACAGTGGAGAGCTGGCCGAGCCGCCGATCGCGCTGTCCGAGGTCCAGGGGTACGCCCACCGGGCGGCCATCGACGCGGCCGCCCTGCTCGACGCGGTCGGCGGGGCCGCCGACGCCGCCGAAGCCGACCGCTGGCGGGGCTACGCAGCCGCGCTGGCGGCCCGGTTCCGCGACCGCTTCTGGACCTCCGGTGCCGCCGGGTCGTACCCGGCGCTGGCCCTGGACCGGCACGGGCGGCCGGTCGACTCCTTGACCAGCAACATCGGTCACCTGCTCGGGACGGGGATCCTGGACGACGCCGAGGAGGTCCGCGTCGCCGAGCTGCTGGGCTCGGAGGCGCTGTCCAGCGGGTACGGGCTGCGCACGATGTCCACGATGGACCGTGCCTACGCGCCGCTGTCCTACCACTGCGGCTCGGTCTGGCCGCACGACACCGCCATCGCGCTGTCCGGGCTGTCGCGGGCGGCCGGGAACGGGGTACCCGCGGCCGAGGCGACCTGCCGCGACCTGGTCCGCGGGCTGCTCGACGCGGCCGAGGCGTTCGACTACCGGCTGCCCGAACTCTACGGCGGCGACCCCGGCGCCCTCATCGGCGGACCGGTGCCCCACCCCGGAGCCTGCCGCCCGCAGGGCTGGTCGGCCGCGGCCGCGGTCGCCGTGCTGAGCACCACGCTGGGGCTGGCCGCCGACGTGCCGCGCGGGGTCGTGCGGGTACGGCCTCTGCCCGGCCTCGGCGCGATCGACGTCCGCGGCCTGCGCGTGGGTGGTCACACCGTCGACGTATGGGTGGACGGTTGCGGCGGGGTCGAGGTCGCCGGTCTGCCCGAGGCGCTGCGCCCCGCCTGATCCGCGGGTGCCCGCCGCGGCCGCGCGGGCCGCCGGGTGGTGGGCGTGAGAGGCTCTGGGCATGGCGGACGGCGTACCGGTCGAGGTCACCGTGAGGGACGTGAGCGACACGGACCTGGAGGCGTTCTTCGAGCATCAGCGGGATCCCGAGGCCGCCCGGATGGTGCCGATGCCGATCAGGGATCGGGACGCCTTCTTCGCGCACTGGGCCAGGATCAGGGCCAACGAGACGGGGACCGCCGCGACGGTGGTCGCGGACGGTCGGGTGGCGGGCAACGTGCTCACCTGGGAGGCGGAGGGCCGGCGTCTGGTCGGGTACTGGATCGGCCGTCCATTCTGGGGCCGCGGCGTCGCGACGCGGGCTCTCGGTCTCGTCCTCGACCAGGTGCGGCAGCGGCCGCTGCACGCCCACGTCGCGTCGCACAACCGGGGATCCATCCGCGTGCTCGAGAAATGCGGCTTCCGACCCGTCGGTGACCCGGTGGTCGGCGCCGATGGTGTCGAGGAGCTCACATACGTCCTGGAGGGACAGTCACCGATCGTCGGCCCGTAGGTGATCCCGGTCGCCACCGCTGCCGTCGATCGCCCGCTGGTACCGGT
>Ga0307415_100000119_pt1 | contig 33730 bp, 32 predicted proteins | sample DK1Cmetagenome_FD_204524 | JGI IMG/M metagenome (GOLD analysis project Ga0307415, IMG submission 204524) | Maize rhizosphere microbial communities from greenhouse at UC Davis, California, United States - DK15-C-2 | ecosystem: Host-associated > Plants > Roots > Rhizosphere > Soil | place: USA... | reverse complement strand
CCCTCGGCTACAAGGTCACCCTCGAACCCGCCGCCTGAGACGGCACGCACCCAGCTGCTTAGACCCGGCTCCGCTGCGCTGCGCCGGGTGTTGCCGCCTGCCTGCTCGTCATGGATTTTCGGATCAGACCCCCATGGCCGGGGGCCGCCACGAGGGATGAGAATCGGACAGCATGCCCGGCCAAGCTCGGCTCTCGGTGTGGCAGAGCCCGTTGGTACGGGCGATTTTCGTTTCAGGATGAGGCCGGAGGTTCAAGTCCTCCCAGGCCCGCTACCTGCTCTGACCAGCAGGAATGCTGGTTGTCTCGTTCGGTGGCCGATGGGCGCGACGGGTGCCGGAGCAAGAACGCTTACCTGGTTACCGCTCCTCGTCATTGGCCCAGACGTCCAGCACTGCTGTCCTCAGACGATTTTCGTCGAGCGTAGAGTGGGACGCCTCCGGTCGAGGTGCTATGGCGCGCGCCTTGGTGACGCCATGGCCGCTTGGACTTGGGCCAGCTCGTAGGTCGCGCCGACGTCTTCGAAGATCTCGGCGGCACGGGCCAGGGATGCCTGTCGGCCCGGGAGGCCGGTCGGGGTGTGCCGTCCGATCTCGTACAGGGCTCGTCCCTGTTCGTAGGCCAGGGCCATGCGCTCGGCCAGGGCGAGGCTCTTGCGCCAGGCCGCCGCGGCGCGCCGCTGCCGGCCGGTGAGGTGGGCGGCCAGGCCCTGGAAGAGCCACGCCCGCGGCCTGGCGATTGGTAGTGCCCTGGCGTACCGGCGGAAGGTGGCGCAGGCCTGGCGCGCCGGTCTCCTGGCCGAGCGATCGCCCGCCGCCCACAGGCTCAGGTAGACCTCGGTGACGCCGGCGTAGCCCTCAAGGATGCTCACCGCGATCGGTTTGGACCGGGCGATCAGGTTGGCCGCCTGGTCGGCGGCCATGCGGGCACGCTCCCAGTCCTGGCGGCGGAGGTGCGCCAGCCCCAGCATTCCATGGGCGAGGATCTCGTCGGCGCGGGAGCCTTGCCTCTGGAGCAGCCGCGCCGCCTCTCCCAAGCCCGCCACGGCGGCGTCCAGGCGGCCCTCTGGCAGCAGGTGCCACGCCTCGATCAGCAGGGCGTGCGCCTTCCGCTGGGCGTCGTCGGCGTGGCTGGCCATGGTCCGCATCTCGGCCGACACCGTCGCTAGACGACCGAGCTCGCCCTGGTGGTAGAACACCTGCGCCAGCAAGGCGGCCACCTCGGCCCAGCGGCGCTGGTCGCCGAGGTCCTGCGCGATCGTCAATCCTTCGGTGAGGGCGGCACATGCCGCCGACAGGCGCCCGACGCTGAGGTCGTAGGCGCTGGTGGTCAGCAGCACGAAGACGAGGGCGGGGAGATCGTCGCTCTGGTGGGCGGTGTCGTGGCCCCACTGCCGGTAGCGCCTGGCGAGGGCGTGGAGTCCCACGACACCGGCGGCCACGCTCATCGCCCCGTAGGCGCGGGCCAGCTCGGGCGATGGACCTGCCCGCTCGGCCAGGTTGGCCACGTGCAGGACCGAGCTCAGGGCCGCTTCCCTGGCGTTGGCGTAGTAGTTGAGCAACGCGAGCCGCTCGTACGCTCTGGCGGCTTCGAGGGCGTCGGCGCGGGCGTCCGGGTCACCTTGGACCGGCCGGGCCGGCAGGAGCCGGTGGAGCCCTTGCCGCAGGGCCTGACCTGCCAGGTCGCCGAGAACCCGGCGCGGTGTCCCTGGTACCGGCCGACCCAGCAGGGCGACCGCTTGGTCGGCGTGGTGTCGGCTCTCGGGGAGTCGGCCCAGGCCCGTGTAGGCGTCCGCGAGCTGACGGTGCCAGTGGGCCTGCCGCCCGGGCTGGGGAGCGGGCCGCAGGCGCTCCGACACCTTCAGGGCCTGGGCGAGGAAGTCGACCGTCTCCTGGTAGGCGCCGGCGCGCAGCGCCTGCTCGCCCGCCAGCTCCAGGTAGCGGACGGTCTTGACCGGCTCGTCGGCTCCGGCCCAGTGGTGGGCCAGCAGCGGCGACAACACCGACAGGTCGTCGGCCTGGCTGCGCTCGTACCACTCTGCCACCGCCCGGTGGAGCTGCCGGCGCTGGCCGTACAGCAGCAGGCTGTAGGCGACCTCCTGGGTCACGACGTGCTTGAACAGGTAGGCCAGGTCTGGGTCGGGCGTGTCGAGCAGGGTGAAGTCGTGGCGCTGCAGGTCCTCGAGTTGCTCAGGCAGGCTGCTCCAGTCGGCCTCGATCGGGTGGATGTCGCGCAGGATCCGGAAAGCGAACAGCCGCCCGACGACGCTGGCCACCTTCAGCGTCAGCTCCTGGCCTGGCGGCAGGCGGTCGATCCGTCCGGCCACCACGCCCTGGACCGTGTCGGGGAAGCTCACCGAGCGCAGGTCGCCCGCGCCTGGCGCGATCGTGCAGCGGCCGTCGGCGATCCGGATCAGTCCGGTGTCGCGCAGGGCATAGGCCAGCTCCTCGCTGAAGAACGGGTTGCCCTGGGCGCGGTCCTCGATGAGGCCGGCGACTCGCTCGGGCAGGCTGGGGACGCCGAGGCGGCTGCAGACGAGGGTCAGGGTGTCGCCCGGATCCAAGGGCTGCAGCGGCAGGCGGTCGCTGGCTGGGTCGTCGCGCAGGCGACGGTAGTCGGGTGGTAGCGGCTCGGCCAAGGGCCGGGTGGCGATTGCCAGCAGCAGGGGCCTGACCTGGCTGGCGACCTGGGCGGTCAGCGCCCAGGACGCTGAGTCGAACCAGTGTCCGTCGTCCAGCGCGACGAGCAGCGGCGATGCGGCGCCGTCGGGCGCGGCCGCGCCGGCCCGGAGGAGCCGAACGAGCAGCCTGCGGGTGTTGTCGGCCCGGACCTGGCCGGTCAGCTGGGTGGTGAGCTCGTTGTCGGGGAGGTCGAGCGCCAGGACGGGGTTGAGCAGCGGGGCCAGGCGTGCCAACCTCGGCACGGCGCCGGCATGCGCAAGCACCCTCGCCCGGCGCGCCTCCACGTCCTCGACGCTGGCCAAGTCGAGGAGTTCGGTGAAGACGGGCCGCCAGGCGTGGTAGGGCGTGGTCGTCTCCACCGCATCGCCGGCGCCGAGCAGGCTCCGCACCCCTCGGGCCCGCGCCTGCTGGAGGAGCTCGGCGAGCAGCCGGGACTTGCCGATGCCGGGCTCGCCCTCGATCAGCACCAGCCCGCTCCGGCCGCCCCGGAGCTCCTCAAGGCGGCTGCTCAGCAGCTGTCGCTCCCGGTCGCGGCCGACCATCGTCCAGGGCCGGTCGCGGGCGCGGGCTGGCTCCAGAGGGCAGTAGACGGCGATCGGGTCCGCCTTGCCCTTGACCGAGATCGCGGGCAGGGCGCGGAACCGCAGGCGTGACCTCGCGGCCGACTGCGTGGCCTCGTCGCACAGGATCGTGTCCGGCGCGGCCTGCATCAGCCGCGCCGAGAGGTTCATCACGTCGCCGATGACGTCGTACTCACGATGGATGTCGCCGCCGACGGCACCGCAGAACGCCCGGCCGGTGGCAAGTCCGATCGCGCACCGCATCCCGAGGTCCCCAAGCGCCGCCCGGGCCTTGAGGGCGGCCTTGGCGGCGCGGGCGGCGTCGTCCTCGTGGGCCAGAGGGGGCAGCCCGAACACCGCGATCAGGGTCAGGCCCTTGTCGTCGACGACCAGCTGCTTGAGGCTGCCCTCATGCAGCCGCAGGATCGGCTGCAGCGCGGCGATCGCGGGCTGCACCACCTCCAGCAGATCAGCTCGAGCCGGGTCGGCGTCGAGCAGGTTCAGGAACAGCGGGGTCACCCGCCGCAGCTCCCCGAGCCACTCGGCCTGCCCGGCCGCCAGCCGGGCGCGGACGATCTCGGGCACATAAGCGTCCATCGCGCCGCCGATCTCGGGGAGCTCGATCGGTCGTGCCGGCGACGGCGGGGGCCCGTGGACGGCGGCCAGCCGCACCCACCCTCCGGGCAGGGTGTCGCCCGCGCATCCGGGGCCGGCCAGCGTCCACGCCTCCGGGGAGAGCACCACCTCTCCTCGTGCCGCCTGCTGCTCGGCCAGGCTCGTCTGGATGACCGGGGCGCCGGAGAGCAGCAACCTCCAGGACCCAGCGACCCCACCGACGTTCAGGGCCACCACCTCGCCCGCCCCCACGCCCATGCGCAGCGAGAGCCTGTGACCGCCGATCGCCTCGTAGTCGTTCAGCGCCGATCCGACGGCCAGGGCGCACCGGCCCGCCTGGCGCGTCGCGGCGGCCAGGTCCCCGTTTGTGGCCGGCCAGACGGCCAGCAGGCCGTCACCGGCGAAGGTGACCACCTCGCCGCCATGAGCGGCGACGAGGACGGTCAGCCGGCCGAAGTAGGCGTTGAGCAGCTCCGACAGCGCCTCGGTCCCCGCCGGGCCACGCCGGGCCAGCTGCTCGGCCAGCGGCGTGAACCCCGAAACGTCAGCAAACAGCACCGCCGCCGAGAAGCTCTCCGCCGCCGGAGCTTCCAGGGGCCTCGGCCCCGCGAGGAACCGCGAGGCAAGGAACGCGGGAATGTAGCTGCGGAGCAGCTCCGAGGACAGCACCATCGCCATGCCCCCTGCTGAGACCGCCGACCTGCAGGATCGGCTCCTACTCTAACCGCCGCCACATTACTTGCAGATAGCGGCCTATTAGCCCGACGAGGAGTGGGCGGCGATCGGGTTGCGGACGAACCGGCGGCGATGCCTTCCAGGTCGTGATGAGAGGTTCGACGGTCCGGCCGGTTCAGCTGGCGCGTGCCGCTGAGCCTGCCGTCGAGCGGCCGCGATAGCAGACCCGATGGCGCCGATCTCTCTTGTCCTGACGGTGGGTGTCGGGTTGACGGCCCTGTGCAACTTGGACAGGCTTGCAGCATTGGAGGCGATTGGTATGCGTCGGTCGATGATTGTTGGGCTGCTTATCCTCGCCCTGCTCGCGGTGGCAACACCCGCCTGGGCCCAGGACGCCCAAGGCCCAGAGGCGTTCGTGGTCCTGTCCGGCCGGGCCGACGTCCCCCAAGACCAGGCAGTCGGCGACCTGGTCGTCTTCCATGGCTCGGCGACCGTGGACGGCACTGTGGACGGGTCGCTGACCGCCTTTGACGCCCCGGTCACCATCTCGGGGCGGGTCAACGGCGACGTGGTCGCCTTCAACGGCCGGGTGGTGCTGCGCTCCGGCGCCGTGGTCACCGGCGACGTGGTCTCCCAGAACGCCCCGGTGGTGGCTTCGGGGGCGACCATTGGTGGGGAGACCCGGCGGGTGCAGACCAACCTCAACTGGGAGGGGTTCGGCTGGGTTGGGCGGCTGGCCTGGTGGCTGGCGGTGTCGGTGTCGACCTTGGTGGTCGGACTGGTGCTGGTGTGGTTGGCCGGGCGGGGCGCGGGCTGGATCCTGGAGGCGGGTCGCACCCAGGTCGGTCCGGCGATCGGTTGGGGGCTGTTGGTGTTCTTCGGCCTGCCCATCCTGGCCATCGGCGCGTTGGTGACCCTGGTCGGGATTCCGCTGGGTCTTGGGCTGCTGGCGGCGTTGGGGCTGATCTATGCCCTGGGCTACGGGGCCAGCGCCTGGGTCCTGGGCCGCTCGCTGCTGCGGCCCCCGAGCGCCTGGGTGGTGGCGTTCCTGGTTGGCTGGGCGATCTTGCGGGTGGTGGCCCTGGTTCCGATCCTGGGTGGGCTGATCTGGTTCGCGGCGGTGGTGTTCGGCCTGGGGGTGCTGGTGGTGGCCATCTGGCGGGGCCGCTCGGCCGCCCGGGCTGGCCCGACCACTGCCTGAGCCACCGTCGGCGGCCTTGGTGTCAGGGAGGTGCTGCCGTTTCTGCATCAAGTGCACAAGCGTTCCGGTCAGACTCATCAGCAGGGTGGATAGGAATGGCACCGTGACGTGATGCAGGAAGACCGGCAGGCCGACGGTGGTTGACAGGATGGGCGCAGGCGGTAGCAGTGGGCCTCAACGCACATCGATAGAACGCATACCTGTGGCCTGATTGAGCGCATACCTTTGGCCACTACGGTCGGACGTGACCTGGGGAAAGGGCGGTCCGCATAGCGGTGACCGGCATTTAGCTGATAAGGATGAGGTTTCGGTAACGGACGATGATAGTGCCGTGAGCGCAGCCCTGGGCCGTCTCTGGGCCGTGGACTATCGGAAACCACCGGATACTACTGTAGCGGACACTCCCGCGTAGGAAGTCCGCTGGTAATAACGGGTTACTCGCCATCCTCCGTGCTCAAGTTATCCTTCTGAATTTCCCTCTTAAGGCAACGGTTCGGGGTTCGAGTCCCTGGCGGCGCACCCCCATCAGCCCAGCTCAAGCCCGATGTCCGGTCGGGCTTCTCATTTGGTCAGCGGATCGGCGCGTTGGACTCGTGGCTGCCCGGCTGGCCGTCACCGTTCCGATGACCCTGTCGGCCCGGTGCGGTGGTGAATTCGGCGAGCAGGCGTTGGCCGTAGCGCTCACTGACGCCGGCGGCCCGGGCCAGGCCGGCACCGGTCGGCGTCTGGCCGGCTTGGATTTGCGCCTCATAGGCCGCTCGTACACGAGCCCGTGCGCCAGCCGGTGCGCTCTGATCCGCAGGTGCGGGCTGCTGTGCGGGGTGGTCGGCCGGCGTGTGCGGCTCCTCCCGACATGCTCAAGGCCGCCCTCCGGGTGGCCGCTTGCGGCGGCCGTGGACGGCCGCCGCCGCCACGCGGCCGGATTGGGACCGCGCCTCAGCACCCTCACTCCCGGCTGCCACCGAGGCCGCAGCCAACAGTGTCGCCGTAAGCAGCGCGGCGCCGATCGCCCACCACCAGAAGAAGGCGAACACCGACGCCACCAGCAGACCCAACCCGAGACCGGCGACGAAGGCGCCAGCCCCAGCCGACCAGGGCCGCCGGGTGAGCGCCACATCCAACCGCTGTCGACGCTGCCAGAGGCCGCCAATCAGCAACCCTGTCCCGGCCAGCAAGGGCGCCAGCGCCACCACATCCACCAGCGACAACCCGTGTCCCGGGCTGATCGGGACAAGCACCGGCCCCTCAAGACCTGCTGGCACCACAAACAGGATCAAGGCAAGCGCGAACAAGGTTCCGCACCCGAGCAACCACTTCATCCCCGGCTCCTTGACCTGCTGCGGGAACGCCGGCCGTCAGCTAGCGGGACGGCTCGGGTGGGGCCAGGGTCACCTGGGCTTCCTCGACCTGCGAGCGCCAGCTCGCGATCTGATCTCGGGCCCACAGCAGCGACCGCTGGCCGCCACAGCGCTCGGACCAGCCGGCAAGGCAGGCCTCCACCTGAGAGCGGCTCCACAGCACCCCGAGGACCTCAACCGGATCCTTGTCCTCGTCGGGCTCCGACAGCTCCATGGCGTACAGCTCGCCAGTGGCTGGGACCCAGGCCAGCCGGTAGGCCGGGACCGGAGCGAACTCCCGCCACAGGCTGCCGTAGGGCACCTCGGGTGCGGCGGCTCGCTGGGGATCGGAGGCGTGAAACTCCTCCAGGGTCAGTTCCTTCTGCACCGTTCCGCCACCTCCGCAAGCTTCATGGCTTGTCGTGGGCAGGTCCTGGCCCGTCAGAAGAGAGATCGGTTGTGTCCGTTGATGGCTGGAGGGGCATGGCCGAGGTGAAGGTCGAAGCATCCATCACCGCCTAGCGTGCCCGGCGCGCGCGGCAAGCTAAACCTCTAACGAGATTCGCCTGACCAGCAGACGCATGCCACCATCCCCTCGGCACGAGCTGCTACAGGACGCGGGCGGCATGATGTAAGGAGGTCGTTGCTTGTGGTGACGGCATACATCCTCATCCAGACCGAGGTCGGAAAGGCGGCCCAGGTCGCCAAGGACATCGTCGACATCACGGGCGTCCAGCAGGCCCAGGCCGTCACCGGCCCCTACGACGTGATCGTCCGCGCCGAGGCCCAGAACATCGACGAGCTGGGCCAGCTGGTGGTGGCGCGGGTGCAGGCGGTGGCTGGCATCACCCGGACCCTGACCTGTCCGGTCGTGCACCTGTCGTAGGGCGTGGGGCCCGTTTTGCTCTCGGCCCCATGACCGCGTCGAGCACCTCAAGATCGGCTGCCTGAGCAAGCACTGGTTCACGCCACCGGCCGAGACGGTCCGGCAGCAGCAGATCACCTCCCCGGATCGCGACCTGGTGGCCCAGCCGAGCTGACTGGGACCCCGCGCTCGGCGGTGCACGCCAGCAGCGCCGGAGCTTGCCAGCTGAGCAGGATCCCAGGAGGTGCCGCCGATGTGCCTGCGCTGTGGAGTCGTCGAGTATCCGCACCGGAGCTGGCCGTCCGGCCCGGCCGGACCGGGCGACTGCGGCTCGCCGCCTGACGCCTCGCCGCCAGAGTATGGCGCCGCTCCAACTGGCGGCTTGTTTGGGGATTGGCGCCAGGGTCGCGACTACCGATGGCCACGGGCCGCTGGGACCGCGGCCGCGCCATCGGCGGCAACATCCTCACCAGGCTGCGCGTCATCCGCCAACCAGCCACGAAGACCAGGTGCGTTCCCGGCCCCGAGTCGAAGCGCAGTTGTGCCGGGGCGGCCCAGGGCCGTCGCCAGGCCGTCCGAGGTCGACGATCCAACCTGCAGGTCAACGGCGGTTTGGCCGGCAGCAGCCCAGCTCGCGGTCGGCGAGCATCACATCTACGACATCTGGCCAGCGGCATTATGGGAACATGAGGCGGCCTCGTCGTCCCCGCCGGCTTGCGTGGCTCACACCGCACGGCCAACCGCCGATGCCGGCATCCGAACCCTGGTGGGGCCGGCCGGTTCCCTCCGAGCCAGGCTTCGCGCTCTCGCCTGGAGGCTGGAGCCCTCCACCGGGGAGGGTGCCGGCTTGGAACTGGCTTCCGCCAGAGGGCGCAAGCCCCCGCCTTGACCTGGTGCCCTGGTGGGTGCGGGCGTGGTATCAGCTCCCGTTCATCGACCGCTACGCGCATGCATGGATGTGGCGGCATGGGGCCTGGGAGGTCCGGCCGCCCGAGATGGAGCTGGGGCACAGTGGAGGCACGGACTGAGGAAATCCAGCGGTCAACAGCGGATCGTCCCGGCAAGTGAATGACCTGGTAGACGGCCGGGTGCGATGCTGCGCCGCAGGTCCCGAGGCCGGCCGTGTTGCGCTCTTAAGGAAACGGTTCGGGGTTCGAGTCCCTGGCGGCGCACCCCAATCACCGCTTGCTTCGCCATCGGCCGCGCTAGACGCCCTTGATCTTCAAGATCTCCCCGCCCAGCGTGACCACGTACCCGGTGTTCTTGATGAACTCGAGCGAGGTCGGCTGGTTCAGCCCCTCGGCGACGACGGCGAAGGTGCCGTCCCTTCTGACCTTCACCAGGGCGCCGGTGTTCGGCAGCGCCGGAGCGCCCTCGGGGCCACCAGACCCGACGCCTTGAGAGAGGGCGTACAGCCGGTGGCCGCGGCCAAACTCCACATCAACCAGCAGGGGACTGCCCGACGCGACCTCCCGCACACGGGTGGACCCTGGCCGGAACGCCACCACCTTGCCGTCCTCGGGCAGGTGGGGACGGGGCCGGCCTCGGCCAGGTAGATGGTCCTGCCCCGCACCTCCAGCCCGGTCGGGACGATGTTGGCGAACGCTCGCAGCACGCTGATGTGGCCGTCGCGGGTGACCCGCAACACCCGGTTGTGGTGCCCATCGGTGACCAGCAACCCACCCCGATAGGCTTGCAGCGCGTACTGGACGCCGCTGGGCACGAAGAAGTCGGTGGCAGGCGGGTTGTCGATGGCGAAGGCGCCGAGGTCGGCGACCACGGTGAAGCTGGCTGGCCCGTCCACCCGGTAGATGCCGACCACGTCGCTGCCGCCGACGTCGGGGCCGACCAGGGTGACCAGCACGTAGGCGGTCCGGCCGAGGAAGGCGATGTCGACCGGCCCACCGAAGCCGACCTCGGGGATCGACCGCGGCAGCCCGCTCGCAAAGGTCGTGGTCGCCCCGGTCCTGGGATCGACCCGGGTGACCCTGCCGGCGGCGCTCTCGGTGACGTACAGCGCCCCATCGGGGCCGATGGCGCTGCCCGAGCCACCCTCCAGGCCGGTGACCAACCGGTGCGCGGTCGGGTCCCCGGAGCGTGGGGTGGCCCCTGCGGACGGCGCGACCAACATGAGCAACCCGAGCACGAGGAGAACGAGCCATCCGGACCGTCGTGGCGTCCCCATAGGACCCCCCTCAGGACAGGCCGTCAGCGGTGGAAGTGACGGCGAAGGGCTGATCTTAATCAGATCACGTCACGCCGAAGGGTCCATGCGATTTTTTTCTTCGCATTTCGCCCGGTCAGGCGCGCCCCTCGCCTCCGTCGCCACCGCGCACCGACAAGATGTGCTCGCGCCCCGCTCATCGCGCTCTTCTTCAAGAGCCAGGCGGTCTGGTCCGACCATACCCTCCGGGGCTCGGTAGACTGCCCGCCCATGACCGATCTGGATGAGCACGGGCGCCCGGAACCTCCCCTGGCGGGTGACGAGACCGAGACCCTCCTTGGCTTCCTGGACTTCCAGCGGGCCACCCTGGACTGGAAGTGCTCGGGGCTGGACGCGGACGGGCTGCGGGCGACCACCGCGACCTCGTCGATGACCCTGGGCGGGATGCTCAAGCACCTGGCCTACGTCGAGGACCAGTGGTTCTCGCGGTGGCTGCGGGGGCGGGACCCGGCGCCGCCGTGGGACACCGTGGACTGGGAGGCCGACCGCGACTGGGACTGGCACTCGGCCGCCGACGACAGCCCCGAGGAGCTGTTCACCCTCTGGCGGGACACCGTGGCCCGGTCCCGCTCCGCGGTCGCCGAGGCGCTGGCCGACGGCGGCCTGGAGCAGCTGGCCCGGCGCACCTGGCCCGACGGACGGGCGCCCAGCCTTCGCTGGATCCTGGTCCACATGGTCGAGGAGTACTCGCGCCACAACGGCCATGCCGACCTGCTGCGGGAGTCGGTGGACGGCCTCACCGGGGAGTAGCCGCCGCGCTGACCGCGGTCACGAAGTCGACCGCCGTGGTCGGTAACGTCCGGCCCGGTTTGCGGTCCTACAGGGTGGCAAAGCCGAAAACCTGACCATCGACGCCTGGAAGGACGGTGGAGAATGGGGATCGGGGTTGGCATCTTTCTGATGGTGCTGGGCGCCATCTTGGCCTTCGCGGTGGAGACCGACGTCCCCGGGATCAATGTGAACTCGCTCGGGGTCATCCTGCTGCTCATCGGCCTGGTCGCGGTCGTGTACTCGCTGCTGTTCTGGAGCAGCGTGACCCCCTGGGGACGCCGCCGGGTCGTCGCCCGCCGCCGCCTGGTCGACCCGGACGCCCCGGTCGAGGTCATCGAGGAGCCGCCGCCTCCCTTCGACGACGGCCCCCCTATCGCCGGCCGGCCCTAGTCGAGCCGTAGACCTCTGGACACGGCGACGCTGGCAGGTAGGGGCGAGGGCGGCAGAGCGACCCGTCACGCGGCTGGAGGCAATCGCCGCCCTCGCCGGGATGGTGGCGGGCTGCGCGCGGGTGAATCGGGGATGGCCCCAGACCCCGTTCGCCGACGTTCCGGCGGCCGCTTCTGGTCGAACGCCGTCTCCTTCCCCACCGAGGGCTGCTGGCAGGTCACCGGCCGGCCGTCGGCCCGCTGCTGGTCTCGATCCGCCAGGCGATCGCGACCGTCACCAGACCGGACCTGGTGGGGCTCTACGTTTTCGGGTCGCTGGCCACCGGCGACTACGAGGCCGGCGTCAGCGACCTCGACCTGCTGGCCGTCCTCACCGACCCTCCCAGCCGGCGGTGGTCCAGGACCTGGACCGGATGCACGCGGACCTGGTCCGGGCCAACCCGGCGTGGGACGAGCGGATCGAGGTCGTCTACATCTCGAGACGGGACCTGGCGAGCTGCCGAACCGGCACGGCCCACCGTCGCGGTCGCCAGCTCGGGCGAGCCCTTTCAGGTGGTCGAGGCCGGACCGGGCTGGGTCCTCACCTGGTATCCGGCCCGCGAGAGCGGGGCGCGCCTGGCCGGGCCGCCGCTCGACTCGCTGATCCCACCAAATCCCGAAGACCGAGTTCGTCGCCGAGGTGCGGCGGTCCCTGGCCCGGCTCGCCACCCGGATCCCCGACGACGCGCCGCCCGGCTGGCAGGCGTACGCGATCCTCACGACGTGCCGGGGACTGCGGACGATCAGGGTCGGCGGCCGCCTCTCGAAGCGGGAGGCGGCCGCTTGGGCGCAGCGAGCCTTCCCGCACCGGGCCGACCTCATCCGCCGAGCCCTCGGCTGGCGCCAGCGCCAGTGGGACCCCGGCGGGCAGGACGGCGCGGCGACCGTCGCCGAGACCCGGTCGTTCCTGGCCGAGCTGTCGACCCTGGCCCAGCGGACCGGGACGTGGCGCCGCTGGCCCGGGTCGCCGGTTAGAGGCCCTTGACCAGCATGTCGATGGTCTCGGTGATGGTGACCAGCGGGCCGTCGCGGTCGCGGTCCTGGTACGTGGCGACGATCGACCCGTGGCCCCAGTCGGCGTAGCCGAGGCGCTCGTACAGCCGGCGGGCGTCGGGGTTGTCCACCCCCACACCGAGGGCGACCCGGCGGTGGCCCAGCTTGCGGGCGGTGGCCTCGCCGGCCCGGACCAGCGCGGTGCCGATGCCGCGGCGCTGCAGCGGGCCGAGCACCTCCAGGTGGTTGAGCCGCGGCACGCCCGGCAGCCAGCGGCGGATCTCCGGCTCCTCGGCCGGGTCGCCGTCCAGGAACACGTCCCCGACCGGCCAGCCGTCGAGCCAGGCGACCAGCAGCACACTCCCACCGGCCTGCTGCTTGGCCAGGCAGTCGCCGAAGAAGGAGCGCTCCCCGAACACCTCCACGAGCGGGTCGAGGTCGGCATCGGACCCAGACCGGATCCTCATCTCACCGAGGACCTCGCCGCCGCCGCGCGGGCACGGGCCGGTCACGTGACGAGGGCCTGGAGAGTCGCCGGGTGGGCCATTCGACGATCAGCTCCTCACCGGGCCGGAGGGCCCGCCACCGGGTCCGCATGGCCCTGAGCGCCGGGCCGACCGGGGTCGGACGGCCGTCGCGCCACGCCCGCACCTGGGCGTTGACGGTCCCCTCGACGTCGTTGAGCTCGGCCCGGTAGCGGCGATCAGCTGCCGCCCCGGCCTGGTCGGCCGGCGTCCGAGGCTCCGGAACGTGGCCCCATTGGCCATCAGGTTTCAGAACCCGTGCTCCAGGCCGAGGTCGGCCTCCACCACGAGCTGGGCGAGGTCGTGCGGCAGGTCGGTGCCGGCCGACCGCGCGGCCATGGTCGATCCCTCCAACCGCCGGTGCCCCGGCAGCTCGGCCCACCATGAGCAGCGCCGGCCATCGTCCGATTTCTGGAAGATGACCCGCATGCGACCAAGCTAGCCGGGTCGAGCGACCTCGTCACATCAATTCCGGGCCCGTCCCAGCCGGCCCGTAGGATGATGCGGCCGCGCGGACGAGGGAGAGTGGCATGGAGTGGAAGCTGGAGCTGGTGGTCGTTCCCGTCAGCGACGTGGCGCGGGCCAAGCGCTTCTACAGCGAGCAGGTCGGCTTCGCCGTCGACCACGACACCCGGGTCGACGACGACATGCACATCGTGCAGCTGACCCCGCCCGGCTCGGCCTGCTCGATCGCCATCGGCAAGGGGATGGTCGAGACCCCGCCCGGGACCGTTCAGGGCCTACAGCTGGTCGTCCCCGACATCCAGGTCGCCCGCACCCAGCTGGCCGAGCGAGGCGTGGAGGTCAGCCAGGTCCAGCACTACGAGGGCGCCGACCTGGTCGATGGCCCGGGCGGCCGCTGGAACTCCTTCGTCTTCTTCGCCGACCCCGACGGCAACGGCTGGGCCGTCCAGGAGCGCCCGGCCGAGTAGGCCGCGGACCGGGAGGAGCGATGGCGCGGCCGGCCGAGGAGCCCATCCGCCGGTCCGTCACCGTCGGCTCCCGGTCGATCAGGCGTTCGCCGCCTTCGCCGACCTGGCCCGGTGGTGGCCCCGCGAGTACACCTGGGCCGGCGACACCCTGGAGGACATCGGCATCGACCCCCGCGAGGGCGGGTTCTGCTTCGAGCACGGCCCCACGGCTTCACCTGCCACTGGGGCCGGGTCCTCGTCTGGGACCCACCCGCCCACCTGGTCCTCGCCTGGCAGATCGCCCCCGACCGCGCTCCCGAGCCCAACCCCCGCCAAGGCCAGCGAGGTCGAGGTCCGCTTCCGGTCGCCGGCTCGGCCGGCACCCGGGTCGACCTCGAGCACCGCGCCTTCCTCCAGCACGGCGACGCCGCCGACACCTACCGCCAAGCCCTCGCCTCCCCCCAGGGCTGGCTCTCATCCTCGCCCGCTATGCCGCCAGCCTGCCCTGACCTCCACCGTTGTAAGCTCGACCAACAGCTCGCGAGCGTGGCGGAACGGCAGACGCGCCGGGTTTAGGTCCCGGTGGGGCAACCCGTGGGGGTTCGAATCCCCCCGCTCGCACATCCCCTGACTAGGCGTTTCGCGCTTCACCCCTCTCTCCTGCTCGGGTCGGACGGTCGGGTGTCAACGCCTTGTCAACGGGACGCGCCGGCTCTTGGTCGCCGTCGCCGAGGATGAGCCTGGCGACCGTGCCGGCGGCCTCGGCGTCCAGGCCAGGCAGCACATGGCTGTAGGTGTCCATCGTGATGGCGATGGTTGCGTGCCCGAGGCGCTCGGAGACGACCTTGGCCGGGATGCCGGCGGCAAGGGCGGCGGTCGCATAGCTGTGCCTCACGACTGGTTGTCAACCAGTCACAAGGCGACCGGCGCCACAGGCTGGTTGTGGCGCCGGTCGCCTTCCGGGGAGTTAGTGGGCGATGCCAAACTGCTTGTCGGTGGTCCCGCCCACTCCGATCGCCTGGATGTCCAGGTGCGCGGACAGCCCGTCGCTGGGGTAGCGCCAGACAAGGCTGAACCCGTCCTGGGGAGTGCGGTCCTCGCCCAGCAGCTCGGCGTAGGGGCCGGTCTCGGTCCCGGTCGGGGTGAGCACAAAGCGCACCCGCTCGGCGTTGGTGGCCTTGACCGACAACACCACCGTGCCCGCCCCCGGGGGCAGCTCCAGCCAGCCGCCCTCCAGGCTGCGCAGCCTCGGGCTGGTCGTCACCTGGAGAATGCGGGGAGCCGGCGTGGCGGCGGCGAACCGGACCCGGATCGCGGTCGCCTGGATGATCCCGTTGCCGCCGTCGGCGGCGGCGTCGTAGAAGATCACCCAACCGGGCGCGGTGCCGGCCGGCTGGCGGAAGCGGAGCCGGCCCAGGTCGCCGGGCTGGGTGCTGGCGCTGCCGTCGACGAACCCCTCGCCCAGCAGCAGGTCGCGGCCGGGGCGGTCCTGGGTGACCTTGAAGTACAGGGTGCCCTCATAGACCTCGGCGCTGCCGCGGACGGCCAACGGTGAGCTGATCTGCTGGAGCCGGGTTGGGCTGGTGATCTGGATGCTGCGGCCGTCCACGCCCAGGACCCACCAGCCGGCGGGCAGACGCTGGAGCCGGACGACGACGGCGTACGGGCCGGTCTGGGGCAGCAGCCGGCGGCCCTCGCCGTACTTGTGGCGGAAGCCGACCTCGCCGGCGAGGGCGCCGGTGGATCGGAAGGGGCCGGCGACCATCTCGGTCATGCCCAGCTCACGAGCCAGGAAGGCGCGGGCGGTCGCCACCGCCTTGGCCCCATCGGCGCGATCTGGGGTGTCCGGGTTCTTCGGAGTCGTCGGAGTGGGCGAGGTGGTTGGGTCGGCGGCAGCCGCAGCGGGACTGGCGGCCGGCTGTCCGGTGGGCGGCGAGGCGGCCGTGGCGGTTGGTGCTTGCCGGGTGGTGAGCGCGACGGTGGTGCCGATCCCGGCGGCGAGCACCAGCGTGCCGGCAACAAGTAGTGGGCGAATGCGGCGCATGGAGATCCCCCTTGGGTGGTTCTCGCCTCCTGGGTGGAAGCTCACTCCGATTTTGAGGAGAGCCGGTCACGAACTTCCCTCGACGCCATTTCGGCGGCAGCGCGAATTGATTACCGGGACAGCTCACTCATGACACGGGAATTGTTATGCGTGGCAGACGGCCTGGTAGCGGTCCTGATGCGAAACGGTTGTGTCGGGAAACACCGGCAGGCTGTGTCGTTGGTCACTGACATGCCATCCGGAGGCCGGCGTCCTGCCGTGGCCTTGGTCGAGCGCGATGGGGCATCGGTGCCGCAGCTGCGCCACGAGTCCCACGGCCGGTGGGTGTCAACACATCCACCACGCCCAACGCTTTTAGCGCTGGACTGCGCTAGGCAGCCGGAGCATCCTGCGCTTGTGCCTTCACCAGGGTTGGGTCGGCGACACTTGGAACCGGCTGCGCCGCTCCGGTGTAGCAGAACGCGAGGAGGTCCCATGCGCGCCCGACGCCTGATGGTAGTGCTTGCCGTCCTGGCCGTGGCCGGCTCGCTACTGCTTGCGACCGGACCCGCGGCCCTTGACAAGGACAATGTCACCGCGCGGCTGCTCAGCCCGCTTCGGCTGGACGCCGCTCCCGGGGAGCAGCTCACGGTGGTGTGGGCGCTGGCCGGGACTGACGAACACGGTCGGCGCCAGCCGTTCAACGCCATCGGGGTGTTCGTGCGGCTGCAGAGCGCCTCAGGTGGCCGCCCGACGATCGGGTTCGCGACCCCGGACGCCCACCCCAGGGACGCTACGACGCCAAGGTGGCCGTGCCCGAGGGCGGGATCGGTGGCGTCCAGATCGGGCTGGGCGGTTCCAGCGACGGTGGCGCCAGCGATGTGCTGTTCCCGCTGGAGAACGACCCGTTTGTGGCAGCGGCCGGCGGCGTGGATGGACCTTCTCGATGTGGCTGACGCTGGCCGGTGCGCTGGCGTTGCTGGGCGTGCTCGGGGCCATGGTCTGGCGGGCGCGGTGGAGGGCGGCAGCCAGCTATCCACCCCGATCTAAGGGGGCAGGCTGGCTTGCTGACCTTCGGCACCCCGTCAAGCGGCAATGGGTGCGGCGTAACGGCTGAGCGTGGCGGGGTGCGGACATTGCCGCTTGACGGGGCGGCATTACGCCCTGTCTGCACCACCGTGGCCCGGGCGAGCCGGATGGCTGGGCAAGCCGGGAGACATCCCACGAGCGACTCGGTCAACGGGGCCGCCGCGCTGATTCGCGAGGCCAGAGTCGGATCCGGGTCAGCGGATGGAACTGGCACAGCTGTCAAGGTGTAGATGGAAGCGGATCGCCGATGGCCGTGCTGAGGAGTCGGTGGCGCAATGGGTGGTGGGGACATGCTTGGCCGCTCACCCGGCCAACCGCGGCCAGCCCGGCCGTGCTGGCTGCTGCTGGAGGCGGCCGTATTGCTGCTGGCCGCCTGCCCCAGCACTCCGGCCGTGAGATCTGGCCAGCCGCCGGCCGCCGCGGTGACCACCAGCCCGGCCACCAGGGCCGCGGCGCCGCCGGGGAGCTTGGCCAACCCACGCCGGTTGGACTGCCACAACCGCAACGTCTGGGTGCCCGGGGAAGACAAGCAGCCGTACCGGCCGGGCAGGACCGACTTCGCCGTCGGGCCGCTGCTGATCCCGGGCCTGCGCAGCTGGGCGCACGCCCGGCCCGACAGCTACGGGCAGGACCATCAGTTCAAGGTCGGGGCGCAGGTCCGCAGGGGCCAGAGCGCCACCCTGGTGATCCCGGCTGCCTTCCACCGGGTCGCCGGGCTGCTGTACGCCCAGCAGGCCCGCTCGGCCCAGACGCCGGCCGAGGCCGACCACGCGGTCACCTTCACCGCCTGCGCCGATCACCACACTCCCTTCATCGGTGGCTTCTTCGTCCTCGAGCCCCGGTGCGTGCCACTGGAGATCCGCCCCGCGGGTGGGCGGCCGGTCCGTGAGGTCACCTCGTTCTTCGCCGGTGACTGCTGACCGATTGGGACCATCGGGCCGGGCCGCCAGCACTGCGCTACAGCCGCATGACCGGTCACCTGCGGTCACCCGCGGTGAAGCGAAGCTTTCAGGTTGGCCCGGCTCCAGCTCAACCAGCTCACACGACGCGAAGCAGCGAAACTGATCCGACAACGCCTACGGAGAGAAGTGAAGTAAGCGGCTGAATGCTTAGTGGGATGTGATCATGTGTCGTTCTGACTTGGCGTCGGTCCGATCGCTGCAGTAAGCGCAAGGGAGACCGAGGCGGTGACCAAGCCGCTGCACCAAATCAAAAGCACCAAATCGTGGTGTCTCGAAGGCGATTGGAGAAGTAGACTACGCCGCCAAAGACGAGTATTCCGATGACCCAATGAGAACAAGGATCCGAACAGCATCCAGCAAGCGAAGAACCTCCGGTCGAGCTGATGGCCATCACTGTCACGCCCGAGCCGGGTTCGTCCTCGCCGGCCGTGCCCACCGCGCGCCCCGAAGCACCGGTCCATGACGGTCCCCACGGACAACAGCGATCGGTCGGGTGACAGGTGCGTCAGGATGCTCGACATCGCGTATCTCGTAGCCGTTCAGCCTCCGGGACAGCATGGCATCTATCGGTGGTTAGGGTATGCCGTCGGTTCCGCCATGCTCGTCGGCGCGCTGCTGTATGCGATCGGGCTGGGCGTCTGGCTCGACCGAGCCGCCTCCGCGCTGCGCCTGTCCGGCTGGCTCCTCATGGCGGCCGCACTGGTTGTCCCGTCGACGTTGACGCTGGCGCTTCCAGGCGCCGCCGCCATGGTCGTGACCGTTGCGAACATCCCATCTGGACGGGGACCCCAGCGGTCCACGCCGAGGACAGCTCCCGACGGTGGGCAGGGGAGCGTCACGGGCATCGGCGTCACTTCCGGATCTAAGCGGCCGGGCGAGCGCGAGAAGGGACACAGCCAGGCAGCACCTCAGGAGACGGGCCAACGTTCCTGTCTCCCACCCGGCTGCCCGCGAGCCCTCCGGGTGGGCATCCGCCTCTGACCTCGCGTGTTGAGCAGCTGAAGCTGCATGGCATGCAAGGGGTCACGATGATCCAGGCGGCCGCGTCTAGCGTGAAGATCCCTGGCTGGGGGCCGACGGCTCGGGTGGCCGCAGCCATAGGGATGCGTTGGTCGGCGACACCGTGAGATCTACCGCCGAAAGCAGCTCAACCGAGAGCGCATCCAGGTCGAGCTCGTCGCGCAGGCGGACGCTGAACGCCTCGATCGTCTTGCCGGCATCGTACTTGCGGCGGTTGAAGCGCCGATCCACTACCGCTTGGATGCGGCGCCGAGCCGGCTGAAACAGGCTGGCCACTGCCAGGGTGATGCCGGCCACCGCCCAGCTCGGGGGATTGCTGGCGACTCCGCCGAACACTTGCCCCAAGACCAGCACGGCGACGGCGTAGATTGACCCGAGGAGGGCGGTGAGAAGCCCATAGACCAGGGTTCGGTTGATGAGCCGGTCGATGTCGTAGAGGCGGTACTTGAAGAGCGCGACCGCGATCGCGAAGGGAACCACCATTCCGCCGAGCCATGACGCGATGGTGATCGGGACACCAAGGACGACTTCCACGGTGATGCCCAAGATCACGAAGCTGCCCGCGTACAGGAACCACTTGATCTGCTCGCGCTCGTCTCCCTTGGCTCCGCGCAGACGAATCGCCATGGCGGTCAACGAGGCGGCCTCGGCCACCCCGAACAGGGCCAGCCCGACAAGGGCAAGGGGCGGCGGCGGATCCAGCTCCGGTCCCCAAGACGGCCCCTCCAGCAGCGCTGGGCCTGGCAGCGGCCAGGCCGCCACCGCGATGGCCGCCATGGCCAGCGCCATCGACGCCAAGGCCAGCCAGATCACCCCGGCCCAGCGCCTGGACAGCAGCCGGCCATCAGGAAACAGCACATGGATGACCGGGCTGACAGCCAGCGACGCCAGCCAGATCCAGCTGCTCGTCCACAACAGCAGCGATCCTCCGGGCAAGGGCTCGGCTGCCACCTCGAGGTCGTACATCCCGTAGGCGGCGCTGAGGAGGCTGATGCCGGCAACGACCCCCTGCCACAACAGCAGCCATCCGATGGGATTGCCCACACGGCGGACCGTGGTCACCAGCCCAACGGCGAGGAAGCCGAGGACCAGCACGAAGGAACCCAGGACCATGGGATCGGTCAACAACCCAAGCCGGGCCAGGAGCGCCACGGTCGGGATCAGCGCGATCACCGACAGCGTCACCACCGGCGGCGCGGCTCGCGTAAGGAGACGAGTCAGCATCGGAAGCCCCGATCGGCCGACAGATTGCCTTGGTGCATGATGGTCGATGACCGTCCCGGCATCGTTACGGCAGAAGTCCGGCTCACAGCACGTTCCTGTTCGGGCGGCGTGCTCGAAGACACAGGGGAACGGTGCCTCATAGCACTGCTCACCTTGCCCCGACGGCTGACACTTGCGGTGGCCGTGGGATTCCCGATTGGTTGTGCATGGCGATCGTTGGGGGCGCTGGCGCCGAGCGGGGGCCCGGTCGAGCCTCGCCGCCGCGGGGAGTGCCGGCGTCGACCTGAGCGGGCGTCGTCCGTAACGCTCTCGGGACGCTGCGGCTTGTAGAGTGCCAATCGCTCGACTCGGCCGCCGCCGGGGGGTGCGGGTGATGGGACGACCATCATTGGCGAGAACCGCGAACGTCGCGTTCCTGGTGTTCTTCGCCCTGTACACGGCGGGCGTGATCATCTGGCTGCTGGCCGGGCTGCCGCCGATGGTGGCCAATTCGCTGCCGGCGGCGCACAAGACCCTGCACCGGTGGGGCGCCGGGGACCGGGGCTACGTGGTCGCCTCCGAGGGCGGGCTGGAGCAGCGGGCGTCGGCCCGATCGCGGCGGGTGCCGGCGCGGGAGCTGGCCGTGCTGGCGGGGTCGCAGGTGGTCATCAGGTTCGAGAACGTCGACCGCGGCGACCCGCACAACTTCGCCATCTACCGCCGCGACGGGGGCACCCGGGTGGTCCGCGGCCCGACCACCGTCGGCCTCCGCACCATCGAGTTCCGGTTCCCCGCTCCCGACCCCGGCGAGTACCTGTTCCGGGACGAGTTCGCGACCCCCCCAGGGACCCACCGGAGCTGGTGTCGGTGCAGCCGGGCCGGGAGGCTCCCCCGTGGGTCGGGTGGGTCCCCGGCCTGCGCGCCGCCGCCGCCGGGGCGGCGATCGACTCCCACAGCGTCCAGCCCGCGGGCGCGTTCGTGCTCCAGTACCTGTTCAGCGCGCTCAACATCGCCCTCGGGGTCCTGCTCATCGCGCTCCGGCCGCGCGACCTGGCCGCCCGGCTGCTGGCCCTGGGGATGGTCGGCACCGCGGCCGTGTTCAACGCCCAGGCCCACAGCGGCCTGGAGATGATGCCCGGGCTGGCCCTGCGGCTGCACGAGAACTACCACCTGTTCGCCGGGCTGGCCTACGTCTACGCCCTGCTGGTCTTCCCCGACGGCCGGCTGGCCCGCTCCTGGTCGAGGTCGCGCTGGTTCCGACCGCTGCTGGCCTTCTACCTGGTGGCCATCACCGTGGCCGTGCTGCTCATCCGCTACCGGCTGCATGGCGACGACCCGGGCGGGTTCGTGTGGTTCTTCGGGGTGCTGATCCCGATCGCCGGGGTGACCTCGCAGGCGGTCCGCCTCCGCCAGGCCACCTCGGCAGCCCAGCGCGAGCAGTCGCGCCTGCTGATCTGGGCCCTCGCCCTGGCCCTGGGGGCGGCGCTGGCCCTGCTCGGGCTCAGGCTGGCCATCGAGGGCGCCCCGCTGGACGACGCCACCGTCCGGGAGCTGAACGGCCTCGCCTTCGTGGTGTTCCCGGTGCTGTTCGCGGTCATCCCGGTGACCCTCACCGTGGTGCTGGTCCGCTACCGGCTCTGGGACATCGACCGGGTCATCAACCAGACGATGGTCTACGCGACCCTCACCGGCGTGCTCGGCCTGGCCTACCTGGCCAGCATGGTCGTGCTCCAGGAGCTGCTGGAGCCCATCACCCGCCACTCGGACCTGGTCCTGGTCGGCTCCACCGTGGCCGTGGCGGCGCTGTTCCGCCCGGCCCGGGACCGCATCCAGGCGCTCATCGACCGCAGCTTCTACCGCAACCGGTACGACGCCGCCCGGACGCTGGAGGCCTTCAGCGTCCGGCTCCGCGACGAGCTCGACCTGGGCGCGGTCGCCCGCGAGCTGCTGGCCGCCGCCGAGGAGACGATGCGGCCGGCCCGGATGGCCCTGTGGCTGCGCCCCTCGGACGACCCGGCCGAGGACGGCGAGCCGGCCGGGTCCGCCGAGATGGAGGCGGAGCTGGTCCGGGTCGAGCTCGACGCCGCCGACCCGCTGCTGGCCCGCCTGGCGGCCGCCGGTGGCCCCACCCGCCTGGAGGAGCTGACGCTGGCCTCGCCGGCCCGCGACGCCCTGCGGGCGGCCGGCATATCCCTGGCCGTCCCGCTGGTCAGCCAGGGCAAGCTGGTCGGCCTGCTGGCCCTGGGGCCGCGGCTCAGCGAGCGCGGCTACTCGGCCGAAGACCGGACCCTCCTGCACGACCTGGCCCAGCGGACCGCCCCCGCCCTGCGGGTCGCCCAGCTGGTGCGCCAGCTCGTCCGCCAGCAGACGGCCGAGCTCCAGGCGCGCGAGCGCATGGAGCAGGAGCTGGCTGTCGCCCAGCTCATCCAGCGGCAGTTCCTGCCCCGGGAGCTGCCCCGCTTCGCCGGCTGGCGGATCGCCGCCCACTACCAGCCGGCCAAGGCGGTCGGCGGCGACTTCTACGACTTCATCGAGCTCCCCGACGGCCGGGTCGGCCTGGTCTGCGGCGACGTCACCGGCAAGGGCGTGCCGGCGGCCCTGGTCATGGCGACCACCCACAGCATCCTGCGCGGCGACGCGCCCCAGCTGGTCGCCCCCGGCCAGGTGCTGCGGCGGGCCAACCAGCTGCTGTTGGACGACATCCCCCCGCAGATGTTCGTGACCTGCCTGTACGGGGTGCTCGACCCGGCCACCGGGCGGCTGCGCTACGCCAACGCCGGCCACAACCCGCCGTACATGCACACCGGCAACGGGGTGGTCGAGCTGCGGGCCACCGGCATGCCGTTGGGCCTGCTGCCCGACATGTCCTACGAGGAGAAGGAGGCCACCCTCGGCCCCGGGGACATCCTGCTGCTGCACAGCGACGGCCTGGCCGAGGCCCACAACCCCGAGCGGCAGATGTTCGGCTTCCCGCGGCTGGCCGCGCTGGTCGCCGGCTGCCGTGACGGCCAGGAGCTGATCGACCGGCTCCTCGGCGAGCTCGAGGGGTTCACCGGGCCCGGCTGGGAGCAGGAGGACGACATCACCCTGGTGGCCGTGCAGCGGGCCGCCGTGCCCACCGCGGCCCCGGCGCCGAGGTCGCCCCAGCCGGTGCCCTGACCGGGCGCCGGCCGCTCAGCAGGGCCGGGGGTCCCAGGGGGGCAGGTCGCGGGTCGCCGGGGTCGGCCTGGGGGGCTTGGCCGGCGGCCGGGTGGTGGCGGTGGCGGCCGGGAGCCGGCCCGCGATCCCGCCGAAGTCGGCGCCCAGCACGAGCACGACGTCGCCGCCGGCCAGGCCCGCCCGGGGGGCGCGGGCGACCCGGCCGCCGCCCTTCAGGGCGCGGGCCAGGCCGCGGGCGGCGGCGTCGGCGCCGGGGGCGTGGAAGAGGGTGGTCCTGGCCACGGGGGCGGCGTTGCCGCCGTTGCTGGCGTTGAAGCCGAGGCGGTCGAGGGCGGTGGCGGCCCGGGCGGCCAGGCCCTGGCGGTCGGTGCCATTCCTGACCGTCACCGTCACCTTCGACGGGGCCGGGACCTTGGCCGGGCGGGCGGCGGTGGTGGCCGTGGGAAGGCGGGGCCCGGGGCCTCTGGGTCGGGCCAGGAGCTTGGCCACGGTGGCGTCGGCCTCGGGCTGCCTGGGCAGCAGGATCTGCTCCCAGCCCTGTCGCAGCCCGGCGTCGAAGCCGGGCTGGCCGGCGCGGTGGACGACCCCGTCGCGCTGCACGGCCCGGTCGACCGGCAGGGTCAGCGAGGTCAGCCGGGACGGGTCGAAGGAGCGGAACTGGCGGGCCAGGGAGACGGCGCGGCCCAGGCTGAGGCGGTCGTCCTTGGTCAGGCTGCGAACCACGGACCCGACCAGGGCGTTGGCCCGCAGGGGGTTGGCCAGGTTCCGGCCGACGGCCTTGGCGGCCAGGGCCCGCAGCATGGTCTGCTGGCGGCGGATGCGGCCCAGGTCGGTGCCGGGGTCGCCGTGCCAGCGGCCGGCCTTGTCCTGGTACTGGAAGTAGCGGCTGCGGGCCAGGGCCAGGGCCTGGTCGCCGCCCAGCCGCCGGCAGCCGGCCCGGCGCACGTCCAGGCCGGACTCGTTGTGGCCGTTGTTGCTGTCGCGCACCGGCCGGGGGAAGTACATCGAGATCCCGCCGAGGGCGTCGACCACCTCGCGGAAGCCGTCGAAGTTGACCAGCAGGTAGTGGTGGATGGGGATGCGCAGGCTCTGCTGGATGGCCTGGACGAGCTGGCCGGGGCCGCGGTTGAAGGCCGAGTTGATCTTGGCCGACCCGCCGGTGCCGGCCACCGCCACGTACAGGTCGCGGGGGATCGACAGCACGGTGGCGTGCCGGGCCGCCGGCACCAGGTGGACCACGATGAGCACGTCCCCGCGCTGCCCGGCCGCCTGCCCGAACCCGCCGTCGCGCAGTCCCTGGCGGGTGTCGGACCCGACCACCAGCAGGTTGAGCGACCCGTCGGAGGGGGCCTTGCCGAGGCCGGGCACGGCCACCGAGCTGATCTGCCCGAACCGGAAGGCGGTATAGCCCCAGCTGCCGGCCGCCGCCAGCAGGCCCAGCACCAGCACGGCGGCCAGGGCGGCGGCGATGCGGCGGCGCCGGTAGACCCGGGCCGACACCTTGCGGGGCGCGGGCCGGGTCGGGTGACGGTTGCTGGTGGTCGGCACGGGCCTTCAGTCAGTTGGGCGGCAGCGCCGGGGCGGCCGGGTCGACGGCCCGGGTGGTGCGGTCGCGGGAGGCTTCCAGGGCCTGGCGGGCGGGCGCCGGCAGGGACCGGTCGGCCAGGGCCGACAGCACCGGCCGGACGCGGTAGGAGGGGTGCTCGACCCAGGTCGGCACGTGCCGCACCGCCCGCACCCGGGCCACGCCCTTGTCCAGGCCGACCGTCACCTGGACCATCACGCCGTCCTGGGAGCCGGCGGCGCAGCAGGCCGGGGTCTGGTTGGAGAGCGAGTTGCCCATCCCGTAGGCGACCCACTTGCCCCCGACCTGCTCGATCGGCTGCACCGCGTGCACGTGGTGGCCGAGGATGAGGTCGACCTCGGGGGCGGCCAGCAGCCGCCGGGCCAGCTCCCGCTGGGACGTCGTGGGGGCGGCCTGGCGCTCCTGGCCCCAGTGGAGCAGCACGACCACGAAGCGGGCCCCGGCCCGCCGGGCGGCGCGGGCGTCCTCGATGATCCGGTCCGGGTCGATCAGGTTGACCAGCCAGGGCTGGTCGGCCGGGACGGAGCCGCCGTTGAGCCCGTAGGCGTAGCTGAGCAGCCCGACCCGCAGCCCGCGGACGTCCACCACCGCCCCGGCGGCCTCGGCGGCGTTGCGAGCCGTGCCGGCGTGGCGCAGCCCCGCCTGGTCGAGCACGGCCAGGGTGGCCGCGACCCCGGCCGGGCCCCGGTCGAGGGCGTGGTTGGAGGCGGTCGAGCAGGCGTCGTAGCCGGCCCAGCGCAGCGCCGTCGCCAGCTGCGGCGGGGCGTTGAAGCTGGGCCAGGAGGCGACCCCGCGGCCGTCCCTCGACAGCGGCACCTCGAGGTGGCAGATGGCCAGGTCGGCGGTGGCCACGACCGGCCGCAGGTCGGCGAACATGGGGCGGAAGTCGTACGGCTGGCCGGCCTGGCTGCCGTACGCGCCCGCCTGGCGCAGGACCGGGCCGTGGGGCAGCACGTCGCCGGAGGCGATCAGGGTGACCTCGCGGGGCCCGCCGCCGAGCCCGGCCGCCCGGGCCAGCTCGGTCACCGGGCCGTCGACCACCGACCCGACCCCGGCCAGCAGCAGCACCCCGAGGCCGCCGAATACGATCCGCCCCCGCCGGGTGAGCCGCCAACCGCCCATTGCCACCCCGCCTTCGCATCTCCGGACGGCGCTCGCGAACCGCCCGGTGGCGGAGTTTACGGCTCAAGCGTGGGAGATCGTGGGATGTCGGCCGGACTGCCGGTTCGGCGCCGGATCACCACCGCCACCATCGGGTACACCAGCACCGACAGCGCCCCCGCGCCGACCAGGGCGGCCGCGTTCTCGCGGAGCATGGTCCCGTTGCGCAGGCCGATCTCGGCCAGGGCGACCAGCAGCGGCAGCGCGGTCGCGGTCAGGAACATCAGCTCGACCCGCTCGGACAGGGCCAGGTCGCGGCGGTACAGCAGCAGGGACGGGGCCCCACGGATCACCAGCAGCAGGACGAAGCAGGCCAGCAGCCGGGTCGGCGTCTCGATGATGGAGCGGACGTCCAGGGTCATGCCCGAGGCGACGAAGAACAGCGGGATGAAGAAGCCGTAGCCGATGGCATCGAGCTTGCCCTCCAGGGCGTGGACGTCGCCCGGGGCCCAGCGGCGCAGCACGATCCCGGCCAGGAACGCGCCCAGGACCACGTCGAGGCCGAGGCTCTCGGCGATGGCCAGCAGGAGCACCAGCAGCAGGACGGTCAGGCGCACGGTGCTCTGGGCGGTCGAGCCCTCGCCCTCGAGCAGGATCCGCTCCAGCCGCCGGCCCCGGACGACCTTGGGCGCCTGGCTCAGGACCACGGCCAGCAGCCCCACCGCGGCCAGCGAGCCCAGGGCCACGAACTTGTTGCTAGCCCCCAGGAACAGGGCGATGGCGATCACCGGGAACAGCTCCCCCACCGCCCCGGCGGCCAGCAGGTAGCGGCCGAAGCGGCCGACCAGCATGTCGTTGTCCCGCAGCATCGGCAGCAGGGTGCCGAGGGCGGTGGTGGTCAGGCCCAGGGCCACCGGCAGGAAGGCGCGCACCAGCCCGGCCGCGGCCAGCACGCCGACCAGGGCGACGGAAAGGGCCACGCTCACCAGCCAGCCCACGATGGCCAGCCGCCCGGACCGCTCCCGGAACAGGTGCAGATCCAGCTCGTAGCCGGCCAGCAGGAACAGGAACCCGAGGCCGACGTTGGCCAGCAGGTCGATGGCGGGCCGGCTGGCCCAGCCGAGCACCTCGGGGCCGATCAGCACCCCCCGGCCAGCAGGACCACCACCTGGGGGAGGCGCGGTCCGGGGAGCAGCGCCACCAGCACAGGCGCCAGCGCGGCCACGGCCGCGGCGACCAGCAGGGTGTCCAGGCCTCTGGCAAGATCCATGCGCGACCTCCCGAGCTCGCCCTCGTCGCCGAGCATGGCATGGCGGATACTGCTGCGCAGCAGGATGGTGTCGCCCGGGGACGAGTCGATGAGCCGAGCGCGAGCGGACGCCGGCCGCGCCCTGCGCAAGCGGGTGCCGCGCTCCAGCCACGCCGTCTGGGAGCCGGCCCGGGAGCGGGCGCCGCCGCGGGTGCTGGAGGAGACCAACCGGCGGCGGGTGCCCGAGCTGGTCGTCATCCGCGAGGCCCGCATGCGGGCGTCGCCGTTCGCCTTCCTGCGCGGCGCCCCGGCGGTGATGGCCGCCGACCTGGCCACCACCCCGGTCACCGGCATCCGCGCGCAGGTCTGCGGCGACGCCCACCTGCTCAACTTCGGGCTGTTCGCCACCCCGGAGCGCAACCTGGTCTTCGGCCTCAACGACTTCGACGAGACCCTGCCCGGGCCGTGGGAGTGGGACGTCAAGCGGCTGGTCACCAGCTTCGTGGTGGCCGCCCGGACGGTCGGGTTCGACCAGGCCGAGGGCCGGCGGGCGGCCCTGGCCGTGGCTCGCACCTACCGGGAGCAGCTGGCCCGGTACGCGGGCATGCGGCTGCTGGAGGTCTGGTACTCGCGGGTCGACGCGGCCACCATCATCTCGCTGGCCCACGGCCGGCGGCGGCGGGCCGTGGCCGAGCGGCTGGCCAGAGCCGAGCACCACACCAACCTGGACGCCCTGCCCCGGCTGACCGAGCCGGTCGACGGCGGCGGCCGGCGCTTCGTGGAGAACCCGCCGCTGCTCACCCACGTCAGCGAGTGCGGCGAGGGCTGGATCGAGGAGGTGCTGGACCGCTACCGCTCCAGCCTGCCCGAGGAGCGGCGCCAGCTGCTGGCGCGCTTCCGGGCCGATGACGCCGCCCGCAAGGTGGTCGGGGTGGGCAGCGTCGGCACCCGCTGCTATGTGGTGCTGCTGCTCGGGGACCGCGACGACGACCCGCTGCTGCTCCAGGTCAAGCAGGCCACCACCTCGGTGCTGGAGCCGTACGCCGGCCGCAGCCGCCACCGCCACCACGGCCGGCGGGTGGTCAACGGCCAGCGGCTGCTGCAGACGGCCAGCGACATCTTCCTCGGCTGGACCGGCGACGGCGTCGCCCAGTACTACGTCCGCCAGCTCTGGGACATGAAGGGCTCGATCCACATTGAGGCCCTGTCCCCCAGCGACCTGGTCCAGTACGGCCGATTGTGCGGCTGGGTCCTGGCCCGGGCCCACGCCCGCAGCGGCGACGCCGTCGCCATCAGCGGCTACCTCGGCTCCAGCGACCGCTTCGACCGCGCCGTGGCCAGGTTCGCCGAGGCCTACGCCGACCAGAGCGAAGCCGACTATGCGGCCTTCCGCCGGGCTCGGGGTTCACCCGCCGGGGATGGGGGTAGGGGTGGCAGCGCGAACCAACGGAAAGGAGCCGAAGGATGATCCTGTCGATCCTGGTCACGTTGGCGTTCGTGGCCACCTTGCTGTTCATGCTGGTGCGCGCCTTCACCGGCCCCATCCGCCACCGCCACAGCCGCCCCGTGCACTGACGGCCGGGACGCGACCTCAGGCGGCCAGGCCGCCGGCGATCCGCAGCAGGTCGGCGTGGAGGGTCTCCACGGAACCCTCGTGCTCAGGCTTCATCAGCACGCTGCGCAGCACCCGGGCCTCGCCCGCGTCGGGGGCCAGGGAGGGGTCGCGGCGGCGGAGGCGGTCGGCGGCCAGGCGCAGGGTGCTGAGGTACACCGGCGAGGGGTCGCGCATGGCCGCATGCAGCAGGGCGGCCGAGGCGGCGTCCACGGCCGCGCACGACGGCGACCCCGGGCGGGGCCAGAAGGCGAGGATGTCGAGCTCGGGCGGCTGGTAAAGGGCGAGCTCCTCGCTGGCCTCCAGCAGCTCGGCCCAGGCCCGGGCCGCCCGCAGGCCGGCGGCGAGCAGCGGACCCAGGCCGTCGCTGGCCCGTAGGGGCAGGGCGCGCAGGGTCAGCCACAGGGCGCCCGCGGCCGCCCCGGCCCGCGAGCACTCCAGGCTGATCTCGCCCAGGTGGAGCTCGTCGGAGGTGAAGTAGGTGTAGGGCGAGTCGTGCCGGTACAGGCGACCCACGCTGGGGTCGCGGAACAGCACCGCCCCGCAGCCGTACGGCTGCAGGCCGTGCTTGTGCGGGTCGACCACCACCGAGTCGCATGCCCCCACCGCCCGCAGCCGGGCCGCCACCTCCGGCTCCAGCAGCTTGGCCCCGTCCTCGTCGCCGGCCAGCAGGGCGAAGAAGCCGCCGTAGGCGGCGTCCACGTGCAGCCGGCAGCCGTAGCGGTCCCGCAGGGCCAGGGCCTCGGCGATCGGGTCGACCGCGCCCAGCCCGGTGGTGCCGGCGGTCAGTACCACCGTCCCCACCCGGCCGCCGGCCAGCAGATCCTCGAGGGCGCCCAGGTCCATCCGCCCGGCCGCGTCCGCCGGCACGGCCACGCTCTCGACCCCCAGGACCTCGCACATTCGGGCGTGGGTGTAGTGGGCGTCGGCGCTGTGGGCGACCGCACGGCCGGGGGCCAGCTGGCGGGCCACCCAGAGCGCCTCCAGATTGGCGATGGTGCCGCTGGAGGTCAGGTGGCCAAGGTGGGCCTCCGGGAGGCCGAACATGGCCGCCAGGTCGGCCACCACCTCCTTCTCCATGGCTCCGGTGGCCGGCCCGCCGTCGAGGGCGTGGTTGTTGGGGTTGACGGTCATGGCCGCCAGGTAGCCGGCGATGGCCACCGGGTGCGGCGGCTTGAGCATCTGGCCGGCGTAGCGGGGATGGAAGAACGGGTAGTTGTCCTGGAGGCGCCCGGTGTACTCGGCCCAGGCGGCGGCCAGCCGTCCCTCGTCGACCGCGGCCGCGGGGGCCGGCGCGACCGGCTCCCAGCGGGCCCGGAACGACCGGTCGAAGCTCCGGGCCGCGTCCAGGTAGGCAGCCAGGTCCATGTTCTCCTCCGTGGCCGGATCGAGACCCGGCCACGCTCGCAACGTGACCGGCCGGCTCCAGGATGCTACGCGGCGCGACCAGCGCGCACGGCCGAGACGGCAGCACCAGGCGCACGAGGGGGGGCGCCTGGACCCGGCGACCGTCCCGCGCCACCGCGCGCGGGTCGCGCCGTTTCTATCGTCAACGGCGCTCGGCTTTACAATGGCGGCCATGGACGGCGCGCCCACCGACCGGGACCTGGCCGCCATCGGGCTCCTCCAGGACCCGGTGCGCCGGGCCCTCTACGAGCACGTGGTCGCGGCCGGCGGCGAGGTCAGCCGCAACCAGGCCGCCGAGGCGGCCGCGGTGGGCCGCGGCCTGGCCGCCTTCCACCTGGACAAGCTGGTCGAGGCCGGCCTGCTGGAGGCGACCTTCCGCCGCCTCGGGGAGCGGCGCGGCCCTGGGGCCGGCCGGCCGGCCAAGCTGTACCGCCGCGCTGCCGGCGAGGTCGCGGCCAGCCTCCCCCCGCGGACCTATGAGACCGCCGCCCACCTGCTGGCCGAGGCGGTCGAGCAGACCGGCGCCGACCTGGAGCTGCAGGCCGCGGCCAGGCGCGCCGGCGTCCGGGCCGGCCGCCGGCAGCCCCGCGAGGGCGGTCCGGCGGTCGAGCGCCTGCTGGCGGCCAGGGGGTACGAGCCCTACCGCGACGGGGCGGCCCTGCGGTTGCGCAACTGCCCCTTCGCCAACCTCTCCGGCGAGTTCCCGGTGCTGGTCTGCGCCATGAACCTGTCGCTGATCGAGGGGCTGCTGGAGGGGCTCGGGGCGCCGGAGCGCGCCGTGATGGAGCCGGCCCCGGGCCGCTGCTGCGTGGCCATCATTTCTAAAGACAATCAGGATTGACATAGAGGCCCGGGCCGTGGTCTGCTGACGCCATGGCGACCCATCAGCTGGCCCAGGTCAACATCGCCACCCTCCGCTACCCGCTGGACGGCCCGGAGCTCGCGGGGTTCGTGGCCCAGCTGGAGCCGATCAACGCCCTGGCCGACGCCGCCCCCGGGTTCGTGTGGCGGCTGCAGACCGAGGACGGCGACGCCACCGCCATCCGGCCCTTCGACGACGAGCGGATCATGGTCAACCTGTCGGTGTGGGCGTCGCTGGAGGCGCTGCGGGGCTTCGTCTACGCCAGCCGCCACCTGGGCGTGATGCGCCACCGCCGGTCCTGGTTCACTCGCATGGCCGACCCCTACCTGGCCCTGTGGTGGGTCCCGGCCGGGACCATCCCGACCGTGGCCGAGGCCAAGGAGCGCCTCCAGCTGCTGGCCCGCTCGGGCCCGACCCCGGCCGCCTTCACCTTCCGCGACCCGTTCCCGGAGCCGGCCGGCGCCTCGCGCTAACCGCCCTGGCTGTTGGCGGCCAGGATCCGCTCCAGCAGCAGGGCCACCCCGTCATCGGTGTTGGCCGCCGTCACCTCGTCGGCCGCCTCCAGGACGGATTGTTGAGCATTCGCGACGGCCACACCGGTGCCCGCCCAGGCCAGCATGGCCAGGTCGTTGGGCATGTCCCCGATGGCCACGACCTCGGCGGCGTCGATGCCGAGGCGGCGGCAGAGCCGCTCCAGGGCGTACGCCTTGGTCACCCCGGCGGCCGAGATCTCGACCAGGCGGAGGCCGGCCCAGGTGACCACGGCGTCCTCGCCCACGGCCTGGCGGGCGCGCTCGGTGAACTCGGCGAAGTCCATCTCGGGGTGACGGGCCAGCAGCTTGGTCACCGGCCCGGTGATCAGCTCCAGGGCGTCGGCCTCGAGCGCGTCGGGCCGGACGGGCTGGAGGCCGTCGCTCCAGCCGGGCTCGCGGCCGAACCCGCCCTCCAGCTCGACGGCGAACAACGCCCCCGGGATGGCTTCGCGCAGGGCGTGGACCAGCCGGGTGGCCACCTCGGCGGCCAGCGGCGTGGAGTCGACGATGGTCCCGCTGTCCAGGTCCCAGACCACGGCCCCGTTGGCGCAGATGGCGATGCCCCCGACCCCGACCCGCTCGGCCAGGGGCCCGATGCTGCGGGGCGGCCGGCCGCTGACCAGCACCACCGTGATGCCGGCGTCCTTGACCGCCGCCACCGCCCGCCGGGTCCGCTCCGACACCGTCTCGTCGGGCCGCAGCAGGGTCCCGTCCAGGTCGCTGGCCACCAGCCTGATCCCGTCCATGCCTTCACGGTAGCGGCGCGACCGGTAACAATAGGGAGGTGCTGCCCGCTGGGCGTTTGTACCTGGCCCTGCTTGGCGCCGGCTTCCGCCGCCAGACCACCTACCGGCTGGCGCTGGCGGCCGGGCTGGCCACCGCTGCCTTCTTCGGGGTGGTGCGCATGGCCGTCTTCTTCGCCCTCTACCGGGAGCAGGACCAGGTGGCCGGGCTGGACGTGGCCGACGCCGTCACCTACGTGTGGCTCCTGCAGGGCCTGTTCGCGGTCGTCTGGGCGCCCTGGTTCTGGGAGCAGGCCGAGGCCATCCGCTCGGGCGAGTTCGCGGTCGAGCTGCTGCGGCCGGGCGATCCCTACCTGCGCCTGGCCGCCTTCGACCTCGGCCGCACCCTGAGCCTGCTGGCCACCCGCACCGTCCCCGTCCTGGCGGTGGCCGCCCTGGTCCTGCCCTGCGCCTGCCCGGCACCGCCGGCGGGCTGGCGTGGCTGGCGGCCAGCCTGGTCCTGGCCGCGGCGGTCAGCTTCCAGCTCCGGTTCCTGTTCGGGGCGGCCGCCTTCTGGACGCCCGACTACCGGTCGATGTTCCTGCTGCTGTTCCCCGTGCTCTGGCTGGCCTCAGGGTTCGTCATCCCGGTGGACTTCTTCCCCGGCCCGCTGCGGGCCCTGGTCGACTGGAGCCCGCTGATCCCGCTGGTGATGGCGCCGGTGCGGGTGGCCACCGGCCGCTCGGCCCCCCTGGCCGTGGCCGGCCAGGTCGCCTGGGCGCTGGTCCTGTGGCTGGCCGGCCGCCTGGTCCTGTCCGCGGCCAGCCGCCGGCTGGTGATCCACGGTGGTTGAGGGCCTGGGCGTCTACCTGCGGCTGGCCGCGGCCTCGGTGCGGGCCACGGCCCGGCGGCCCGCCCACCTGGCCGCCCGCTTCCTGGCCGCGGCCCTGATCGTGACCCTCGAGGTCGCCGGGGTGGCCCTGCTGCTGGACCGCTTCGGGTCCATCGGCGGCTGGCGGCCGGCCGAGGTGGTGCTGCTGTTCGGGCTGGGCTTCACCGCCCAGGGCCTGGCCCTGGTGTTCGGGGACACCCTGGAGGCCGACGAGGTGTCCAAGCTGGTCCGCCGGGGTACCTTCGACCAGGTCCTGACCCGGCCGGCGTCGCCGCTGGGGTGGGTGGTGGCCAGCTACGTCGACAGCCGGTTCTTCGGCCGGTCGCTGGCCGGCGCGGCCACGGTGGTGTGGGCGGCCGACCGGGCCCGGGTCGCCTGGACGGCCGGGCGGGCCGGGCTGGCCGTCCTGGCCGTGGCCTGCGCGGCCGCCATCATCTTCGGGGTGCTGCTGGCCGCGGCCGGCTTCACCTTCGTCACCGTCCAGGGCAGCGAGGCGGTCGACGTGCTCATCTACGGCGGCCAGTACCT
>Ga0307415_100000118_pt1 | contig 33940 bp, 28 predicted proteins | sample DK1Cmetagenome_FD_204524 | JGI IMG/M metagenome (GOLD analysis project Ga0307415, IMG submission 204524) | Maize rhizosphere microbial communities from greenhouse at UC Davis, California, United States - DK15-C-2 | ecosystem: Host-associated > Plants > Roots > Rhizosphere > Soil | place: USA... | reverse complement strand
GAGGCCGGCGTCGCCTGGACTGAGGAGCGCAGGGAGCGAAGCGACGGGAGCGACGAGGGAAGGCGGCGCAGAAGGGGCCGAGGGGCCCGCGCGAGCAGAGCGAGCGCAATCAGACACCGAGGAGTCCTGATGCCGGTCTGGTTGGAGCTCACGATCCGGGTCGCCGGCGTGGCGGTGGCCTTCCTGACGCTGCCGCTCATCGTCGGTCAGGCCGAGCACAAGGTGATGGCCCACATGCAGGGCCGGCTCGGTCCGATGTACGCCGGCGGGTTCCACGGGTGGGCCCAGCTCATCGCCGACGGGGTCAAGTTCGCGCAGAAGGAGAGCATCACGCCGGCCGCCGCCGACGGGCCGGTGTTCCGGCTGGCGCCGCTGGTCGCGCTGCTGCCGTACCTGCTCGTGCTGCTGGTCATCCCGCTCGGCCCGGGCGGCCTGGTGGCCCAGCCGCTGGACGTCGGGCTGCTGCTGGTGCTCGCGGTGGCCGGCCTGGGCGTGGTCAGCGTGCTCATGGCGTCGTGGGCGTCGGCCAACAAGTACTCCCTGCTGGGCGGGTTGCGGGCGGCGGCCCAGCTGCTCGGGTACGAGCTGCCGTTCGTCCTGGCCGCCGCCTCGGTGGCCATGGCCGCCGGCACGCTGTCCCTGTCCGGCATCGTCGAGGCCTGGCGGCCGTGGTGGCTGCTGTGGCAGCTGCCGGCGATGGTGGTGTTCTTCGTCGCCGGCCTGGCCGAGATCCGCCGGCCGCCGTTCGACATGCCGATCGCCGACTCGGAGCTGGTGTTCGGCTACATGACCGAGTACACGGGGCTGCGCTTCGCCTTCTTCGTGCTCGCCGAGTATGTCGGCATCGTGGTCATCGCGGCCCTCACCACGGTGCTGTTCCTCGGTGGCTGGAAGGGTCCGTTCGGGCTGGACGCCGAGCTCGGTTGGCTGTGGACGTTGACCAAGGTGTTCGCGGTGTGCTTCGTGGTCATCTGGATCCGCGTCGCCTTTCCGCGCCTGCGCGAGGACCAGTTGCAGCGGCTCTGTTGGCTCGGCCTGGTACCGCTGGCCCTGGCCCAACTCGTGCTCACGGCCGCCGTCAAGGTCGCCTGACCCAGCTTGTCGCGCCGATCATGGACTTAGGTCCATGATCGGCGCGATTTTCGGGCCCTAACTCCATGATCGTGGCGATCTTGGGGCGTGTCGACGGGCTGGTGGCGATCCGGAGCGCCGATGGTTCAGTATGGGCGTCATGGCTGAGGTGCCGGGAGTGGGACTGGGCAAGGGGCTGGCGGTCACCCTGAAGACGATGACCCGCCGGTCGCACACGCGGCAGTACCCCGATGTGAAACCCGACCTGCCGCCCCGGTCGCGCGGCGTGATCGCGCTGTTCGAGGAGAACTGCACCGTCTGCATGCTGTGCGCGCGCGAGTGCCCGGACTGGTGCATCTACATCGACTCGCACAAGGAGGAGGTCGTCGTCCCGGGGGCGGCCCGACCGCGCCAGCGCAACGTCCTGGACCGCTTCGCCATCGACTTCTCCCTGTGCATGTACTGCGGTATCTGCATCGAGGCGTGCCCGTTCGACGCGCTGTTCTGGACGCCGGAGTTCGAGTACTCCGAGTACGACATCCGTGACCTGCTGCACGAGAAGGACACGCTGCGCGAGTGGATGTGGACGGTGCCGGCCCCGCCCGCGCACGACCCGAACGGCGAGCCGGCCAAGGAGGAGACGGCCGCCACCCGTCCGGCCGGCGCGGAGAAGGCGGAAAGGCCCGCGCGCCCGGCCCGGCCCACCCGGGCCGAGCCGCCGGCGGGCCCGGATCAGTCGTCGGCGGAGTCGTAGGCCACGAAGTACGTGGGCCGGCCCTGCGCGCTCGCGTACAGGCGCCCCAGGTACTCGCCGAGCAGCCCCAGGCAGAGAAGCTGCACGCCGCCCAGGAACAGCACGGTGGCCAGCAGCGAGGCCCAGCCCCGCACCGCGCCGCTCAGGGCGTAGACGACCACCACGTAGGCCAGCATCACCAGGCAGAAGAAGAAGCTGATCGCGCCCAGGCCGGTCGCGATGCGCAGCGGGGCGGCGGAGAAGCCGGTCACGCTGTCGATCGCCAGCCGGATCATCTTGGCCAGCGGGTACTTGGTGCGCCCGGCCGCGCGGGCCTCCCGGGCGTAGGTCACCTCGCCGCTCGGGAAGCCGATCCACGGTACGAGGAGGCGGTACACCGGTTGCTGCTCGGGCAGTTGCCGCAGCACGTCCACGGTGGCCCGGGACAGCAGCCGGTAGTCACCGGCGTGGGCCGGCATCTGCACGCCGGTCAGCCGGCGCATGAGCCAGTAGTACGCCGCCGCGGTGCGCCGCTTGAGCAGGGTGTCCGTGGTCCGGTCGGCCCGCACGCCGTACACGATGTCCAGGCCCTTGTCGCGGGCCAGCGCCAGCATCTCGGGGATCTTCTCCGGCGGGTCCTGCAGGTCGGCGTCGAGGCTGACGACGTAGCGCCCGTTGGCCCGGTGCAGGCCGGCGGTGAGCGCGGCCTGGTGCCCGGAGTTGCGGCGCAGCCGGACCAGCCGCAGGGCCGGCCACGCCCGCCGTATCCCCATCAGCTGGGCCGCCGTCGTGTCGGTGCTCCCGTCGTCGACGGCGACGACCTCGTACGGCTCGCCCAGGCCGTCGAGCACCGGACGCAGCCGCTCGACGAGGAGGGGCAGCACCTCGACCTCGTTGTACATCGGCACAACCACCGACACCAGCGGCGCAGACTCGTCGGCCACGACCCTCCATCTCCCGGTGGCCCCAGTCTGCCATCGGCCGCCCGGATCACCGTAGGGGCACCCTTACCACCGAATAGGGCCCGTAGGGTGCCCCTCCATGCACCGGCCCGGTGCCCTTTGGTGGCAGGATGTCGCCCATGACCACGGCCGATGTGTTGCTGGTGGCGCTGGGAGCGGTAGCCGTGGGCTCCGGGGTAGCCGTCGTCACGACCCGTCATGTGGTGCGGGCCGGGTTGTGGCTGGTTGTCGCGCTGGGCGCGGTCGCCGGGCTGTACCTGGTGCTCACCGCGGAGCTGGTGGCCTGGGTGCAGGTGCTCATCTACCTGGGCGCGGTGGTGGTGCTGCTGCTCTTCGCCGTCATGCTGACCCGGGCGCCGATCGGGGCCAGTCCCGATCTGGACCGCACCCGGCTGCCCGGGGTACTCGTCGGCGGCGGCGCCGGCATCGGCCTGGCCGCCCTGCTCATCGACGCCTACCGCTGGTCCACTGTGGAGGTGGGCTCGGGTGTGGGGGCCGAGGCGGTCGGTGCGGCCATCTTCCGGGGCTGGGTGCTGCCGTTCGAGCTGCTCTCGGTGCTGCTGCTGGCCGCGCTGGTCGGGGCGATAGCGGTCAGCCGATCCGACGCGACGGCGGCCCGATCCGACGCGACGGCGGCCCGGGAGGGGTCATGATGCATCCGGTCATCCCGTACGTCATCGCGGCGGTCCTGTTCGGGCTCGGCGTCTACGGCGTGCTGGCCCGGCGCAACGCCATCCTGCTGCTCATGGCCGTCGAGCTGATGCTCAACGCGGTCAACCTCGTGCTGGTCACCGCGGACGCCACGGTCACCGCGGCGCTGCCCCACACCGGCGGGGTGTTCGCCCTGTTCGTGATCGTGCTGGCGGCGGCCGAGGTCGGCGTGGGGCTGGCCATCGTGCTGCAGCTCTACCGGCTGCGACAGACGGTGGCGGTGGACGACGTGCAACTCAGCGAGGACGAGGAGCCGCAACCGGTGGGGACCGCCTCGTGACGGGGGTACTCGCGGCCGCACTGCCGCTGGTGCCGTTCGGCCTCGCCCTGCTCGGGTTCCTGCTGCCGCGCCGGTCCCGCCTGGGCGCCGGCTTCCTTGGCATCACCGGCGCCGCCGCGGCACTGGGCATCGCGACCTGGCTCGCGCTCACCGTCGACGGCCCCGTGGAGACCAGTCACGTCGTGGTCGCGTTCGGCGACCTGCCGGTGACCGTCGGGGTGCGGCTGGACCCCGCCGCCGCGCTCGTCGCGGTCGCCGTCGGCGCGGTGGCCCTGGCCGTGCAGGTCTACTCCACCTCGTACCTGCGCGGCGACGAGCGCTACGCGCCCTACGCCGCTCAGGTCGGCCTGTTCACCGCCGCGATGCTGGTCGTCGTGGTCGCCGGTGACCTCGTCATGCTGCTCGTCGGGTGGGAGGTCATGGGCATCTGCTCGTACCTGCTCATCGGCCACGACCGGAGGCTGCCCGAGGCGCCGCGCGCGGCGGTGAAGGCGTTCCTGGTCACCCGGGTGGGTGACGTCGGGTTCCTGCTCGGGGTGGCCGTTCTCGGGGTGGCCGCGGGCAGTTTCCGCCTCGCCGACGTGCTGGAGCCGGGCGTCCTGGCCCCGGCGACCGCCACGGTGGCCTGCCTGCTGCTCCTGGCCGGTGTCGCCGGCAAGAGCGCGCAGTTCCCCCTGCATACCTGGTTGCCCGACGCCATGGCCGGCCCGACCCCGATCAGCGCATTGATCCACGCCGCGACGATGGTGGCGGCCGGCGTGTATGTCGTGGCCCGGCTGTTCCCGCTGTTCCTGGCCGCACCGGCGGCGCTGGACACGCTGGCCGTCATGGCCGCGATCACGATGCTGCTGGGCGCCCTGGCGGCGCTCGCGCAGGACGACATCAAACGCGTGCTCGCCTGGTCGACGGTCTCGCAGCTGGCCTACATGATGGGCGCGCTGGCGGTCGGGGCCAAGGCGGCGGCCCTGTTCCACCTGCTGACCCACGCCGCGTTCAAGGCTCTGCTGTTCCTGGCCGCCGGTTCGGTCATCCACGCGGTGGGGACCAACCTGATGTCCGGCATGGGCGGGCTGCGCCGCGGCATGCCCACCACGTTCGTGTGCATGACCGTCGGCCTGGGCGCCCTGGTCGGCCTGCCGCCGCTGGCCGGCTTCTGGAGCAAGGAGGAGATCCTGCACGTGGCGGTCGGTGGGGCGGGCTGGCGGTCCCTGCTCGTGTACGGGGCGGGGCTGGCCACCGTGTTCGTGACGGCCTGCTACGCCACGCGGCTGTGGCTGCGCACGTTCTTCGGCCAGCCGCGGACCGCGGCCCACGGGCACGAGCCGCCGGCGGTGATGAGCTGGCCGGTCGTGCTGCTGGCCGTGCCCAGCGCGCTGCTCGGCTTCGCCGGCCTCGCCCCGGCGTTCGCCCATGCGCTCGGTGCCGAGGACGCCTTCGCGCTCGGGCCGGAGGCGGTCGTGCCGGTGCTGTGGATCGCGCTGGCGTTCGCCGGCGTGTGGTGGATCTGGCGCCGCCAGCCCGAGGCCGACCCGGTCCGGGTGCTCGGCCCGCTGCGCCCGGCCCTGGCCAACGCGTTCTACCTGGACGCGGTCCAGGACGCCCTCGTGGTCCGGCCGGTGACCGTGGTGGCCCGCGTCGTGCGCCGGCTGGACGAGTCCGGAGTGGACGGAGCCGTCGAGGCGACCGGGCGCGGCACGGTGGGCCTGGGCGGGCTCGCCGCTCGCCTGCACCGGGCCGCCCTACCGCGGGCCGTCACCGCGGTGCTGGGCGGGGCCGCTCTGCTCGGGCTGGCCGCGGTCGCCATCCTGGAGGTGTGGCCGTGACCGGGCCGGAGATCCTGTTGCTGGTCACGCTGGCCACGCCGGTCCTGGGGGCGGTGGCGGCCGCCGGGCTGCCGGTCGAGGACGACCGGGCCGGGCGGATCCTGGGCACCGTCGTGGCCGGGGTCACGTTCCTGGTCAGCGCCTCGCTGGTGCTCGACCGGCCGTCGGGTCGGGGCATGTGGTCGGAGGTCGACCTGCCCTGGGTACCCGGCCTGGACCTGCGGTTCCACATCGGAGTCGACGGCCTGTCGTACCCGCTGGTCGTCCTCACCACGCTGCTGACGTTCCTGTGTGCGCTCTACACCTGTTGGCACGTGCCCTCGTCGGGCGGCCGGCCGCGCGGCCGGCAACTGGTGGCCCTGCTGCTCGTCATCGAGGTGGGCATCGTCGGGGTGTTCCTCGCCCTCGACCTGGTGCTGTTCTTCGTCTTCTTCGAGGTCGTGCTGCTTCCCATGTACGCCGTGATCGCCGTCTGGGGCGGCGAGGCGCGCCGGGCCGCGGCCCGCAAGTTCGTGCTCTACACCCTGTTCGGATCGGTGCTCCTGCTCGTCGGCGTTTTCACGGTGGTGGCCAGCGCCGGCACGGCCGACATCGTGGCCCTCTCGGCCGGCCAGGGCGCGGCCATGCCTTACGGCACGCAGCTGTTCGCGTTCGTGCTGCTGGCCCTCGCGTTCGCCGTCAAGAGTCCACTGTGGCCCTTTCACACCTGGCTGCCCGACGCGCATACCGAGGCGCCGACGGTGGGGTCGGTGATCCTGGCCGGGGTGCTGCTGAAGATGGGAACGTACGGACTCATCCGCGTGGCCGTGGGCGCCGCGCCGGCCGGCGCGGAGGCCGTGGCCCCGATCCTCGGCATCCTGGCCGTCGCCGCGATCATCGTCGGGGGTCTGGTCTGCCTGGCCCAGACCGAGTTGAAGCGGCTCATCGCGTACTCCTCGGTGGGTCACATGGGCTTCGTCCTGCTGGGGATCGCCACGCTCACCGGGGCCGGCCTGCAGGCCGCGGTGATCGGCAACATCGCGCACGGCGTCATCACCGGGCTGCTGTTCTTCCTGGCCGGGGCGATCAAGGACCGCGCCCATACCGGCGACCTGGCCAACCTGGGCGGCCTGCGGGAGGTGGCCCCAGGCCTGGCCGGCGTACTCGGGTTCGCGGCCATCGCCTCGCTCGGGTTGCCGGGTCTGGCCGGCTTCTGGGGCGAGGCCTTCGCCGTCTTCGCCGCGTTCCAGCGGGGCGGAGCACTGTGGATCACGCTCGGGGTGATCGCGGCGGCCGGCGCGGCGCTGGCGGCGGCGTACTTCCTGCGCCTGCTACGCCGGGTGACGCACGGTGCGGCGTCGCCAGCGGTCTCCACTGTGGAGCCGCGCTGGCTGACCGGCGCCGAGCTGGTGTCGTGGGCGCCGCTGGTCGTGCTCGCGCTCGTCCTCGGCCTGGTGCCCGCGCTCGTCGTCGACCCGGCCGCCGGACCGGTCGCCGGGCTCGTGGACCGGGTGGTGGCGCCGTGACCATAGACCACGTCGCCCTGCTGCCCGCGTACGCCGCGGCCGGCACCGCGGTGCTCGCGTTCCTGGTCGAGGTGGCGCTGCCCGGGCGGCGGGCCGCCGTGCTGGGCGCGACCATGCTCGGCACCGTCGCCACCGGGGTCGCCGCGGTCTGGGTGCACCGGGGCGGCGGGGAACGGGTCGCGTTCTGCGTCGAGCCGGCCGGCTGCTCGTACCAGTGGGACGGTAGGGCCGCCCTGATCGGGATCCTGTTCGCCACGGCCACGCTCGTGGTGGCCGCCCTGTCGGTGTCCGTGCTGCGCTCCGGCGCGGTGCCGGCCGGGGAGTACTGCTTCCTGCTCGCCTGTTCGCTGACCGGCGGCGTCGTGCTGGGCGCCTCGCGCGACCTGATCACGCTGATCATCGCGCTGGAGACGCTGACGTTACCGCTGTTCGTACTGGTGGGCCTGCGGCGGCGGCAGACGGCATCGGCCGAGGCGGCGGTGACGTTCTTCGTCGTGTCGGTGGTCTCGACCGCGGTGACGCTGCTCGGCGCGGCCCTGCTCTACGGGGCGACCGGCACGGTGCACCTGGACGGGCTGGCGGCCGCGCTGAGCGACCGGACCGGCCTGGTCTCGGTGCCGCTCGTCGGCGCCGCGGTGGTGCTGGTGCTGGTCGGGCTCGCGTTCAAGGTCGCCGCGGTGCCGTTCCACGCCTGGGCCCCGGCCACCTACGACGGGGCGCCCCTGCCGGTGGCCGCCTATCTGTCGACGGCCTCCAAGCTGGGCGGCGTCGTGGCCCTGCTCCTGGTCGGGGTCGTCGGCCTCGGCCCATGGCTGGATGTGTCCGGGCCGGCCTTCGCCGTGATCGCCGTGCTGACGATGACCGTCGGCAATCTGGTGGCGCTGCGCCAGCGCCGGATGGTCCGGCTGCTCGCGTGGTCGTCGGTCGCCCAGGCCGGGTACATCCTCGCGCCGCTGGGCGCGTTCGCCACCGCGTCGGGCCGGGGGGACATCGATCTCGCCGTGAGCGCGGTGCTCGCGTACACGGTGTTCTACATCCTGCTCGAGTTGGGCGCGTTCGGTGCCGTGATCGCCCTCCGCGGGGCGGGCGACGGCGGCGCGCTGGACGACTACCGGGGCACGGCGCGGTCCCACCCGTGGTTGACGGGGGCCTTCGTGCTCGCGATGGCCGGGCTGGCCGGCCTCCCGCCGGGTCTGGCCGGGCTGTTCGCCAAGGTGGCCGTCGTCCGGGCCCTGCTCGGCGGCGCGGCCGGTTGGCTGGCGATCGTGGTGGCCCTCAACGCGGTGGTGGGCCTGGCCTACTACGTACGGGCGGCGCTGGCCCTGTTCGCCCGCGAGGAGCCAGTGGCCGTCGCCTCGGCCCGCACCGCGGAAGCCCGCCCGCCGCGCGGATCCGCCCGCGCCCCGGTCGCCACCCGCGCCCCGGTCGCCGCCCGCGTACGGGTGCCGCTCGCCGTCGGCGCCGCTCTGGCCGTCGTGACGATCGCCGCCATCGTGGTCGGCCTGGCGCCCCAGCTGGTCCTCGACGCCGTCCGCCTCTGACGCCGACGCGCCGACGCGCCGGCCGGGTCGGCGCGTCGCCCCGGCGCTGTCAGCGATTTCCCAGCATCTTCACGGGTACCTCACCGCGAGCGGAGGGAAGAGCGTCGAGGGAGACCGGCGTTGAAACCGGCGACCATCTCGAAAAGGAGACACCGTGCACCGGCACCGCAACGGACTCAAGACCGCTGCCCTGCTAGGACTACTCACCTCGTTCATCCTCGTGGTCGGCTACTGGTTCGGCGGCAGCACCGGTCTGGTCATCGCCGTACTGGTGTCGCTCGGCCTGAACGCCGCGACCTACTTCTGGTCCGACAAGATCGCGCTGCGGACGATGGGGGCCCGACCCGTCAGCCCGGCCCAGGCGCCGGAGCTCTACGCCGTGGTGCATGAGCTGGCGACGCGGGCGGGCCAACCGATGCCCCGGCTGTACGTCTCCCCGACGCCTCAGCCGAACGCGTTCGCGACCGGGCGCAACCCGCAGAATGCCGCGGTCTGCGTGACCGAGGGCATCGTCGGCATGCTGACGCCGCGCGAGCTGCGGGCCGTGCTGGGCCACGAACTGTCGCATGTGTACAACCGCGACATCCTCATCTCGTCCGTCGCCGCGGCGCTCGCGGGCATCATCACGATGCTGGCGCAGATCGCCTGGTTCATCCCGCTGGGCGGCTCCGACGACGATGACGGCCCCGGCTTCCTCGGCCTGCTGCTCATGATGATCGTCGGTCCGATCGCGGCCGCCGTCATCCAGCTCGCGATCAGCCGCAGCCGCGAGTTCCAGGCCGACGCGTCCGGCGCGTCGCTCACCGGCGACCCGCTCGCCCTGGCCAGTGCGCTGCGCAAGATCCATGCTGGTACCAAGGCGCTGCCGCTGCCGGCCGACGGCCAGCTGGCCAGCACCGCCCACCTGATGATCGCCAACCCGTTCCGGGCTCAGGGTCTGGCCAACCTCTTCTCGACCCACCCGCCGATGGAGCAGCGGGTCGCCCGCCTCGAGGCGATGGCTCGCGAGGTCCAGCGCGCCCGCTGACCCGACCACAGTCCGATACCGTCGCCGTCGCCCCTCCTTCCCAGGGCGGCGGCGACATATTTGTCGAGGCGCATATCCGGCGCCTCTGGAATCGCGCTTCGGTTTCCGGAGGTGCTCCGGCCCAGGGTCCGCGTGCATATGCACGGTCCGTAAGCATCCGCCGTCGTACCGCGCGTTGCCCATCTCGTCCGCCTGGGACCCCTTTGGTACCGGGCGCGAGGGTCCCGCTATCCTTGCCTGGCGCCACACGGCGGGTTGCCCGAGCGGCCAATGGGAGCGGACTGTAAATCCGTCGCGAAAGCTACCGAGGTTCGAATCCTCGACCCGCCACATACGACCCCTGACCCGGGAGAAACGGTCAGGGGTCGATTCGTGTCCGACCCGGTGCGAAGTGCCTGCTCGGGCGAGGTGCGGTCGCGCGACGTCAAGCAGCCGAGGCCGTCCGCCGGTCCCGGGTCGGGGCCAAGGATCGCGCCGCTTCTGGGGCCGCGGCCTCGGCACCGGGCGCTGACCCCCAATACCGTCTCGGTCCGTTTTTAGAAGCGGTGGGGACTGCGCCGGGACGGGGCGGAAAAGGACGAGTATGTTCGACTCGTGCTGCGCGGGAACGGATACGGGGAGTAGTCGAGGAATCCGAAGATCGAGCGGTCGTCTGACCGAGGCTGGTCGAACGGCTAGTTTTGCCCATCGTGCGTGTCCAGTGGGGCCGGTGAGGTTTGCGCGGCCCTCGAAGTGTGGCAGCATCCAGGTACACCCCCTGGATTGGCGGGCGTTGACAGGAGCCGGTCACATGCATCGAGGACGAGCACGTCGGTGGGCCACCCGTGTGGTGCTTGCCGCCGTCTTTGCCGTCGCGGCGCTGGGTGCAGTGCGGGTGGCCAGCGGCCACATGCGCTTTGGCGAGGTCGTGTGGGGCACCGAGATCATTTGGGGTGTGCAGGGCGAGCAGCCCTGACCGGCTTGCGCTGGACCGCTAGCGCGGAGGGGTAATGGCTCGGATTCGAGTCGCTGAGCGCCGCTCACAGCATCTTGCCTGGCTCATGACGGCGCCCTTGGCCCTGCTCACGGTCAGCATCGCCATTCCGCTCGCGCAGCGCGAGCCCATCCGGTCGGACGACCTCTCCGCGGGCCTGCTGTTCGCCGCACTCTTCGCGCTGACCACCGCGACCGTGCTGCACCTCGAGCTGAACCGGCACGCGATGATCCTGACGGTCACCGAGATCCCGCTCCTGCTGGCGCTGTTCTATCTGCCGCCGGCCCTGGTGATAGTCACCCGCCTCATCGGCCTGGTCGCCGTCCAGTTGTGGCAGCGGTACTCGATGGTCAAGATGTGCTTCAACGTGGCCCTTGTCGGGCTGGCCACCTCGGTGGCCTGCCTGGTCGTGGTGGCGCTGGGCCTCAACCCGAAGGACGCCGGGCCGGCGACGTGGGCCGTGCTCGGGCTGGCGGTGGCCACATCGACGATCATCAGTCTGTTCGCCGTGCTCGGGGTCATCACACTGGTGCAGGGCATCCCGACCCTCTCGGGCGTCGTCCGCACCGCCGTCCCGCTGTTGACCGCCGCCGCCGCCAACACCACCGTCGGGCTGGTCGTGCTCCCGGTCGTGTACCACGAGCCGTGGTCGCTCCTGCTCCTGGTCGGGCTCGGCGCCCTGTTCGTGGTGATCTACCGGTCGTACGCGCAGTTCATGCGCCAGCACAAGAGCCTGACCGAGCTGTACGAACTGACCCGCGCCATCGGCATGGCCGCGCGCGACGGATCGCTGCCCGACGAGCTGCTCGGCCGCGTGCGCCAGTTGCTGCAGGCGGAGTACGCGACGCTGTGGCTGCCGGCGACCGGGCGTCACCCGGCGGTGCTGCTGAGCGCCCGGGCCGAGGATGCCGGCCTCATCGACGTGGCGGCGACGCCGGATGCCCTGCGCCAGCGGGTCCTGGCCACCGGTGAGACGGTGGCGATCGGCCCCCGGCACGGCGACGAGGCGCTGCGGGCCGCCCTGCGCAGCAGCGGCACGAAGGACGCGATCGTGGCGCCGCTGCGGTCGGGGCCGGTGGTCATCGGCACGCTGGAGGTGGCTGGCCGGCTGGGCGACCTGACGTTGTTCGGCCCGGCCGACCTGCGCCTGGTGGAGACGCTCGCCGCCCACACCGCGGTGGCGGTGGAGAACTCCCGGCTGGTCGAGCGGCTCCGCTTCGACGCGTACCACGACGCGCTCACCGGGCTGCCCAACCGGCGACGCCTGCTGGCGCTGCTCGAGGAGGCGGTCAAGGTGCGCGCGCCGGGCGAGGTCGTCGCGGTGCTCGTGTTCGATGTGGACGGTCTTCGCGACGTCAACGACTCGCTCGGCCATGACGCGGGCGACCGCATGGTCGGCGAGGTGGCGAGCCGGTTGCGACGCTTGGCGCCGGCCGCCGCGCTGGTGGGCCGGGCCAACAGCGACGAGTTCGTCGTCACGCAGCGGCTGCCGGACGTGCAGGAGGCCCTGGTGTTCGCCACGCGGTTGCGGGCGGCCATGCAGGAGCCCATGGAGGTCGCCGCGATCACGCTCGATGTGGACGTGTCGGTCGGCATCGCCGTGCACCCCGACCACGGCACGGAGGCCGAGGTCCTGCTCAAGCGGGCCGGGCTGGCCGCCGAGGCGGCCAAGCAGTTCACCAACCCGATCCACCTGTTCCACCCGAGCCTGGAGGCGCGCTCGACCCACCGCCTCGGCCTGGCCGGCGACATGCGGCGGGCCCTGGAGACGGACGAGGTCGAGGTCTACTTCCAGCCCAAGGTCGCGCTGCCCGACCGGCGCGTGGTCGGCGTGGAGTGCCTGGCCCGGTGGGAGCACGCGGCCCACGGGCAGGTGCCGCCGACCGAGTTCGTCGCCGTCGCCGAGCACACCGGCCAGTTGGGACGGTTGACCGACGTGGTGCTGGGGGAGGCGCTGCGGCGCGCCCGGGGCTGGTTGGACGCCGGCCGGAACCTGCCGGTGGCCGTCAACCTCTCGGCCCGTACCCTCATCGACCCCACCTTCCCGGCCCGGGTCGGGGAGCTGCTCGACGAATACCTCGTGCCGGCCAACCTGCTCACGCTGGAGGTGGCCGAGGACGGCATGGTGGGCGAGCCCGACCGTCCGATGGCGACACTGCGGCGGCTGGCCGAGATGGGCGTGCGCCTGGCCGTCGACGACTTCGGCACCGGGTACTCGTCCCTGTCGTATCTGCGCAAGCTGCCGGTCGACGAGGTGAAGATCGATCACTCCTTCGTCCAGGGCATGGCGACCGACCCCGGCGACCTCGCAATCGTCCGGGCGGTGGTGGCCCTGGCCCGCCATTTCGGACTCGTGGTCGTGGCCGAGGGCGTGGAGAGCGAGCTGACCGTGTCGCTGCTGGAGGAACTCGGCTGCGACGTCGGCCAGGGCTTCCTGTTCAGCCGGCCGCTGCCGTTCGAGCGGTTCGAGGCGTGGATCGCGGCCCACACCGAGCCCGCCGCCGTCGCGAGCGCGACGGCCGGCGAGACGACGGGCGAGGTGCGGCGGCTGCGCGCGGTGCCATAGGCTGGAGCGGGCCCGGAGGCGCCACGTCGGTCGGCTTCGCCGATGGCGGCATCGTGTACGCTTACCCGGTGCGCTCGCGCGCCCCCTTAGCTCAGTCGGCAGAGCGTCTCCATGGTAAGGAGAAGGTCTACGGTTCGATTCCGTAAGGGGGCTCTCCCTCCGAAGATCACATCGGAGAAGGCGGCGGTGTAGCTCAGTAGGCAGAGCAAGCGGCTCATAATCGCTGTGTCGCCGGTTCGATTCCGGCCACCGCTACGGACGCGAACCGGTACCGTCGTATCGGGACCGCGGCGGTTTGCACCCTCCCGTCGCTGGCGTCTACCCTTGTACCCGCTCAGCACTCGACAAGCCGACGCGAGCTTGCGAGCGGCGCAACCAGACAAACTCATTTCCGCAGGAAAGGCAGTCCGCCGTGGCCAAGGCGACCGACATTCGTCCGAAGATCACGATGGCGTGTACGGACTGCAAGCACCGCAACTACATCACGCGCAAGAACCGCCGCAACGACCCTGACCGGCTGGACCTGAAGAAGTTCTGCCCCAACTGCGGCAAGCACACCGCGCACCGCGAGACCCGCTGACGACGCGGGGGATGGCCCTCGATCCGGACGCCGTCGGGCGCACGTACGCGCCGCCCGCGCCCTACCTGGTCGGCCGGGAAAAGATCCGCGAGTTCGCCGACGCGATCGGTGAGTCCGGGGCGGCCTACCGGGATCCGGCCGCGGCCGCGGCCCTCGGGCATCCGGATGTGATCGCGCCGCCGACCTTTCCGATCCTGTTGGCCATGCCGGCCAGCGTCGCCGTCTGCGCCGACCTCGGGATCGACATGGCCCACGTGGTCCACGGCGACCAGCGGTTCGCCTACACCCGCCCGGTCCGGGCCGGCGACCGGCTGGTCAGCGTGACCACAGTGGAGAAGGTCATGGCGCGGGCCGGCAACGAGTTCCTCAGCACCAGGACCGACATCACCACCGACACCGGCGAAGCCGTGGTCGCGGTGTGGTCGCGGCTGGTGGTACGCCCATGAGCGCAGAGACGAGGCCACGGAGCCTGGCCGCAACGGCGGATGATCGCCGAGTCTCGGAGCGAGGCAGGCAATGACCCCGGGAACCGCGTTGCCGGCGCAGACCTACCGGGTGACCCGGGCCGACCTCGTCCGCTACGCCGGCGCCTCATTGGACTTCAACCCGATCCACTGGAGCGACCGGCGCGCGACCGAGGTGGGCCTGCCCGGCGTGATCGCCCATGGCATGTTCACGATGGCTCTGGCCGGTCGGGCCGTCACCACGTGGGCCGGCCCGGACGCGGTGATCGAGTTCTCCGTTCGCTTCGCCCGGCCGGTCGTCGTCCCGGACGACGAGGAGGGTGCGGAGGTGACCGTCGGTGGCACCGTGTTGACCGTCTCCGATGGCGTCGCCGAGGTCGACCTGGCCGTCACCTCCGGGGGCGACAAGGTGCTCTCCCTGGCCCGGGCCCGGATGCGGTTGTGACCGGGGGTGGCCTGGGCATTGACGAGGCGGGTTGGGAGAATGAGAACGGTACCCGTACACTGGTCGCCCGTGGGGTCATGACCCCTGCCGTGGCCTGCCTGCAGGCACCCGGGGGGGTGCGTCCCGCGAAGGGGTGTGGCGCAATTGGTAGCGCAGCGGTCTCCAAAACCGCAGGTTGCAGGTTCGAGTCCTGTCGCCCCTGCCACGTCGGAGAGGCGGAGGCGCATCCCACGCCAGGGTTCACACGAAAGAGGGCGAAGTGGCCGATAGGAAGCGCGGACGCTCGGCGGACGACGAGGTCCCGGAGGAGGTCTCGGATGAGGCCGTCGAGGACTCCGACGACGACGAGCTGACCGACGACGAGCTGGCCGACGACGACGAGTTCGACGACGACGCCGACGCGGAGTTCGACGATGAGGAGTTCGACGACGAACCCGAGGACGACGACGCCGACGAACGGAAGCCGGCCCGGACCCGCGGCCGGTCGGCGGTAGCCACCCGGACCCGGCCCCGGACCCGGGAGGCAACGAAGCGGGGACCGTTGCGCCGGCTCGTCGCCTACGTGCGCAACTTCGTCCGCGAGGTCGTCGCCGAGCTGCAGAAGGTGATCTGGCCGACGCGCAAGGAGCTGCTGACCTACACGGCGGTCGTGGTGGTCTTCGTATCGTTGCTGATGGCCATCGTCGCCGGACTGGACGTGGGCTTCGCCCGGGTCATGTTCATAGTGTTCGGCCGCCCGGACCAGTGACCGACAAGCAGGACACCAGAGGAATCAGCACGATCTCCGGTCAACCGCCGGAGTGTATGGAAGAGAGCCAGCGTGCCTGAGTACGACGAGACCGGCCAGACCACGGACACCCTTGCCGAGGCGCAGGCCGAGCCGTCGACCGCCGACAACCCCTCGGAGTCCGGCGCCACGGTCGACGAGCCGGCCGCCGATGAGCCTTCGGCCGAGTCTTCCGCGGACGCGGAAGCCGTCGAGTCTTCCGCGGAGGCGGAAGCCGTCGAGGCGGAACCCGTCGAGCCCGAGGAGGAGTTCGACCCGGTCGCCGAGCTGCGCCAAAAACTTCGCTACGCGCCGGGCGACTGGTTCGTGGTCCATTCCTACGCCGGCTACGAGAACAAGGTGAAGGCCAACCTCGAGACCCGGATCTCCAGCCTGGACATGGAGGACTACATCTTCCAGGTCGAGGTACCCACGCGCGAAGAGGTCGAGGTCAAGAACGGCAAGCGCATGCAGGTCCAGAACAAGGTCTTCCCCGGATACATCCTGGTCCGCATGGAGCTGTCGCCGGAGTCGTACTCGTGCGTGCGCAACACTCCCGGAGTCACCGGCTTCGTCGGCTCCACCGACCGCGCCGACCGGCCGGCACCGCTGTCCCTGGACGAGGTCCTGAAGTGGTTGGCCCCGGCGGTCCAGGTCGACAAGAAGGTCAAGCCCGAGGTCAAGGTGCTCGACTTTGAGGTGGGCGATTCCGTGACGGTCACCGATGGCCCGTTCGCGTCGCTGCCGGCGACGATCAGCGAGATCAACGCGGATCAGCAGACGCTCAAGGTGCTGGTCTCGATCTTCGGTCGGGAGACGCCGGTCAGCCTCAACTTCAACCAGGTCTCGAAGATCTAGCCCCTTTGGGGTGCCGCCCGGGGGCGCCGGCGCGTGCGCTACCCTGAAACGTCCGGTTCCGTGCGGGCACGCCGTCGCGCGCCCGCGGGCGACCACGATGTTCCGGAGCCGGAATCCACCAGCCCAGGACCAGGAAGAGCCATGCCTCCCAAGAAGAAGAAACTCGTCAAGACCTTCACGCTGCAGCTGCCCGCCGGGCAGGCCACGCCGGCGCCGCCGGTCGGCCCGGCCCTCGGTCAGCACGGCGTGAACATCATGGAGTTCGTCAAGGCGTACAACGCGCAGACCGAGGGGCAGCGCGGCGACATCGTGCCGGCCGAGATCAGTGTGTACGAGGACCGCAGCTTCACCTTCATCCTCAAGACGCCCCCGGCCGCCCGCCTGCTCATCAAGGCCGCCGGCGTGGAGAAGGGATCCGGCGTGCCGCAGGACACGAAGGTCGGCGCGATCAGCCGGGCCCAGCTCCGCGAGATCGCCCAGAAGAAGATGTCCGACCTCAATGCCGAGAGCATCGAGGCGGCCGAGAAGACCATCGCCGGCACCGCCCGGTCGATGGGGATCACCATCAAGGACTGACTCCCCTCGGTGGGATCAGCCGTGGCAGGGCCGCGCTGGCCCGATTCAGACCACAGGAGACACACATGCAGCGCAGCAAGACGTACAAGAAGGCGGCCGAGCTGATCGACCGGACCAGGCTCTACACGCCGGCCGAGGCGATCAAGCTCGCCAAGGAGACCAGCCCGACGAAGTTCGACGGCACCGTCGAGGTCGCGATGCGGCTCGGGGTCGACCCCCGCAAGGCCGACCAGATGGTCCGCGGCACCGTCAACCTCCCGCACGGTACCGGCAAGACGGTCCGCGTGATCGTGTTCGCCGCCGGCGACAAGGCGGCCGAGGCGGAGTCCGCCGGGGCCGACGAGGTCGGCAGCGACGAGCTGGTGGCCCGCATTCAGGGCGGCTGGCTCGACTTCGACGCGGCGATCGCCACCCCCGACCAGATGGCCAAGATCGGCCGGATCGCGCGGATCCTGGGCCCGCGCGGTCTCATGCCGAACCCCAAGACCGGCACGGTGACGATGGACGTCGCGAAGGCGGTCAGCGACATCAAGGGCGGGAAGATCACGTTCCGGGTGGACAAGCACTCCAACCTGCACATGATCATCGGCAAGGTGAGCTTCGAGGCGGAGAAGCTGATCGAGAACTACGCCGCGGTGCTGGACGAGGTCATGCGGAGCAAGCCGTCGGCGGCCAAGGGCAAGTACCTGCGCAAGGTCTTCGTCGCCACGACGATGGGACCGGGCATCCCGATCGACCCCAACGTCACCCGCAACCTGCAGGACGCGGCCGCCCCGGCCGCCTGACGCCGGGTCGGCTCGACGGGCCATGGTGATCGCGATCCTGCGGACAATCGTGCAGTCCTACTCACCATTTGTCCGCGTGATCGCGATCATCGCGCCGACGATGGGCGACCGGCGGTCGACTCAGGCGACGAAGTAGTCGAAGTAGAAGGCCAGCAGAATGACACCCTGGATGAGCAGCGCGGGCATCAGGTAGAGGCGTTCCAGGTGGGGCTTGGCGCCGATGCGGGCCATCACGATGAACGCCGGCAGCATCTCCAGGACGTACCGGGGAACCCCGTGCAGCGGCACGTTGCGGGTGATCGGGCTGATCACGATCACGATGAACCCGACGATGGCCGTGGCGACGAGGAACGCCGACTCCCGACCGAGGCGCCACGGGCCGACGACGCTGAGGACGAGCAGCGTGCCGGTGGCGACCACGGCCAGCAGATCGATGACATTGAATACAACGATCGGCTGGAAGATGGACCCGTTCTCGTTGATGGCCACGGCGATCTGCTCGATGGCGCGCACGGACCCCACCCACGGCAGCGTCGGCTCGCGACCCCACATCGACTGGACCGTCACGAAGTACAGCGGGTCGCCGAACGCGAGCCAGCACCAGACGGCGTATGAGGCCATGCCCAGCGGGACGACGAGGATGGCGAGGGCGTCCGCCCTGACCCGGTTCAGGCGCCATCCCCGCTGGCGCAGGTACTCGATGGCGAACCCCACGACCAGGAGCACGCCGGCCTGCCGGGTCGCGCTGGCCAGCGCCCCGAGCGCCCCGGCCGCCCACCAGTTGCCGCGCCGCATGCAGTAGAACGCCGCGACGCTGAAGAACAGGAAGACCCCCTCGTTGTACGCGGTCACGAGGAAGAACGCGAACGGGTAGGCCATCAGGAACAGGACCGTCCGGCGCGCCAGCGCGACGTCGAACAGGTCCTCGACGAGCCGGAAGAGCACGGTCAGCGCCCCGAGGCAGGCGGCGTGCGAGATGATCAGACCGGCCGACAGGGCACCGCCCGGCAGTACCGGTTCCAGGTACCGGACCAGCATGGGGTACAGCGGGAAGAACGCCGGCGTCTCGGCGACGACGCCCTTGTACCCGTACAGTGCGATCTTGATGTAGTGCCCGGTGTCCCACTGGTCCCAGGCGTCGAGCGCCTTGTCCAGCGGCGGCCCGGTCTGCCGCAGCATCATCCAGACCATGCCGTTGATCAGGAAGTACCCGATGGTGGCCCCGCCCCACACCGATGCCGCGAGGCCGAAGGCGCGCCGCCACGGCCGGTCGCGACGGGTCGCCACGTCGGCTGGGCTTTCCGCTTCGGGCCGCGCCTCGGTCACGCTCATGCCAGCCAGAAGTCGTAGAAGAAGCCCAGCAACAGCAGCGCCTGCACCGCCATCGCGGGCATCACGAAGAAGCGGTCCACGTGAGGGCTGCGGCCCATGCGCGCGGCCACCATGAACACGGGCACCATCTCCAGCACGAAACGCGGCACGCTGTGCAACGGGACGTCGAGCCCGAGCGGCACGATCAGCGCCATCGTCAGGCTGGCGAACGACGTGACCGTGAGGTACAGCGAGCCCAGGCCGAGCCGCCACGGACCCACCACGGCCAGCACGAGCATGACCAGCGTGACCACCACCGCGGCGATGTCGATGACGTTCAGGACCACCAGCGGCTGGAAGACCGCGCCCTCCACGGAGGCGGACCGGATGTGCCCGATGGCCCGCTCGGTGCCCTCCCAGGGAACGGTCGGGATGCGACCCCACAGCGCCTGGATATGAACGAACTTGAGCCAGTCACCGAACGCGCGCCAGCAGTACCACGCGTACGCCACCATCCCGAGCGGGACGATCAACACCGCGAGCGCGTCCAGCCGGATGCGCTTGGGGTGCCATCCGCGCTGCCTCAGGTACTCGATGACGAACGCCAGCGCGAGCAGGATGCCGGCCTGGCGCGTGCCACTGGCCAGGCTGCCCCACAGGCCGGCGCTGACCCAGTACCCCTGCCGCATGCAGTAGAAGCCGGCCACGCAGAAGAGCAGGAAGACCGATTCGTTGTACGCGGTCACGAGGAAGAACGCGAACGGATAGGCCATCAGGTAGGTCACTGTCCGGCGCGCGGTCGATTCGCCCTGCAGCTCCTCGACGAGACGGAACAACACGGTCAGCGCGGCCAGGCAGGCGGCGTGCGAGATGATCAACGCCGCCGACAGGGCGCCGCCGGGCAGCAACGGCTCCAGGTACCGGATCAGCAGCGGGTAGAGCGGGAAGAAGGCCGCGCTCTCGTTCTCGGGGTTGTAGCCCCGCAGCGCGATGCTGATGTAGTGCCCGGTGTCCCACCGGTTCCAGACCTCGAGCATCCCGCTGATCCGCGGGCCGGATTCGCTGCGCATCAACCAGACCATGCTGTTGATGAGGAAGTACGCCACGGTGGCGGCCGCCCAGGTGGACAGGCCGGTGCTGAACGCGCGCCGCCACGGCCGATCCGGGGCGCGGGTGGCCTCGCTCGCGGGAGTCTCGACGGGCTGCTCGCCCGCCGGCGCCCCGTCCGGGGCCGGCGTCGCCTCGTCGTCGGCGGGCGGCCTTCGCTGGGGCAGCACGGCCTCGGACGGCGGGTTCTCCGGGCGGTCCAAGGTCTCGTGGTGCACGCCGGCACGATACCTTCCATATCGGCCGGCGGCGGTACCCCAACCGGGTGGTCCGGCTGATTTGCACCGTACGCGGGTGCTCGCGTACGCTGAACGGTGAATCCCATTCATAGACCGCTGGTCACCGTCTGCCGAGAGGCGGAACGGTCGAAGGCTCTGCTCCGGCAGGCGGCCCGCGCAGGATGGACGGCAAGCGTTGGCCCGGATCTCCGGAGCCGTTCCCGCCCCGTGCGCCCTGCGCCGGGGCGTTCTCACTGTCGGGCGCGAGGCACCAGCCCGACACGTTGAGAGGAGGGACATGGCGGATAAGCCGGTACGGACCGACAAGATCACGGCCGTGGAGGAGCTGACCGAGCGGTTCCGGGCGTCCACCGCGACGGTGCTGACCGAGTACCGCGGTCTCACGGTCGCCCAGCTCAAGCAGCTGCGGCGGTCGCTGGGTACCCGCGCGACGTACTCCGTCACGAAGAACACCCTGGCCAAGCGCGCCGCCGCCGACGCCGGCATCACCGGACTCGACGAGCTGTTCACGGGTCCCACCGCGCTGGCCTTCGTCAACGGCGACGTCGTCGAGGCGGCCAAGGGTCTGCGCGACTTCGCCAAGACCAACCCGCTGCTCGTGATCAAGGGCGGCGTCTTCGAGGGGCAGGCCATGTCGGCCGCGGAGGTCGGCCGGCTCGCCGATCTCGAGTCCCGCGAGGTACTGCTGGCCAAGCTGGCCGGCGCGATGAAGGCGAACCTCAGCAAGGCCGCGGCCCTGTTGCAGGCGCCGCTGGCGCAGACGGCCCGCCTGGCCGCCGCGCTGCAGGACAAGCGCGAGAAGGCCTAGCTTCCACCCACTGCGTGAAAGGAAAGATCCATAACCATGGCGAAACTCAGCACCGATGAGCTGCTCGACGCGTTCAAGGAGATGACGCTGATCGAGCTGGCCGACTTCGTGAAGAAGTTCGAGAGCACGTTCGAGGTCACCGCGGCCGCCCCGGTCGCGATGATGGCGGGTGGCGGCGGGGCAGCCACCGCGACCGCGGAGCCTGAGGAGGAGCCGGACGAGTTCGACGTCGTCCTGGAGTCCGACGGCGGCAAGAAGATCCAGGTGATCAAGGTCGTCCGCGAGCTCACCGGCCTCGGCCTCAAGGAGGCCAAGGACACTGTGGAGGCCGCGCCCAAGGCCATCCTGGAGAAGGTCAACAAGGAGGCCGCCGAGAAGGCCAAGGCCAAGCTGGAGGCCGAGGGCGCGAAGGTCTCGCTCAAGGCCTGAGCGCCAGCCCGTACCGAGAGGGCGGCCGACCGGACGGGTCGGCCGCCCTTCCTTAGCGATCTTGGATGATTCGCCGCGCCCTGACCCCACAAACAATCCAAGATCGCGGCGTGTGACGCGGGCGGTCGGCGGCGGCTCGCTGGTCGGGCGTTACCGGCGTGTCATGGTAAAAAACCACCTTTCCCGACAGGTGGCATAGGCGTTCGGCGAACAGCCGGCTGCGCTGGGTACCGGTCGACCTGGGCTTTTGTGGCAATGATCCTAGTTTGCCGGTCACCCAGGCTGTCATGAACCGGCAAGGGCTTGACTGGTGGAGCCACGGCAGGCACGCTGAATCCGCAACTTCCTTCCGCTGGTGCGACGACCGAATCACCGCGGATGCCGTTGACGCCCCAGGATGGCTGGGCCTGGGATGGCGTCTCGGCTGGCCTGCGGTGCGGGGCTTGCATGCGGTTAGCCGTGCGGCTACACTGCTAGTTTGCGCTGCCTTCCGACTCGATCTCCGCGTCCTATGTCCCCTTGTGGGCGTTTTTCGCGGGGACCAATCGGGCTGCGCGCGACCCGGCCCGTAGTACAACAAGGTCCTCGGAAGGACGCATCTTGGCAGCTTCCCGCCCTGCGAAGACCAGTCTCTCGTCGAGCACTTTTGCTCCCCGCCGAATTTCCTTCGGACGGATCACAGAACATCTAGAGGTCCCCAACCTCCTGGCCATCCAGACCGAGTCGTTCGACTGGCTGGTGGGCGATGAGGCGTGGGCGGCCCGGTCGGCAGAGGACCCGCATGCGCGCAGCGGTCTGGCCGAGATTCTGGACGAGATCAGCCCCATTGAAGACTTCTCCGGCACCATGTCGCTGTCCTTCTCCGCGCCGCGCTTTGACGAGGTGAAGGCATCGATAGAGGAATGCAAGGAGAAGGACCTGACCTATTGTGCGCCTCTGTTCGTCACCGCGGAGTTCACCAACCACTCGACCGGCGAGATCAAGAGCCAGACGGTGTTCATGGGGGACTTCCCGATCATGACTCCGAAGGGCACGTTCATCATCAACGGCACCGAACGTGTCGTGGTGAGCCAGCTCGTCCGCTCGCCGGGGGTCTACTTCGACAAGCAGCCCGACAAGACCTCCGACCGCGACCTGTCGTCGGTCAAGGTCATCCCGAGTCGGGGGGCCTGGCTCGAGTTCGATGTGGACAAACGGGAAACCGTCGGGGTCCGCATCGACCGCAAGCGGCGTCAGGCGGTCACGGTCCTGCTCAAGGCCATCGGTTGGTCCGGCGAGCAGATCCGGGAGAAGTTCGGCTGGTCCGAACTGATGATGACCACCCTGGAGAAGGACCACATCGCCGGGCAGGACGAGGCGCTGCTGGACATCTACCGCAAGCTGCGGCCCGGTGAGCCGCCCACGCGGGAGAACGCCCAGGCGCTGCTGGACAACCTGTTCTTCAACTCGAAGCGCTACGACGTGGCTCGGGTGGGTCGGTACAAGTTCAACAAGAAGTTGGAGATCGAGGTACCGATCACCACCGGCACCCTGACCGAGGCCGACATCGTGGCCACGGTGGAGTACCTGTGCCGGCTGCACTCGGGCGAGGAGGGCTACGAGCCCGACGACATCGACCACTTCGGCAACCGGCGGCTGCGTACCGTCGGCGAGCTGATCCAGAACCAGGTACGGGTCGGCCTGTCCCGCATGGAGCGGGTGGTCCGGGAGCGGATGACCACTCAGGACGTCGAGGCGATCACGCCGCAGACGCTGATCAACATCCGGCCGGTGGTCGCGGCGATCAAGGAGTTCTTCGGCACCTCCCAGCTGTCGCAGTTCATGGACCAGACCAACCCCCTCGCGGGTCTGACCCACCGGCGGCGCCTGTCGGCGCTGGGCCCGGGTGGTCTGTCCCGGGAGCGGGCCGGCTTCGAGGTCCGTGACGTGCACCCGTCGCACTACGGGCGCATGTGTCCCATCGAGACACCGGAGGGTCCGAACATCGGTCTGATCGGGGCGCTGTCCACCTTCGCCCGGGTCAACCCGTTCGGGTTCATCGAGACGCCGTACCGCAAGGTCGGCCACGGCAAGGTCACCGACAAGATCGACTACCTGACCGCCGACGAAGAGGACCGCCACGTCATCGCCCAGGCCAACGAGCCGCTCCAGGCGGACGGCAAGTTCGCCAACGACCGGGTGCTCGTGCGCCGCAAGGGCGGCGAGGTCGACTACGTGACGCCGGACGCGGTGGACTACATGGACGTCTCGCCGCGCCAGATGGTGTCGGTGGCCACGGCCATGATCCCGTTCCTGGAGCACGACGACGCCAACCGGGCCCTGATGGGCGCGAACATGCAGCGCCAGGCGGTGCCGCTGGTCAAGGCCGAGTCGCCGCTGGTCGGCACCGGCATGGAGTACCGGGCCGCGGTCGACGCCGGCGACGTCGTGGTCGCCGAGGTCGGTGGCGTGGTCGAGGACCTGTGCGCGGACTACATCACCGTGCACCAGGACGACGGCCACCGCCGCACCTACCTGCTGCACAAGTTCAGCCGGTCCAACGCCGGGTCGTGCGTGAACCAGAAGCCGGTGGTGTTCGAGGGCGACCGGGTCGAGGCCGGCCAGGTCATCGCCGACGGTCCGTGCACCGACAACGGCGAGATGGCGCTCGGGCGCAACCTGCTCGTGGCGTTCATGTCGTGGGAGGGCCACAACTACGAGGACGCGATCATCCTCTCTCAGCGGCTGGTGCAGGAGGACATCCTCACCTCGATCCACATCGAGGAGCATGAGGTCGACGCCCGCGACACCAAGCTGGGGCCGGAGGAGATCACCCGCGACATCCCCAACGTCAGCGAGGAGATGCTGGCCGACCTCGACGAGCGGGGCATCATCCGCATCGGCGCCGAGGTCGTGCCGGGCGACATCCTGGTCGGCAAGGTCACCCCGAAGGGCGAAACCGAGCTGACCCCGGAGGAGCGGCTGCTGCGGGCCATCTTCGGTGAGAAGGCCCGCGAGGTCCGCGACACCAGCCTCAAGGTGCCGCACGGCGAGACCGGCACGGTCATCGGTGTGCGGACGTTCTCCCGCGACGACGGAGACGAGTTGCCGCCGGGCGTGAACGAGCTGGTCCGGGTGTACGTGGCCCAGAAGCGCAAGATCCAGGACGGGGACAAGCTCGCCGGCCGGCACGGCAACAAGGGCGTCATCTCCAAGATCCTTCCGGTCGAGGACATGCCGTTCCTGGAGGACGGCACCCCGGTCGACATCGTGCTCAACCCGCTGGGCGTGCCGAGCCGGATGAACATCGGGCAGGTGCTGGAGACCCACCTCGGTTGGGTGGCCAAGACCGGCTGGAAGGTCGAGGGCGACGACACCATGTGGAAGAAGGCCCTCGCGGCCATCGGCGCTCTCGAGTCACCACCCAACGCCAAGGTCGCCACGCCGGTCTTCGACGGGGCCAAGGAGGAGGAGATCACCGGCCTGCTCGAGTCGGCATTGCCCAACCGGGACGGCCAGCGCCTGGTCGGCTCCAGCGGCAAGGGCAAGATGTTCGACGGCCGTACCGGCGACCCGCTGCCGGACGAGATCGCCGCCGGCTACATCTACGTCCTCAAGCTCAACCACCTGGTCGACGATAAGATCCACGCACGGTCCACCGGCCCGTACTCGATGATCACCCAGCAGCCCCTGGGCGGTAAGGCCCAGTTCGGCGGCCAGCGCTTCGGCGAGATGGAGTGCTGGGCCATGCAGGCCTACGGCGCCGCCTACGCGCTGCAGGAACTGCTGACCATCAAGTCCGACGACGTGCTGGGCCGGGTGAAGGTCTACGAGGCCATCGTCAAGGGCGAGAACATCCCGGAGCCGGGCATCCCGGAGTCGTTCAAGGTGCTGCTCAAGGAGCTGCAGTCGCTGTGCCTCAACGTCGAGGTGCTCTCCAGCGACGGCGTCGCCGTCGAGATGCGCGAGACCGACGACGAGGTCTTCCGGGCCGCCGAGGAACTCGGCATCGACCTGTCCCGGCGCGAGCCGAGCAGCGTCGAGGAAGTCTGAGCGAACGGGGGCGGCCCTCTCGGGGCGCCGCCCCCATAGCCCCGCACAGCTTCGGGAGCCGACAGGGAGCGAGTGCTAGCGAGCGAGGAGCGCAGCGACCGCGGAGGCGACCAGGCTAGGAAACGTCACAAGGCGATAAGAGGGATACACCAAGTGCTCGATGTCAACTTCTTCGACGAGCTCCGCATCGGCCTGGCCGCCGCCGACGACATCCGTCGCTGGTCGCACGGCGAGGTGAAGAAGCCGGAGACGATCAACTACCGCACCCTCAAGCCCGAGAAGGACGGCCTGTTCTGCGAGAAGATCTTCGGTCCGACCCGGGACTGGGAATGCTACTGCGGCAAGTACAAGCGCGTCCGGTTCAAGGGAATCATCTGCGAGCGCTGTGGCGTCGAGGTGACCCGGGCCAAGGTACGCCGTGAGCGGATGGGGCACATCGAGCTGGCCGCTCCGGTCACGCACATCTGGTACTTCAAGGGTGTGCCCAGCCGGCTCGGGTATCTGCTCGACCTGGCCCCGAAGGACCTCGAAAAGATCATCTACTTCGCCTCGTACGTCATCACCAGCGTCGACGGCGAGGGCCGCCACCGGGACATGTCCACTGTGGAGGCCGAGATCGCGGCCGAGAAGCGGCACGCGGAGAGTGGCCGGGACGCCGAGATCGAGAAGCGGGCGGCCAAGCTGGAGGCCGACCTGGCCGAGCTCGAGGCCGAGGGCGCCAAGAGCGACGTGCGCCGCAAGGTCAAGGAGGCCGGCGAGCGCGAGATGCGCCAGATCCGCGACCGGGCCCAGCGCGAGGTGGACCGGCTCGACGAGGTGCTGGACACCTTCCGCAAGCTCGAGCGCAAGCAGCTCATCACGGACGAGCTGCTCTACCGCGAGCTGCGGGACCGGTTCGGCGAGTACTTCACCGGTGCCATGGGGGCCGAGGCCATCAAGTCGCTGGTGCAGAACCTCGACCTCGAGGCCGAGGCCGACAACCTGCGCGAGACCATCCGGTCCGGCAAGGGCCAGCGCAAGATCCGGGCCCTGAAGCGCCTGAAGGTCGTCGCGGCGTTCCTCAACACGACCAACTCGCCGCTGGGCATGGTGCTGGACTGCATCCCGGTCATCCCGCCGGACCTGCGCCCCATGGTGCAGCTCGACGGTGGCCGGTTCGCCACCAGCGACCTCAACGACCTGTACCGGCGTGTGATCAACCGGAACAACCGGCTCAAGCGACTCATCGACCTCGGTGCGCCCGAGATCATCGTCAACAACGAGAAGCGGATGCTGCAGGAGGCCGTCGACGCGCTGTTCGACAACGGCCGGCGCGGCCGTCCGGTCACCGGCCCGGGCAACCGGCCGCTGAAGTCCCTTTCGGACATGCTCAAGGGCAAGCAGGGCCGGTTCCGCCAGAACCTGCTCGGCAAGCGGGTGGACTACTCCGGCCGCTCGGTCATCGTCGTCGGCCCGCAGCTCAAGCTGCACCAGTGTGGCCTGCCCAAGCAGATGGCTCTGGAGCTGTTCAAGCCGTTCGTGATGAAGCGTCTGGTCGACCTCAACCACGCCCAGAACATCAAGTCGGCCAAGCGGATGGTGGAGCGGCAGCGTCCGGTCGTGTGGGACGTGCTGGAGGAGGTCATCGGCGAGCACCCGGTGCTGCTCAACCGGGCGCCGACCCTGCACCGCCTCGGCATCCAGGCGTTCGAGCCGCAGTTGGTCGAGGGCAAGGCCATCCAGATTCACCCGTTGGTGTGTACGGCGTTCAACGCCGACTTCGACGGCGACCAGATGGCCGTGCACGTGCCGCTGTCGGCCGAGGCGCAGGCCGAAGCGCGCATCCTCATGCTGTCCAGCAACAACATCCTCAAGCCGGCCGATGGCAAGCCGGTGACCATGCCGACGCAGGACATGATCATCGGTCTGTACCACCTCACCCACAAGCGCGTCGGCGCGAAGGGCGAGGGGCGGGCGTTCGCCTCCGACGCCGAGGCCCAGATGGCCTTCGACTCGGGCGAGCTGCACCTGCAGGCCCCGATCAAGGTACGTCTGTACGGCCTGTCCGAGGTGCAGAACGGTCTGTCCTCGCCGTGGAGCGCGCCCGAGGGCTGGCAGCCCTTCGAGCCGCTGATCGTCGAGACCACGCTGGGTCGCATCCTGTTCAACGAGGCGCTGCCGCCGGGATACAAGTACATCAACCACTCGGTGCGCAAGGGCCAGCTCTCGACGATCGTCAACGACCTCGCCGAGCGCTACCCGAAGGTCCAGCTCGCGGCCACATTGGACGCTCTCAAGGAGGCCGGATTCCACTGGGCCACCTGGTCGGGCGTGACGATCGGCATCGAGGACGTGGTGCAGCCGCCGCGCAAGTGGGAGATCCTCGGCCGGTACGAGAAGGAAGCCGAGCGGATCGACAAGCAGTACCAGCGCGGCCTCATGACCGCGGAGGAGCGCCGTGGCGAGCTGATCGAGATCTGGACCAAGGCGACCAACGAGGTGGCCAAGGAGCTGGAGACCTCGCTGCCCATCGAGAACCCGCTGTGGCTGATGATCCACTCGGGTGCTCGGGGCAACATGCTCCAGCTGCGCCAGATCTCGGCCATCCGGGGCCTGGTTGCCAACCCGAAGGGCGAGATCATCCCGCGGCCGATCAAGTCGTCGTTCCGCGAGGGTCTGTCCGTGCTGGAGTACTTCATCTCCACCCACGGCGCCCGCAAGGGTCTGGCCGACACCGCGCTGCGGACCGCCGACTCGGGTTATCTGACCCGGCGTCTGGTCGACGTGTCGCAGGACGTCATCATCCGCGAGGAGGACTGCGGCACCGAGCGGGCGATCCCGATGACTGTCGCCCAGCGCGACGCCGAGGAACAGCTCGAGGTGCACGAGCACGCCGAGACCGGCGTCTTCGGCCGCACGGTCGCCGATGACATCAGCGACGGGTCGGGCCGGGTCATCGTCGGCCGGGGTACCGACCTCACGTCGATCCTCGTCGACGAGATGGTCAAGGCCGGCATCGAGTCGGTCCGGGTGCGCAGCGTGCTCACCTGCGAGTCGAAGCTGGGCGTCTGCGCGGCCTGCTACGGCCGGTCGCTGCCGACCGGCAAGACGGTCGACGTGGGCGAGGCCGTCGGCATCATCGCCGCCCAGTCCATCGGCGAGCCGGGCACCCAGCTGACCATGCGGACGTTCCACACCGGCGGTGTCGCGGGTGAGGACATCACGCAGGGTCTGCCCCGGGTCCAGGAGATCTTCGAGGCGCGCGTGCCCAAGGGCAAGGCGCCGATCGCGGAGATGGCCGGACGCGTCCGGATCGAGGAGGGCGACCGCTCTCGGAAGATCATCATTGTGCCGGACGACGGCAGCGACGAGATCGTGCACGACAAGATCTCCAAGCGGGTCCGGCTGCGCTTCCACGACGGCGACCACGTCGACGTCGGCGAGAAGCTCACCGAGGGCACCATCGACCCGCACGAGCTGCTGCGGGTACTCGGGCCGCGGGCGGTCCAGGTCCACCTGACCCAGGAGGTCCAGGACGTCTACCGCTCCCAGGGCGTGCTGATCCACGACAAGCACATCGAGATCATCATCCGGCAGATGCTCAAGCGGGTGACGGTCATCGATTCGGGCGCGACGGAGTTCCTGCCGGGCCTGCTGGTGGACCGGGCGCAGTTCGAGGCCGAGAACCGGCGTCTCGTGGCCGAGGGTGGCGAGCCGGCGGCCGGCCGTCCGGTGCTCATGGGCATCACCAAGGCCTCGCTGGCGACCGACTCGTGGCTGTCGGCGGCCTCGTTCCAGGAGACCACCCGGGTACTGACCGACGCCGCGATCCATGCCCGCAGCGACTCCCTGATCGGTCTGAAGGAGAACGTCATCATCGGCAAGCTCATCCCGGCCGGTACCGGCATCAGCAAGTACCGCAACATCCGGGTCGAGCCGACCGAGGAGGCGAAGGCCAAGGTGTACTCGATGACCGGGTACACGGAGACGGACTACGGTTTCGGCCCGGCCAGTGGTGCCGCTGTTCCGCTGGACGACTTCGACCTCGGCTCCTTCCGCTGATCCCGAGCCGACCGGAGGGCCCCGCTTCGCGCGGGGCCCTCCGTCGTATGCCGGCCCGTTTCGTCGGCGGCGTTGCCTCCGCAGGCGTGGAACACAGGTGATCGCGAAAGAATGGTGTCCATCGGCGGACACCTAACCTTCACGATCAAGGCGAACCGTGGCCCACAATCGAGGCGAGCCGCGCTTGCGCACACTGCCTGTGGATCTTGGATACTTTGACGGGTCAGGATCCCACAAACCATCCAAGATCTACGCCGTGGACGGGGGCTGGCGTGCGCGATCCCGGGCCGCGTGTTCTCCTAGGTGCATGACGGATACCGTTGCCGCCGGCGAGGCCGACTCGCTTGAGGCCCCGGCACGCCACCCGATGGATCCTGATCCGGTCCGCTCGACGAAGGCCGCCGCGGTACTCGCGCTCGGCGTCGCGGCCGTGGTGACGGGTCCGATGGTCGGGGGCGTCGTACCCGCCACGCTCGGCGTCGTGCTGGCCCGGCAGGCGCGCAACGACATCATCGCCGGCCGCGGGTATCTGACCGGCGCCCGGCAACTGCGCATCGGCCTGACGCTCGCCTGGGTCGGGATCGCGCTCGCGGCGACCGCGCTCGTCGTCGCCAGCGTCTTCGGCCTCATCTCGCTCGCCAACGGTGGCGGCCAGGACTTCCCCGACACCACAAACTGAGCGGGCTGGGCGCCACCGCGTCGGGCCGGGCAGTATGAACAACATGTGGGGCAGCGGTGACGCCGACCGGCCGGCGGTGGATGGTCGCGCCGAGCCGGGGGCGCCGGCCCAGCCGCCGGGGGCCGAAGCGCCGGACGCCGCGTCGGTGGAGCGACCAGCCGTCGGGTCCGGGGATCAGGCGGACCCGCTGGCGGAGCGCCTCTGGCCGCCTCCGAGCCCGCCGGCGCCGAGTGTTCCCCCGCCTCTGCCGGCCGGCCCTTACGGCCCGGGCCCGTACAGCCGTGGCCCGTATGGCGGTCGCCCCTACGGCCAGGGCCCGCACAACCCGACCCCGTACGCGCCCAACCCGTACGGTCCGGGCCCCCGGATGCCCACCCCCGTGAATTACCCGCCGGCTCGGACGCCGGCACCGGTCGCGTACCCGCAGGCTCGGGCGCCGGCCCCGAACCCGCCCACCGGGTACCCGACGACCGGCCATCCGGCCGGGCCACCCAGGCGCTCCGAGCCCGGCCTGCCGGCGCCCGTCGCGGTCCGGCCGGTCGAGGGCACGCCCTTCATGGTCGCGATCGTGGGTGTGCCGCCGACCCTGAGTGGGCGGGCCGTGGCCAGCCTGGTCGCCGGCATCGGGTCGATCCTCGTCTCCACCGTCGTGGGGTGCTTCGGCCTGCTGGGCGGTCAGGATGGATGGGGTCCGATGGTCGCGGGTGCGTTCGCCCTGCTGGCCCTGTTCGGCGGGGTCGCGTCGGTGATCCTGGGCCGGATGGCGCTGCGCGAGCACCGTCGGCTCGCCGAGCCGGAGCGTCCGCGAGGGCGGGGCATCGCGCTGGCCGGCGTTATCTGCGGCTCGACGGGTCTGGGCCTCACGGTCCTGTGCTTCCTCCTGGCGCTATCCCTGACCGTCGCGGGCTAACGGCTTGGTAGGGTATCCGGGTATTTGCGGGCATCACAGGAGTTCTGATTCCGGGGGCCCGTCCCGCCCGCCTGGCGGCCGGGTAGTATTGACGGCGGAGTCATCGCCCACCGGCGAGTGAGGGTCACGGTCGGCCGCGCAAGTCGACACGGTCGGCCGCTACGGTCGTAACCGTTTTGACCTGCGTGCCTATGGCCGGTACTCTTTCTCATCGTGCCTGGTGGATTCCAGGCCGCTCGTGCGCGCTCGCGCGCAGGGCATCCAACCCCCGGTGGTTGAACCTGACACCGGACCGTGGGTCGAGCGACACGCCCGACCGCGGGGGTGGGAGCTCCGACCAGAACCGACCACAACTCGATCGGAACAGTGCGGGGCAAACACAGCACGGCCCCGTGACGAAGACACGTAAGACAGCACGACGACGAAGACGCGCACGGACGGCGAGGACAGGGAGACTCGAAACCGGATGCCGACGATTCAGCAGCTGGTCCGCAAGGGCCGCCAGGCGAAGACGACCAAGACGAAGACGCCGGCGCTGAAGGGCAGCCCCCAGCGCCGGGGTGTGTGCACGCGCGTCTACACCACGACGCCGAAGAAGCCCAACTCGGCGCTGCGCAAGGTCGCCCGCGTGCGACTGACCAGCAGCATCGAGGTGACCGCGTACATCCCAGGCGTCGGCCACAACCTTCAGGAGCACTCGATCGTGCTTGTCCGCGGCGGCCGGGTGAAGGACCTGCCGGGCGTCCGCTACAAGATCATCCGTGGTTCGCTGGACACGCAGGGCGTGCGCAACCGCAAGCAGGCCCGCAGCCGCTACGGCGCCAAGAAGGAGAAGAGCTGACATGCCGCGCAAGGGCCCCGCTCCCCGTCGGCCTCTGGTGCCGGACCCCGTGTACAACTCGCCGCTGGTCACGCAGCTGATCAACAAGATCCTCCTGCGCGGCAAGCGACAGCTCGCCGAGAGCATCGTCTACGGCGCGCTCGAGGGGTGCCGGGACAAGACCGGAACCGACCCCGTGGTCACGCTCAAGCGGGCGATGGACAACGTGAAGCCGACCCTCGAGGTGCGCAGCCGCCGCGTCGGTGGCGCCACCTACCAGGTGCCGGTCGAGGTGCGTACGCCGCGGCAGACCACGCTGGGCCTGCGGTGGCTGGTGACGTACTCCCGGGCCCGCCGGGAGAAGACCATGGTCGAGCGCCTCATGAACGAGCTGCTCGACGCGAGCAACGGCCTCGGCGCCAGCGTCAAGCGGCGCGAGGACACCCACAGGATGGCCGAGTCCAACAAGGCCTTCGCACACTACCGATGGTGACTACGGTAGAAACCGACTGATCAACCGGTCGACCGGGAAACATCCGTGAAGACCGCCAGACACCCCGACGAGACGACGAAGTAGGGATTACCGTGGCAGCCGCAGACGCCGCCCTCGCCAAGGTCCGCAACATCGGCATCATGGCGCACATCGACGCCGGCAAGACGACGACGACCGAGCGGATCCTGTTCTACACCGGCATCACGTACAAGATCGGCGAGGTCCACGAGGGCGCCGCCGTGATGGACTGGATGGAGCAGGAGCAGGAGCGCGGTATCACGATCACTTCCGCCGCCACCACGTGCGAGTGGAAGGGCCACGTCATCCAGATCATCGACACGCCGGGCCACGTCGACTTCACGGTCGAGGTGGAGCGCAACCTGCGCGTGCTCGACGGGGCGGTGGCGGTCTACGACGGCGTGGCCGGGGTGGAGCCGCAGACCGAGAACGTGTGGCGCCAGGCCGACAAGTACCACGTGCCGCGCATGTGTTTCGTCAACAAGATGGACCGCACCGGCGCGGACTTCTTCCGCTGCGTCGACATGATGGTGACGCGCCTGAACGCCACGCCGCTGATCCTGCAGCTGCCCATCGGCAGCGAGTCGGACTTCATCGGCGTCATCGACCTGCTCGGCATGCGCGCTCTCACCTGGCGCGGCGAGACCAAGAAGGGCGAGGACTACACGGTCGAGGAGATCCCGGCCGACATGGCCGACCAGGTCGCCGAGTACCGCGAGAAGCTGATCGAGACGCTGGCCGAGGTCGACGACCACGTGATGGAGAAGTATCTCGAGGGCGACGAGCTCACGGTCGACGAGATCAGGGCCGGGATCCGGCGGGCCACGATCTCCAGCAAGGCCAACCCCGTGCTGTGCGGTTCGGCGTTCAAGAACAAGGGCGTCCAGCCCATGCTCGACGCCGTCGTGGACTACCTGCCGTCCCCATTGGAGATAGCGGCCATCGAGGGTACGGCGACGGACGGCGAGACGCCGCTGCTGCGCAGGTCCTCGGTGTCCGAGCCGTTCTCGGCGCTGGCTTTCAAGATCCAGACCGACCGGCACCTCGGCAAGCTCACCTATGTGCGCATCTACTCCGGCACGCTGGATGCCGGCTCGCAGGTCATCAACTCCACAAAGGACCGCAAGGAGCGCATCGGCAAGATCTACCAGATGCACGCCAACAAGCGGACCGAGCGGGACAAGGCGCACGCCGGCGACATCATCGCGGTGCAGGGTCTCAAGCAGACGACCACCGGTGACACGCTGTGCGACCCGGCCAACCCGGTGATCCTGGAGTCGATGACCTTCCCCGAGCCGGTCATCGACGTGGCCATCGAGCCGAAGAGCAAGGCCGACCAGGACAAGCTCTCCACCGCCATCCAGCGGCTGGCCGAGGAGGACCCGAC
>Ga0307415_100000117_pt1 | contig 33945 bp, 28 predicted proteins | sample DK1Cmetagenome_FD_204524 | JGI IMG/M metagenome (GOLD analysis project Ga0307415, IMG submission 204524) | Maize rhizosphere microbial communities from greenhouse at UC Davis, California, United States - DK15-C-2 | ecosystem: Host-associated > Plants > Roots > Rhizosphere > Soil | place: USA... | reverse complement strand
TCGACGTGCTGGGCTACGAGCGGCCGACCCAGCTGCGGGGCGTCCGGGCCCGCCTCATCGGGCTGGTGCTGCCCGAGCTGCAGAACCCCATCTTCCCGGCCCTGGCCGAAGTGGTCGGTGGCGCGCTGGCCCAACGCGGGTTCACCCCGGTGCTCTGTACCCGCACGGCCGGTGGTCTGTCCGAATCGGACTACGTCAACATGCTCCTGGACCAGCACGTCTCCGGTGTGGTCTTCGCCGGCGGGCACTACGCCGAGGCGGACGCGCCGCACGCGCACTACGAGCGGCTGCTGCAGCGCCGGATCCCGGTCGTGCTGTTCAACGCCGCGGTGCAACGCCTGGGCTATCCGCAGGTGTCCACGGATGACGCGGTCGCGGTGGAACAGGCCTACGGCCATCTCGCCTCGCTGGGCCACGAGCGGATCGGCCTGATCATCGGCCCGACCGACCACGTGCCGTCGCAGCGGAAACTGGCCGCGTACGCCGAGATGGTGCGCCGGGGCGGCGGGACGCCGGGCCCGCCGCTGGTCGAGCACGCCATGTTCGCGCTCGAGGGTGGCCATGCGGCGGCCACCCGGATGCTGCAGCACGGTGTCACCGGGATCATCTGCGGCAGCGACCCGCTGGCCCTGGGCGCGATCCGGGCCGCCCGCCGGGCCGGCCTCGCGGTTCCGGGTGATGTCTCCGTCGTCGGCTACGACGACTCCGCCTTCATGAACTGCACCGAACCGCCGCTGACCACGGTCCGGCAGCCCATCGAGGCGATGGGCCGGGCCGCCGTCACCCTACTCGTCAACCAGATGGAAGGCGTCGTCGTCGCCGCCGACGAGCTGCTCTTCGAACCCGAGCTCGTCGTGCGCGGCTCGACCGGTCCGGCCGCGCACCGCCCGTAGGCTCCTTGCGCGTTCATCCGCTCTGCTTAGCAAGAAGTGGTACATCCACTTGCAAGATCGTAACGAATCATCGGAAACCATTGACAGAACTCTTGTGTCGCCGTTGGGCCGCTCCTATGGTGTGACCTCACCGAGGCCCCGACGGAAGTGAGTCTTCGATGTCCACGACCCCAGCGTCGCCCGGCCCATCCCGACCGGCGGCGGCCGTCCTCGCCGTGTCGACCGTGGCCGCCGTGTTGTCCGTCGTGGTCGCCGCATCGCCGTCCGCCGCGGGCGCCCAGCGGGTCGGCCCGCCCGCGCCGGTCGTCACCCGGGCCGGGCTCGACCCGGCGCTCGTGGCCGGGCGGGGCGCCCGCGTGGCCTTCCTCGAGCAGGAGGCGGAGAACGCGACGACCAACGGCACGATCATCGGTCCAGATCGGACGGCGTACACGCTGGCGGCCGAGGCGTCCGGCCGCACCGCCGTGCGGCTGCTTGCGGGCCAGCACGTGGAGTTCACGCTGCCGGCGCCGGCCAACGCCATCACCGTGCGCTACAGCGTTCCCGACGCCCCGGGCGGTGGTGGAATCACCGCGCCGTTGCGGGTGAGCGTCAACGGCGGACCGGCGCGAACCATGCCGCTCACGTCGCGGTACGCGTGGCTCTACAACCAGTACCCGTTCACGAACGACCCCAACGCCGATCTCCTGCACCCGGACTGGTGGACCGCCGAGTGTGGTTGCGTGCCGGCGGTCACGTCGCCGACACCGACGTTCGCCAGACCATTCCGGCCCATGCACTTCTACGACGAGCAGCGCCTCCGGCTGGGGCGGACCTACCGCGCGGGCGACCGGCTCCGGCTCACCGTTCCACAAGGGAGCAACGCCGCGTGGACGGTCATCGATCTGATCGACTCCGAACTGGTCGGCCCGCCGCGGGTGCGGCTCGTGGCGGCCAACGTGCTGGCGTTCGGGGCCGACCCGGCCGGCCGGCGCGACTCGGCCGCGGCGATCGACCGGGCCATCGCGTTCGCGAAACGGCACCACCTGAGCGTCTACATTCCACCGGGGGTGTACCGGGTCGACCGGCACATCATCGTGGACGACGTGACGATCGAGGGCGCCGGCACCTGGTACACCATGATCAAGGGACGCGAGGTGGTCCTCGGCTCGCCCGCGCCCGACGGCTCGGTCCACACCGGCGTCGGCTTCTACGGTCGCGCGGCGGCCGAGGGTGGCAGCCGGAACGTCCACCTGTCCGGGTTCGCCATCGAGGGCGACGTCCGGGAGCGGATCGACACCGACCAGGTCAACGGCATCGGCGGGGCGATGAGCGACTCGACCATCGACGGCCTGCACATCCGGCACACGAAGGTCGGCATCTGGTTGGACGGGCCCCTGCGCGACGTCCGCGTCACCAATACGATCATCGTCGACCAGATCGCCGACGCGCTGAACTTCCACACCGGCGTGACCGGCTCGCTGGTTCGGGACACCTTCGTACGCAACACCGGTGACGACGCGTTGGCCATGTGGTCGGACCGGGTCGCGAACGCCGACAACACGTTCGACCACAACACCGTGGCGACCCCGACCCTGGCCAACGGCATCGCCCTCTACGGGGGCGCGGACCTCACGGTCTCGAACAACCTCATCGCCGATCCGGTCCGGGAGGGCAGCGGCATCCAGATCGGGTCGCGTTTCGGAGCCGAGCCGTTCGCCGGACGGCTGCTGATCGCGAACAACACGACGGTGCGGGCCGGGCCGTACGAGTTGAACTGGAACATCGGGCTGGGCGCCATCTGGATCTACGCCCTGGAGCGCAGCATCGAGGCCGACATCCAGGTGGTCGGCGACCACTTCCTCGACAACACCTACAACGCCATCATGCTGGTCAGTGAATTCTCGGTGAAGGACCTGTACGCCATCACGAACGTCGGGTTCAGAGACATCCGCGTGGACGGGACGGGTACGTCGGTGGTGAGCGCCCGGGTGGCCGGATCCGCGTCCTTCACCAACGTCGACGCCCGCAACGTCGGAGCCGTCGGAGTCAACAACTGCGGGTCGTTCCACTTCACGCCGGCCGGGTCCGAGTTCACGCTGGTCGACCTCGGTAACAACGATGGCTGGCTCGTCCCGTGGATGCTGCCCAACACGATCACCTGTGACGACCGCCCGCCGGTCGTACCCCCGCCGCCGCCCTCGCCCTGGTGAAGCCCGGCCGACGAGTCACGAATTCGCCCGGGCGCGGGAGGCGCGCGCGGCCCGGGCCCACAGGGCGCGCCAGCCGCCCGGGCCGAGCCACGAGGTGGGGACGGTCAGCACGATCCGCTCCGGTGTCCACTCAGGATCCCCGCCCAGCTCGGCGGCGTCGGGCCGGGCCCGCTGCCACGGCCCGTCGGCGTCGTCGAGCCGGGTACCGGGAAAGCCGGGAACGCTGGCCGAGCCCGCCGTCGTGACCGGCGTCAACGCCTCCGGACCGACCTGAGGCGCGGTGGAGAGGGCCAGCAGGAGCGCGCACAGCATCCCGGTGTCGGCGTGCCGGGCCACCGCCGGGGCCAGGACCGGATCGTCGTGGCGGGCCAGGCGGCCGATCGCGGCGCGCAGGCGGCGGCCGACCAGATCGGCCGTGCGGGCGTCGGCCACCTCGGGCAGGCGGGCCAGCCGGGCCGGGGCGACCGGCAGCGGCCCGTCCGACGTGAGCAGCTCCAGGTGCGCGTACCGCTGGCGCAGGGCCGGGTCGAGACCGGACAGGGCCATCGCCATCGGCCGTACCCCGGTGGCCCGCCACAGCGCCGCGAGGTTGGCCGGATCGTCGGCCAGGCGCTGCCGGAGGATCTCCTCGAGCCGGCGCCCGGAGGCCCGGCGCAGCGCGGTGACGCCGGTGAGAATGCCGGCCCCGCCGACGATGGCGAGGGCGCCGGCGACCTCGCGCCGCTGTAGGGCCCGCGCGGCCAGCTCGCGCAGCGGCGGGCCGACCTCGCGCAGCAGTTGCCCGCGATGGTGGCCGACCCGCCCGCGCAGATGCGGCCGGCCCGGCTTGGTGGCCGGCCTGTGGGCGGCGGGCAGCGTGGCGACCCAGGCCCGGACCCGCCGGGCGAGATCGGCCGGCGGGTCGTTGTTGAACCGGGCCTTGAACTGGCCGATGTGCCAGCCGCCGCGGCCGGGCTCCAGCTCGACGTTGGCCAGGATGCGCCCGCCCGGGTCGCGCAGCGCCACGAGCACGCACCGGCCCTCCCGCGCGGCCTTGAGGTAGTACGGCCCGGCGATGCAGTTGCCCATGTACCGGGCCCACTCGGCCAGCCTCTGCGGGTCGCGGGCCAGCTCCACCCGGGCTTCGGTGCCCGGCACGACGACCCCGTCCCGGGCGGACAGCGGCTCGGGAACCTTGAAGCCGCCGGTCATCGCCTCGGCGATGGTGGTCGCCGCGAGCAGCCCGTCGACCAGCTCGGCCCAGGTGCGCGCCCGCGCCGGAACCTCGGCGCCGAGCGAGACGAGCTGGGCGGCGCCGGCCACGGCCAGCTCGATCGAGTCCGGCCGGGGACGCAGCGGCTCGTCGTCGACCTCCTCCGGGTCGTGGTCGACGTCCGGTACCTCCTCGTCGTGGATCACGACGGCCGCGCGGTGCCCACGAAGCTGGGCCAGCGCGTCGGCCAGCTCGGCGTACCAGAGCAGGTCCCCCGGGTACTCCGCCTGCTCGGCCCCGGCCTCGGGGGAGTCCCGCAGGCGCTGGGCCAGCGTCGGCCCGGTCGCCAGCGTCGGCTGCTCCCACGCGGTTGGCGGCCGGACGTCGGTGTACCCGGCCACGCCGCGCCATTGGCGGAGGTGCTCGCATCGCCATGTGGTGGCGGCGGCCCGTACATGGTCCAGGTACAACAGCTCCGGTACGGCGTCGAGCACCACCCGGGCGTAGTCGCCGGCCCGGGCCAGCCGTTGCCGCACGAAAGCCACTGTGGACAGATCGATCCCGGCATCGCCGTGATCGCGGAGGCGCTCGTCGATCTGGCGCAGGTAGCACCCGGGACGGGCCGGGATGCCGAGCAGCCCCGGCACGCGCCGGTTGGCCCGCCGCGCCGCGTCGTCGCTCAGCAGCATCGACGCCGTGCCGAGGAGGCCCCGGCAGCGGGCCAGGCCGTCGGCCGGGCCGTCCTCGGCCACCGCGATCGCGACCCGCAGCAGCGCGGTCGCGGCGAGCGCGTCGTGCATGGCCCGGCTGAGCCAGGTGCGCATCTGCCGGCCGTCGGGAAGCCACCGGACGGCCTCCCCCACCGTCGGCTCGTGACCGAGCCGTGTTCTCAGTTCGCCCACCATCTCGTCCTCGACCAGATGCTCGTACCGCCGACGCAGCTCGACGAAACGGTCCTGGCGTCCCCGGATCTCGCGCAGCCGTTCCAGCCGGGCGAGCACGGCCCGGTGCGCGATCACCACGCGCCACAGGTCCAGCAGAAGCGTCAGGCGGCGCGGCCGCGGCACCGGGGCGAGGACCTGGCCGAGGTGCTCGGCCAACACCGAGGCCATGCCGTCCGTTGTGGACTCGGCGCCCTCCATGTTGGCCAGGGCGAGCACCTTCTCCAGTTGCTCCGGCCCGAGCAGGTCGCTGGCCGCCGAGGCCAGCTGCAGGGCCGCCCACCGCCCGTCGCCGATCGCCCGGGCCGCGGCCGACCCGACCGGCTTGGTCACGTCGGGCCCGAACAGGGCCACGATCAGTCCGGCCCGGTCGCCGATGCGAGCCGCGCCCCGCACGCCCAGCACGCGCAACGCCGCCAGCACCGCGTCCCGGCGGTCGCCCCCGGCACCATCGAGCCGGGCGCTGCGGAAACCGTTGCCCAGATCCACCCCGGCCCCGGCGGCGAGCAGGCCAGCCAGGGCGACGAAGCGGGCCAGCTCCACGACGGACGCCCGCACGGTCTCGTCGTCGGCCGCGTCGGGACCCACGGCGACGGCGGCTCCCGGTTCCAGCTCCCGCTTCTCGGCGTCGATGGGCACGCCTCGTGGGCCGGGCGCCCATGCCTTCCGGCCGCGCCCGACCACCACGCCATGCGCGAGCCGTACCACGCCTACGATGATCGCTCGGCCGGCACCCTTCGGGCATCCGGATTAGGGGCCGGATGCCGGGTGTCGACTCCTCAGAACGTCACCGCGATCGCGACCACCGGGCGCCGGCGCAGGCGCAGGACCCTGCTGAACCAGTTGCCCACCCGCGACATGAGGTACTTGCGGGCCAGGAGCCTTCGCGCGGCCCGCGTGTCGGCCTCGTCGAGCACCCGGGCCGTACCCCGGGCGCTGGGCGCGCCGGGCGTGATCCGGCCACGGATGTCGCAGATCGTCACCACGACGCTGCTGTTGTTGCGCAGCCGCTTGACCTTCCAGGCGCCGGCGTCGGACACCACGAGCAATTCATCCTTGTCGTTCGTGACGTGCCAGACCGGCGTGGCCACTCCTGTGCCGTCCCGGCGGTACGTCGTGAGGCTGACGTAGCGACTGCGGCGGATCTCGTCCAGGGCGGCCATCGGCTCACTCTAAGCGACCGCGGGACGCGAGGCGGCCGCCGGTCATGCCGGTCCGGACGGCGGCCGCTCGGTGCCGGCCTTTGTAAGGTTTGTTGACAGAATCGCCGACGAATGAGTACTTAGCGTATTTAAGACTAGCGATATCCGCCGCCCCCAAGGGTTTCTGGTTCGTGCGCCGAATCTTTGTCCGGACAACACTCTGGATTACTGGCCTGCGCATGGAAGCGCTCCCAACCCGAGAATCTCTCACAGATGTGTACGGAGGCTGACCACATGGCGGACAAACACACCGGGCGGCGACGGGGCGACGGGACCTCCGGGTTGAGCCGGCGCAACGTGCTGCGTCTGGGCATGGGCACGGCGATCGGCACGGGGGCGCTCGCGGCTCTGGTGCAGCAGCAGGCCGCGGTCGCGGCGACCTCGCCCGGATTCTTCGGCAAGATCTTCCCCAACCTGCCGCCGTTCGCGAGCGCCCAACAGCCCAACCTCGGCCGGGTCATCGACGCGATTCGCGATATCGGCGAGTTCGGCCATTTTATGGACGCCAAGGACGCACTCGGCCGTGGGCCGATCGAGCTGATCACGGACCCGGCGGCGAGCGCGAACAATCAGAACAACCCCAACCACACCGCGGGCACGACGTTCCTCGGCCAGTTCATCGACCACGACATGACCTTCGACAGCACGTCGCAGCTGGCCGTGCCCACCAACCCGGAAACCTCACCGAACAACCGGACGCCGGCGCTGGACCTGGACTCCCTCTACGGCGGCGGGCGCACGGTGAACCCCGAGCTGTACTCCACATCGGACATTGCCAAGCTGCGGATCGAGAGCGGTGGACGCTTCGAGGACGTGCCTCGACGGGCCGACCGCACCGCGATCATCGCCGACCCGCGCAACGACGAGAACGTCGTCATCTCCGGCCTGCAGGCCGCGTTCATCCTCTTCCATAACCGCGTGGTCGACCTCGTTCGCTCCCAGAACCCGGGCGCGAGCGCCACCACCGTGTTCAACCTGGCTCGCCAGCTCGTCACCTGGCACTATCAGTGGATCATCGTGCACGAGTTCCTGCCGCAGATCATCGGCCAGGACCGGGTCAACGCGATCCTCACCAACGGGCGGCGGTTCTACCGGCCCGCCTCGGGGCAGCACTTCATTCCGGTGGAGTTCCAGGGCGCCGCGTACCGCTTCGGGCACAGCATGGTCCGTCCGTCGTACCGGGTGAACCTGGCCGGCAACGCGAACGGCAGTGCGTTCTTCGCCATGATCTTCGACCCGGCCGGCGAGGGTCAGGCCGACCCGGTCGACATGCGCGGTGGAGCCCGCGCGCCGCGGAGGTTCATCGGCTGGCAGACGTTCTTCGACTTCGGACCGCAGTTCACCGACCCCGGCGCGACCACGCCGGCGGTCAAGCCCAACAAGCGCATCGACACCAGGATCTCGACGCCGCTGTTCCGCCTGCCCTTGGCGGCCATCGCCAGCGGCGACCCGCCGATCTCCCTGCCCGTACGCAACATGCTCCGGCACATCACGTGGCAGATCGCCTCCGGGCAGGCCATCGCGCAGGCCATGGGTGCGCCGGTGCTCGGCGCCGGAAACTTCCCGGAATGGCGCGGATACGGCGTCGGCCTCGATGCCAACACCCCGCTGTGGTACTACGTGCTCAAGGAGGCCGAGATCCTGGAACAGGGGCTGCGCCTCGGTCCGGTCGGCGCCACGATCGTCGGTGAGGTCTTCATCGGCCTGCTCCAGCTCGCCCCCGGCTCGTATCTGCGGGACAACCCCGGCTTCCGGCCCAGCCTGCCCAGCCGCACGCCCGGCGACTTCCGCATGATCGACCTGCTGACCTTCGCGCGGGTCGACCCCACCAGTCGCGGCCAGTAACGACGGCCGTCGCGGCATCCGGCCCGGCCGCGGGCACCCACCGCGGCCGGGCCCGCGCCTGGCGAGTGCGTTGGCTAGGCGGTGCTGTCGGCCAGCGCGAAGTGGACGCTGCCGTCGGGCTCGATGGCGGCGTCCAGCGCCATTCCCTCGAGCAACTCGGCGGCCTCGGGCGCCACGAACAGTCGCGCGCCGGCGTTCTCGACGACCTCGTCGCCCTGGCTGGGTTGGTTGGCGAGGCTCAAGGTCAGCGTCCCCTCCGCACCGTTGGAAATTCGAAGTCCTCCCGCGTCGGACACGGCCTGCTCGCCGGTCAGCGTGCGAATGGCGGTGACGGCGTTGTCGGTCATCGTCAACATTGGTTTTCCTCATCTCACAAGGACGAGCCGGAACGGGCTGGCTGACAGCGAGGCTGGCGCCAGCTCTCATCCGGGCCCACTACCCGGGGATTCCTGCCGGAAACGACCGAGAGGTCTCGGTCACAGCGCCCGGGCGGCCGGCTCAGTCCCGTTCGCCCGGCGGCGGCCGCCCACCGCGTCTGAGCAGGCGATTCATGGGTTGCCGAGGATTTCCCCACGTCCTGGAGGCAACCATGGCCGCTCACCCACCGAGCGTTGACGCGCTCGGGCAAGCGGACGGAGGCGAAGACCGTGAACAAGATCAAACTGGTGCCGAGGGCGGGCATCCCGCTACTGGTCGCCGCGGTGTTGGGTGTGGCGTTCGGCGCCCCGGCCGCCGCGTCGGGACCCTACTTCGACGAGTGCTCGACCGGCGGCTACCGGGTCGAGGTCTGGGCGGTCGCCGATCCCGGGTTCTACTGGAGCACCGTCCACTACGAGTTCTTCGGCGGGGGCGACGAGAGCAACATGAACATTCGCATCTATAACGATGACAACGATCTGTTGTGGTCCTGGAACTCCCCGGACAACCGGGAGCCGGGCATGACGTACTCGCAGCCCGTGCGCCGCTCGAATGGCGCCCTGATCCCGGCCCACGCCGGTGACCGCGCCGACTTCACCGCCATCTTCGACCGGCCCATCTGGTCCGACCCGCGCTGCACCGCCACCGCCATCGTCGACTGAGCCCGCTCCGTCTCTGATCGCGAAGCCCAGGTGTACTCCCACGTACACCTGGGCTTCGTGATCACTGGTGCCCCGGTAGCGTCCCCGGTGTGCGAGTACATCGTGGACGGTGGATCCGAAGGTGGTGCCGCCGGTTGCGGACGTTCGGCGTCCGGAATCTGGTACGGTCGTTCTCCCAGTGCCCGAGCGCCGAGAGACGATGGGTCGGTGGCGGATGAGGACGGCACGCGCGGCGCTCCCGCCCGTGGTACTCGGCGTCGTGATGGTGGCGCTGGTCGTCACCGCCATCCGCCCCTACGACCGCCTCACCTGGTTGCTGGAGACCGTGTGGGTGATCGCGGGAATTCCGGTGGTGCTGCTCACCTGGCGCCGGTTTCCCCTGACGACGCTGCTGTGCTGCCTGCTCGCGATACACGCGCTGATACTGATGTACGGCGGCCTCTACTCGTACGCCCGAACGCCGCTCGGCGACTGGCTGCGCGACCTTCTCGACCTGTCGCGCAACCCGTACGACCGGATCGGGCATTTCGCGCAGGGATTCATTCCGGCCATTCTGGTCCGCGAGATCCTGGTCCGGCGGTCTCCGTTGCGTGGCGGCCGATGGCTGCCCGTGATCGTGGTCTGCGTGTGTCTGGCGTTCAGCGCCTTCTTCGAGATGATTGAGTGGTGGTCGGCGGTGATCGGCGGGTCGGCCGCCGACGACTTCCTGGCCACCCAGGGCGACGTGTGGGACACCCAATGGGATATGTTCGCCGCGCTCGTCGGCGCCGTCACCGCGCTTGTCGTGCTCAGCCGCCTGCACGACCGCCAACTGGCGTCTCTGCCGGACGCCAAAGGGCGGACGCGGTTATCCGCGAACGCGTAGTCGGGTGAAGAGGGCGCGCCCGGTGGCCGCCCTACCGGCCGGCGGTGCGGTGAAACTCGTCGACGATGTCCTGCCGGATACGGCCACGCGCCGCCACCTCGAACCCCTTGGCCACCGCCCACTCGCGGATGGCGCGGTTCTGGTCTCCGCCGGCCCCTACACCGCGACTTTTCCGCGGGCTCGCGCCGCGGACGCGCGACACAGTCCGATTCGACACGCGACTGCCGCTTTCGACATACGCGGCGAGTTCGCCGCGGAGCTTCTTGGCATTTCTCGACGAGAGATCGATCTCATACGACACGCCATCAAGACCGAACCGGACCGTCTCGTGCGCCACGCCTCCATCGAGGTCGTCGACAAGTCGGGTGATTGTTTCTCTAGCCATGGCCCCCAGCCTCCGCAATACTCCATCAAACCCGCCGATCAGCCTAGCCGATGCACAGGCGCAATGAGTAATCGTTGGAGAACACGCAATAGCCTCTGCCACCCAAAGTAGTCCGAGGCTTACTGAGAATGATCGCCGACCTTCGATGCCGCCGGCACCGCGCCGACGGTACCGGGCCAGTCCACTTGCGACGATGGGTCGCTGGAATACCTGAATTGCGAGTCCGGGCCGGCCGGCTCGGCGATCGCCCGCGCCTTGTCGGCCCGTCCCCCCGATACGCGATTGCCTGCGAATTGCCGACAATCCGGACAGGGCGGACCAACACGTGGTCTCGATATGGTCCTGTGCTCCTCGGAGGAGTTCGCTGGCCGTATGGTGGTCCCGGTGTTGGCCGAACGGAGTAATCGAGGAGAAACATGAGCGACTGGGGTTCAGGCCCTCCCTACCCGTCCGGTGGGCAACCCGGGCCGTACCCCGGGCCCCAGCCTTATGATCCGATGACGGGCGGGGCGCCGATGGGCGGTTACACGACGCCACCGCAGATGCCCTACCAGTACGCCGACCCCCTCATCAGCCCGGACTACAGCGGCTGGTGGAACCGCGGCGTGTTCATCGTCAAGCGCGGCTGGAAGGCGTTGGCGGCTCTGCAGGCGGTCGGCGTGATCGTGGCGCTCATCGTGCAGGCACCGGTGGCCGCCTACGCGGCCCTCATCACGAGGGACCTGAACGAGGAGATCGCATCCTCCTCCGGCGCGACGCCCGACCTGTCGCCGGTGCTCGGCCTGCTCGGCTTCGGGCTCCTGGCGGCGTTCCTGGCCATCGTCGTCGCCGCGTTGGTCACCGTCGCGACCGTCCACGTTGGCACGTCCATCGCCATGGGCGCCGGCCCGCGCGTGGCCGACGCGATCCGGCTGGCTCTGCGGCGTGTCTTCCCGTTCCTGGGCTGGCAATTGCTCGCGGCCCCGATCTACCTGGTCGGGGTGTGCCTGTGCGTCCTGCCGGTCTTCTACGTCGCGGCCGTGTTCACAGTGCTGCCCGTGGTGGTGGCGGCCGAGCGGACCAACGCCATCGGCCGGTGCTTCTCGCTGTTCCATCGTGACCTCGGCACCGCCGTCGCCCGCACCGCCACGATTCTTGGCATCTCCATCGGCGTTACCGTGGTCGGCGGCCTGATCGGCGCCGTCTTCGACTCGGCCGTCAGTTCCGCGACCCCCGGCACGAGCGGCCTCATCGGCGGCGCGATCGTCTCCACCGCCGTCGGGGCGGTGCTCGCCGGAGCGGCCGCGATCCTGCTGGCCCCGCTGACCCTGACGGCGTACGCGGACATGCGCTCCCGCGTCGAACCGCAGCTGACCACCATGCAGATCGCCGCCGATCTCGGCATTGTGCAGCCGGCCGCCCAGCCGTGGCCGCCCGGACCGCCGCCGCCCCCAGCCGATCCGGCGTGGCCAACCGGTCCGCCCGGTCCAACTGGTCCGCCCGGTCCGCCAGTGCCGCCGTCGAGCTGACGACCGTCCACTGAGGATTGCTGGCCCCGGTGGGTACGACCGTACCCACCGGGGCCACGATTCATGTGGTCATCGAACCTGGTCGCGGATCCAATCGGCGATCGTGTCGATGCGCGCGGTGGTCTCGTTCTGGTCGTGGGGGCAGTCCGGACCGGTGACCTCGGTCGACACCAGGGTCACCGAACCGCGCCGCTCCCGGAAGTACGGCGCGCCGGAGTCGTACGGACAGGCGCTCGTGGTCGGCAAAGGCGCGAGCCCGTGCACCAGCACGTCGTTCTCGGTGAACTCCGACACGGCGACAAGCCCGGTCTGCAGGCGGTCCGGCCGATGGCTCAGATCCGCCTCCGCGTCGACCGACCCCCAGCCGGTCAGGCGCAACACCTCGCCAACCCGCGGCGCCCGGTCGGCCAGACGGATCGGCGTCACCCGGTTGACCGGCGCATCCAACCGGATCAACGCCACATCGGCCGTCGGGCTCTGCCGCACCTCGACCACGTGCCGGGTGTACCCGCCGGTGCCCGACAGCGTGGCCCGCCCAACGGTCACGATGACCTCGTAGCGCGGCGGTCCGCTGATCCGGTTGCGCGCCCCGTCGTGCAGGCAATGTCCGGCCGTGATGACCCAGGACCGCGCGATGAGCGCGCCCGAGCAGGCGCTCGAGTAGGTCGACCCGTCCGGACGCGTGATCAGCGGCATCGACAGCGCGGCCGAGAAGCGGTACCGGCCGTCCGGCACATTCTGCCCGTCGGCCACCGCGTTCGCGGCCGGCGCCAGCGCGAGACCTCCCGCCAGCAGACCGATCGCGGCCGCCGCCGCGGCCACGATCGTCCCCATCCTCCGACGACGTTGAAGCACCCCGTTCCTCCTCGCTCACAGGCGAGAGCCATCGCCCCCGCTCATCTTGGCAAGATGCAAGGCTATCGCTTCGTGACTAGGCGGCCGCTAGGCGCATCGACGAAGCGGGCTGCGTCATCGCGCATGCAACCCAAAGTCGCTCTCAGGCGTCTATCCCGTGTTGGGGTGTGTGCCGTTCGAGCTGGGGGGCGTGACCTGGATGCGCCGGCGGGACAGAGGCCTGATCGCGAATGCCGCGTCGCTGATCATCTGCGGCATCCTGGCCGGTGTGGTGGTAGCGGCCGTCGCGTTCCCCGTCATCGCGATGGGTGGGCTCGCCGCCAAGGCCGGAGCCGACGGCTTCGGGCAGCTGCCGACCGAGCTGACAGTCCCCACACCGCCCGAGATCACCCGCGTGTACGCCGCGGACGACAAGACGCTGATGGCGGCCTTCTACGACGAGAACCGCCATACGGTCCGCCTGGACCAGGTGCCCAAGGTCGTGCGTGACGCCATAATCGCCGCCGAGGACGAGCGGTTCTACCACCACAACGGCGTGGACCTGCAGGGCCTCATCCGGGCGTTCGTGGCCAACCAGCAGACCAACTCGCGCCAGGGCGCGTCCACCCTGACCATGCAGCTCGTCCGCCAGTGGCTGACCTACTCGGCCACCAGCCCGGCCGAGGTCATCGCGGCCACGGAACAGACCAATGGCCGCAAGGTGCGCGAGATCCGGCTGGCCATCGCGCTGGAGAGCGTGTACAGCAAGGACGAGATCCTCGAGCGCTACCTCAACATCGCCGCGTTCGGCCACGGGGCGTACGGGATCTACGCCGCCAGCCAGGTGTACTTCAACAAGGAGCCCAAGGACCTCACGCTGGCCGAGGCGGCGCTGCTCGCCGGCCTGCCCAAGGGGCCGACCGACCACGACCCGGCGACGGTCAAGGGCCGCAAGGCGTCCCTGGAGCGGCGGGGCTATGTGCTCAACCAGATGGCCAGGATGGGCAGCATCACCCAGGCCGAGGCCGACGCCGCCCAACGGGCCGAGCTGAAGATCAACGGCCGGCCGACCCCGAACGGCTGCGTGGTCACCACGGTGGCGCACTGGGGCTTCTTCTGCGACTACCTGTACCGCTGGTGGCTGGAGCAGAAGGCGTTCGGCGCCGACCGGGCCGAGCGCGAGAACAAGCTCAAGACCGGCGGGTACCGCATCGTCACCACGATCGACCCGAAGATCCAGCAGTCGGCGAAGAAGCACCTGGAGGCCCAGCTCCGGACGGGCGAGAGCGACGCCCTCATGATGGTCGCGATCGAGCCGGGCAGCGGACGGATCAAGGCCATGGCGGCCAACCGCAACTACGGTCTCAACGTCCGCCGCAACGGTGCGTCCACCGACCCCCGCAAACGCGCGAAGGACATCAAGGGCACGTACCCGACCACCACCAACCCGATCCTCAGCGGCGGCGGTGATGTCAGCGGATACAAGGCCGGCTCGACGTTCAAGTTCTTCACGATGCTGGCGGCGCTGGAGAACGGGTACCCGCTCGACTTCATGATCAACGCACGGTCGCCGTACCGGTCGTCCTATCTCGTCGGCCCCGGTGACCGGTCCGCCTGCCGGGACCGGGTCCACTGGTGCCCCCGCAACGCCAGCCCGGACTACATGAACGGCCCGCGGAACATGTGGGGAGGGTTCGGCCGCTCGGTCAACACCTACTTCGTTCCGCTGCAGGAGAAGGTCGGCGCCGACAAGGTGATAGAGATGGCCGGGCGGATGGGCATCACGTTCCGCAACCAGAAGGACCGGGACGCCACCAGCCCGGCGCGGGCCCGGCAGTTCGGACCGTTCACCCTCGGCGTCACCGACACCGTGCCGCTCGAGCTGGCCAATGCGTACGCGACCATCGCCGCCGACGGCAGGCTTTGCCAGGCGATCCCCGTGCTCGACATCTCCAACCGCAAGGGCGAGCGACTCACCGACGTCACCAAGCCACGGTGCAAGCAGGTGGTCAAGCCCGAGGTGGCCCGGGCCGCCATCGACGCGGCGCGGTGCCCCATCTACGACGAGGGCGGCCTGCACCGGTGCAGCGGCGGCACCTCGACCCCGGTCGGTGGGACCACGGTGTCGCGGTTCGTCGGCCACCCCATGTTCGGCAAGACCGGCACCGCGGACGGCAACTGGACGGCGAACCTCGTGCTCAGCACCACGACGCTGACCATCGCCGGCACGCTGGCCGACCCGGACCATCCCGAGACCGAACACACCCGCCGGGCCGCCGAGCGGGTCAACACGGCCGTCGCGTACACGATGCGCGACGCCATGCGGGGCCGGACCAGGGTGCAGTTCAAGCGGCCGCCCAACAACCTCGTCGTCGGCAAGCGCGTGACCATCCCCGACCTGCGCTGCCAGGAGGTGGCCGCCGCCACCGCCGCGCTCACCTCGCGGGGCTTCGATGTCGTCGTCGAGGACGAGGAACGCACCAAGGTCGCGTCGCCGTGCCCGAAGGACACCGTGGCGACCACCGATCCCACGGGCTCGACCAGCCGGGGCGGCACCGTCACCCTGATTCTCAGCAACGGCCAACCCCCTCCGACCGGCGGTCCCGGCCCCGGCGGCCCCGGCCGCCCCGGCGGCTGACGTCGGGTGGCCGGCGGCGTGGGCATCTCCGACCGGTCGGGCATCGGTGTCCGGTGACGGGGGCCTAGGGAAGCACCCGGTCAACCAGAGCCACGACCTTGTTGGCCAGCTCGCCGGTGGCGTCGAGGTCGGGCCGGAAGTCGGCCAGGCTGACGCCCAACAGATCCGGCGACCGCGCCAGGGGCGCGAGCAGTTCGGCGAGTTGGTCCCAGTCCAGCCCGGCCGGTTGCGGATAGGTCACCGCGGGCAACGACGCGGGGTCGAGGACGTCCAGGTCCACGTGCAGCCACGCGCCGCGGCCGGAGCCGGACAGCCACGCCGCGGCGCGCTCGCCGGCCGCGGCCGGATCCCGTGAAGCCACGCCCGCGTCGATGTGGCGCAGATCGGTGGGCACCCGAGCGAGCTCCGCGGCGGCGCCCGGATCGAGATCGTCCGCGCGGTGCCCGAGCAGGACCGCGTCGCCGGGAGCGACCATCGGCGGCTCGCCGGCCAGCGTGACCAACGGCTCGGCACCGTCGCCGGTCAGGATGGCGAGATCCATGTCCGCCGTCTCGCCGGTGTCGGATGTGGGTCCGTCCAGATAGTCCGGGTGCCCGTCGACGAACCAGAGTCCGACCCGACCGAACCGGCTCAGCAGCGCCGGTATGACTCCTAACAGGATGCTGCAGTCGCCGCCCACCACCAGCGGCCGCCGGTCGGGCGCGTCCCGCAGCGCATCGGCCAGCGCCGCGGTCAGGACGCGCGCCGCCCCGACCGTCTGCTCCAGAGCCAGCACGCCGGTGTGTTCGTCGCGGTGACCCCCGTCGATCAATGTACCGGCGTCCCCGAAGTCGGCACCGGCCAGAGCCGACAGGCCCGCCCGGCGGAGGGCGCCCGGTGCGGCGCGTTCACCGCGGCCGGTTCCGGAGCAGTCCCATCCAGCGCCGAGGAGAAACCACCCGGAAGCGATCATTGGCCCATCATCCGCCCCGGTCGAGCCCCCGGCCAGGTGAGCGGCTCAGGGTACGACGCCGTCCACCTGGAGGGTCTGCACCGACGCCGCCGCGAACGGCACGGCGACGCTCTTGCCGCTGACCCGGACATCGGAGCGCTGGGTGTACCGGTCGCTGCCGGCGGGAACCGTGGACCAGCGCGGCACCACGCCACCACTGCCGCCGGTCACCTGGCCGTAGCGGGACAGGTCGAACGTCAGGGTCTGCGCGGCGCCGGTGTTGACCGCGACGATGACGAGGCGTCGCGCGCCCGGGTCGTACGCCGCGGCCGCGTAGCCCACGCCCGTGTCGATGATCCGCATGCCGGGGCGGATGTGCCGGGTGAACTGGGCCAGCACGTGGTACTTGGGCTGCACGGCGCCGGCCCGCAGGGTGGCCGCGTCGTAGTGGATGGCCGACCAGCCCGCGCTCGGATCCATGACCTGCCAGTAGCACCACGCGGTCGGGTGCAGCCAGCGCCAGTCCAAGCAGAGGTTGCGGGCCATGGTGATGCCCGTGCCGTCGCTGTCGCCGCTCTCCGAGTTCCACAGCACCTTGCCCGCCGCGCGCACGTCGTTGAACAGCAGATCCCGGCGACCGCCGGAGCCCTGGTACCCGTGCACGTTCACCTGGCGCACGAGGGCTCGGGTCGCCGGGTCGAAGCCGTTCCACGTGGTACGGGCCAGGTCGTAGCTGGTCTCGTCGGAGGCGGAGATGGCCACGCCGCTCAGGCCCTGCCGGTTCAGCTCGGCGCGCAGGTTGGCCAGTACGCTGCGCTGCGTCGTCGCGTCGATGTGGCAGCCCTCCTGGCGACCGTCGGCCCGCCACCAGTCCGACGACGGTTCGTTGAACGGGTCCACCGTCCGGAAGGTCACGCCCCAGCGGTCCCGGGCGTAGCGGGCCGTCACCGCCAGGTGTAGCGCGTGCTGGCGATGGTTCCACGACTGCAGGTTGAGGCCGCCATCGGCCGCACCGGACGGATTGTGGTTCAGGCACATCCACCACATCGGCGAGTTGGCGAACAGCTCGGCCAGCGCACCGCGTTGGACGGCCTTGCCGAGGGCGGCGCGCTGCTTGGCATCGGCGTTCCAGTTCCAGGCCGTCGACGCCGGATCCTCGTTGCGCCAGTCCTGCCAGAAGCCCTCGATCTGCTTGAACCGCGGGATGTTCGGCGAGGCCACCATCTGGGCCCCGCCGACGCTGTTCTGACTGCAGGCGCCCAGGTTGTACCGCGCGATGGTCAGTCCCAGTCCGGGCAACGTGGTGCCGTTGTAGGACACCGACCTCGTGGTGAAGAAGATGTCGGCGAAGTCGTCACGGTCGCCGAACACATTGGCCCACCAGGCCAGCGACGTCCCCCAGCCCTCCCACACGCCGAAGTCGGCGGCGGGGTTGATGGCGACCGTGGCGTCGGCGTTGGCCGCGCGGCCCAGCAGCGCGCCGCTCGCGACGCCGGCACCCGCCGCGGCGAGCACCGTCCTCCGTGTGACCATCCGTGCCTCCAGACGGGTGGGGCGCATTCCATGACATCGTCAGACATCACTGAATACCCGTGCTGGAAGTGTCAGGCCAGCCGCGTTCCTTGTCAATGACCGCCGTCCGGCACCGACCGGAGCGGATGGCCGCCGAACTCGTTGCGCAGCGCCGCGATCATCTTCATCTGCTTGGGATCGTCCTGGCGCGAGGCGAACCGCGCGTACAGCGCGGTGGTGATGGTCGGCAGCGCCACGGCGTGCTCGATGGCCGCCTCGACGGTCCAGCGGCCTTCGCCCGAGTCGGCGGCGTAGCCCTTGACCTGGTCGAGGTGCCGGTCGGCGTCGAGGGCGCGGACGGCGAGATCCAGCAGCCAGGAGCGGATCACCGTACCGTCCTGCCAGGACCGGAAGACCTCGCGGACGTCGGTGACGCAGTCGACCGTCTCCAGCAGCTCCCAACCCTCCGCGTAGGCCTGCATGATGGCGTACTCAATTCCATTGTGGACCATCTTGGCGAAGTGCCCGGCGCCCACGCCACCGGCGTGGACGAAGCCGTACGGCCCGTCCGGCTTGAGGGCGTCGAACAGCGGCTGGAGCCGGGCGACGTGCTCCGGCTGCCCGCCCACCATGAGGGCGTACCCGTTGGTCAGCCCCCAGACGCCGCCGGAGACGCCGGCGTCGACGAAGCCGATGCCGTTGGCCGCCAGCCGCCCGGCGTGGCCCTGGTCCTCGGTCCACCGCGAGTTGCCGCCGTCCACGACGAGGTCGTCGGCCGACAGCAGACCGGACAGATCCTCGATGACGCTGTGGGTGGCCGCTCCGGCCGGCACCATGACCCACACCGCTCGCGGGGGGTCCAGCCGCGCCACCAACTCCGCCAGGTCGGTCACATCGGACAGGCTGGGGTCACGGTCGTACCCGATGACCGTGTGCCCGCCCCGGCGCAGACGCTCCCGCATGTTGGCCCCCATGCGGCCCAGCCCGATCAGTCCCAGTTGCATCCTCGGTCGCTCCCATCCGGGTCGGTGGATCCGTGTCGGTGAATCAGTCGTCAGTGGACCCCGGCCGGCCGGCTATCCGCGGACCCGGCCGACGTGTACCCCACCGGCGACCCGCCGAAAACCGGCGGCCCACCTCATCAGGCGGTGCCCGCGCCCAACTCCCGCACCAGGGCCACGTACCGCTGCTGGGCGTCCTCGACCGGCGTCCCGGCCAGCGCCTTCCAGGCGTCGTACTTGGCCCGCCCGACGAGGTCGAACATGCCCGGCCGCTTCTCGCCCGCATCGCCCTGTGTGCCCTGCTTGTACAGGGCGTACAGCCTCAGAAGGACGTCGTCGCCGGGTCGCTTCGCCAGCTGCTTGACGTCGACCTGGGCCCGCTCGAACTCTTCGCCGATGGACATGCCGGAAGCGTATCCGCCCGGAGCTCCCCAGCGCCCGCGCGACGAGCATAGGGAATTCTGACAACGGCGACGAGGGCAACGGCGCCAGCCTCGCCCCGGCGATCAGCGCCGACGGGCGGTTCGTCGCCTTCGAATCGGACGCGACCAACCTCACGCCGAGATCCTCGTCACGCACGCAGATATACGGGCGCGACCTGGCGCGGGGGCAGACCGATCTGGTCAGCGCCCGCCGCGACGGCGCGCCCAGCGACCACTGGGCCTACCGGCCGGCCATCAACGCGGACGGCTCGACGACCGCCTTCCGCTCCGACGCGGTGAATCTGACGCCGGTCGGCTTCCGTCCGCAGCTGTACGTGCGCGGGACCGGCCTCGGCCCGGACCCCAACTGCGCCCTCGGCGAGTCGTCGATCGTGTGCGAGCTGCTCTACGGGGACGGCGTCGGACCGGTGGCGATCCGGTGGTACGTCAACCAGGTCCACGTGCCGAGCCTGGATGGCGAGGACGTCGCCTCCCACCCGTGTACCCCCGGCCTCGACGTTGAGGTCAAGGTCGTGGTCACCGACGCCAACGGCCCGATCGGCGCGCATCAGATCCTGCCCTGCCTCATCGACCGCCCGTGAACAGACCGTCCATGCGGCCGGTCCAGCCGGCCAGGACGGGGGCCGGATCGGCGGCCAGCACGTCGGTGAGCACGGCCGCGTAGAGGTCGCGGAAATCGGTGTGGTGCTTCAGGTCGCCGTCGTCGAGGTCGGTGAGGCTGGGCTGGTCGCCGATGAGCCGGCCGCCGTGCACGGCGGCCCCGGCGAGCAGCACGTTGGAGGCGGTGCCGTGGTCGGTGCCGTCCGAGGCGTTGGCGCGTACCCGCCGGCCGAACTCCGAGTAGATCATCATGACCACCCGTTGACCTCGGGCGGTCTTTGCCATCCGGGTCAGGAAACCGCTGACCGCGGCGTCGACGACCCGCAGCTGAGCCTCCTGCGAGACCTTCCCGTTGGCGTGGAAGTCGAAGCCGCCCTGCGACACCGAGTAGACCCGGGTCATCACGCCGGCCTCCACACAGGTGGCCACGACGCCCAACTGGGCGGCCAGGGTGGCCGGCGCCCCGCCGGTCGCCGTGGCCGGCTCCTCGCCCTGGTCGTCGTCGGCGGCCTCGGCCGACTCGGTGGCCTCGCCGATCAGCTGGTCGACCTTGATCAGATCCGCGAAGCAGGAGGCGGCCCGAGCCTGCAGCGGCCCCTCGCCGGCCGATGGGTGGCCCAGAGCGGCCAGGTCATCCGGGGTGACCGCACCGGGGAGTTCGGCGCCGCCCAGCGCGACGGCGGCGCCGGCGCTGGTTTCCCCGGCCAGGACCGGCGGCAGCACGGGCTCCAGCGAGATCGCGGTACGCGGGTCGCCGCCGGCGGTGTCCAGCCAGCGACCGAGCCAACCGGTCGTGCCCGGCCGCTGCGGGCTGGCCGTCTGCCAGATGTCCATCGACCGGAAGTGGCTGCGATCCGGTTTGGGGTATCCGACGCCGCGGACGATCGCCAGCCGCTGTCCATCGTAGAGCGACTTCAGTCCGGCCAGCGCCGGGTTGAGGCCCGTGCTCTCGTCCAGTCGGAGGACGTCGGCGGCGTCGTAGGCCATCTGGGGCCGGGCGTCGTGATAGGCGGCGTCGGCGTACGGCACCACGGTCGCGAGCCCGTCGTTGCCGCCGTACAGCGTGAGCAGCACCAGGACGCGATCGTTCGGCCCTGTGGTGTCGGCGGTGCCGAGAATGTCGGCGACGGTGTAGGCGCCCGCGCCGGCGGCGACGGCGGACGCGCCCACCACTCCGCTGGCGATCAGGAACTTGCGCCGGGTCACGTTGTCCACGGTCGGCCTCCCTCAGCTCACCGCGTACTCGGGACTCGCCAGGGCCAGCGTCACCAGGCGTCGCGGGCGATCGGCGGCCGGCGTCAACGCCCGCCGGGTCCGGTCGGTCCAGGCGTCGACGGCCAGCACACGGGCCAACGCCACGAGCCTGGAGTCGCCGTCCCCGGTGGCGAGCAGGTCGGCGGTGCGGTCGGGCAGCGCACCGGCCAGCGTGGCCGCCACCCGCAGCCGCGCCTGCAGCGACGATGTGGTCAGCCAGGCCGGACCGCTGGGCCACCCGCCCACGCTGGGCGGGCGCAGCGGCACCTGTCCCATCGCCCGCAGGCCGTTGCGGGCGCGGGCCAGAACGACGGCATCGATGCCCAGTTGGCGGACCGCACCGACCGCCCACTCCACCGGTTGCTTGACCAGCTGGCCCCGAGCGGCCAGGAAGGCCTCGTCGGTGAGCAACGCCGTCAGCATGGCGCCGACGTCGCGGCCCGGGCCGTACGCCGCCGTCATCCGCCGCACCGTGTCGGCCGGCGGCGCCTGGCCGGACGCGAACCGGTGCCACAGGCGGCCGGCGAGAAATGGCGCGTGCGCCGGCTGACCCACCAGGAGGTCCACCAGCGTTTCGGCGTCGTAGTCGGCCGTCGTGCCCAGGATGGTCTTGGCGCCGGTCGCGTGCCGGCCGGGCACGAACACCGCGCCGCCCGAATCCCGGTCGATGCGCCACCCGGTCAACGCGCGGGCGGCCTGTTTGACGTCCGGCTCGCCGTACGCGCCAATGCCCAGCGTGAACAGCTCCATCAGCTCCCGGGCCAGGTTCTCGTTCGGCGCCCGGCTGGTGTTGCGCTGGCCGTCGAGCCACACGATCAGCGCCGGGTCACGCACCATGGCCCGGGCCAGTGCGGCGAAATCGCCCATCCCCGACCGGCGGAACGTGGTGAGCTGCCCGAGCATGAAGGAGGGCGACCGCACCTTCTGGGCGCTGGTCGCCCAGTGGCCGTGCCAGAAGAAGACCATCTTCTCGACGAGCTGGTGGCTCGCGGTCGCCATCCGGCGCATCCAGGCCGCGGCCAGCTCCTGTACCTGCTCGCGGGCCTCCTGCCGCGCCCGCTGGCGGTCCTCCCGGCTCGCCTGCGCGGTAAGGGAGAGGATCGGGTCGCGGGCGTTCGTGGGCAGCGCCTGGGCGCCGGCGTCGCTGCCCGCCGGCCGGACCAGGCCCGACACGACGTCGGCGATGCTCCGTCCGGCCGCCCGGTCGATCTCGGCGGCCGTCGGGCCGAACGTCGCCCGCCGCAGCACATGCGTGACCACTGTCCGGTCGGCCATGTGCCGACCCTATCCACAGTCGTGTTCGAGACAGGTAAAGACGCAGTCAGGGTTGTCGAAGAATGCGGGTCATCGGCGGGCGACGAGGCTGGCGTAGGCGATGTGCCCGAAGAACCCGTTCGCCTCGGCCCGCCGCCGGGCCTCGGGCCCGGCTCAGCCCGCCGTCGGTGCGGCCGGGCTGGGGTTGCGGGCGTCGAGGGTACGGCGAAGCGTGGCCAGCATCTCGTCCTCGGTGACCGGCTTGCTGAGCAACGTGACCCCGGCCGGAAGACTGCTGCGCGAGGCGAGCAGCGGCTCGGCGTACCCGGAGACGTAGACGACCGGCAGCGTGGGGTTGGTCGCCTGCAGGCGGACGGCCAGCTCGTGCCCGGACATCTGCGGCATGATGACGTCGGTCAGCAGGAGGTCGATGCCGTCCGGATGCTGCCGGGCCAGCTCGAGCGCCTCCGAGCCGTTGCTGGCGGCGATGACGGTGTACCCCTGCCGGGTGAGGATGCGTTGCGTGAGCAGCCGAAGGCTGTCCTCGTCCTCGGCCAGCAGGATCGTGATGTTGTTCCGGGTGTGGCCGTGCCCGTCGGTGCGGTCCGGTCCGGTCGCCTCGGCGGCCGTGGCCTCATGCGTGGCCGGGAACAGCGCGGCGAAGGTCGTGCCGGCCCCCGGTTCGGAGTTGATCTGGGCGTACCCACCGGACTGGGTGACGATGCCGTAGATGGTCGCCAGGCCGAGGCCGGTGCCCTGACCCTTCGGCTTGGTGGTGAAGAACGGTTCGAAGGCGCGGTCGATGGTCGCCTGGCTCATTCCCGTACCGGTGTCGCTCACCCGCAGCCGCATGTAGCGTCCGACGCTCGCGCCGGGGTGGTGGGCCGCGTAGTGCTCGTCGACGGTGATCGGGTCGGTCTCGATGGTGAGCGTCCCGCCGGTCGGCATGGCGTCACGCGCGTTGACGACGAGGTTGAACAGGACCTGCTCGATCTGTCCGGGGTCGGCCCGGATGAGCCAGGGCCGGCTGGTCAGGTGGGTCTTCATGTCGATGTCCTCGCCGATCGTGCGCCGCAACAGCAGCTCGACCCCGGTCACCACGGTGTTGATGTCGATCACCTTGGTCTGGGCGATCTCGGCCCGGGCGAAGGACAGCAGCTGGCGGGTGAGGTTGGTGGCGCGGTCGCCGGCCTGAATGATCCGGTTGAGGTCGTCCAGCGCCGAACGCCAGCGCGGGTCGCCCTGGGCGGCGGTCTCGACGTCCTGGGCACACATCGTGGCGTATCCCACGATGATGCCGAGCAGGTTGTTGAAGTCGTGCGCGACGCCGCCGGCGAGCTGGCCCAGGCTTTCCAGGCGCTGCGACTGGCGCACCCGCCGCTCGAGTTGTTCGCGTTCGGACACGTCCTCGATCACCGCGCAGCGGGCCCGGTGGCCGTCAAAGGACAGCCCATGAGAGGTGATCGTCACCTCGACCACCGTCCCGTCGCGCTTGATCTGCCGCACCGGACCCTGACGCTCGATGGTGCCGGCGGCGGCGAACGCCTCGACCGCGGCGGCCACGTCCTCGGCCGGGTAGAGCCGGGTGACATCCAACGCCACGAGGTCCGGCCGCGGGTACCCGTAGAAGGCGGCGGCCGCGTCGTTGATCTCGAGAAAGGCGAGGGTATCGGTGTCGAACACATACATCGGGTACGGGTTGCAGTCGAAGAGTTGGCGGTAGTTGCGCTCCAGTTCGCGGGCCGTCTGCTCGGCGCGGTGTCGGGCCGCCTCGGCGGCGTCCCGGGCCCGCCTGGTCTGTTCGCCTCGCTTGCGTTCGATCGCGTAGCGGACCGCGCGGCCGATCGTGTCGCGGCTGCCGGGTCCCTTGACCAGATAGTCCTCGGCCCCGGCGTGCAGCGCCCGGGCCGCGGTCTGCTCGTCGTGCAGTCCGGTGAGCACCACGATCGGCAGCTCGACGAAACGCTGGGCCAGCATCGACACGGCCTCGAGCTGTTGCGCGTCGGGCAGCGACAGGTCGACCAGCACCACGTCGCCGCCCTCCCGGTCGAGGTGGGCGATGGCTTCGCGGAGGGTGCCGGCCAGGCTCAGGTCACAGTGGAGGTTGCCGTGCGCGATCGCGTCGCGGCACAACACCACGTCGTCGGCGTCGTCCTCCACGAGCAGGACGCGCAGTGGCGGTGCGGTTGTCACGGCAGGGACCGATCATCCTTGGCCGGGCCGACCGACCGGGCACCGTCGGGTGGCAGCCGCACCACGGTGAACCAGAAGTTCTCGATGGAGGCGACCACGGACCGGAACCGCTCGATGTCGACCGGCTTGGCGACGTAGCAGTTGGCGTGCTGCCGGTAGCTGGCCGCGATGTCCTCCTCGGCCTCGGAGGTGGTCAGGATGACGACCGGGATGGAGGCGAGGTCGGGGTCCTGCTTGATGGCCATCAGCACCTCGCGACCGTCCATCCGGGGCAGGTTGAGGTCGAGCAGGACGAGATCCGGTCGCTGGCCCTCGCGCAGGACCTTCATCGCCTCGACGCCGTCGTTGACCACGTTCAGGTTCATGCGCAGTCGGCTCGCGCGCAGTGCCTGCTGCGTCAGGTAGACATCGTCGGGGTCATCCTCGACCATCAGGACGGTGATGGCGTCGAGGTTGCGCAGGCCACTAGCGGGCAAGGTGAGCGACTGCATCGGGGGCCTCCTGGGTCCGCGGCGGTTGCGCTGTCGGAAGGGTGAACCAGAACGTCGATCCCGCCCCGGCCGTCGAGTCGACGCCGATGCGCCCGCCGTAGGTCTCGACGATGCGCTTGCACACGGCCAGGCCGATGCCGGTTCCCTCGTACCGCCCGCGCGGGTGCAGGCGCTGGAACACGTGGAAGATGCGTTCGGCGTAGGCCATGTCGATGCCGATGCCGTTGTCCCCGACCGTCAGGCGCCAGCCATCGTCGTACTCCTCGGCCGAGACGTGTATGCGCGGCGGCGCGTCGGACCGGTATTTGATGGCATTGCCGATCAGGTTCTGCAGCAGCTGCTCCATCGACGTGCGGTTGGCCAGGACGATGGGCAGCCGATCGTTGGTCACGGTCGCCCCCGTCTCGGCCATGCTCACGGCCAGCGAGTCCACGACCGTCCGGAGCACGAGATCGCAGTCCACCGGCGTCCGCTCGGTCGCGCCGCCCACCCGGGAGAACACCAACAGGTCGTCGATGAGCCGTCTCATGCGGGTCGCCGACCCGACGATCCGGTCGACATACATGGCGACGTCGGAGTCGACATCGCTCGGCATCCGCTCGACCAGCAGCCCCGAGAAACTGATGATCTTGCGGAGCGGCTCCTGCAGGTCGTGGGACGCCACGTAGGCGAAGCGCTGCAGCTCCTCATTGGACCGAGCCAGTAGGGCGTTCTGGCTCTCCAGCTGGTGGTTGATGTCCACCAGCGCCGACTGGGCGGCCCGCAGCTCCGTGGTGCGCTCGTGCACCCGCTGCTCCAGTTCGGCGTTGAGGGCTCGAATCGCCTCGGCGGTGGCCCCCCGCTCGGCCAGGATCGCGGCGTGCGCGCCGTGCTCGCCGAGCAGGCGCGCGTCGTCATCGACGAACATCGGATGGCGGCGGCTGAGCAGGAGCAGCGCGCCGCGCTCCGATGCCGGCAGTGGCAACGGCACCACCACCACGGCCTGGACGCCGGCCCGGCGGGCGTAGGACAGCAGCGGCGATCCCGGATCCTTCGGTACCCGGATCGGCTGGGGCCGCTCCAGGTGCTGCTCCAGATCGGCCGTCGTGGTCACAAGAACCTGGTCGGCCCCGTCCCCGGTGGCCGCCACACCGACGACGCTGTCGCCCACCGGCAGGAGGACGAGCGCCCCGGCGGCGCCGCTGACCTCGCGAACGGACGCGGTGTAGCGCCGCCAGGTCTCCTCCGGCGTCTCCGTGACCGGGGCGCCGGCCATGCGATGGTGGATCCGGTACGCGGCACTGCCGGCCCACATCCGGCGCAGCCACTGCGGCGGCATGAACGCCACGACGTACCCGAGCCCCGACAGCAACGCCAGGACCTCGCTCGTGATCTGCACCGCCGGCCCGGCGCGGCCCGCGGTTCCGCCGAGGCCCGCCATCAACAGGCACAGCCCGAGCACCGCCGTCGCGGCGGCGGCCAGGTACATCCGGGCCCGGGTCGCCCCGCTGCGCGCCCGCGCCTCATCGGCCAGCAGGACGGCGGCCAGCGCCTGCACCGCGAAGAATCCCATCGCGACCAGCAATGCGACCACCGGGACGTCCAGGATTCTCTGGAAGTAGACGGGCACCGTGGTCACCACGAACACGCCGAGCACGACCCTCATCACCCAGGTCGGCACCGGGCGCAGCGTGTGGACCAGCCTCATCGTCAGGTAGGGCTGGGCCAGCAGGAGGGTCAACGCCACGTACTCCACGGCGGGGGGCACGACGGTGACACCGGGGATCCAGCCGAGGACCTCCAACAGGAGGAACGACGCGAGCGGAGCGAACACCAGCGTCAGGTCGCGCTGAACCCGGTCACGGCGTCGCAGATAGGACACCAGGGAATGCAGGAACACCAGGGTGAACAGCGCTTCTATGATCAAGGTGACCATGGCGTCCATGGCGTTGCTCCATCCCCGCGACAACCACGACTGTACGGCGATCACCGTTGGGGCCGCACGGGTTCGGCCGACTGGCCTACTCCCCCGCCGCCCGCGCCTCGGGCGCCAGAGCGATCTCGACGGGGCCCCGGATGTCGAGCCAGGTCCGGCCGGGCGCGCTCACCAGTCGCAGCGTGACCGCGTCGCAGCCGGGACACCGCGCCACCAGGCCGGGCGCGTCCAGGTACACCCGCAGCGACGCGACCGCGCCCCGGCGGCCGCAGTCGGGGCACCGGAGGACGGCCGTCGTCAGGTCGACGGCGAAGACCTCCCGCAGCGGTCCGGCCAAGGCGTTGCCGTCGTGGTGTGCCGTGCTCATGGATCCCCTCCGAATCGCTCGGTCCTGATCAGCCCCGGCGCATGGCCCAGACCCACCAGCGTGTCGGCCATCGCCTCCACGAAACCGGTCGGACCGCAGACGAAGCAGGCCGGCTCGAACGTCGCCGGCCATCCGTGGGCGCTCAGCGTCTCCGGGCTGACGCGGCCGACCGGTACGGCATCGGGCGCGGCCCGCGTGTAGGCGAACGCCACATCGAGGCCCGCGTCGTCGCGCACCCGCCGGCGCAATTCGTCGGCGTAGTACACGTCGGCCGGCGACCGCACCGAGTACACCAGCCGGAAGGGCACCCGGCTCCCCGATGATCCCCTGGTACGGATCATCGCCATCAGCGGCACGATCCCCGAGCCGCCGGCGACGAGCAGCACCGGCGCCGCCGCGTCGGGCCGCCACACGAACCAACCACCGACCGGGCCGCGCAGCTCGAGCGGGTAGCCGACGTCCAGGATCTCGGTCAGGTACGGCGAAACCTCACCGCCATCGGCCCGCTGCACCGTCAGCTCGACCCGGGTCGCGTCGGTCGCCGACGCGATCGAGTAGCTGCGCTGCGCGGTGTAGCCGTCCGGCGCGGTCAGCCGCACGTCCACGTGCTGGCCCGGCAGATGCCCCGGCCAGTCCGGCACGTCGAGTACCACCGTGCGGGCGGTCGACGTCTCGGCCCGCACCTCGGTGACCGCGGCCACGCGCCACGCGAGCCGGCCGCTCAGTCGCCCTGGTACCGCTGCTCGCGCCACGGGTCACCGTAATCGTGGTAGCCGACGCTCTCCCAGAATCCCGGCTCGTCCTCCAACGACAGTCTCATGCCCCGTACCCACTTCGCCGACTTCCACAGGTACAGGTGCGGCACGAGCAGCCGGGCCGGGCCGCCGTGCTCCGGCTCCAGCGGCTCCCCCTCGTACTCGAAGGCGATCCACGCCTTGCCGTCCAGCAGATCCTCCAACGGCAGGTTCGTCGTGTACCCGCCGTAGGAGTACACCAGGACGAAGTCCGCCGCGGTGTCCACGCCCTCGACCAGCGTGTCCAGGGCCACGCCCCGCCAGGTCGTGGCGAGCTTGGACCACTTGGTGACGCAGTGCAGGTCCACGGTGACCGTCCGCGTGGGCAGGGCCACCAGCTGCGGCCAGGTCCAGGTGCGCCGCTGCCCGGTTTCGGTGGTGATGACGAACTCCCAGTTCTCCCGGGCGATGCGCGGCGTCGGGCCGGCCGACAGGACCGGGAAGTCCTCGGTCAGGTACTGCCCGGGCGGCAGCGACGGGTCCGGACGCCGGGCGCGGCCGGTGAAGCCCGGAGACACGATAGGCATGGCCCCCATTATCGCAATCTCGGCCGGCCGTGACCCCGATGACCGAACAATCCGCCGACGGCGATCCGCCCACAGTGGAGGGTGCTCCGCCCGCCTCGACGGTCGTGGGCCCGCGAGGGTAGCGTGAGACGGCGTGGGAGGACCGACATGAGCCGACCGGTGATCGTGACGGTCGACGACGACGCGGCGGTGTCGCGGGCCGTCGCGCGGGACCTGCGTCGGCGCTTCGGCGAGGAATACCGGATCATCAGGGCATCCTCGGGCGAGGACGGTCTTGAGGCGCTGCGCGAGATCAAGTTGCGCGGTGGCCGGGTGGCCGTGCTGCTGGCCGACTACCGCATGCCCCAGATGAACGGCATCGCCTTCCTCGAGCAGGCCATGGACCTGTTCCCCAACGCGCGCCGGGCCCTGCTGACCGCGTACGCGGACACCGACGCGGCGATCCAGGCGATCAACGTGGTGGACGTCGACCACTATCTGCTCAAGCCCTGGGATCCACCGGAGGAGAAGCTGTACCCGGTGATGGACGCGCTCCTGGAGGCCTGGCGGGCGGCCGGCGACCGCGAGGTGGCCGATGTCAAGGTCGTCGGGCACCGGTGGAGCGCTCCCTCGTACAAGCTGCGCGACTTCCTGGCCCGCAACCTGGTCCCGTACCGGTGGTTCGCCGCCGACGAGCCGGAGGGCCGGCGGATTCTCGACGCCGCCGGGCGGGGACCTGAGGCCGTACCGCTGGTCGTGACGCCCGACGGGCGGGCGCTGGCCGCCCCGACGACGACCGAGGTGGCGACCGCGGTCGGCCTGTCCACCGCGCCCGAGCGCGACTTCTACGACCTGGTGATCGTCGGCGGCGGTCCGGCCGGTCTCGGCGCCGCGGTGTACGGCGCGTCGGAGGGTCTGCGGACCCTGCTGCTCGAGAAGCGCGCCACCGGCGGCCAGGCCGGGCAGAGCTCCCGCATCGAGAACTACCTGGGCTTCCCGGACGGCGTGTCCGGGGCCCAGCTGACCGACCGGGCCCGCCGGCAGGCCGGCAAGTTCGGCGCCGAGGTGCTCACCGCGTGCGACGTCACCGGAATGGAGGTCCGCGGCTCCGGGCGGATCATCCGGTACGGCGACGAGGGCGAGCTGTCCGCGCACGCGGTCATCCTGGCGATGGGGGTGTCGTACCGTCCCCTGGCCGCGCCCGGCGTCGCCGAGCTGACCGGAAGCGGCGTCTACTACGGATCGGCGGCCACCGAGGCGGCCGCCTGCCGCGACACCGATGTCTACATCGTCGGCGGGGCCAACGCCGCCGGCCAGGCGGCCGTGCACTTCTCCCGGTACGCGCGCTCGGTGACGATCGTGGTGCGGGGCGACTCGCTGGACCGGTCGATGTCCTACTACCTCATCCAGCAACTGGCCGCCATCGAGACCATCCGGGTGATGACCCGGACCGACCTGGTGGAGGCGCACGGCAACGGCAACCTGGAGGCGCTGACCCTGCAGGACCGCAAGAGCGGTGCCCGGCACACTGTGCCGGCGAGCTATCTTTTCGTCTACATTGGAGCCGAGCCGCACACCGACTGGCTCGGCGACGGCGTGGCCCGGGATGGGCGGGGCTTCATCTACACCGGACCCGACCTGCTCACCGCGGGGCAGCGCCCGGCCGGCTGGGACCGCGACCGCGACCCGCTGTACCTGGAATGCAGCGTGCCGGGCATCTTCGCCGCCGGCGACGTGCGCGCCAACTCGGTCAAGCGGGTCGCCTCGGCCGTGGGCGAGGGCGCGATGGCCGTCACCCTCGTGCACCGGTACCTGGAGGGCAACTGATGGACAGCCTGACGCCGGACGAGCTGAGGACCCTGTTCCTGTTCGAGTCCCTCAACGACGAGCAGCTCGCCTGGTTGGCCGGACAGGGCAGCGTCCACTCGTACCCGACCGGAACGACGGTGTTCCGCGAGGGTGATCCGTCCGAGTGGTTCTTCGTCCTGCTGTCCGGCACGCTCGCCCTGTCCCGCCGGGTCCAGCAGGATGACATCGAGACGGTGCGCACCGACCAGCGCGGTGTCTACATGGGAGCGGTGCGGGCCTACCTGCGCGGCGACGACGCCGAGCGGACCTACGCCGCGACGATGCGCGCGGTCAGCGACTGTACCTTCTTCCAGTTGCCGGCGGCCGATTTCGGCCGCATGATCCGCGAGTGGTTCCCCATGGCGATGCACCTGCTGGAGGGACTGTTCTACGCGATGCGCAACTCGCAGGCGCTCATCGGCGAGCGCCAGCGCCTCACCGCGCTCGGTTCCCTGACCGCCGGGCTGATGCACGAGCTGAACAATCCGGCCGCGGCGTCCGCCCGGGCGGCGGTGGCCCTGCGCCAACGGGTGGCCGGCATGCGGCACAAGCTGGGGTGGCTGGCCAGCAGCAAGATCCCGCCGGCCCAGATGACCGCCCTTATCCAGCTGCAGGAGTCCGTCATCGAACGGGCGGCCAAGGCACCCAAGCTCACCGCGATCGAGGCCGGCGACCGCGAGGACGAACTCAACGACTGGCTCGACGCCCGCGGCATCACCGCGGGCTGGGACCTGGCCCCCGTGCTCGTCCAGGCTGGCCTCGACACCGACCGCCTCACCGAGATGGCGACCAGCGTGGATCCGGCCCTGCTCGACCAGTCGCTGCACTGGCTCGGGTACGCCCTGGAGACCGAGCAGCTGATGACCGACATCGAGGACGCCAGCGCCCGCATCTCGAGGCTGGTCTCGGCGGCCAAGCAGTACTCGCAACTGGACCGCGCCGCGCACCAGTTGATCGACGTGCACGACGGTCTGGACAGCACGCTGGTCATGCTGGGCCACAAGCTGAGCGGGATCCGGGTGGTCAAGGAATACGACGCCGGCCTGCCGCAGGTTCCCGCGTACCCGGCCGAGCTCAATCAGGTCTGGACCAACCTCATCGACAACGCCGTCCACGCCATGGGCGGCGCCGGCACGCTGACCGTCCGAACCGGACTGGACCGGGACATGGTGTTGGTCGAGATCGGCGACACCGGCCCGGGCGTACCGGAGGAGTTCCGCCGGCGGGTGTTCGAGCCGTTCTTCACGACCAAGCCGGTCGGCGAGGGCACGGGCCTCGGGCTCGACATCTCGTACCGGATCGTGGTGAACCGGCACGGCGGCGACCTGTCGCTGTCCTCCCGGCCCGGCGACACCCGGTTCCAGGTACGCCTGCCCACGACCGAAACCGCGTCCACCTGACGACCGCCTCCCTCCTCAACGCGAGCCCGTCGCCCATGTTTCGATGGCCGGGTGACGAGCATGGGCCTCCTCATCGAGCGCCTCCGGTCGGCCGGCCTCGCGGTCGACTCCGTCCGCGAGGTGGACGGCGGCGTGGTGGCGGTGGCCGGCCTGGCCGTCCTCGTGGACGGATCCGAGGTGTTCGCGAAGACCCTCGACCGGCCGGACGCGCACCTCTTCGACGTCGAGGCCGAAGGGCTGCGGGCACTGCGAAACCTGGGCGGCGTCCGGACACCGAATGTGCTGAACGCGACGCCCGACCTGCTCGTGCTGGAACCGCTGCGGCCTCGACCGGACGCCCCCCAGTTCTGGGAGGATCTCGGCCGCATGGTCGCCACGCTGCATGGCTCGACCGTCTCGGATCGGTTCGGATGGCATCGAGACGGCTGGCTGGGTCGCCTGCGGCAGGACAACACCTGGGACACCGACGGCGGCTCGTTCTTCGCCCAACGCCGGATCCTGCGCTGGCTGCCCGAGCCGCTCGTCGAGGCGACGTTCGACCAGGAGGACCGCCGCGCGCTCGAGCACCTGTGCGCGCGGCTGCCGGAGCTCGTCCCGCCGCTGCCGCCGGCGCTGACCCATGGCGACCTGTGGTGCGGCAACATCCTGGCCGACGGTGACGGAGTCCCGGCGCTCATCGACCCGGCCGTGTCCTACAGCTGGCCGGAGGCCGACCTCAGTATGCTGTGGTGCACGCCGCGTCCACCCGGGTCGCAACGCTTCTTCGACTCCTACCACGACGCGGCCGGGCTCGCCGACGGTTGGCAGGACCGCATGCCGGTGTTCCACCTACGCGAGCTGCTCAGCGTCATCGCTCACGGCGACGACGATTGGGGCGCGGCCGACCTGGTACGCAGAATCGTCGCACCCTACCGCCGCACGGCGTAGGCCAACCTCACGCGACATCAGTGGTTGAGGCGACATCACCTACTAGTGCTTTGTTACTTTTGTCCAGTTGGTTCGTTAGTCCAGTGTGGACGCACTTCGGGTTGAGGGGCTTCGTGCCCAGTTGCTGGATTTCACTTCCGATGTGTTCGCGTCGTTGACGCGGGCGGGGTGGCGGGACCGTGGCGAGTGCTATCTGCGCGGGCTGATGCTGGACGGCAAGCGCAAGTCGATCCAGCCGATGGCGGCGCGGGTGCCGCAGGTGCATGAGCAGGCGCTCAACCACTTCGTGACGTCCAGCCCGTGGGATCCGGTGCCGGTGCGGCGACGGTTGGCGCAGAAGATGGCGGGCGCGGTCGACCCGCAGGCGTGGGTGCTCGACGACACCGGCTATCTGAAGAACGGCAACGCGTCGCCGTGTGTGGCCCGTCAGTACACCGGCACGGCGGGAAAGGTGACCAACTGCCAGGTCGGGGTCAGTCTGCACGTCGCCTCGCCGGTGGCCTCGTGCCCGGTCAACTGGCGCCTGTTCGTGCCGGAGCGTTGGGACCCGGCCTCGGCCAAGGCCGCACCGGACGTGCACGCTCGCCGGGCCAAGGCCGCCATCCCGGACGAGGTCGGGCATCGGGAGAAGTGGCGGCTCGGGCTTGACATGATCGACGAGGTGATCGGGTGGGGACTGCGGCCGCCGCCGTTGGTCGCCGACGCCGGCTACGGCGAGATCGGTGAGTTCCGCCAAGGCTTGGAGGACCGAGACATCCGCTACGTGGTGCAGGTCGCGTGCACGGTGACCGCCTATCCGGAGTCGGTGCAGCGCACCGCGCCGCCCTACCGCGGCAACGGCCCGTACCCGGTGCAGATCTACCGAGAGGCGGCGCCAACAGTCAAGCAGCTGGCCCGGGCCGCCGGACGCAGCGCAGCCCGGACGGTGACCTGGC
>Ga0307415_100000116_pt1 | contig 34044 bp, 29 predicted proteins | sample DK1Cmetagenome_FD_204524 | JGI IMG/M metagenome (GOLD analysis project Ga0307415, IMG submission 204524) | Maize rhizosphere microbial communities from greenhouse at UC Davis, California, United States - DK15-C-2 | ecosystem: Host-associated > Plants > Roots > Rhizosphere > Soil | place: USA... | reverse complement strand
GGCCCTCGCTCATCCGAACGGAGCAGTAATGGCATCGAGACGACGGCTCCTCCGGCTCGTCGGCGGGTCCACGGCGGCGACCATCGCGGCCGCCGCGACCATTGTCGCGATCACACTCACCGCCGGCCCGGCCTCGGCGGCGGGCACCGGCACCGGCTACCTGCGCACCAACGGCAACCGCATCGTCGACGCCACTGGGGCGACGGTGCGCATCACCGGCATCAACTGGTTCGGCATGGAGACCGACAACCGGACCTTCCACGGCCTGTGGGCCAACGCACCCGCAACGTGGCGCGGACAGATCGACCGCATGGCTTCGTTGGGCTTCAACACATTGCGGGTCCCGTACGCCGGTGACGCGGTCCGGGCGGGCGCGACCGCGACGAGCATCAACACATTCACCAACCCGGATCTCGTCGGCCTCAGCCCACTGCAGATCCTCGACCTGGTCATCAACTACGCCGGCGGCAAGGGCATGCGGATCATCCTCGACCGGCACCGACCGACGGCGGCCGGACAGACGGCCCTGTGGTACACACCCGCGGTGTCCGAGGCGAGCATCATCGCCGACTGGCAGATGCTGGCCCAGCGGTACGCGGGCAACACGACCGTCATCGGCGCCGACCTGTTCAACGAGCCGCACGCCGAGGGCACCGACCCGAACGGTGTCGGCGCCTGCTGGGGCTGCGGTGTCCAGACGCGGGACTGGCGCCTGGCCGCCGAGCGCATCGGCAACGCGATCCTGCAGACCAACCCGAACTGGCTCATCTTCGTCGAGGGCGTGAGCTGCCTGTCCGGCGGCGTCGCGAACGAGTGGGACAACATCCCCGACCCGTGGCAGAACTGTGACTGGTGGGGCGGCAACCTGTCGGCCGCGATCGACCAACCGGTACGACTGAACGTGGCCAACCGGCTCGTGTACTCGCCGCACGACTACGCCATCTCGGTCTACGACCGCCAGCCGTGGTTCCGGGAGGCGAACTTCCCGGCCAACCTGCCGTCGGTGTGGGACCACTTCTGGGGCAAGATCGCCAAGCAGAACGTCGCGCCGATCATGCTCGGCGAGTTCGGCAGCACCCTGGCCAACCCGCTGGACGTGCAGTGGCTCAACACGCTGATGTCGTACCTGACCACGAACGGCATGTCGTTCACGTACTGGTCGTGGAACCCGAACTCGGGTGACACCGGCGGCATCGCGCTCGACGACTGGTACTCGATCAACCAGACGAAGTACAACATCCTGCAGCCGCACCTCGTGCCGCCGGTGCCCAACGGCAGCCAGCCGCCCACGTCGACGAGGCCGGCGACCACCACCACGCGACCGGCCACCACGACGACCCGGCCGGCGACCACCACCACGCGACCGGCCACCACGACCACACGACCGGCGACCACCACCACGCGACCGGCCACCACGACCACCAACCCGCCCGGTGGCTGCTCGGCGACGTACCGCGTCGTCAACCCCTGGGACACCGGGTTCCAGGCCGAGGTCACGGTGACCAACACCGGTGCGAGCTCGACCACCGGCTGGACCGTGACGCTCAACTTCCCGAACGGGCAGACGATCACCAACCTCTGGCAGGCCCGGATCACGGTGAACAGCAACCCGTACACCATCGCCAACGAGACCTACAACGGATCGCTGGCGCCGTCCGGGACGGCCGTGTTCGGCTTCAATGGCGCGCACAGCGGTACCAACAACCCGCCGACCCTCACGTGCAGTAGAACCCCATAACCCTTGTCGATATGCAGGGGGTCCCTACGAACGTTTTCTTGTTCAATAGGGACCCCCTACCGACAGGGGTCGGCCGCGTTCGACAGTTCGACGGCGCTCGAATCTTGTACGGAGGAAAGCGCTTGCCGTAACGTCACAGGCGCGCGGAGCCGTCGGTAGAAGACCAACTACCCTCGGGAGAGGATCATGCTTCCACTACGGCGCCGCCGTGTCGCCCTGATCTCCGCCGCGACCGCCGCGGTCACGCTGGCCGCCGCCGGCATCGTCACCGCGGTCACCGCCGCCTATGCCGCCACCGCGTGTTCGGTGAACTACTCCGTATCGGCCCAGTGGCCCGGCGGGTTCACCGGCAACGTCACCATCAACAACATCGGCGACCCGCTCAACGGTTGGACCCTGGCGTGGACGTTCCCCGCCGGCCAGACCGTCAACCAGAGCTGGGGCGCCCGAATCCCCGTCGGCACCTCGTCCATCAGTGCGACCAACGAGACCTGGAACGGCAGCGTCGCCAGCGGCGCGAGTGTCTCCTTTGGATTCAACGGCACCTGGAACAACTCGTCCAACCCGGCCCCGACCAGCTTCACGCTCAACGGCACGGTGTGCAACGGCTCCACCCAACCGCCGACCACGACCACGCGGCCGGCGACCACCACCACGCGGCCGGCGACGACCACCACGCGGCCGGCGACCACGACGACGTCACCCCCGACCCAGACCGGCCTGGTCGGCTGGGCCACCCAGGGCGGCGGTACCACCGGCGGGGCCGGCGGTCCCACCGTGACCGTCACGAGTCTGTCCGCCTTCATGTCGGCGGTCGCGGCGTCCGGCCCGCAGGTCGTCCGGGTCAGCGGCATGTTCACCTGTAGCGACGACGTCCGGGTCACCGCCGGCAACAAGACGATCCTGGGGGTCGGCACGAACTCCGGCCTCAACGGCTGCGGCATCAACATCAGCGACGTCAGCAACGTCATCGTGCGCAACATGCGCATCGCCAACGTCCAGGCCGGCAACGGCAACGGCGACGCCATCCACGTCGACAACGGCACCCGGATCTGGATCGACCACAACGACCTGTCCAGCAACCGGAACAACGGCACCGACTTCTACGACGGCCTGGTCGACATGACCCACGCCGCCGACTTCATCACCGTGTCGTGGAACTTCCTGCACGACCACATCAAGTGCTCGCTCATCGGCCACAGCGACAGCAACGCCGGCGAGGACGTCGGGCACCTGCGGATCTCCTACCACCACAACTTCGTGTCCAATTGCGACTCGCGCAACCCGCGGGTCCGCTTCGGCAACCCGGTGCACGTGTTCAACAACTACTACGTCAACATCGCCGACTACGCCGTGGCCTCCACCATCCAAGGTGGAGTCCTCGTCGAGGGCAACTACTTCGAGAACGTGCCCGACCCGTTCCACCTCGGTGAGGGCAGCTCGCCGGCCGGCACCCTGGTCGCCCGGAACAACTTCTTCGTCAACTCCGGGACCGGCCAGACCGGCGGCAGCGTCAACGGCATCCCGTACTCCTACAGCCTCGACGCCGCGAGCTCGGTGAAGTCCATCGTCACCGCCGGCGCCGGCGTCGGCAAGATCACCACCTGACCCCTCCGCCAGGTGCGCCGATCATGGACGTGGTCCATGATCGGCGCACTCTTCCGTCCCTCGTCCATGATCGCGGGCCTCGGCCGCCGCCGCGCGGCCCTCGTCGGGTCTTCATGATCCGCGCAACTGCACGACAGTTGTGGCCTCACGGGGGTCGGAGACCACAACGGCACGACAGTTGTGACGATCTTGGAGGACGGCACCCGACCGAGATGCGGGCGTTCTTCCGAGATGCGGGCTTTCTAGGGCCGGCGGGTGGGGATGGTGGGCAGGCCCAGGTTGACCGTCGGTCCGCCGACCGGCGCGAGCGTCGGGCGGGCGGCCGGGGCGGAGCGGGCGGACTCGAAGGCGTCTCCGGCGCGGGTACGGCGGTGGGCGACGAGCGGCCCGTCGGCGTTGAGATGGTGCGGCGCCGCGTACGTCACGGTGGCGTGGACGACGTCGCCCGGCCGGACCGGGGCGCCGTCCGCGGCGAAGTGGACCAGGCGCCCGTCGCGGGCCCGCCCCGACATCCGACCGGTGGCGCCGTCCTTGCGACCCTCGCCCACGGCCACCAGTACCTCCACTGTGGACCCCACCCGGCGGCGGTTCTCGGCCCAGGTGATCTCCTCGACGGCGGCCAGTAGCCGGTCGTACCGCTCCTGGACGACCTCCTTGGGCACCTGGCCGTCCATGTCGGCCGCCGGGGTGCCGGGCCGCTTCGAGTACTGGAACGTGAAGGCGGAGGCGAATCGGGCCTCCCGGAGGACGTCCAGGGTGGCCTGGAAGTCCGCCTCGGTCTCGCCCGGGAAGCCCACGATGATGTCGGTCGTGATCGCGGCGTCCGGCATCGCCACCCGTACCGCGGAGATGATGCCCAGATAGCGCTCGGCCCGGTACGAGCGGCGCATCCCCCGCAGCACCGCGTCCGAACCCGACTGCAGCGGCATGTGCAGGCTGTGGCACACGTTGGGCGTCTCGGCCATGGCGGCGATGACGTCGTCGGTGAAATCCTTTGGATGCGGGCTGGTGAACCGCACCCGCTCGAGGCCGTCGTCGAGCAGCGGGCCACACGCGCGCAGCAGCTTGCCGAAGGCGTACCGGTCGCCGAACTCGACGCCGTACGAGTTGACGTTCTGGCCGAGCAGGGTGACCTCGAGCACGCCGTCGGCGACCAACGCGCGTACCTCGGCCAGGATGTCGCCGGGACGGCGGTCCTTCTCCCGCCCCCGCAGCGCGGGCACGATACAGAACGTGCACGTGTTGTTGCAGCCGACGGAGATCGACACCCAGCCGGAGTAGGTCGACTCGCGGCGCGTCGGCAGCGTGGACGGGAAGACCTCCAGCGCCTCGAGGATCTCCACCTCGGCCGCCGCGTTGTGCCGGGCCCGCTCGAGCAGCACCGGCAGGCTGCCGATGTTGTGCGTGCCGAAGACCACGTCGACCCAGGGCGCGCGCCGGACGATCTCCCCGCGGTCCTTCTGGGCCAGGCACCCGCCGACGGCGATCTGCATGCCGGGGTGGGCGTCCTTGACCGGCCGCAGATGCCCGAGGTTGCCGTAGAGGCGGTTGTCGGCGTTCTCCCGGACGGCGCACGTGTTGAACACGACGATGTCCGCCGGGGCGCCGTCCGCCCGCACGTACCCGGCCGTCTCCAGCAGGCCCGAGATCCGCTCGGAGTCGTGCACGTTCATCTGGCAGCCGAACGTGCGCACCTCGTAGGTGCGCGGCGGCGGGTGGGCGGTCGTGGTCATGTCATGTCACAGGGTAGCCCGGCGCCGGTCGGGACCGGTCGGGCGGCGCGTCATGATGGGATCCATGTGCCGAAGCATCAAGACCCTCCGCGAGCCGTTCACCGACGAGGTCACCGACGCCGACATCCAGGCCGCCGCGCTGCAGTACGTCCGGAAGATCTCGGGCTTCCGGGCCCCGGCGCCCCACAACGCGGACGTGTTCGACGAGGCGGTCCGGGCCGTGGCCGCCGCGACCGCCACGCTGCTGGACGGTCTGGTCGTGCGCGGGCGTTGACCCTCGGCGTGTTACCGGTCCGTGACCGTCGATGCCCTGTCCCGTCACATCGGCCCCATTAGTATGATCACGTCACAACCGGAGGGCTGAGGGGACGGTGCCGTGACGGCTGGTACGGGCGAACCGCTCATCGTCCTCGACTCGGTCAACAAGTTCTTCGGCTCGTTGCAGGTGCTGCGCGATGTGAACCTGACCGTGGATCGCGGCGAGGTCGTGGTGATCATCGGACCGTCCGGCTCGGGCAAGTCGACCCTGTGCCGCGTGATCAACCGGCTGGAGCCGATCGACTCCGGCACGATCCGCTTCGACGGTCGCGAGGTCCCGGCCGAGGGCCGCGAGTTGGCCCGCCTGCGCAGCAATGTCGGCATGGTCTTCCAGGCCTTCAACCTCTTCTCCCACAAGACCGTCCTGGACAACGTCACGTTGGGGCCGATCCGGGTGCGACGGGAGAAACCCGACGCCGCCCGGGAGGCCGCGATGGCCCTGCTCGAGCGGGTGGGCATCGCCGACCAGGCGCGCAAGTTCCCGGCCCAGCTCTCCGGCGGCCAGCAGCAGCGGGCCGCGATCGCCCGGGCCCTGGCCATGCAGCCCAAGGCGATGCTGTTCGACGAGCCGACCAGCGCGCTGGACCCGGAGATGGTCGGCGAGGTGCTCGACGTGATGACGTCCCTGGCCGGCGAGGGCATGACCATGATCGTCGTGACGCACGAGATGGGCTTCGCCCGGCACGCGGCCAACCGGGTGGTCTTCATGTCCGACGGCCAGCTGGTCGAGGAGGCGGCACCGGCCGAGTTCTTCGGCAACCCGCGCAGCGACCGGGCCAAGGACTTCCTATCGAAAATCTTGACCCACTAATGATCCATTGTGGAGCGCGGGTGAACCCCGCGCACTCTAGGGGAGGAGTACGGATGCGAATCACACGGCTGGCCGCGCTCGCACTGGCCGGGGGGCTGGCGTTCGCGGCAGCGGCCTGCGGCGGTGGGACACCGTCGGGCGGCGGGACCGGTGGCCCGGGCGCCGGTGCGACCGGCATCATCGGCAAGGCACAGAACCAGAAGCAACTCAAGTTCGGCGTCAAGGCCGACCAGCCCGGGCTGGGCCTGCAGACCGGCGGCCAGTACGAGGGCTTCGACATCGAGATCGCGAAGATCGTCGCGAAGGGTCTGGGCCTGCCGGAAACCGGCATCCAATTCGTCACGACGGTGTCGGCCAACCGGGAACTGTACATCCAGAACGGCACCGTGGACGTCGTGGTCGCCACCTACACGATCAACGACGAGCGCAAGCAGAAGGTCAACTTCGCCGGTCCGTACTATGTGGCCGGTCAGGACCTGCTGGTCCCGGTCGACTCGACCATCACCGGCCCGGATCAGCTGGCCGGCAAGAAGGTGTGCTCGGTCACCGGCTCGACCCCGGCCAAGCGCATGCAGACCGACTACGCGCAGGCCCAGCTGCAGCTGTTCGACGCGTACTCCAAGTGCGTCGAGGCGCTGGCCAGCAAGAGCGTCGACGCGGTCACGACCGACGACATCATCCTGGCCGGGTACGCCTCGCAGCAGCAGTACGCCGGCAAGTTCAAGGTGGTCGGCAAGACGTTCAGCACCGAGCCGTACGGTATCGGCGTCAAGAAGGACGACACCGCCGGCTGCAATAAGATCAACGAGATCCTGAAGGCGGCGGCGGCCGACGGCAGCTACAAGGCGGCCTGGGACAAGACCCTGGGCGCGAGTGGCAAGGTGGCGCCCACATTGGACACCGCCAAGCTCTCCAACTGCCCTTAGCGATCATCGGGCGGGTACGGCCGGCGCCGTACCCGCCCTCGTTCGGCGGAGAGACCACCTGACATGGAGTTCCTCACCGACCCGGTGACGGTCCGGCTCATCCTCCGGGGCTTCCGGCTGATCCTCGGGCTCACCCTGGCGTCCGCGGCGATCTCGCTGGTGTTCGGGACGGTCCTCGCCGCCATGCGGGTCTCGCCGGTCCCGGTCCTCCGCGCCTTCGGGGCCACGTGGGTCAACATCTTCCGAAACACCCCGTTGACGCTGGTCATCTTCTTCGCCTATTTCGGACTGTTCGTCAACCTCGGCGTGGCGCTCTCCGACAACCTGAACAACAACAACTTCTGGCTCGGCGTGACCGGGCTGTCGGTCTACACGTCGGCGTTCGTGTGCGAGGCGATCCGGTCCGGCATCAACACCGTGCCGGTCGGCCAGGCCGAGGCGGCCCGCACCATCGGCCTGACGTTCCTGCAGACGCTGCGCCTGATCGTGCTGCCGCAGGCCGCCCGAGCGGCGATCGCCCCGCTGGCCAGCGTCTTCATCGCGCTGACGAAGAACTCCACCATCGCGGGCACGATCGGGGTGGCCGAGGCCGCCAGCGTGATGAAGGACCTCATCAACCAGTACGGAAACGCGGTCGTCCCCATCTTCCTGGGTTTCGCCGGCGCGTTCGTCCTGGTGCTGGTGCCCGTGGGGTACTTCCTCGGGTGGCTGGCCAACCGGCTGGCGGTGAAGCGGTGAGCACGGCCGAGCGCGGGGGCGCCCCCGACGTGGCCGCGAGCGCGAACGGCGTGGAGCTGGACCGCCCGGCGCCGGGGGCGGGTCGACCCGGGTTCTGGCCGGCGGGGCCGCGTCGCCGGGCCAAGGCGACGGCCTCTGTCCTGTACGACCACCCGGGCCCGCGGGCGCGTCGGCGCAACGCCATCCTCACTGTCGTGTTTGGACTGATCCTGCTGGTGCTGCTGTGGTACGTGTACCAGCGGTTCGCCGACCGCGGTCAGTGGGCGGCCGAGAAGTGGCGCCCGTTCACCACCGAGAGGGTGTGGGTCAAGTTCATCCTGCCCGGCCTGTGGGGCACGCTCACCGCCGCCGCGACCGCCATGGTGTTCGCGCTCGTCTTCGGGATCATCTTCGCGGTCGGCCGCCTCTCGCACCGCTGGTGGATCCGCGTCCCGGCCGGCGCGGTGGTGGAGTTCTTCCGGGCCGTCCCGCTGCTAATGATGATCTTGTTTCTGTTCTTCGGCCTGCCGTACGTGCTGGGGCGGCCGGTGGAGCAGTTCTGGGCGGTCGTGGTCGGGCTGACGCTCTACAACGGATCGGTGCTGGCCGAGGCGTTCCGGGCCGGGATCCGCGCCGTACCCACCGGTCAGTCGGAGGCCGCCTTCGCGGTCGGGATGCGCCGCGGCCAGGTGATGCGGTTCATCCTGATGCCGCAGGCCACCCGGTCGATGCTGCCGGTGATCGTGAGTCAGCTCGTCGTACTGCTCAAGGACACCGCGCTCGGCTACATCATCTCCTACCCGGAGCTGCTGGAATACGGGGTCAACCAGCTCGCGCCCAACTTCGGCAACGTGGTCGCCGCCGCGATCGTGATCGCCGCGATCTACATTGTGATCAATACGCTGCTGACCCAGCTGGCCGGCTGGCTGGAGCGGTGGACGGCCCGGCGGGGCGCGCGCGGCGCCCCCGATACCCATGCCGGTGCGGTCCTCAACACCGGCGCCGCTCAGGGCTGACGGGGCGACCCGGTGACCTCAGCGGGCGACCTCGGTGGCCCGCGACTCGCGGACCACGGTGACCCGGATCTGGCCCGGGTACGTGAGCTCTTCCTCGATCTGCTTGGCCACGTCGCGGGCCAGGACGGCGGCGCCGATGTCGTCCACGTCGTCCGGGCGGACCATGACCCGGATCTCGCGGCCGGCCTGCATCGCGAACACCTTGTCGACGCCGGCCTTGCCGCCCGCGATCTCCTCGATGCGCTCCAGACGCTTGACGTACACCTCGAGGCTTTCCCGGCGGGCGCCGGGTCGCCCGCCCGAGCAGGCGTCGCTGGCCTGGGTGAGCACGGCCTCGACGGTCTGCGGCGCCACCTCGTTGTGATGCGCCTCGATCGCGTGCACGACCTCCTCGGACTCGCCGTACTTGCGGGCGATGTCGGCGCCGATCAGGGCGTGGCTGCCCTCCACCTCGTGCGTGAGGGCCTTGCCGATGTCGTGCAGGAAGGCGCAGCGCTTGACCAGCGGAATGTCCAGACCGAGCTCGGCGGCCATCACGCCGGCGATGTGAGCGGTCTCAACAAGGTGCTTGAGCACGTTCTGCCCGTACGAGGTCCGGTAGCGCAGGCGGCCCAGCAGGGTGATCAGCTCGGGCCGGATGTCGGTGAGGCCGACCTCGACGAGCGCGTCCTCGGCCGCCCGCTCGCACAACCGCTCCACCTCGCCCCGGGCGGCCTCGTAGACCTCTTCGATGCGGTGCGGATGGATCCGGCCGTCGAGCACGAGCTTTTCGAGGGTGAGCCGTCCCACCTCGCGGCGTACCGGGTCGAAGCACGACAGGAGCACGGCCTCGGGCGTGTCATCGATGATCAGATTCACGCCGGTGACCGACTCGAACGCCCGGATGTTGCGTCCCTCGCGACCGATGATGCGACCCTTCATCTCGTCGGAGGGCAGATGGAGCACGCTGACGACGCTCTCGGCGGTCTGCTCGCTGGCGACCCGCTGTATCGCCTCCACGACCACATGGCGGGCCCGCGTCTCCGCGGTCGCCCGGGCGTCGTTCTCTATGTCGCGGATCAGCAGCGCGGCGTCGCGCTTGGCCTGGCTCTCGATCACCTCGACCAGTTCGGCCTTCGCGGCCTCCGCGGTGAGCCCGGCGACGCGCTCCAGCTCCCGGCGCTGCGCCTCGATGCCGGAGCTGATCTCGGACTCGCGCGAGCCGAGCAGTGACTCGCGCTCGATCAGGTCCGCCTCGGCCGAGGCGATCCGCCGGTCCCGTTCGGCCAGGCGCTCGGCCTCCTCGGCCAGGAGGCGTTCGCGTTCGTCGAGGCGCTGCTGGCGGCGCTCGGCGTCGGCCGTCTGCTCCTTGGCCACCGCCGTCAACGTGCTGACCTCACGTTCGCCGGCCCGGCGGGCCGACGCCCGGGCCAACTCGGCCTCGTGGTCGGCCTGCTTGTGCGCCCGCTCCAGCAGGCCTTCCGCCTCCTGCCGGGCGCTGTCGACGATGCGCCGCGCCTCGCCACGGGCGGCGGTCGCCTCCGCCTTGGCCGCCGCGGCCTCACTCCGGGCCGCCGAGACCGCGGCCCGCGCCTCGTCGAGGGCGGGCGGACTGAGCTCGGCGCGTGGGCCCTTGCCCGGCGCCTTGCGCCCGTTACGGCCGTTCTTGCCGTTGGTGTCGGCACCACGACCGCGCGGCGGTGCCGTACCCAGCTGACGCACCACGCGGGTGACGACGAGGAGGCCGATGACGGTGACCACTGCCAAGGCGGCGACGGCAACGGTGAGTACCGTCTCGAGCGCGGTCACGGCGCCTCCTCCCCGGGCTGGCCGCACGCCGATGCGGCGTCTGTCGTCAGGGAGTCGTTGGCCACCGTACGTCGGACACGCGGCCATGGCCTCCGGGCCGGATGGCCGGACGCCGCCTCGTCGCGACGCCATGTCACGGGCGTTCCGATCGCGTCCCGTGACCGAGTCTTGCGGCCTTCGGCCCGAATCGTCAGGCGACGTCCGTTGTGGTCGGCGCCCTCGGGCTCGGCCCGGGCGTTATTGATGTGATTTCGTTACGCGATCTATGTTGTGCGGTTGTCCCGCGGTGGTTTGGCGTACTCCCGGTACTGGGAGGCTAGGCCCCCACCCGCCGTCCGGTCAAGGACAGATGATCTAGAAAGGGGCACTCGCACACCCGTCGCCGGGTCACGGTCGAGAACCTGGTCGCTTTTACCTGCAGGTACGCGGCGAGGGCTCCGCCAATCGGCAAGAAACTTTCCGATACCGTCGTCGGATCCCGGCCATCGGACGACACAACCTACGACTCGGCCGTCTCGCCCTCGACCGGCGCGGTCTCGCCCTCCGCCATCTCGGCCGCCGCGATCTCGGCCGCCGCGATCTCCGCCTCGGCGATCTCGGCCTCCACGGCGTCGGCGTCGAGCGCGTCGGCCAGGTCGTCGGCGCCGCCCCACTCGGCCATGGCCTCCTTCACCACCTGGACGGCCATCCCAGGCGGATAGCCCTTGCGCGCCAACATCCCCACCAGGCGACGGAAGGTGACGTCGGCCCGGCCCGGGCGCTCGGTGCGCAGCTTGCGGGCGACCAGACCTCGGGCCGTGTCGACCTCCGTCTCGCCCGGTAGCTCCTCCAGTGCCTGGTCCACCACGTCCGAGTCGACGCCCTTGCGGCGCAGCTCGCCGGCGAGGGCGCGCCGGGCCAGTCCCTTGCCGTGGTGACGGCTGGTGACCCAGGCCGACGCGAAGGCCCGGTCGTCGACGATGCCCACCTCGCCGTACCGGTCGAGCACCTCGGCCGCGACCTCGGGCGCGATGCCGCGCCGGCGCAGGGCCGCGGCCAGCTCCTTACGGGTGCGCGGCCGCGCCGCGAGCTGCCGGAGGCAGATCTCCCGGGCCAGCTCCGCCGGATCAGTGCTTCGTCGCGCTCGCTCGGCGTCGGCCCGAGGACCGTCCGTCGAGCCGACACGGGTCCGCGGCGGGGCGGCATCCCAGCCCCGGCCCGTGCGTCCGCGCCTTTGTCCCGCCACCGCTTCTCCGCCGCCCGACGTGACGAACCCTCGCTAGAAGTCCACGGGCGGCAGCACCGGTCCGCCGGCCTCGTCGGTGGCCTGACCGACGCCCAGCTTCTCCAGGATCTTCTTCTCGATCTCCGCGGCGACGTCCGGGTTGTCGCGCAGGAAGCCGCGGGCGTTCTCCTTGCCCTGGCCGAGCTGGTCGCCGTCGTAGGTGTACCAGGCGCCGGACTTCCGCACGATGGCCTGCTCGACGCCGACGTCGATCAGCGAGCCTTCGCGGGAGATGCCCTTGCCATAGAGAATGTCGAACTCCGCCTGCTTGAACGGGGCACTGACCTTGTTCTTGACGACCTTCACCCGCGTGCGGTTGCCCACGACGTCGGCGCCGTCCTTGAGGCTCTCGATGCGACGCACGTCCAGCCGCACGGACGAGTAGAACTTCAGCGCCCGCCCGCCGGTCGTGGTCTCGGGACTGTTGTGCACCATCACGCCGTCGACGAAGTAGTTGTGGTTGCCCTCCACCTCGATGTCGAACCGGCTCATCGACCGCGTCGCCGGCTTGACGTGCACGTCCAGCACGCGCGCCGGCACGGGCGTCAACTCGGCCGGCGCGAACAGCGGCTCAACCGCGCACTGGCCGCGGAAGCGGGGCAGCAGCTTGTCCTCCATGCACGCGGGCACGTAGGGCGCGACCAGTTCCTGGAACTTCGCCGACGCCGCCGTGGTGAACGTCAGATAGCTCTGACTCCGAGCACCCCGGGTGTGCAGCCGCACATCCAGCCCGTGGGTGTCGCGGAGGTACTCGGCGAGACGGACGCGCGAACCCTCGGCCAGCGCCTCGACACAGATCTCGATGCGACCGGACCCGCCCTCGGTACGGCGTTGCAGACCCTTCGACCGCACCGACAGGCTGCCGTCGTCCAGGTACCAGATGGCCAGGGCCAGCGGGGTCAGCGCCTTGAGGTAGTCCCAGCTCAGATACTTGCGACCGTCGCCAAGGTAGACGGCCCGCTGAAGCTCCCCGAGCTCGGGCAGCGGGGTGAAGTCGACGAAGACGGCGCCGCGTGCATCGGTCCGGTCGGTGTGCGGGAGGTTGCCGAGCAGCCCGACCTTCCACTCCAGATACGCCGCCTGCCTGGCCCCGTGACCCACGACGGCTCTGGGTCGCTGCGCGGCGTCAGACGCCGCCGACCCAGAGTCGTCGAATCGGAAGCGCACGCCCGAGCGGTCGCTCCTGTTCGGCGACAGGTTGCCGTCACCCAGCAGCGAGCCGAGCACGACCTGCCACTGCTGGTCGTGGAGCCGCCGCGGTTCGGCGAGCATCACGTGGTCGCCAGCGACCAACTCGCCAGCCTCGCTCCACCCGCCCGGCGTACGGATGAGATGGTTGGCCGTGGCCGCGAACTGCGCACGGCCGTTGCCGCCCGACTTGGCCACCGTGAATTGGAGGAACTGCTCGGCCGGCCCGTTGTCGAACCAGTTGACGATCTTTCTCGGGACGACCCGGTCGGTCTCCGGGTCGTACGAGAGGACCTCGACCTCCATCCTCTGGTTGACGATCTTGCCAATCTTCTCCCGAGTGCCGTCGGCGAGCAGAACGCGCGTGGAGTAGTTGAAGCACCCGAACATGACACCGATCTTCTCGCGGAGCTGGTTGATGAAGATCGCGGTGGTGTTGGAGTTGTTCAGGGCGCCGGTGATCTTCCGCAGGGCCTGGCTCATCAGGCGGGCCTGCAGGCCGACGTGGCTGTCGCCCATCTCGCCCTCGATCTCGGCCCGCGGCACCAGGGCGGCGACCGAGTCGATGACGATGATGTCCAGCGCGCCGGAGCGGACCAGCATGTCCACGATCTCGAGCGCCTGCTCCCCCGTGTCGGGCTGCGACACCAGCAGCGCGTCCGTGTCGACCCCGAGCGCCCGCGCGTAGTCGGGATCGAGGGCGTGCTCGGCGTCGATGAACGCCGCGATCCCGCCGGCTCTCTGGGCGTTGGCTATGGCATGGAGGGCTACCGTCGTTTTGCCGGAAGCTTCCGGTCCGTACACCTCGATGACCCGGCCGCGGGGCAGCCCCCCGACGCCCAGCGCGACATCGAGCGCGATCGAGCCGGTCGGGATCACGGACATCGGGGTGACCGGGCGTTCTCCGAGTCGCATCACGGAGCCCTTGCCGTACTGCTTCTCGATCTGCGCGAGCGCGAGGCCCAGCGCCTTGTCGCGATCCGGCCCGGTTGCCATCTCTGCCACCCCTGGTTGTCCGTTGGCTTTCGTTCGCCTTGCCATACGCTCGTTGGTCACACGCTGATCCGTCACACGCTTCAGGGTCACGCGCTCACACGCTAGGCGTGATGTCCGACAGATTCGAGGGTCAACGCCGAGGCTGTGGATAACGCTTTCGGCTGTGGACAACCCGCCTTCCCCCCACACCATAGACGTACAGTTGTTCGACGCAACCACCAACACGCCGTTCGGCGCGGTGGTCAGCGCAGGCGCGCCGGGACGCGATCCGGGTACGCCGCGACGACCGCCCGCCACACCACGTCGGCCGCTTCGCCAGCAGCGAGCGCCTGGTTGATCGTCCGCCCGGCCAACTGCGGCAACACCTGGTCGTGCGCCACGCTGGCCGCGTACGCGGGCCCGAATGTCTGCTCGAGGCGATCCCACAGGTCGGTCAGCCGCACCGCGTCTCCATTCCCTCCGAGGCGTACCCGATACCCATGATCGCCATGATCATGAGCTAAACGTCACCCATACCCGCCGATCATGACCTTAACTTCATGATCGGCGCTCAGGAGGGATCTACGCGCCGGGCGCGGGCGCGACGCGCGTGGGTCGGATGGCCAGCGCGATCACCGGTATGACCGCGACCGCCGCCAGCGCGGCCAGGGCCGAGTACGACGACCAGGCCATCACCAGGCCGCTCAACGCACCGGACGACGCTCCGGCCAGGCCCATGACCAGGTCGGACAGCCCTTGCACGGCGGGCTTGTTGGCCACGCCGACCGACTCCGACAGCAACGTCGAGCCGGCGACCATGGTGGCCGACCAGCCCAGACCGAGCAGGAACAGGCCGACCGAGAGCCGGACCGTGTCGTGCCCGGCGGTACCGGCCACGGCGCAGGCGATGACCAGCAGGGCTATGCCGCCGAGGATCACCGGCCGCCGGCCGGCCCGGTCGGTGAGCCAGCCGGTCACCGGCGACAACGCGTACATGCCGGCGATGTGCAGGCTCAGCACGATGCCCACGATCCGCAGCTCGTCGGGATGGCCGGCCTCGCCGATGTGGATCGGTGTCATGGCCATCACGGCGATCATCACCAGGTGGCCCATGGCGACCGAGGCCATCCCCAGCCGGGCCGGGGGCGACGCGGACACCTCGCGCAGGGCGGCCAACACGCCTTGCCCCTTTGCGCTCGCTCCGCTCGCGCGGGCCCCGGGGCCGGGGTCGGGGTCGGGAGCCAGGGAGCGGGCCAGCCGCAGGGGATCCGGGCGCAGCAGGACCAGCACCACGAGGGAGGCCGCCGCGAAGGCCAGCGCGCTGTAGGCGAACGGGCCGGAGTTGGTGACGGCGCCGAACCGGCGCAGCGTCGGGTCGGCCAGCGGGGCCAGGTTCGGCCCGGCCACGGATCCGATCGTGGTGGCCCACACCACGAAGGAGAGCTGCCGGCCCCGTTTGGAGGGTTCGGCCAGATCCAGCGCGGTGTAGCGGGCCTGGTAGTTGGCCGCGCTGCCGCCACCGAAGAGGAACAGCCCGACGAAGAGCAGCGGCAGCGACCGCGAGGCCGCGGCGACAACGATCAACGCGGCGCCGAGCGAGCCGAGGGCGTAGGCCAGGGCCAGTCCGGGGCGCCGGCCTCGGGCCAGCATCAGCCGGGTCACCGGCAGGGCGAGCAGGGCCGCGCCGACGACGAGCGAGCTCTGGGCCAGGCCGGAGATCTCCGTGCCGCCCATGTCCTTGGCCAGGAGGGCGCCGACCGTGATGCCGATCGCGACACCCACGCCGCCGATCATCTGGGTGAGCACGAGCACACCGAGCGTGCGCCGCTGTACCCGCCGGACCTCCAGGTCGGACGGGGCGTGGGAAACCACGGAGGACGTGGTCACAGGCCCAGACCCCGTCCGATGATCTCCTTCATGATCTCCGTCGTACCGCCGTAGATGGTCTGCACCCGGCTGTTGAGCCAGGCGTGGGCGATCGGGTACTCCATCATGTAGCCGTATCCGCCGTGCAGCTGCAGGCAGCGGTCGGCGACCCGGTTCTGCAGCTCGGTGGTCCACCACTTCGCCTTCGCGGCGTCGACCACGCTCAACCGGCCCGCGTTGAACTCGGCCACGCAGCGGTTGAGGAACGTGCGCGCGATGGTCACCTCGGTGTCCAGCTCGGCCAGCAGGAAACGGTTGTGCTGGAAGCGTCCGATCGCGCGGCCGAACGCCTCGCGGTTGCGCGCGTACTCCAGCGTGAGAGAAAGGATCACCTCGGCCGCCGCCACGGCGGCCACCGCGATGCTCAACCGTTCGCGGGGCAGGTTGCCCATCAGGTGGTAGAAGCCGTGGTTCTCGGTGCCGATGAGGTTGTCCGCCGGTACCCGGCAGTCCTCAAAGAACAGTTCGGCCGTGTCGAGCGCCTTCAGGCCGACCTTCTCCAGCCGCCGGCCGCGGGTGAAACCGGGCGTGCCGCGCTCGACCGCGATGAGGCTCACACCGTGCGCGCCCTGGTCCGGCGCGGTCTTGGCCACGATGAGTACCAGGTCGGCCAGCTCACCGTTGGTGATGAAGGTCTTCTGTCCGGACACGATGTACTCGTCGCCCTCGCGGACCGCGCTCGTGCGTACCCCGGCCAGGTCCGAGCCCGCGCCCGGCTCGCTCATGGCGATGGCGGTCACGATCTCGCCGGTACAGAAGCCGGGCAACCAGCGCTTGCGCTGGTCCTCCGTGGTCAGGTCGGTCAGGTACGGGGCCACGACGTCGTTGTGCAGGCCGAACCCGAGACCGGAACAGCCGGCGCGGACGATCTCCTCCACCAGCACGGCGTTGAACCGGAAGTCGCGCTGGCCGGCCCCGCCGTACTCGGGATCGACGTCCATCCCGAGCAGGCCGGCCGACCCGGCCTTGCGCCACACGTCGCGGTCCACCAGGCCCGCCTTTTCCCAGGCGGCGTGGTTCGGGACCGCCTCGCGGGCCAGGAACTCCCGGCACAGGCCACGAAACTCCTCGTGAATGGGCTCGTACAGGTCCTGCTCCATGACCGCGAGTGTGCCTCACCGACCGCGGTTCTGGCGCCGGGCTTTCGAGTTGTAAGTTCGGGCCGTCCGGGAGACCATCGGGCGGCGAGAAAGAAGCTAACCACTCCGGGCGAGCCAAGATGACCCAGATGTCCGTAGTTCCGACGCAACCGGGTCCCGGAGAGGGCGCCGGTCGAACCCGCGCGGCGCCGTCGCCGCTGCGGGTGCTGCTCGTCGAGGACGACGACGCCGACGCGTTTCTCGTGCGCGAGTTGCTGGACGAGGTCGGCGCCGGCGTCGAGTTGACGGTCGCGCGCACCCTCGCCCGGGCCGTCGAGCTGGTGCCCCACGCGGACTGTGTGCTCCTGGACCTCGGCCTACCCGACGCGCAGGGCCTCGACGGGCTGCGCCGCCTGCTCGCGGTGGCCGGCGGGGCCGCGGTCTGCGTACTCACCGGCCTGGGCGACGACCACATCGGGGCGGCGGCCGTCGCCGAGGGTGCGCAGGACTACCTCATCAAGGATCAGGTCGACGGCGTCCTGCTGGCCCGCTCCATCCGGTACGCCGTGGAGCGCCGACGGGCCGACGAGAACGCCCGCCGCCTGCACGAGGTCGAGCTGCAACAGCAGGAGTCGGCCCGCTTGGAACGCGGCCTGCTGCCCCAGCCGCTGCTGCGCACCGACGCCGTGAAGGTGCACACGTTCTACCAACCGGGTCGGCACAGCTCGCAGCTCGGTGGGGACTTCTACGACGTGGTGCAGACCTCCCCCGACCGGCTCGCGATGGTCGTCGGAGACGTGTGCGGCCACGGGGTCGACGAGGCGGCGCTCGGCGTGGAGCTGCGCGTCGCGTGGCGCGCCCTGGTGCTGGCCGGCGTGGACGACGACGCCGTGCTGCCGGCCATCGAGCAGGTACTCATCAGCGAGCGGGCCAGCACCGAGGTGTTCGCCACGCTGGCCATGGTGACGATCAACCTGACCGACGGCGAGGCATCGATCCGGCTGGCCGGCCATCCGCCGCCGCTGCTGATCACGGCGGACGACCCGGTGCCCATAGCCCACCGGCACGGCCCGGTCCTCGGCATCTTCGACACCTCCGACCGCCCGGCCACCCGGGTCGCGCTGCCGGCGCAGGACTGGACGCTGCTGCTCTACACCGACGGGCTCATCGACGGCCGGACCGGCGACGGCGACAACCGGCTCGAGGTCGCCGGCCTGCGATCGATGCTCGGCCGGGCCCGCGACGTGCCCCCCGAGGAGCTGGCCGGGTGGCTCGTGGCGCAGGCCGAGGCGGCCAACGAGGCCCCGTTCGTGGACGACGTGGCCATGCTGGTGCTCACCCGGACGGCGACATGAATCCACAGTGGACGCTTCGGCGCCGGGTGACCGCGCTGTGCCTGCTGCTGGCCACCGTGCTCACGTTCCTGGCCGTCGGGGCCGTCACCACGGCGATCGCCAACCGCGGCCAGGTGGACAACCTCCTTGGCGTGGTCGGTCCGATGCGGCGCGCCTCCAACGACCTGCTCGCCGCGCTGGTGCAGCAGGAGGCCGCGGTACGGGCGTTCGTGCTCAGCGGGTCGGAGCCCGAGCTGGATCCGTACGTCGAGGGGCTGGCCACCGAACGGACACAGGTGGCCAGCATCGCCGACACCTCGGCGGCCACACCGCACCTGCGGTCCGAGCTGAATCGGCTCTCGAGCCTGACCCAGACCTGGCGGGCCGAGGTGGCCGAGCCGACGATCGCGGCGGTACGCCGAGGCGATGCCGGCGTGGTGGAACTGGTCGTCAGCGAGACCGCGATCCGCCGGTTCGAGGACGTCCGGAGCGCTGTCGCGTCGATCGACGCCGCCATCGACGAGCTCCGGGACTCCACGGCCGCGTCCATCCGCGGCACCAGCACCCTGCTCCTGTTCGTGCTCATCGTGGCCGTGATCATAGTCATCGGCGGCGGCATCGCGTTGGTGGTGTTCCTACAGCGGGCGGTGGTCGCCCCGGTGACCGACATCGTCGCCGGGGTCCGGGAGGTCGCGGGCGGCAAGTATCACCGCGAGATCGGCGTGTCCGGGCCGCCCGAACTGGAGGGCCTGGCCCACGACGTCGAGTCGATGCGCCGGCGCATCGTGTCGGACCTGGCCGTGGTCGAGGCGGCGCGGGCCGAGGTCGAACGGACCAACGCGCTGCTCGAGCAGCAGGCGGCCGAGCTGGTCCGGTCCAACCGCGACCTGGAGCAGTTCGCCTACGTCGCCTCGCACGACCTGCAGGAACCGCTGCGCAAGGTGTCCAGCTTCTGCCAGTTGCTGCAGCGGCGGTACTCCGGGCAACTCGACGAGCGGGCCGACCAGTACATCGAGTTCGCCGTCAACGGCGCCCAGCGCATGCAGCGGCTCATCAACGACCTGCTGGCGTTCTCCCGGATCGGCCGGGTGACCACCGGCTTCACCGAGGTCGATCTGAACCGCGTCGTGGCCGACATCGCGGCCGACGTCGAATCGGCCGAGGACGCCTCCGGCGCCAAGGTCACCTGGTCGACCCTGCCGGTGGTGCGGGGTGAGGAGGTCCTCCTGGCCACGCTGCTGGCCAACCTGGTCGGCAACTCCCTGAAGTTCCGCCGGCCCGACCGGCCGCCGCGGGTCCGCCTGCGCAGCCGACGGGTCGGCGACGAGTGGGAGATCTCGTGCGAGGACAACGGCATCGGCATCGACCCGGAGTTCGCCGACAAGGTGTTCGTGATCTTCCAGCGCCTGCACGGGCGCGACGACTATCCGGGCACCGGGATCGGCCTCTCCGTCGCGAAGAAGATCGTCGAGTACCACGGCGGGCGCATCTGGATCGACGGGGCGTACGCCGATGGAGCCGCGATACGGTTTACGCTTCCAGTGGCCGCCCGACCGGTGGCCGCCTCCGACTCGAACGACGAGGTGCCGCGACTGGAACGCACCAGGGAGCCGGTGTCATGACGGGCCTGTTCGAAAGGATCGCGACCATCGAAGTACTGCTCGTCGAGGACGACCCGGGCGACGTCCTCATGACGAAGGAGGCATTCGAGGAGCACGGCACGGTCAACCGCCTCACCGTCGTCCCGGACGGCGCCGAGGCCCTGGCCTACCTGCGCCGGGAGGGCGACCATGCCGACGCCGTCCGGCCCGACCTGATCCTGCTCGACCTGAACCTGCCCAAGCGGGATGGTCGCGAGGTGCTGGCCGAGATCAAGAACGACCCGGAGCTGCACCAGATCCCGGTGGTGGTGCTGACCACGTCGCAGGCCGACGAGGACATCCTGCGCAGCTACAAGCTGCACGCGAACGCGTACGTCACCAAGCCGGTGGACTACGACAAGTTCATCGCGGTGGTCCGGCAGATCGAGCAGTTCTTCGTCGACGTGGTCAAGCTCCCACCCCGCAACGGCTGACCGCGGTCACCGGGCCGTCCCGGCCGCGTGGGTGGCCCCGACCACGCCGACCGACGCGGCCACGGCGTCGGCCAGTTTGTCCACTTCGGACATACGCAGGCCGCCGACGGTCATCCGGATCCCCGGCCCGCTGGCCAGCCGGTACAGGGCTCCCGGTGCCACCGCCCAGCCGCGCTCGCGCAGCGCGGAGGTGGCCGACGGCTCGTCGGCCACCGGAACCCAGACGTTGATGCCGGTACGGCCGCGGGCCGCCACGCCGCGGGCCCGCAGGGCGTCCACGAGGGTCCGGCGGCGCCGCCCGTACTCCTGCTTGGCCCGGGCGACGGTGGCCGCCACCGCCTCGTCCCGCCACATCTCGACCACCGTCCGCTGCAGCACCGTGGAGACCCATCCGGCCCCCAGGCGCATGCGCCCCTCGACCCGGGCGATGCTCGCCTCGTCGCCGGCCATCACCGCCACGCGCAGGTCCGGCCCGTACGGCTTGGAGACCGATCGCACGAAGGCCCAGGCCCGGCCGGCGCCGGCCAGCGCGGCCAGCGGCACCTCGGCCAGCTCGGCCGCGTGGTCGTCCTCGATGACCAGCACGTCGGGGGCGGCGGCGAGCAGCCGGCGCAGGGCGGCGGCCCGGGCCGGCGACACCGCCCCGCCGGTCGGGTTGTGAGCGCGGCTGGTCACCACGGCGGCCGCGACGCCCCCGTTGATGGCCGCCCGCAGACCCGGCACCGTCGGGCCGTCGTCGTCCACGGGTACGCCGACCGCCTCCAGGCCCAGTGCCGCGATCAGGTCGATCAGGTTGGCCCAGCACGGGTCCTCCACCGCGACCCGGTCGCCGGGCCGCAGGTGCGCGGTGAGCAACCGCTCGATCGCGTCCAGCGCGCCCGAGGTGACGGTGACCGAGCCCGTGTGCACGGGCACGCCGTCGGCCGCGAGCCGCTCGCGGACCAGGTCCACCAGCTCCGGCCGCGGGCCGGACGCGGCGTACCCGACCGACTCGGTCGCGGCGGCGGCCACCCGCCGCAGTCGCGGGCCGAGCTTGGGCAACAGGTCCGGGTCCGGCGCCCCCGACGAGAGATCGACCGTGCCGGGCGGTGCCGCGACGACGCGGGCCAGGCGCGAGGTGACCGGAGGCCGGTGCCGCACGCGCGTGCCGTTGCGGCCGGCGGTCTCGACCAGTCCGCGTTGGCGCAGGTTCCGGTACGCGGCGGCGACGGTCGCCGGGGCGACACCGAGGCGGCCGGCCAGCGTGCGGACCGGGGGCAGCGGGGCGGCCGGGGGCAGCGCCCCGGTGCGGATGCCGGTCTCGACGCTGTCGGCTATGTCCGCCGCGCCCCGGCCGGCGATCTGATAACGTACTGGCACAGTCTGAAGATTGTACTAGTACGAATTCGATGAGGGAAACACCGTGGACGACGAATTCGCGCGGACCCATCGCACCACCGCCTCGCGGGACCGGGGCCGGATGTCCTACGAGCGGGCCACCGCCTACGCGGTGCTCGACGAGGCGTACCACTGCCATCTCGGCTTCACGGTCACCGACGACGGGACGGGCGTGCCCGAGCCCCGGATGCTGCCCACGCTGCACGTGCGGGTCGGCGACACGCTCTACCTGCACGGGTCGACCGGGTCGCGCCCGCTGCTGGCCGCCCGGACCCGGGAGGGCCTGCCGGTCTGCGTCACCGTGACGCAACTCGACGGCGTCGTCCTGGCCCGGTCGCAGTTCCACCACAGCGCCAACTACCGCTCGGTGGTGGCGCACGGCCGGGCGCACCTCGTCCGCGACGAGGAGGGCAAGCGGCGCGCGCTCGCCGCCCTCGTCGACAAGATCGCCCACGGCCGGGCCGCCGACTCGCGACCGCCGACCCGCAAGGAACTGGCCGAGACCGCGGTGCTGGCCGTGCCGCTGACCGAGGTATCGCTCAAGGCCCGCGTCGGCGGCGTCATCGACGACAACGAGGACCTCGGCCTGGCTCACTGGGCCGGGGTCGTACCGATGCGGCTGACCCCGGGACGGCCCGAGCCGGACGCCGGCGTGACCGTGCCGGTGCCGGCGTACCTGCGGCCGTCCCGGGGACCGTGGCTGACCGCGCCGACGCTGCGGGGCGACCATGTCATCCTCGAGCCGCTCGACATGTCCCATGTGGACGGTCTGTTCGCCGCGCTCGACGACGAGGAGGTCTTCCGGTGGCTGACCCAGCGCCGGCCCCGGTCGGCCTCCGAGATGGCCGGCTTCGTCGCCGAGGCGTTGCACATGGCCGACGAGGGGAAACGGGTCCCGTTCGTCCAGCGGTCCTCCGCCACCGGCGAGGTGATCGGGACGACGTCCTACTACGGGGCCGACGAGGCCAACCGGTCGGTGGCCATCGGCTACACCATCCTGGCCCGCCCGTGGTGGCGGACCGGGGTCAACACCGAGGCCAAGCTGCTGCTCCTGCGGCGGGCCTTCGAGGAGCTGGGCGCGGTACGGGTGGAGTGGCACACCGACCTGCGCAACGAGCGTTCACAGCGGGCGATCGAGCGGCTCGGCGCCGTCCGGGAGGGTGTGCTGCGCCGTCAGCGGCGCCGCGACGACGGCACCTGGCGCGACACGGTCCTCTACGCGATGACGGACGCCGACTGGCCCGAGGCCAACGACCGCCTGACCGCCCGCCTCTCGCGCGTCGATCATGAGGTCACCGCGGCCGCCCACGCGGCGTAGTGATCGCGATCTCGCGGACAATCGTGCGGTTCTGCTCCACATTTGTCCGCGGAATCACGATCATCCCGTACGCGGTCGCCTAGGACGCGACGGACGACGGGTCAGGCCCAGAGGACGTCCCGTGCCACAACGTTCACCACCCTGAGCCGCATGCCTACCCCCGTACCGTCTCATCGGCGGCGACCGCGTGGCCTTGAGGCCCGAGGTCAGCGCCAAGTTACCAGCGGGCGTCCACCCCCGTACGCGGATCCCACAAAACGGTCTCCCGAGCGTGATTGCGTGGCGCCGCTGGCAAGCTCGCGTCGGCTTGTCGGACGGCCGAGGCAGGATGGACCCGTGGTGGAAGGTAATGGGTTGGAGCGGTTCGGGCCGGCCACCCGGGCCTGGTTCGGGTCCGCCTTCGCCGAGCCCACGGCGGCCCAGGCGGGGGCGTGGGAGGCGATCAGCGCCGGGCGTCACGCGCTGGTGGTGGCGCCGACCGGGTCGGGCAAGACGCTGGCCGCGTTCCTGTGGGCGCTGGATCGGCTGGCGGTGGACCCGCCGACCGACGCCGCCACCCGGTGCCGCGTGCTGTATGTGAGCCCGCTCAAGGCGCTGGCCGTCGACGTCGAGCGCAACCTGCGGGCGCCGCTGGCCGGGATCCGCCACGCGGCCGACCGGCTGGGCCTGGTCCCGCCCGACATCGCGGTCGGGATGCGGACCGGCGACACCTCGCCCGAGGAGCGGCGCGCCTTCGCCCGTACCCCCTCGGACATCCTGATCACCACGCCGGAGTCGCTGTTCCTGATCCTCACGTCGGCCGCCCGCGACGCGCTGCGCGGCGTCGAGACGGTCATCGTCGACGAGGTCCACGCGGTCGCCGGCACCAAGCGCGGGGCCCACCTCGCGCTGTCGCTGGAGCGGCTCGACGCCCTGCTGCCCCGGCCCGCGCAGCGGATCGGGCTGTCGGCCACCGTGCGGCCGGTCGAGGAGGTGGCCCGATTCCTGGGCGGGGCCGCCCCGGTCGACGTGGTGGCGCCGCCGACCGCCAAGACCATCGAGGTGCGGGTCGAGGTGCCGGTCGAGGACATGACCGCGCTCGACGAGACGACCGGCAAAGCCGACGGGCTCGACGACGAACCGCGGCAGGCCTCGATCTGGCCGGCCGTCGAGCGGCGCGTGTACGACCTGATCGGCCAGCACCGGTCCACCATCGTGTTCGCCAACTCGCGCCGCCTGGCCGAGCGCCTGTGCGCCCGCCTCAACGAGCTGGCGGCCGGCGATCTCGACGCGCCCGAGAAGGCGCCGGCCCAGGTCATGGCGCAGTCGGCGACGGCGTCGGGCGCGGTCGCGGTGATCGCCCGGGCCCATCACGGCAGCGTCTCCCGGGAGGAGCGCAAGCACATCGAGGAGGCGCTCAAGTCCGGCCAGCTGCCCGCGGTGGTGGCCACCAGCTCGCTGGAGCTGGGCATCGACATGGGCTCGGTGGATCTCGTGGTGCAGATCGAGGCTCCGCCGTCGGTGGCGGCCGGGCTGCAGCGGGTCGGCCGGGCCGGGCACCAGGTCGGCGCCGTCTCGCGGGGTGTGGTCTTCCCCAAGCACCGGGGTGACCTGCTCTCCTGCGCCGTCGTGGCCGAGCGCATGCACAACGGCCTGATCGAGGAGCTGCGCTATCCGCGCAACCCCCTGGACGTGCTGGCGCAACAGATCGTCGCGATGGTGGCGATGGACCCGTGGCGCGTGGGCGACCTCGCGGTGCTGGTGCGGCGGGCCGCGACCTTCGCCGAGCTGCCCACGTCGGCCCTCGAGGCCACGCTGGACATGCTCTCCGGCCGGTACCCGTCGACGGCGTTCGCGGAGCTGCGCCCCCGGCTGGTCTGGGACCGGGCGACCGACCTGCTCACCGCCCGACCCGGGGCCCAGCGGCTGGCCGTGACCAGCGGGGGCACCATCCCCGACCGCGGGCTGTTCGGCGTGTTCCTCGTCGGGGGCGACGGCGGGCGCGGCGGGAAGCGGGTCGGCGAGCTGGACGAGGAGATGGTCTACGAGTCGCGGGTGGGCGACGTGTTCCTGCTCGGCTCGACGTCGTGGCGGATCGAGGAGATCACCCCGGACCGGGTGCTGGTGTCACCGGCCCCGGGCTCGGCCGCCCGCATGCCGTTCTGGAAGGGCGACCAGCCGGGGCGGCCGGTCGAGCTGGGCCGGGCCATCGGGGCCAAGCTGCGTGATCTGGTACGGCACGAGCGCGAACGGGCCGAGGCGGAGCTGGCGGCGGGCGGGCTCGAGCCGTGGGCGGTGCGCAACCTGTTGTCCTATCTGGACGAACAGCGGGAGGTGGTGCGCCACCTGCCCGACGACCGTACGGTCATCGTGGAGCGCTTCCGGGACGAGCTGGGCGACTGGCGGCTGGCCGTGCACTGCCTGCTGGGAGCGAAGGTCAACGGCGCGTGGGCGCTGGCCATCGGGAAGCGGATCTCCGAGCGGTACGGCATGGACGCCCAGCTGCTGCCGAGCGACGACGGCATCGTGGTACGGCTGCCGGACATGCTGGACACGGCCGGTCTGGACGCGCCGCCCGGCGCCGACCTCGTGGTCTTCGACCCCGACGAGATAGCCCAGGTGGTGGAGGAGTCGGTCGGCACGTCGGCGATGTTCGCCGCCCGGTTCCGCGAGTGCGCGGCCCGCGCCCTGCTGCTGCCCCGCCGCGACCCGCGCCGCCGCCAGCCGCTGTGGCAGCAGCGCCAGCGGGCCGCCCAGCTCCTCGACGTGGCCCGCGAGTTCGCCGACTTCCCGGTGACGCTGGAGGCGGCCCGGGAGTGCCTGCAGGACGTGATGGACGTGCCCGGCCTGACCGGCGTCATGCGCGACATCGCCGGCCGGCGGGTACGGGTGGTCGAGGTGGAGACGCCGCGCCCGTCCCCGTTCGCGCGGTCGCTGCTGTTCGGGTACGTGGGCGCGTTCCTGTACGGCGGCGACGTTCCCCTGGCCGAGCGGCGGGCGGCGGCGCTGGCGCTGGACTCCACGCTGCTCGGCGAGCTGCTGGGCCGGGTCGAGCTGCGCGAGCTGCTCGACCCCGACGTGGTGGTCGAGACCGAGCGGCGGCTGCAGTGGCTCGACGGATCCCGCACGCTGCGCGACGCCGAGGACCTGGTCGAGCTGCTGCGCGTGCTCGGCGATCTGTCCACGGAGGAGTGCGCCGCCCGCGGCGCCCACACCGCGTGGCTGGACGAGCTGGAGCGCTCGCGCCGGGCCGTGCCCGCCCGCATCGCCGGCGAGGCGCGCTGGATCGTCGTCGAGGACGCGGCCCGGGTCCGCGACGGGTTGGGCGTCGCGCTTCCGGTCGGCATCGCGGTGGCGCACCTGCAGCCGGTGGCCGACCCGATCGGCGACCTCGTCGGCCGGTACGCCCGCACCCACGGCCCGTTCACGGCCTCCGCTTGCGCGGCCCGGTTCGGGCTGGGCGTGTACGTGGTCGAGCAGACCCTCAAGCGCCTGGCCGCGGCCGGGCGGGTCAGCGCCGGCGAGTTCACGCCGGTCCAGCTGGCCGCGGCCGCCGGCACCGAGTGGTGCGACACCGAGGTGCTGCGCCTGCTGCGCCGCCGGTCGCTGGCCGCGCTGCGGCGCGAGATCGAGCCGGTGCGGCCCGAGGTGCTGGCGGCGTTCCTGCCCCGCTGGCAGCAGGTCGGCTCGTCGGCGCGGGGCGTGGAGGCCGTGGCGGCGGCCATCGAACAGCTCCAGGGGGTGGCCATCCCGGCCTCGGCCTGGGAGCGCCTGGTGCTGCCGGCCCGGGCGGCCGACTACACACCGGCGTACCTGGACGAGCTGTGCGCGTCGGGCGAGGTCGTGTGGGCCGGCCAGGGGTCGATCCCCGGCGGGGACGGGTGGATCGCGTTCGGCTGGGCCGAGTCGGCGCCGCTGTTGCTGCCCCCGCCCGACCCGGAGTTCGCCGCCGGCCCGGTGCACGAGGCGGTGCTGCGGGTGTTGGACGGCGGCCAGGCGCTGTTCTTCCGCCAGCTCACCGAGGCCGTCGACGGGGCCGAGCCGGACGTGCTGGCCGCCATATGGGACCTGGTCTGGGCCGGGTGGCTGGCCAACGACACCCTCGCCCCGGTGCGGGCGCTGCTGTCCGGCACCGGCGCCCACCGGGCCCGGCCGGAGGCGGCCCGCTCGCGGTACCGCACGCCGCCCCGGCTGCCGGCCAACCGGCTGAGCCGGATGTCGCTGACCACCGCGCGCTCCGGCCCACCGACCGCCGCCGGCCGCTGGTACCGGCTGCCCGACCGGGACACCAACCCGACCCGCCGGGCCACGGCCACCGCCGAGGCGCTGCTGGAGCGGCACGGCGTCGTCACCCGGGGCGCGGTGATGGCCGAGCAGACGCCCGGCGGGTTCGCCGCCGTGTACCCGGTGCTGGCGGCCATGGAGGAGCGCGGTGCGGCCCGGCGCGGGTACTTCGTGGAGGGCCTGGGCGCGGCCCAGTTCGCCGTGCCCGGCGCCGTCGACCGCCTCCGCGCCCTGGGCGACAAGGTCCCGGGGCTCGCGCGGGCGGAGCGAGCGCAACGAAGCAGCGATGCCGACCGGGCGCTGGTGCTGGCGGCGACGGACCCGGCCAACCCTTACGGGGCCGCGCTGGGCTGGCCGGACCGGCCGGTCGACCACGGCGAGCCCGGCGCCGGTCACCGTCCCGGGCGCAAGGCCGGCGCGCTGGTCGTTCTGATCGGCGGCGTGCTGGGCCTGTACGTCGAGCGCGGCGGGCGGACCCTTCTGTCCTATCTGGACGATGCCGAGGCGCTGGCCGCGGCGGCCCGGGCCCTGGCCGGCGCGGTGCGCAGCGGCGCGCTCGGCCCGCTCTCGGTCGAGCGGGCCGACGGCGAGACCATCCACGCCTCCCCGCTGCGGGACGCGCTGACCGCCGCCGGCTTCCGGGCCACCCCCAAGGGCCTGCGCCTGCGCGCCTAGCCCGAGCGTCGGGCGGCATGATCGCTGTTCATACGGCAATCTGCACGGATTCCGTGCGTTTCGCCGTAGTACACGGCGATCGTGGAGGCGGATGCGATCTTCGCCGTCTGAACGCGGGACGCCGCGGCTGGAATGCACCGCTAGCCTGTCCTCAGTGTCCCGACTCACACGCATCGCGCCCGCGTTGGCCGGGCTGGCCGCCACGCTCGTACTCGGCGGCTGCTCGTCGTCGACCACGGGGCGGGTCGCCGTGGCGATGGACCCGGCCGGGCGCCTCGTGGCGGTGGTGGCGACGTGCCCCGGCCAGCGGCTGTTCAGTCTCACGTTGACCGACGAGAACACCTTCTCCACCACGACCGTGCGGCTGAGGGAACCGCCCACGTTCGGTGGCAGCGTGATCCTGACCGGTCCGATCGGCGACCCGCGGCCGGAGGGCGCGTTCGACCTCCTCGACCGCTCGCACACGTACACGCTGGCCGGCGCGACCAGGGCGGCAGAGTCGGACAAGGATTCGGGCACGGTGCCCCAGGTCAGGTTCAAACTGGACTCCGTGGTGCGGGACCGGAAGCTGCGCCAGGGTTCCGTCCTCGCCGCGGGGGCCGAAGGGACCACGACGATGGAGAAAACGGCGTTTGTCGAGGAGGCGCGCCGCTCCTGCGGATAGTCGACCGGAGGTTGCGCCGTTCGCGCGGCGGATAGCAAGCTTGCCGCATGGCGCCCATCGCACGGTTGACGGCGGTGGTGCTGGACTGCCCCGACCCGCGTAAGCTCGCCGGCTTCTACGGGGAAATCACGGGGTGGACGGTCGAGTACGACGAGCCCGAGTGGGTCACGCTGCGCACCGGCACCGGTCTGCGCGTCTGTTTCCAGGAGAGCCCCGACTTCGTACCGCCGGCCTGGCCCGATCCGACCGGCCCGCAGCAGGTCCACCTCGACCTCGGCGTGGAGGACCTCGACCTGGCCGAGGAGCGGGTACTGGCGCTCGGCGCGGTCAAGCCGGACTACCAGCCGGGTGAGACCTGGCGGGTCTACGCTGACCCGGCAGGGCACCCGTTCTGCCTCTACGAAGAGGACTGAATGAGCGACGACGTGAGGCTGCGGAGGCCAACCACAACGGTGAAGGATCGCCGAACGTCGGAGCGAGGCAGGTAATAGGCAATGAACGAACGTACGCTGATCGGTCGGCTGCTGAGCCCGGCCGGTTTCGGTCTCGTGGTGTTGCTGTTCCTGCTGCCGTTTCTGTCGGTCTCGTGTGGCTCGGGCGAGGAGACGGCGGTCGGCACCTTCACCGGCATCGACATGGTGGTCGGCGGCGAGCCCGACCTCGTGGTGTCCAGCATGACCGACGAGGAGGCGCAGGAGGCCCAGCGGGGCATCGTGGCCATGTTCCGCGACCAGATCGACCTGGAGCCGCTGGCCCTCCTGGCCGGGCTGGTGCTTCTCGCCGCCATGGCCGCGGGCCTGGTCCGGGAACGGATGGCCCGGCACGGTCTGGCCGTCGGCCTGGCCGTGCTCGCCACCGCGCTGCTGTCCGGCGCCGTGGTGCGGTCGATGTCCCGCATCGACGAGGCCCTGCGCAGCATCAGTGAGGAGCCCTCCGCCGGAGGCTACGAGGTCGACCTCCGGTACGGGTTCTGGCTGTGCGTCGCCGTGCTCGGCGTGCTGACGGTGGGCCACGCGCTGGCGCTCGTGCAGGCCTGGCGGGCGCCGCCGGCGAAGCCCCCGGAGGCCGCCGAGGCCGTCAACGGCGAACCACCGCCGGACGTCGAGGTCCGCGGCGCCGAGTTCGGCACGTGACGGTGGCCGGCTAACCTTCCGTGCATGGGCCGCTACGAATGGATCAGCCTCACCACCGACTACGGGCTCTCCGACGGCTTCGTCGCCGCCTGCCACGGCGTGATCGGCCGGATGGCCCCGGCGGTACGCGTGATCGACGTCACCCACCTGGTGTCGCCGGGTGACGTGCCGCGCGGTTCGGCGGTGCTGGCGCAGGCGGTGCCGCACCTCCCGGACGCGGTCCACGTCGCGGTGGTGGACCCGGGGGTCGGCACGGCCCGGCGGCCCGTCGCGGTGGAGGCCGAGCGGGGCGTGCTGGTCGGCCCGGACAACGGCCTGCTGCCCGACGCCGCCGACGCGCTCGGCGGCATCCGGCGGGCCGTCGCGCTGACGAACCCGGCCTGGCACGCCGACACCGTCTCCCGGACGTTTCACGGGCGGGACATCTTCGTCCCGGCGGCGGCCCGGATCGCCCTGGGCGCCGACCTGGCCGACGCCGGTGAGCCGGTCGACCCGGCCGGGCTGGTCCGCCTGCCGGAGCCGCTGGTCGTGGTCGGGGACGGAGTGGTCGAGGCCGAGGTGCTCACCGTCGACCGGTTCGGCAACGTCCAGCTCGCCGCGCCCGGCTCCGCCCTGGACCGCCTCGGCGACAGCCTGCGGGTCGGTGGCATGCGGGCGGTCCGCGGGGCTACCTTCGCCGATGCCCCGGCCGGCGGCCTGGTCGCCTACGTCGACTCGGCCGGCCGGGTCGCGCTCGCCATCAACGGCGGCCGAGCGGTGGTGGCCCTGTCCGTCTCCCCCGGCGACGTCGTCATCGTCGCGTCGGCTCCCTGACCCCTGTATGCAGGGGGTCCCTCCAAACACCTTTTGTTGAACAGGGTCACCCTACCGACACGCGGGCCAGCGACGGGCGTGACTATATCGACCCCGATGTATGCCATCCGCCGGCCGCGGTGCACCATGGAGGCATGCCGGAGGGCGACACGGTCTGGAACACGGCCCGACTGCTGCACGGGGCACTGGCCGGGCAGACGCTGCGCCGCAGCGACTTCCGCGTACCCTCACTGGCCACCGTGGACCTGGCCGGCTGGCGGGTGCGCGACTGCGGCTGCCGGGGCAAGCACCTGCTGCTACGGGTCGAGAAGCCCGGCGGCGCCACAACGGCCGGCGGCCCGAGGGCGATGACGCTGCACTCGCACCTGCGCATGGACGGCTCGTGGCGGATCTACAGCCCGGGCGAGTCGTGGCGCGGCCGACCGGCGCACCTCATCCGGGTGGTACTGCGCACGCTGAGCGCGGTCGCGGTCGGGTACCACCTGCACGACCTCGCCCTGGTGCCGACCGAGCGGGAGGAGACGCTGATCGGCCACCTGGGACCCGACCTGCTCGGCCAGGCGGACGAGCCCGGTGGGTGGGACGCGGTGGAGGCGGTCCGCCGGCTGCGGGCCCGGCCCGACGCGACCATCGCCGAGGCGCTGCTGGACCAGCGCTGCCTGGCCGGGCTGGGCAACCTGTACAAGGCGGAGGTGCTGTTCCTGCGGGGCGTGCACCCCCGTACCCTTGTCTCCAAAGTGGACGATCTGGATGCCATGGTGGGGCTGGCCCACCGGCTCATCAACGCCAATCGCGGGCGGTGGACGCAGGCCACGACCGGTTCGACGCGCCGCGGCGAGGAGGTCTACGTGTACGGCCGGCCGGGTGCGCCGTGCCGTCGCTGCGGCACGCTGATCCGCCGAGAGACGCTGGGCGAGCGGGTGACGTTCTGGTGCCCGTCGTGCCAGCCCGACCCCGGCTGAGTCTCAGGCCTGCTCGCGCACGGAGTCGGGGGACTGCGCGGACTCCAGCGCCGGCGAGTCGCCAGCGGTCACCGCGTCCGCGCTCTCGCCCGGGCCGACGGCCGGCTGGTCCGGAGCACCGCTGACGCCCCGCGTCATCGACGCACGGATCTCCTCCAGGCGGCTCGCCCCGGCCATGTCGAGGGTGGCCTTCTGCACCTCGAGCCGGCGTCCCTCCACCGAACTCTGGGCCAGGTCGGCCCGACCGAGCGCAACGGCGTACCGCCGCTCGATCTTGTCGCGGACCTCCTCCAGCGACGGCGTCGTCCCGGGCGCGGCCATCTCGCTCATCGACTCCAGCGAGCGGGCCACGGACTCCTGCATCTTGGCCTGCTCGAGCTGGCTGAGCAGCTTGGTCCGCTCGGCGAGCTTCTGCTGGAGGAGCATCGCGTTGTTCTCGACCGCCTTGCGGGCCTGCGCCGCCGCCCCGACCGCCTGGTCGTGCAGGGACTTGAGGTCCACCATCTGGCTCTCGGCCGCGACCAGCTGGGTGGCGAACGTCTGGGCGGCCTCCTCGTACTGGGTGGCCTTGGCCCCGTCGCCGTCGGTCCGCGCGCGGTCGGACAGGGTCAGCGCCTGGCGGGCCTGGGCCTGGAGGTTCTCCACCTCGGAGAGCTGTCGGGACAGCTTCATCTCGAGCTGGCGCTGGTTGCCGATGACCGCCGCCGCCTGCTGCACGAGGGAGGAGTGCTGGCGCTGGGCGTCCTCGATCGCCTGCTGAATCTGCACCTTCGGGTCGGCGTACTCGTCGATCTTCGACCCGAAGAGCGCCATCAGGTACTTCCAGCCCTTGACGAACGGGTTCGCCATCTCTTCGCGTTCCTCTCTGCGGGGCACCGCCGACCCCTCAATCCTGACAGCCCGGCGCCACTCCGGTCACCCCGGCCGACCGGGGCCGGCGCGCCGCGGGGATCAGGCGGCGTAGACCGACTCGGTGCTGCGCTGCGGGGGCGTGGTGCGCTTCATCGCGGTCAGCGTCGTGCGCAGCGGGCCGTCGCTGTGCACCTGGACGGTGAGGTCACCGTCGGAGACGGCGGTCGTGACGCGGCCGTCGGAGACCGCCGCCGCGACCCGGCCGTCGGCCCCTTCCATCTGCTCGGCCAGGGCGAACGTGGCGCTCACGTCGCCGAGCATCTCCGAGAGCCGGGCGCCGAGGGCGTCGCAGATGGACGCGAGCAGCTCACTGGACGCTTCCTTGTGGCCGCGCTCGATCTCCGACAGGTAGCCGAGGCTGACGTTGGCGGCGGTGGAGACCTCGCGGAGCGTGCGGTGCTGAGCCAGCCGCCGGGCGCGAAGAGCGTCTCCGATCACCTTCCGAAGCAGGACCATCGCACCGCCTCTCCCCAGCCCGGATTTCCTGTGCCCGCAACGTTACCCGCATTCCAGAGCCGCGGCACCCCGCCCCCCGATTGCGGCCTCTTGACATCCCGAGCTTCGTAAGTCTAGCCTTACCGTTCGTGGGGACTTACCGACTGGAAGCGCTCGGCGTGCTGGGAGACCCGACCCGTCGAACGATCTTCGAGACGCTGGCCGCCGGTCCGCTCTCGGTCGGCGAGCTGGCCGAGCGGCTCCCGGTGAGCCGACCGGCGGTGTCCCAGCACCTGCGCGCGTTGAAGGAGGCGGGCCTGGTCCGGGATCGGGCGGTCGGGACCCGTCGCATCTACCACGTCGACCCGACCGGCGTGGCCGCGCTGCGGGCGTACCTGGACCAGATCTGGGGTGAGGCGCTCGCGGCTTTCAAGGACGCGGTCGAGAGCGACCGCGCCGACGATGACACCAGTACGAAGGAGCAGTCATGAAGCAGGACCTGACCATCCCGGCCGTGACCCGGTCGGTCACCGTGAACGCGTCGATCGAGAAGGCCTTCTCGGTCTTCACCGAGCGGTTCGCGGCCTGGTGGCCCGGCAGCCACCAGATCAACCCGAACGGCTACGAAGCGGCCTACATCGAGCCCCGCGTGGGCGGCCGGTGGTACGAGCGGGCCCCGGACGGCACCGAGTGCGACTGGGGCACCGTGCTGGCCTGGGAGCCGCCGAACCGGCTGCTGCTCACGTGGCAGCTCGACGGCGAGTACACCTACGACCCCGACCAGGCGCACGCCAGCGAGGTGGAGGTGCGCTTCATCGCCGAGGGACCGTCGACGACCCGGGTCGAGTTGGTCCACGGCAAGCTGGAGCGGCTCGCCCACGCCGCCCAACTGGCCGAGAGCGTGGGCGGCGGGGGCGGCTGGAACGGCCTGCTGCGCCGCTTCGCCGACGCCGCCGAGGGCCGGGAGCCGACGCCTCTGGGCTGACCCGCCCCCCTT
>Ga0307415_100000115_pt1 | contig 34102 bp, 46 predicted proteins | sample DK1Cmetagenome_FD_204524 | JGI IMG/M metagenome (GOLD analysis project Ga0307415, IMG submission 204524) | Maize rhizosphere microbial communities from greenhouse at UC Davis, California, United States - DK15-C-2 | ecosystem: Host-associated > Plants > Roots > Rhizosphere > Soil | place: USA... | reverse complement strand
GACGAGTTGGCCCGCCGCATCGAGGTGCTGGAGCGCCGCATGCACGAGCTGGGCGAGTGGTTGGGGGGTGCGGAATGAGCGCGGTCATGGAGGACGACATGCAGAGCGTCGACTGGGACACCTACTACGCCGCGCACCGCTTCGGGCTGGTCGCCGCGCATGGCGGGCGCAAGACCACGCCGGTTCGCGAGACGCTGGCGGACGGCGCCTGCCCGCTCCGGGGCCAGCACATCGGCGAGATCACGGAATTTGTCGCGGTCGGCGGCGAGGTGCTGAGCCGGAAGGTGGTCGCCTGCGACGCGACCGAGACGTGGCTGCGGCGCGATCTGGCCGCCGACGCACGGGCCGCACTGGCGGACGAGGCGGCGGCCGGTGTCCGTGCAATCGCCAAGGTGCTGGCGTGGTCCTCCCGCACGGATGGCGAGAACGCCGCCAAGCGCGGCATGACCGTCGAAGACTATCGCAAGCTGCGCAATGCGCAGGGCCACCGCTCCGAGATGCGCTCGGGGCGGAATAGCAGGGGCATGTAATCATGACCGCAGCAGTCGCAAACCTTCCCGCCGTTGCCGTCCCGGCCCGGCTGCCGATGCCCGCGGGGGCAGCCCCGCGCGGCATCACGCCGGCCCAGTGGCGCGTTCTGGTCGACGTCATTTTTCCGTCAGCCAAGAACCCGGAGTCGATCCTGCTGGCGGTCGACTACTGTCGCAGCCGCGGCCTCGACGTCATGAAGCGCATGATCCACATCGTGCCCGTCTGGAACTCGGCGCTGAAGCGCGAAGTGGAAACGATTTGGCCCGGCATCAACGAGATCCAGACCACCGCGGCGCGCACCAATGCCTGGGCCGGCATGGACTCGGCCAAGCTCGGCCCGATGATCCGGCGCGTCTTCAAGGGGAGCCGCAAGATCGATGGCAATTGGAAGCCGGTCGCCGTCGAGGTCCATTTCCCCGAGTGGGCTGAGGTCACCGTCTACCGGCTAGTCAACGGCCATCGCTGCGCTTTCACCGAGCGAGTCTACTGGCTGGAGGCATACAGCACCAGCGGCGGGCGCGACAGCGAACTGCCAACCGACATGTGGGTCAAGCGGCCTATCGGCCAGCTCCAGAAGGTCACCAAGGCCGCGGCGTTGAGGGCGGCTTTCCCGGAAGAGGGCGAACTGACCGCAGAGGAGATGGAGGGCAAGGTGATCGATGCCGGCGGTGTCGTCATCGAGCACGATCCGGAACTGCCTCCTCCTCCACCGCCCCCGCCCGCCACGTTCGCGGTCACCGTGCCCTATGGCGGCGATCCGGTGATGTTCCCGCGGAACCGGGGCGGGGCCAAAGAGGCGCTCGGCGAAATCAGCAAGATGTACAACGACAAGTACTTCGACGTCGTCAGGCTGAACAACGGCATCCTCGACCAGATCGCGACCAAGTTTCCGGATTTGGCCGAGGAGATCTCCGAACTGCGCGCCGAAGCCGCGATGGCGCTGGCGCCGCCCGACGAGCCCTCCGACGGCTTCGCGGCTGAGTTTGTCAACCACGTGGACGAAGACGACGTTCCCGATGACCGTCCGTCGGAGGAGGGCTGATCATGGCGGACACCACACCCTGCGCCGTCCATACCCTGGTCGAAGACATCATCCACGGTCGGCTTGGAGTCAGTGCGGCGAAAGCGACGCTGGCTGAACTGGACAAAGACGCGCCCGATGTTGCTCGCGACCTCCGCGCCGACGGACAGGCTATCGCGACCGCTCACAAGTTCGACTTTTCGACGTGGCAGGGCGAAAGCATGGCATTGTCGGAGGTCCTGCTGGAAACCGGCTTCGACATGATCGATGCCGGCGTGGTGGCGTTGCCGTATCCCGAGGTCGTGTTCTGCCAGCGCTACCCGATTGACGGCGGCGGACACAACGACATCGTCGTTCTGCTCCGCAGCGTACCGGACGGAGACGTCACCGGCATCGAGTATCGGGCGTTCCATAAGTGTACCAATGTTCCCGAATGGGCTCACCACGGGTTTACGACCACCTTTCGCCGGAACGGTGGGGCGCACCACTGGATCAACGACCCGAGCGGCGTCTTCGATCATGAGGATCAAGAATACTGGCTTGGCTGCACCATGCAGTTTGTGGTGTCCGCTCTGGCCGCACTGTCCAGCAAAGGGCCTGAGATCCACACCCGCCCAGCGCCCAAAGACCTGAATAAGCGGCGCGCCAGGAAGGGCAAGGTCCCGATCTTCGAATATCGCATCGTCGAAATCCCAGCCTGGGCCAAGGCGAAGGCTGAAGGCTTGGGCGGTACCCACGCCTCGCCCCGGCTGCACTGGCGGCGCGGCCATGTTCGCCACTTCCGCACCGGCTGTACCACGCTGATCCGCCCGTGTCTGGTCGGCGCGGCCGAGAACGGCTTCATCCATAAAGACTACGCGGTCGCTCCAGTGCCGGCCGACTGATCCCGCCCTGCGGTGGCGCTGGTTCCGGCCGGCGTCGCCGCTCCTTTCCCGCAGCCGGACCTCGCCAATGACTGACGCAGCCGAGACCCTCGACGACCTGATGCCGCCGGCCGAACGCACCCGCTGGGGTCCGTTCTCGCCGGCCGTCAGCCATGGCGAAATGCTGCTGCGGCTGATCGCTTTGCAGGTGTTCGTGCAGTGCTTTGTCAAGCCGGAGCACCCGCTGCACGACGCGCTCTGGCGGGCCGAGAGCGGCTCGCCGGAGGACCTCGATGCGGCCCGGCTGGAGTTCGACAGGCTGCCGGCGCTGAAGCAGCGCGACATCCTCGGCAGCTACGCCCGGCATTGGCGGCGCAGGACGCGGCGGAAGAGCGGCAAGGCCGCGGCGGAGGAATGGCGATGATGCGGGCGCTTGAGCCTGAGTGCGCCTGCGCGATCTGCGTGGCGCTGCGCACGATCTGGCCGGACACCGTCGCCGCGGTCGCCGAGCACTTCGACCTCGACGCCGCCGCGGCCGAGCAGCACGTGCTGACCTACGCGCCAACCATCCCGAGGATGACGCAGTGAGTGGCGCGTTTATCAACATGGCCGAGGCGGATCCGGAAAAGCGGCGGTGCGAAATCCCGCGCGAGTTCGGCGAGTACGGCGAAGAGGTGCTCGACAGCGAAGAGCTGACCGACCTTGCGTACCGCGCCTTCCTGACCCTGATGGCGAAGCGCTACCAGAGCAACCCGTGGGGCTGCCATGAGGGTTTTAATCAGGACATCGTCGATCTGCTTCAATACGGCCTGTATCTGCCGTGCGTCAAGCGGGTGACCTATGCCCAGCAGGTCGATCAGCGCAACGACGGTCTGCCGAACCACGCCGCGATATTCGACGTGTACCGCAACGAGTCGGTGTCCGTCCATCAGGTCCGCCGGATAGACCGCTTTCCGCTCGGCGTCGCGGCGCCGGCCGCCGGGGCGAAATTCAAATACGTCTGCTGGGATCGGTCGCCCGCCTCGAACCGGCACGAGAAACGGTTCTTCGATAACGAGGGCGACGTGCTGGTGGCTTATGACAGCTACCTGACGGTGACGCCCGACGACCGCGTCGTCCATGGGCTGGCCACCCGCATCAAGTGGCAGCGCAAGGCGATGTGGAACGCCGTCTCGGTGGTGTGGCCGGCGATGGTCTTCAACGCCTGGGCGGATCGGCGCTGTCTGTGGCAGGTCCGGACCAAGGACCACGTGATCGATCACCTGGAAACGCCGCTGACCCTCGGGGTCGCCGAGGAGCACGTCAAGAGCCTGTTCTACGCTCGCAACCTGCCGGTCACCGAGACGGGCCGGAAGCGCCCGATCCTGCACTGGGTCAAGGCGCATGCCCGGCGGATCGCCGAGGGCACCGACATCGATGTGCGCAAACACCTGCGCGGCATCACCGAGTTCGAAATGGACGGGCTGCGGTTCCAGATCATCTCGCCCGACAAGGCGGCGGAGAAGGCGGAGGTGGCGTGATGGCGATTGCCGATGTGGATTTGGCGCGCCGTGACGAGCACGGCCGGGAAATGATCCTGGGCGGCAAGCAGCATGTCGACTGCTTCCTGTGCGGCGGCGAGATCCGCCGGGTGATGGTCTACTGGAGCGGACTTGCCGGAGAGGGGGAAAACAACCTCGTCCACTTGCACCCCGCCTGTGCCCAGCGTCTGGCGCGACATCTCATCACGGACAGCATGCACGCCGAACGGATCGTGCAGAACAAGCCCGTCGATGGCGGGATTGGCATTCCTCATATCGTTTTGTCTGCCCGTGACAGGCTTGCCACTGCTCCATCGGCAGATCCTCCCAACTTCAGTGCGGTAAAGGGGAGAAAGCCATGACGACACCGATTTTCCCGATAGGGGATGTCTACGTTTACAGATTGTGTGCCATCGATGACTGGGCCGGCTGGCAACGGCTCGATCATTTCGTTCAGCGCTGCCAGATCCCGCGAGACCCGAAAGAGGATTATTTCGCCGACGCGGTCGACCCGGACCTCGCCATCAAAACTCTGGTTTTCGTGATGGAGGCAGCGGGCGCAGCGGCCCGTTTCGGCTGGGAGGGCGATATCCGGGGGCACACGGTCTATGTCTCGGCGCTGCTGCCGTCGCCGTTGTCGAGCGGGGGCAATCTGGTTGTCGGCTGGAAGCAGGATAACAACGGTTGCACCTTCATCGCCTCGCGCTGGCCAATCCGGCAGTACGAGTTGGAGGACCGCCATCTGCGCATTTATCCGGCGCCGCCGGACGTTCCGGCGCTGAAGGTGTCGCGGTGAGCATCGGCAATCAACAAACTTCCGGGGAGGATCAACGATGACAGGACTTGCGCACCCGCCCAATCGGTGGGAGCCTGACACAGCAACGCCGCCGGTGCTCGACACACTGGCGGCGGCTGGCTACCGAGTAGTTCGGTGGCTGGTCAAAGCGGGTGAGCGCTCTGATACCTGGCTAGGTTTTCAGAATTGCCGCTCTGCGCAGAAAATTCAAGCCTCGCCATTGGTCGGCGATGCGATTTTTCGGCGTATGTGGCCGGCGCTCGTCCGCTCTCTGGAATGGAGAGCGTAGATGTTTCTCGAAATGCCGGAAAAGTTCTGGGCGCTATGCGAAAGCCCGATTGAGCGGATGCTGGTCGGCGGTCTGGTCGCCTGCCATGACATGGGTCGGGTCCGACTCCGGTTCCTGACAGATGATCACGTCGCTACCGACTTGAAGGCGATCCTTGACGGCAGCGAAGAGCGGGCCGGTTATCGCGGCGCCTTCCTGCATATCTTCCCGCAGGCAAAGCTGGGTCGCTACCGCGTCGACTTCCTGGTGGTCGCGTCCGGCAATCTGGCGCGCATGGACGAGCCGGTATCCATCGGCCACCGGGTGTTCATCGTTGAATGCGATGGCCGGGAATTTCATCAGGACAAGTGGGCCGACGAGAGACGCGACGCGCATTTCTGGGGGCAGGCCGGTTTCCCGACCATCCGGTTTCCCGGTCGCGACATTTTCATTGGGCCGTCGCGTTGTGCGCGGGCCGTGATCGATTTCGCCTACCATCAGCTTTGGCAGTCGGAGAAGGATCTGTGGTGGCACGGCGGCATCTGGGGCGAAGCGGCTGCCCCGGAGGCTGAAGGGCTGGTTCCGTTCTCGCAGTGCCTGATGGCGGCGATAGACATTGCCGAGTGGAATTATTTCGCTCAGGCGGTGGAGTCATGAGTCCCCAGCCATGGATGAAATTCTATCCGGCCGACTGGCGCAGCGATCCGATGCTGAGGCTGTGCAGCATTGGGGCCCGCGGCCTTTGGATGGAACTGATCTGCCTCATGCACGAGGCCGATCCTTACGGGCATCTCCTCATCAACAGGAAGCCTCCGAGCGACACGCAAATGGGTGCACTCACGGGCGTCGATCCCAGTACCGTTCGGACTTTACTATCCGAGCTGGAAGAGGCCGGCGTCTTCAGTCGCAACCGAGCAGGCGTGATCTACTCGCGGCGCATGGTGGCTGATGAGAAGAAAGCGGCTGTCGCCCGCGCCAATGGCAAAGCCGGCGGAAATCCAAACCTTTGTAAAACAAAGCCAAATCCGCCGTCGGATAACCCCCCGGATAAGGGGGGCCTTAACGGTGGGGATAACACCCAGAAGTCAGACTCCAGATACAAGAATGAAATAGAGGATGAGGACGCGCGCGCGCGCATGGCCGAGGTTGCAAAGCGGGTAGCGGCCATGGCGCACTTCGTCGGTGACGTCAACGCACGAACCGACACGGCCATCGTGGCCGACTGGCTGAAGGAGGGGGCCGACCCTGACGTCGACATCTACCCGGCTGTGGCGGACGTGATGGGGCGGACGAAGCATGCCCGGATTCACACGTTCGGCTATTTCACAAACGAGATTGAATCGCATCGCCGGGCGCGGTTGGAGCCCAAACAGGAGACGTCCAATGTCAAGCACATCGGAAAAGGGCACAAACCTGACCGTGCTCAGCGGAACGCAGCGCTCCTTGGGCCACTTGCCCGCTCGTATGATCGCCGAGTGGACAGCCGATCAGCCGGTGCCGGCGGAATCGGCGCGGCAGTTGCCGGCGGCCATCGCTGAAGCCCGCGAATTGCTGGTGCCGATAGCGGTGGACGAGCTGATGGTCCTGCTGGCGAAGACGGCGAAGGTCTGGCCGTTGCCGGCGGACTGGGACGACACGGCGGATTTCTACGTCGAAGCGCTGGAGGACCTGCCTGCGGATTTGGTGCATGCCGCTCTGAAGCACTGTCGGCTGACGCTGAAGTGGTTTCCGAAACCCGCCGAGATGCGAGAACCGATAGCGCGGGAGCTGGAGCGACGGAACACCGTGCTGCGGCGGTTGCTGGCGATGAAGCAGCGGGTCGAGCTGGGCGACGTCGAGGCGCCGGCATTGAGGGTGGTGCCGACAGCGGAGCAGAAGGCCGAAGGCGAAGCCATCGCGGCTGAAACCCGCAAGGTTCTGGACAGCGTATCGCTGAAGCGGATTCCTGGTCGCGAGGAGGATCGGAAGCAGGAGCGACCGCTGAGCCTTGCCCAAATGTACAAGGCCACCGGGCTGAAGAATGGCGCATGGCTGAAGGACGAGGAGGTGCCGTCATGACCGCGCTGTGCTGGTGGGTGTTCTGGTGGTCGTTCCTGTCGGGCTTGTACGAGCGGCCGCCATCGGCGCAGGTCTTCGTCCTCGACGACTATCGGCCGGTGCCGCCAACGGATCGGAGGGCGGCATGATCACCCGCCCGGGCATGAGCTGCGACGACTGCGGGCTCACCGACACCGGCATGCACGCTGGCAGCGCCAACGACGACGCGGTGGACCCATACAGCGCGGCGGAGCTGATGGGCACGAGCCTGTGGCTGGACTACATCGAGCGCTGGAACCCGCTGCGCTGGGTGCCGGCGCCGAAGGCCGGCAAGCGGAAGCGGAGGTCGGCATGATCCGGCTCGACGAGCAGATCGCCTGCATCAAGCGCGAGCTGACGGCCCGGCGCCGGGTCTATCAGCGCATGGTCGCCGGCGAGCGCATGACGGCCGAGCGGGCCACCCGCGAGATCGCGACGATGGAGGCGGTGCTGGCGACGCTGGAAACCCTGGAAGCCAAGGAGCGGCTGTTTTGAGCATCGCAACGACGCACCGGCATGCGGCGCTCGCCGTCATGCTGAAAGCCTACCGGGTCCACGGATCCAACAGCTTCCTGGTCAATCGCACGGGCAGCAACTGGCAGCCGCTGCACCATGCCGAGATGCAGGGCTGGTGCCGGTTCTGGGGCGAGCGCTGCCGGCTGACGGAGGCGGGCATCGATCAGCTCGCGGACTATCGGGTGCCGGCATGACCGAGCGGACGGTGACGGCCGAGAGCGTGCGTCTTAGCCGGGCGCAGCAGGATGCGGCCACGCTGGCAGCCGAGGTGCAGGAGCAGGCGCGGATGGCGCGGATCGAGGCGGCCGAGATGCGCGTTCATCGCGCCGTGCAGGCGCTCGGCGTCGTCATGGCGGCGCTCTGGCTGATCGGGCTGGCGGTGCTGCTGATCATGGAGGTGAGATTTTGAAACGACCCGAGGAAGCATTGCAGCGCGCCGTGGTCGAGCTGCTGGCGATCTACGAGGCTAAGCACCTGCTGGCGTATTGCCACGTGCCATCGGGCGGGTACAGGACGCCGGCCGAAGCGGGTGTGCTCAAGGCCATGGGCGTCAAGCGCGGCATCCCCGACCTGCTGGTCTGGACCCCGAACGCGCACAGTTTCGGAATTGAACTCAAAGCCGGCCGCGGCAAGCCATCCGACGCGCAGATCCTGTTCCGTAGCACGCTGGAGTCCCTCGGCCACCGGGTCTACGTTTGCTGGAGCATCGACGAGGTGGAAGCGGCGCTGCGGCTGGAGAGGGTGCCAGCGGTCGGTCAACTCGCCGGAAGCCATCAGGCGGGCTCTCAGCGCGTCCTGGAGACCATGCCATGAAGCCGCAGCCGCCGCCGCCCCGCCACATCGTGGTCGAAATTGCGATGATGAAGGAGATTGAGGTGTACCTCGGCGACCGGCCGCAACGCGACAAGCGCGCGGCCGACCTGCACGCGCGCATCGTCACCCTGCTCGATGCGCAGGGCCTGCTGCGGGGCGACGCCGGGTGAGCAAGGACGAAGACCTCGCCGCAACCCTGGCGCTGCGCCGCTCGCTCGTCAGCGACGACCGCCAGCGGCACAACCGCGTCCTGGTCGAGAAGCTCAGCGACGGCTTCGGGAGCAGGGCACGTTTGCAAAGTGCGCTGGAACGCTACGAGCGGCGCGGTCAACTTTCGCCAAGGCAGGCCAGGGCTGGAGAGCGCATTTATCAAGCCTATGCGCTCGGCATCGTGGGTGCCAGGAACGGCGAGGCGAGCGGCAACGGCAGCGACCCGGGCGGCTACAGCGACGCGCAGCTCGCCATGGCCGAGGAGTACAGGCTGATCCGCGACGCGGTCGGCGGACGGCTGTGGCCGATCGTGTTTGCCGTGACAATTGAAGATTTCAGTGTTGCGCGGTGGTGCAACGACCGCGGGCATGGAATGCATCCGGCGGGCGGCATGGAACTCTTGCGTTATGCTTTAAATCTTGCCGCCGATGCTATCGGGGACGCGTAAAATGATCGGGCCGGCGGGTGCTCGAAACACCCGGACGGCCCTAACCACAACCGGCTGTTTGGGAGCGCGGCAATGGGTGAACTGATTATATCTCGCGAGGAAGCGAAGGCGCGGGGGCTTACGCGGTATTTTACGGGGAAGCAGTGTCGTCATCGACATGTTGCGGAGAGGTTCACGTCGAATGGCGCTTGCTTGATCTGTCTTCATGTGAGGAATGATGCAGACAGGGAGCGGAATAACAAGCGCAAGGCTGCGAACATTGCGCGGAAGCGCGCTGCCGACCCTGAGAAGGCGCGAGAGGCCGAACGGGCTTACTGCCGAGCAAATCCTGAGAAGAGAGCTGCGCTTAAAGCTAAGTATTACTGGCAGAACCCTGAAGCTATGCGGGCGCAGTCACGTGCAAAATATCACGCGAACCCGGAGTATAGCAGGGCTTACGCGAAAGCTTGGCGCGCGGCGAACCCTGAACACGCGAAGCATCTCCACCGCCAGCACAAAGCCCGGCGGCGCGGTGCTCCGGGGCGGCACACCAAGAAAGACGTGGCAGAAATCTACGCCTTGCAAAAGGGCAAGTGCGCCTGTTGTCGGGTGAAGCTTGGGGATACCTTCGACGTTGATCACATACAGCCCATAGCGAAAGGCGGAAGCAACGCCCGATCGAACCTCCAGATCCTCTGCCGGCCATGCAACCAACGTAAATCCGCCAAAGACCCGCTCGACTTCTCCCGCGAGCTTGGCTTGCTGCTATGACCGAGCGCGATCCGAAATGGCTTCTGTGGTTTGACCGGAACCCGTGGGCCGTTCCGCTCATGTACGCCGTGTCGATCCTCTGCTGGACCTTCATCGTGGTTGCGGTATTGCTCCACATGATGAACCGCTGTGGCTCCATCGCGCCTTAACGTTGCATAAAACTTGACGTGCGGGCCGCTGATGTGCGAAGAGGGATTATGCGTCGCGTAGTGACGATGCAGCAAGCAACCGGCCGGGGAAACCCGCGCCGGTTTTCGCATATCTGGAGCCCATGTTCGATCAGATCGCCAAAGCCACCGCAGACTGGACCGGCCGACCGGCGGCGTTCTGCTGTGCTCTGGCGGTCATTGTCGTGTGGGCGCTGACCGGGCCGGTGTTCGGCTACTCCGACACCTGGCAATTGATCATCAACACCGGCACAACCATCGTCACCTTCCTGATGGTGTTCCTGATCCAGGCGACACAAAACCGGGACACCATTGCGCTCCACGTCAAGCTGGACGGCCTGATCGCCGGCTGCAGCACCACCAGCAACGCGCTGCTGGACCTGGAAGACCGGCCGCGCGCCGAGGTCGATGCCGCCAAACGCCGGATTGTCGACCGCGCGCCGTGACTGAATTTAATCAAAGCCGCTGGTCATGACGACAAATCGAGGCGGAGCACGGGCCGGAGCAGGCCGAAAGGCAGGCGCCCTGACGCAAAAAACCCGCAAAGTAGCCGATAAGCTCTCCGCCGGCGTTACCCCGCTGGAGGTCCTGATTGAGGACATGCGGCAGAAATACGAGGCCGGTGATCTGGCCGCCGCCGCCGACCGGGCGCGGGATTGCGCGCCGTACATGCACCCGAGGCTGAGCAGTTCAAATGTCGCCGTCCGCCGCGTTACCAGCATCGCAGAGATCAGCGATGCAGAACTTGCTGCGCTTACGGGCGGAGCAGGAACTGAAGACACGGCGAGCTGCACGGGAACGACTCATTGACTTCACGGCCTACACCAAACCCGACTATGCCACGGCGCCGCACCATCGCCAGATCGCGGCAGCCCTGGAACGGGTCGAGCGGGGCGAGATTGACCGGCTCATGCTCATGCTGCCGCCGAGGCATGGTAAGTCTGAGCTGGCGTCACGTCGCTTCCCTGCCTTCGCGCTCGGCCGCAACCCCAAGCGCCAGTTCATCAGCGTGAGCGCCACGAGCGACCTTGCAACCGACTTCGGGCGCGAAGTCCGCAACATCATGAGCGGCCAGGAGTACGGTGCGCTGTTCCCGAACGTCGAGATGGCGGCCGACAGTCAGGCCAAGGGCAAGTGGCACACGCAGGCGGGCGGCATCTATTACGCGGTCGGTATCGGCGGCGCTGTGCTCGGCAAGGGCGCTGACATCCTGCTGATCGATGATCCGTTCGCCTCGATGGAAGATGCGCTGAGCGAGACGACCCGAGAGGCTGTCTGGAACTGGTACACCGGCAGCGCATACAACCGATTGATGCCCGGCGGCGCCATTGTCGTGATCGGTCACAGAATGGCCGAAGACGACCTTCAAGGGCGTCTCCTGTCGCAGCAGATCGCGGGCGGTGACAAGTGGGAAGTGGTCGAGCTGCCGGCCATCAGCGACGATGGCGAGGCTCTGTGGCCGGCGGCGTACCCCATCGAGGCGCTGGAGCGGATCAGGCGCAACACGCTGCCGCGCTTCTGGAGCGCGCTCTATCAGCAGCACCCGACGCCGGATGAGGGCTCATATTTCCTCAAGACCTGGATGAGGTTTTATAACGATCCGCCCGCCCGCAGCACGCTGCACATCTACGGCGCGTCGGATTATGCCGTGACGGCGGACGGCGGCGACTGGACGGTGCACGTAGTCGCGGGCGTCGATCCGGATGACAATTTGTACGTCTTGGACATGTGGCGACAGCGCACCGCGTCGGATCGGTGGGTGGAAGCACTGCTCGACCTGGCCGACCAATGGCGGCCGATGGACTGGGCGGAGGAGCAGGGGCAGATCCTGAAGTCGATTGGCCCGTTTCTGGAGCAGCGCGCCAACGAGCGCCGGGTGTACTTCAGCCGGCAGCAGTTCGTCAGCGTGCGCGACAAGGCAACGCGCGCGCAGAGCATTCGGGCGCGCATGGCGATGGGCAAGGTCTACTTCCCGCGCAACGCGCCGTGGACCGGCGATTTGGTCAGCGAGCTGCTGTCATTCCCCGCCGGCAAGCATGATGACGCTGTCGATAGCCTGGCGTTACTCGGCCGGCTGCTCGACGACATGGTCGCGGGCGCGCGGCCCGCTAAGCCCAAGGCGCCGGTCGACCGCTGGGCGCGCACCTTCGGCAACACAGACGACCACGACTCCTGGAAGGTAGCCTAAATGTCAGCAACCGTTCTTGTTAGCGGCACCTTCACGGCGACCGGCCAAAGCAGCTCGTTCCGCCCCATCGGCAAGTTCAACGTCAGCCTGCGCGGGACATTCGTCGCGACCGTCGCCATTGAGCGCTCGTTCGACGGCACCAATTGGGCCGGCGTCTCGCGCGACAGCAGCGGCACGGCGGCGACGTTCACCGCACCCTGCGGCGTCATCGCCGAGGAGGTCGAGGGCGACACGCTGTACCGCCTGAACTGCACGGCGTACACCAGCGGCACCGTAACGTATAGAGTAAGCCAATAACGTGAGCGTCATCACGGCTCCCGTGCGGGGCTGCGTTCGGGGTGTGGCATCGGGTGTCGTGGTCAGTGCCGGCGGCACGCCGTTCACTCCGACGCTCGACTACAACTACGTCAGCACCATGGCCTTGGGCGGCCTGGAAACCTTCACGCGGGCGAGCACGGGCTGGTATTTCAATTCCGCCGGCACCCTGACCAGTGCCGCGACCGATGCCGCCCGGTTCGATTACGACCCGACGACGGCGCGCACCAATCTCATTCTCCGGTCAAGTAATCAGGATAATGCTGGGGTCTGGACCGCCGGCCAAGTCAGCGTCACGGCCGATACCGTCACCGACCCGCTTGGCACGACGACCGCCGACACGCTGACCGAAAACTCGGGCTCGACTAGCCGGGGCACGCTGCAGGGCGTCGCCATTGACACCCATGTCACCCAGACATTCAGCGTCTATGCCAAGGCCGGAAGCCGGAGCTGGTTGCGGCTGATGCTCAACACTGGCGCAGACTCGATTATCGGCTGGTTCAATCTGGCAACCGGCGTGGTCGGATCGACGCAAGTGGAAGGCACCGGGGCCAGCCCTGTCGTTGCCATCACGGACGCCGGCAGCGGCTGGTATCGCTGCGCCCTGACCGGCATCCCGGCCAGCGCCGATAGCGGCACCATCCAGGCTTTTATCAGGATGGCGACGGCGGACAGCGAGTTCAGCTATCAGGGCAACGGCACCGGCACGCTGCACCTCTGGGGTGCTCAGCTTGAGACCGGCAGCAGCGCCACCGCCTACATCGCAACGGCCGGGAGCGCCGTCACCGTCTGCACCGCGCGCGGCCTGCTGCTTGAGGGCGCGAGGACCAATCTGTTCCTCAACTCCGCCGTTGGCGTGACGCAGAGCTGCACTGTCGCGGCGGCAGCCAACACGCTGAGTTTCTGGGGCACCGGCACGATCACGCTGACGGGCGTTTCGACCGCCGGGCCGCTGGTCGGCACCGCAGCCAACGCCCGCGTCAGCCTCAGCTTCACACCGACCGCTGGAAGCTTGACGTTGACGGTGTCGGGGAGCTGCACCAACGTCCAGTTGGAGCTGGGAGCCTATGCCACATCGCCGATCGTCACGGTCGGCTCGACGGTCACGCGGGCCGCCGATGTATGCACAATTGCCACCAGCGCCATCCCGTCGTTCAACGCCGCCCAAGGGGCCGTGCTCGCCGACCTCGTCACCCTCGACACCACGACGAGCCTGAATGCCGGCGGGTGGCTGCTGTCGGACGGCACGACCAACAACCGGGTTTCACTCCGCGCCAGGAACAGCGGCAACGCCCAGGCCCTGGTCGTGACCGGCGGCGTCACACAGATCAGTCTCCGGGAAGCCGGCACCCTAACGCCCAACGTGGCGACCCGCTGCGCCGTCGCCTGGGCCACCAACAGCGTGGCGTTCGCGCGCGACGGTGCAACGCCTCTGACGACCGGCACAACGACAGTCCCGACCGGCTTAACCGAGTTCCGGCTTGGCAACAGCAACCCGACCGGGACTGAACCGCTCAATGGCTGGCTGCGCCGCATCGCCTACGCCCCGACTCGCGCCGACAATACCGCTCTCCAGACGCTGACGACCTGACATGCCATACGACCCCATCGGCCACTCATCTGCCAGCGCGCGGGTCTGGAGAGCCACGACTCCGCCGGTCAGCGGTGTGACGGCACCGCCGCCCATCGTCGAGGACGACGCGGAGGATCTGGCGCGGTATGTGCAGCTCTTCGAGGAGGCAGAGGAAGCGACCAGCGACGAGCGGACGCTGAGCGAGCGTGACCGCGATTATTACGATAACAAACAATTGACATCCGCCGAGAAGACGGCGCTGGCCAAGCGCGGCCAGCCGGCCATCGTTATCAACCGGATCAAGCGCAAGATCGACTTCCTGCGCGGCGTCGAGCAGCAGCAGCGCACCGACCCCAAGGCGTTCCCGAGGAACCCGCAGGACGAGGACTCTGCGCACGCCGCGACCGATGCGCTGCGGTTTGTGGCCGACCAGTCGCGCTACGACACGGTGCGCTCGTCCGTCTGGGAAAACCTGCTAATCGAAGGGCTGGCGGGGGCGGAAGTGGTCGTCGAGATGAAGCGCGACCAGCCGGAAATCGTGATCCGGCAACTGCCGTGGGACCGGATTTTCCGCGATCCGCACGCCCGCGAGGCGAATTGTTCGGATGGCAACTATCTGGGCATGGTCCTGTGGATGGACTGGGACGACGCGCGCCGGAAATGGCCGGACGCCGCCGACGATCTCGACGCCATGGTCTACCACAGCACCAGCGGCACCTATGAGGACCGGCCGAACGACCGCATGTGGTGCGACGCCAAGCGCAAGCGGGTGCGGATCGTGCAGTTGTGGGAGAAGCAGGCCGAGGGCTGGCACTGGTGCACGTTTACCAGGGGCGTGAAGCTGGAGGGCGGGCCATCGCCGTATGTCGGCGAGGACGGGCAGCCGGAATGCCCGATTGTCCTGACCTCGGCCTACATCGACCGCGGCAATGCGCGCTATGGCGTGGTCCGCGAGATGATCGGGCCACAGGACGAGATCAACAAAAGGCGTTCAAAAGCGCTGCATTTACTGACGATGCGGCAGGTAATCGCCGACAAAGGCGCAGTAGATGACACGAGAAGCGCACGGGCTGAACTTGCGAAACCCGATGGTTACCTTGAAGTCGCGCCCAACAAGCGGTTTGAAATCCAGCAGACCAGCGATCTTGCGGCCGGACAGTTCCAGCTTCTTCAGCACGCGACGGCTGAAATCGACAATATGGGGCCTAATGCGTCCATGGAGGGTAAAAGCCCGGCTTCACAGTCTGGCCGGGCAATCCAGGCGCAGCAGCAGGGCGGCTATATTGAACTTGGCCCGATGCTGGACCGGCTGCGGCAGTTCAACATCGCCATATACCGCGCCGTCTGGAGCCGGATCCGGCAGTTCTGGACCGAAGAGCGCTGGATCAGGGTCACCGACGACGAGCGCAACATCCGCTTCGTCGGGCTGAACAAGCCGATCACCGCGGGCGAGCAGTTCGCCGAGCAGCTTCAGAGCCAAGGTCTGCCGCCGGAGCAGATCCAAATGGAACTGCAGGCGATGCAGGGCGACCCGCGCTTGCAACAGGTCGTCGGCGTCGAGAACAACGTCGCCGAGATGGACGTGGATATCATCGTCGATGACGCGCCCGACACGGTCACGATCCAGCACGAACAGTTCGAGATGATCGTCCAGTTGGTTCAGGCCGGCGTGCCGATCCCGCCCGACACGCTGGTCGAGATGAGCCAGCTCCGTAACAAGGACGCGATCCTCGAAAAGATGCGCGGTGGCGGGCAGGACCCGCAGGCCGCTCAGGCGCAGGCCGAGCAGCAGGCGAAAGCCCAGCAACTGCTCGACGCCGAACAGGTCGCGAAGGTGCGGTTGCTGGAGGCGCAGGCGGGCAAGGCCGAGGCCGAGGCGCAGGCGCGCATCATCGAGGTGCAGAAGCCCGAGCCGATGGCAGCGCCGCAGGGCGAACCGCCGCCCAGCTCGCTCGACGAACAGGAACAAATCGCTGCCATCGACGGAGCCCATGCCAAGGCTGAGCTAACCCGAGCGCAGACGCAAAAGACATTGGTTGAAGCGCACCTCGCAGCCAATCCGCCGCCGCCCGATCCCGAAACGGTCGGGTTGAAGCGCGCCCAGGCGCAAAAGACGATGGCCGAGGCGCACATGACCATCAATCCGCCGACCGCGCCGCCGGGCAAGGCGCTGGCCGACAGCGGACGCATGTAGCTGATGAAAAGGGCGAACAATGGTCGATAACCAGAAGAAGATCTCCGGCTATCGCGATCTGTCCGAAGACGAGATCTCGCTGATGAACCGGATCAAGGCGAAGGAAGCCGAGATGGTCGACCTGCTGGCGGAAGTCGAGGACGCGACGCGCGCGGCCGGCGACCACGAGGCTGGCCGCTGGGCATCGCTGGCGCGGACGCATCTGGAAACCGGCTTCATGTTCGCGGTCAAGGCGGTTGCCCGACCGGACGGCGGACTCGGCCGGAAGTAGCCCGCGCACTACACACCTCGGCTAAGCGAGCTTAGCCGATAAGAATTCGCCAAGGGGCGGTCCAGATCGGGCCGCCCTTCGTCGTTGGAGACTAAACGACCGATGACCAGTTCCGACCAGAGATGACGTTATGAACGGTTCTTGCAGGCAAGCCGAGATTTCGAGCGATGGCCCTTCCCGTCATGCCTTCCGACTTCATGGCGCGGATCTGGCGAACGGCCGCGTCAGTGAGCTTGGCTGCCCCGTTTTCATCCCCCGTCTTGACCAGTCCCGCCTTGACGGCGTGATCTGCATTTCCCTGTCTGGTGACAAGCGTGAAGTTCCCAAGGCGATTGTCCGATTTGATCCCGCTTTCATGGTTGATCATCAGACCTTCCGGAATTGGGCCGCAGAACGCTTCCCACATCAGTCGGTGGACGCGGCGGTGGCGCTTCCCTTCGGGAGAGAGCCTCACGCGCATGTACCCGTAGCGATCCGGGGACTGCTTCATGATCATTCCGGCCTTCCCCCGGTTTTTCTCTGTCACCCGCCTGACCCGCCCCTGATCGCTGACTTCATAAGCGTCGTTGCCGAGGACAGGCTTCCAAATCTCCATAGCCCACTCTCCTATTAGGACACGGGCGAACATGGTACAGCAATCCGCCCCAAACTCCAGGTTCCGCCTGGGGTATTGGAGGCTTACGCCCGCCGCCGGGGCTGGATATTCGGGCGTTCCAAAGGAGCCTGCCGCCGGGGCGATGACAACCATTTCGGGCGTTGAGACGAGGGTTTGGACATGGAATTAGCTGAGATCCTGAGTGGCACACCGGGCGAAACTCCGGCGCAGGCTCCCGAGCCGACGCCCGAGCCGACGCCGGTCCCTGCCGAAACGGGCGAACCGCCCGCACCTGAGCCGACCGACAGCCGCGCCCGCGACGAACACGGCCGCTTTGTCGGGAAGCCGCAGGGCGAGCAAGAGCCAGCGCCGCCGGCTGGACGACAGGATCACGGCCCAATTCCAATCCAGGCTCTTTTGGACGAGAGGGATAAGCGACAGCGCGCGGAACGGGAGCTGGAGGAGTGGCGCCGACGGGCAACACCGCCTCCCGCCCCACCACAGCGGCCCGATGTGTTCGCCGATCCGGATGGCGCATTCAGCCATATCGAGAAGCAGGTGTCCGAACAGGTCACCCGCGCCCGGCTCGACATGAGCGTCATGCTGGAGCAAGCGAACAAGCCGGATTACGCGGAGAAGGAAGCGGCGTTCATCGAGCAGGTCAAGACCAACCCGGTTTTGTACCAGCAGATGCTCGCCGATCCCCACCCGGCCGGCTTCGCGTACCGCGTCGGCAGCCAAGTCCTCGCCATGCGCGAGATCGGCGACCCGGCCGGCTACCGCCAACGCATTGAGCAGGAGCTGCGTGAGAAGCTGGAGGCCGAGTATGCCGCCAAGTACCAGCAGGTCACGCCGCCGGCTCCGCCACCCGCACCGCTCCCCGCTTTCCCAACGTCCCTGTCAACCGCCCGAGCCGCTGCGCCGCGCTCTCCAGCGCCGGCCTTCAGCGGCCCGCCCCCACTATCCGTGCTCGGCAATCCCGGCCTGAAGATGGGCTGAGCCGAGCACCTGACGGGATACCGCCATGGCTGACACGACAGTCGCCTCCGCTAATGCGGTCGCGCAATGGGACTCCGATTACTTTCTCGAATATATTCGCGGGAACAGGTTCAACCGTTACATGGGGACGGATGCAAATAGCATCATCCACCTCAATGAGACGCTGACCAACAAGCCGGGAACGCAGGTAACCATTCCGCTGATTACCCGGCTCAAGGGCCAGGGCGTCAGTGGAAACAGCGTCCTCGAAGGCCGCGAAGAGCAGCTTTCCAACTACGGCCACAAAATCACGACAAATGTCTTGAGAAACGGCGTCGTCATTGACTGGCTGGAGGAGCAGAAGAGCGAACTCGGCTTGCGCAACGCCGCGAAAGCAGCGTTGAAGATGTGGTCAATGGAAGACCTGCGCGGGGCCAACGGCAACGGTCGCGGCATCATCGACGCCTTCGGTTCGTTCCGCTCCGGCGACACGATCACGAGCTATGCCAACACCAGCGAGGCCACGAAGGACACCTATCTGGCGGCCAACAGCGACCGCTACCTGTTCGGCGCGGCCAAGTCCAACATTGCCAGCAACGACCACAGCGCGGCGCTGGCGAACGTCGACTCGACCAATGACAAGCTGATTTACCAGACCGTCAGTTTGGCGAAGCGGATCGCCAAGACCGCCGATCCTCATATCCGGCCGGTTCGGGTGAGCGAAGACGAGGAATGGTATGTGATGTTCGCGCCGTCGCTGGCGTTCAGAGATTTGAAAACCAGCTTGGCGACCATCAACCAAAACGCACAGGTCCGGGGCGACAACAACCCGCTCTTCAGGGACGGGGATCTGACCTATGACGGCGTGATCATCCGCGAAGTGCCGGAACTGCCGGTGGTGACCGGCGTGGGTGCGTCGAACATCGACGTGGCGGCGTCCTACCTGTGCGGCGCGCAGGCAATCGGCGTGGCTTGGGCACAGCGCCCGGTGTCGAAGACGCAGGAGACGGATTACGAGTTCCGCCACGGCGTGGCAATCCAGGAAATGCGCGGTGTTGAGAAGCTGATTTTCAACTCTAAGCAGCACGGAATTGTGACTCTGTGGACTGCTGCGGTTGGCGATTGAGGGGAGGCGTAGAAAATGGCAACGACCTATACTTCGAACTACGCCGCTAGCACTTACTTCGCGGCTGGGCACGGCTCCGGCAACGACGTCAAGTTCGCCACGGGCTCTTACGCCATCACGGCGGCGCTCGTCATCAACGACGTGTTCCAGATGGTCAAGGTGCCTGCTGGGGCAACCGTCTTCGATGTGCTGGTGGTGGTCCCCGACCTCGACAGCAACGGCACGCCGCTGGTGACGCTGGACGTCGGCTACGGCGGCGATCCGGACTACTGGGTGGCGGCCAGCACGGCGGGCCAAACCGGCGGGTTGTTCCGGGCCACAGCAGCGACCGGTGTGCCGCTGGCGTTCACCGCCGAGGATACCATCGACATCCTGGTGAAGGCCGCCCCGGCGACCAGTGCCACGACCGGAACGCTGTACCTGACGGCCTTCTACTCAATGCCGTAACCACGGAAACACGAAAGCACGGAAGCACGGAAACACGTAACCGTGCTTCCACTTTACGGAGGAAGAGAATGCCAAGCTACAAATGGACCGGATCGAACGAACAAGGGTACGTCACCCTGGGCGGCAAGCGGTTCGAGAAGGACCAGCCGGTTGAGGTCAGTGACGCGTCGCTCGGGGCCAAGCTCGACGGCAACGGCGAGTTTGAAAAGGTCAGCGGCGACAGCGGCCAGCCCGATGCCCCGCTGTGGAGCCCGCCGGGACCGACCGGCATCGGCACGGGGCCGGGCAGCGGCCCGGCGCAAACCACTAATGAAACCCTGGATATGAACCCGAACCCCGACGCCGGTAAGCCGACTGAGGAAGAACTCGCGGCGCAGCAGACGGCGGCTGACGTTGGCCCGGAGGAAGATGTCGCGTTGCCGGAAGGCACCGACGAAGGGCCGAAGCGGCGCGGCAAGGCTCCGAAGGCTGACCAAGCGTAATGACGACTTACACCCTGGCGCAACTGCGCAACCGGGTGCTGGGTAAGCTCGGTGTCCTGTCGGGCACCGAGACTGCCACAGCCGAAGACGCCGCCCTGGTCGAGCAGGTTGCCACCAACGTGCACGCCATGCTGGACCGTGAGGTTTACGTGACGTGGGTGCTCAGCGCGATCCCGGACACCGTATTTGAGCCGCTGACATACATCGTGGCTGCCCGCTGCGCTGACGACTTCGGCCTGCCCGATGCGCGCCGGGCCGAGCTGTGGACGCTGCATGGTGCCGCCCTGGGCGAGATCCGGACGCAGGTCCAGGCGGAAGAGAACAGCGCGCCGATCCGGGCGGAATTCTTCTGATGACCATCACTTTGACCCGCGAGCGGCACAACAGCGTCATGACGGCCGGCGACAGCGAAACCTGTGCAGCCACCGCCACCGACAGCGCCGGGACCGCAATCGACCTGAGCGGGGCCACCATCACCTACCAGCTCACCGATGGGGCGAGCGTGCTGGTTGAGAAGTCCCTGGGCGACGGCATCACCGTCACCGTGGCGGCGTCGGGAACGTTTTCCGTGGCGCTCGATCCGGCCGACACCACCGGCCTGGAGGCCGGCACCTACTGGCATTCCGCCTCGATCACCTCATCCGGCGGCGCCGTTACCACCGTCCTGCGCGGGCGCCTTCGCATCGCCCGGATCACCTCAGCCAGCGGCCGGACCACAGCCGGGACGGCTGCCGAAACCTGGGGCGAGATGGACTCACCCTGGGGGACTTTGTAAGTGGCTGACTGGTTTACTCTGCGGCCGAAGGACACCTTCGGCGATCTGCTCCACCTCGACAACAGCGGCGTCGGGGTCACCAGCAGTCTGAAACGGGTGGAGGACGGCCACGGCGGCGATACCTGCCTGCAACTGTCCAATGACACCCTCAGGGTGGACGGCAACGTCACCGTCACCGGCACCGTGACGGCGGCCGGCTACGGCGCCTCGTCCTTGTATGACGGCACCCTGATCACGGCAACCGGCTCGACAACCGCCGCGACGCTGGCAGCGCGCTTCGCCCGGCACTATTACATTGAGGATTTCGGCGGGGTCGGGGACGGCTCGACCGACAACACGGCAGCCTTCACGGCGGCGTTTGCGGCGCTCGGGGCTGACGGCGGCACGATCTGGCTGAGCCAGGGCGGTACGTATTATGTCGCAACCAGCTTCACGATCCCGGTTCGCTGCCAGCTCAGAGGCCACTTCATCAAACCGGGGTCGGGCGCCTCGCCGATCCTGGAGCCGTATTCAACACGCGGTTCCACCATCAAACTCAACCCGGCCGCCACGATCACGGTTGCCAGCCTGAGCGGGTTCGACGGGATCACTATCGTCAACTCAGCGCTCACCATCCCGTTCACTCAGGGTAACGCCGCGACGCAGGTTGCGGCCTTCAGCGGCACGGCGGTCAGCATCACGGGCAAGGATGTGACGCTCCGGAACTCGCTGATCCTGGGCTTTGCTAAGGCGGTGTTCAGTTTCGGCGCGCAGCGGTTCGTGATCGACAATGTCCTGGTGGACTGCACCGCCGGGTTCGACCTGACCGCGACCTACGACATTGGCCGTATCAGCAACTGCCATTGCTATCCCTACCTCACGGCCGAGAATGTCTGGTCCGCCGCTGACCCCACCATCATCACGCGCACGGGCATTGCGTACCGCATGGCCGACGTGGGCGATTGGAACAAGCTGACCAATTGTTTCAGCTATGGCTACGCCTGCGGCTATGAGATCGATACCGCCGACGATTGCCAGCTCGTGAGCTGCTCCGCCGACTACAACGCCGCGATTGCGTCCAGCTCGATAGGCTTCCGGATCAAGGGCACGGCCAAGAGGACGGCATTGATCGGCTGTCAGGCGGCGGCGCAGAACGACGGCATTTATATCGACACGACTGGCGGAGCAACAACGCGCGTCCTTGGCTGCTCGTTCTGGAGCAACGATCAGAGCGCTGTCAACGTCATCAACGGCAAGGCGCAAATCATTGGTTCGTCGTTCTCGGCATCACCCTACGGCATTCTGGCTGGGGTTGCGGCAGACGAACTGATCATCACCGGCAACTACTTCGAAACCTGCGCAACGTCTCCGATCAGCCTGCCAACTGCGGTCAGGGTAACGGCTCGAGTGCGCGACAACGTTTTCTCGGGCTGCACCGACACGGTCGGCGATACCAACGTGGCGATGCGCGGCATTGTCGGCACCACAGCCGCCCTGATTATCGACGGCGCGGCGTCCAACAACAAAATCATCGACTGGCAGACAGCCGGGGTTACGCGCTGGAAGTTGTACACCAACGGCACGGCGGAGAGCGGCAGCAACGTCGGCAGCGATTTTGCGATCAACCGCTACAACGACGCCGGAACCTTCCAGAACACGCCGTTCCTGCTCGAGCGGTCAACCGGAAACCTCGGCATCAACGGGTCGTCGTTTGGCTCCGGCGTCAAGGTGCTGTTCATCGGCAACGGCACGGCGCCAAGTGGCAGCCCGACAGCCGGGGGTATTCTGTACGTCGAGAGCGGTAATTTACGCTTCAAGGGCTCAAGTGGTACAGTGACTACGATTGCCCTAGCGTGAGAACTGTCATGTCCCCAAAAAGCCGGATCGCTTCAAGTATCGAGGAAGCATATGCCCTGTATCAGAGCGGGGCTTCTCTCGTTGAAGTTGGTGATAAATACGGATTATGCATGGGAGCGGTGCGCAGACAGTTCATCCGCCATGGTCTTGTTTTGCGCACCAAGCAGGAACAGCAGGCATTGCCCCATGTGAAAGAAGCAAACCGCGCCGGTCACGTCGGGCGCAGGCCATCAACGGCGACCGAATTCAAACCCGGCCTGGTCCCTCATAATCATTCGGGCGTCAGCACAGATCTGGTTGTTGAACTTTACAGGGCCGGGAAGACTGCCGCGGCTATCGGCGCCGAGGTGGGGCTGAGCAAGCCGGTGGTGCTCAAGCGGCTGGAAGCTGCAGGGGTGGAACGGCGCTCGTCGGTTGAGATGCTGCGGGCGCGCAATGCTGACGGCCATCGCGAAAACCGTCCGAACTGGAAGGGCGGCATTACCTGTCTGCAAACGGTCTTGCGCAACAGCGCGGAATACGACCAATGGCGCGCGGCCGTGATAGAACGGGATGATTACACCTGTCAAGTCACCGGCCAGCGGGGCGGGCGTCTTCAGGTCCATCATCTCGGCGTGTCCTTCTCGACACTGCTGCGGCGGGCCGTGAAGGATTTGGGGATTGCCGAGGTTGTTCCGGAACATTATCCCGCGATCCTCAAAGCGGTGATGGCCGGGCACACTCCGGCTATGGGCGTCACTTTGACCAGACAGGCTCATAAGGACGTTCACGCGGGTCTGATCTTTATTCCCGGCGACATCAAGCGGCGGCAGAGGCGGGGCACAAATCGTAACCGCTGGGCTGAAGCGAAGAAAGCCGGGACCGTGACCACCATCGGCCCGGCTTGAGGAGCGTCTCCGCATGACCGACGACGCCCACTACCTCATCCCGGCCGCCATGTTGCACGGGCTGCTGGCCTACCTCGGCCGCCGGCCCTACGGCGAGGTGGCGCAGGCCATGCGGGCGCTGGAGGCGCTGCAACTGGCTCCCGGTTCCGCCTCGGACCCCGATCAAGCCTCCCCGCCCGAGGAGGTGCCCTGATGGATCTCCAGATAGGCAAGATGTCCTACCGGCTGCGCAGCCTGCCGGCCAGCGCGCAGAGAGTTGTCAATTTATTCGCGGAGCAGGAGCCGGCCGACGCGCGCGCGCCGATCATCCTCAAGTCCACCGCCGGGCTGCGGTCCTGGGCGACGGTCGGCGACGGGCCGATCCGCGGCATGATCGTGATGAGCGACACGCTATACGTCGTCTCCGGCCAAGCGGTCTACAGCGTCACCGCCAGCGGCGTGGCAACCAGCCTGGGCGCGATCCCCGGAGCAGATCCGGTGACGCTGGCGACCAACGGGACGCAGATCATCGTTGTCACCAACCCCAACGCCTACATCGTCACATCCGCAAGCGTGGCGAGCCTGTCCGACACCGACTTTCCCGGCGCCGGGTCGGTCGATTACCTCGACGGCTACGGCATTTTTAATGAACCCAACAGCGGGAAATTCTATGTCACGTCGCTGCTCGATTTCAGCAGCGTCGATGCTCTGGACTTCGCCAGCGCCGAGAGCAGCCCGGACAACATCGTCCGCGTGCTGGTCGATCACCGCGAACTGTGGCTGTTCGGCAGCCATTCGGTGGAAATCTGGGTCAACACGGGCGCCAGTCCGTTCCCCTTCGAGCGGCAACCGGGCAGCATCATGGAGATTGGCTGTCTGGCGCCGCTGTCCTGCTGCAAATTGGACAACACGGTCATGTGGCTGGCCGACGATGGGATCGTCTACCGGGCGCAGGGCTACGCGCCGAGCCGCATTTCCACGCATGCCATCGAGGAGGCGATAGCCGACGCTGATCCGACCGACGCGGCGGCGGCTCGGGCATCGGCGTTCACGCAGGACGGACACGCCTTCTATTGCCTGTCGATCCCGAATACGGGAACGTTCGTCTATGACGCGGCGACCCAGCTCTGGCACGAGCGCGGCTCCTGGAACCGCACGACATGGCGGGCCGGCTGCGTCGTGCGCTGCTACGGCATGCTGCTGGGCGGCGACGACACCACGGGTGCTGTCTACGAGCTGGACCCGCAGACCTATACCGAGGGCGGTGATCCGCATATCCGCCTGATCGACAGCCCGCCGATCCATGCCAGAGGCGCCTGGGCATTCCAGAGCCGGCTGGAAGTGCTGATGGAGACTGGCGTCGGGACAAGTACCGGACAGGGCAGCGCACCGCTCGCCATGCTCCAGGTGTCCGATGACGGCGGGCGCACCTATGGCAATGAGCGGACCTGCACCATCGGCGCTATCGGCAGCTTCCAGGCGCGGGCGAAGTGGGATCGCCTGGGCCGGTTCCGCGAGCGCGTCCTGCGTGTCAGCGTCAGCGATCCGGTGCCGGTCACGATCTTTGGCGCCACCGCTGAAATCGTCGGCGGAACGCTGTGAGCACCATCCTGATCCCGCCGCCGAGGGTGCCGCTGACGGATGGCCGGGGCAGCGTCACGCTCGCGTGGTACCAGTTCTTCGCGCAGTTCGGCCAGCAGATGCAAGACGCCGTCGATACCGGCGCCGCGACATCGGCAAGCCTGGGCACACAAGTCGCAGCCCTTCAGGCGGCCGACGATGATCTGTTCATTGATGACGCCATGACGCCGGATCGCGGCAGTGAGGTTGCTGCCCTAACGGGCCGCGTCCGGGGCCTGGAAACCGACATATCATCTATGCCCGACCGGGGCAGCGAGATCCAGACGCTGGCGGCCCGGCTGACGGCGCTGGAAACCGACGTTGCCACGATCCCCGACCGGGCCGCCGAGCTGGAGGCGATCCGTCGGCGGGTGCGGGATCTGGAAATCGACATCGCGACGAGAGGATTTTAAGCCATGGCGAGAGTTGCAAAGCGACTGATCGCGGGCTCGCAGCTCACGACATCGGCCGCGACCTATTACACAGCACCCGCGTTGACGCAGTGCATCATTCGCAAGCTGACATTCGTGAACACCACGGGCGGCGCCGTGACGGTGACAGCGCACCTGATCACGTCGGGCGGCAGTGCATCGGCCAGCAACACCATTGCCAGCGCCAAGAGTCTGGCCGGCGGCGAGGCGTGGAGCAGTCCCGATGCCGAGGGGCAGGTGCTGGAGGCCGGCGGTTTTATCCAGGCGCTGGCGTCGGCGGGCACCTCGATCACCGTCATTGGTTCGGGGATCGAAATTACGTGACCGAAGATCAGGCAAGGCAAAAATGGTGCCCGTTCTCGGTGGTTCGGGACAAGGACGCCGGCACCGCGACCAATCGATTTACCGGCCGCGACGACCAATGCCGCTGCATTGCGACGGGCTGCATGGCATGGAGGGGCACGGCGCAGAGCGGGCGCTGTGGGCTGGCTTCAGACAAGGATGCTCCGTGAGACACTTCCAACACTTGGCCAGCGGCCTGGACGTGCAGCCGCTCCTGCATGCGATCCAGCGGCAGCCGGACATCTGGAACGGGCACAAGTTCCGCCGGACCTACGAGCGCACGCCGCACGGCGCCGTCGATGACATCTGGCTGCGCTACAGCCCGGATGCGGCCGGTTTTGACGAGGTGCTGCAGGACACGGCGCCGATCTGGCACCCGGAGGCGCAGGCGCTGCCGCAGGCCCGCCCGCTGGTTTTGTCTGTCATGGGCTACCTGGGCGCCTATTCGCTGGAACGGCTACTGGTGACGCGGCTGGCGCCTGGCAGGAGCATCCTGCCGCATGCCGATACTGACGGCGCTTACGGCAACATGCCGGACATCGCGCGTTACCATGTGGTGCTGCAAGGTCTGCCGGGCTCGCTGTTCCATTGCGGCGAAGAAACCGTGCAGATGCAGACCGGCGAGCTGTGGTGGTTCAATGCCTACACGAGTCACGCGGTCGACAATCGATCCGCCGACGACCGGATACACATGCTAGTGGATTGCCGCATTTGGACATGATCGCGATTGCCGCTGAGCCGTGGGAAGACTGCCGCGACGAGGTCATGGCCTACTGGCCGGCGCACTGGGAAGAGGTCGCGCTCGATAAGGACCGGGTGCCGCTCGATCCCAACGTCGCGGACTATGACGCCAAGGCGCTCGCCGGATCGCTCCACGTCGTCACCGTCCGGCGGGCCGGCGAGCTGGTCGGCTACCACATCACCATCGTCAGCCCGCATCTGCATTACCGCTCGACGCTGTGTGGCTTCGTCGACGTGTACTGGCTGCGGCCGGACTGCCGGCAGGGCTGGACTGGCGTCAACCTGTTCCGCGAAGTCGAGCGCTCACTGACGGCGCGCGGCGTGGTTAAGGTCTACTCCGGCACGAAGAGGCATCTGGACGCCGGCGCGATCTTCGAACACCTCGGCTGGACCGAGGCCGAGCGGCTGTATTCGAAAACACTGGTGAGGGACTGAAACCATGGTCGCAGCAGCAATTGCGGCATCGGCTGTTGTCGGCGCCGGGGCGAGTATCGCGGCCAGTAAATCGGCCAGCAGCGCCGCCAAGAAAAGCGCGCAGGTTGCGTCAGATACCGCCGCAAGTGACCGCGAGCTGCAATGGGACATGTATAACCAGCAGCGCGAGGATTTTGATAAATACTACGGCAAAGGCCGCGACGACCTCGGCGCCGGCTACAATCTCGCGACCGGCACGCTTCAGCCCTATACGCAGTACGGCGGGGCCGCCACTGGCCGGCTGGCGGCGCTGTCGGGACTCAACGGCGGCAATGAGCAGGCGTTCGCGCTGGCGCAAGATCCGGGATATCAATTCCGCATGAACCAGGGCGTTACCGCGCTCGACCGCTCGGCGGCGAGCCGGGGCCTGCTGCTGAGCGGTGGGCAGACCAAGGCGCTCAACGATTACGGCCAGGGCATGGCGTCGAGCGAACTGGGCAATGCCTACAACCGGGTGGCCGGCATCGCCGACGCGGCGCGCGGGGCGGCGGGCAATCTCGCGACGCTCCAGAGCGGGCGCGGCACGGCGCTGGCTAATCTGGCGACCGGGCAGGCGACGCAGAACGCCGGCCTGATGACGAACACGACCAACGCCTTGACGAATATCAACCAGAACGCCGCGCAACAGCAGATCGCGGCACAGCAGGCCATCGGGCAGGCCAGGGGCAGCGCCTACACCGGCGCGGCAAATGCGGTGAACAGCGGCGTGTCCAATGGGCTGTTCTACTACGGGCTGAAGAACGGGATGTTCGGCAATATGTCCGGGGCGGGGGGCCAGCAGTGAGCAACAGCATTCAGTACCTCGACCTGCCCGGCATCTTCGGCGCCATCCAACAAATCCAGGGCGGCCAGCAGCGGAACCGGCTGCTCGACCTCCAGATGCAGGAGGCGCAGCGCAAGTTGGAACTGGAGAAGACGCAGGGCACAACGCTCTCGACGCTGTTCGGCGGGGCCGATCCCGCGACCGGCATCAACTGGAGCGGCGGACGGCCCGGTTTGACGCCGACCGAGCAAAACAACATGATCGCGAGCGCCTTTCCCAAGGAATTTGCCGAAGCGAAAATCAAGCAGCTCTATCCAACGCCGGAAAAGCCCTTCGCGGTCGGCAACAATGTCTACGACCCGCAAGCCAAGACCTTCACGCAGGGACCGTCGAATTTCAGCGTGGCGCCGCTGCCGGGGCAGGCTGCGCCGGGCGACTCTCTGAGGACGGCGGCGCCGCCGCCGCAGCCAGGACCGGGACCGACGCCGCAGCGGCCAACCATCGCGACCGGGCCGGGGAAAACCGTCGAGGGCGAGGTCTCGGACCAAGCGGAGCTTGGCCGACTGCCGGCGATCTACGCGCCGCATATCGCGGATGCGGCGGCGGTCTATGGCGTCGATGCCACGGTGCTGGGCAATATGCTGCTGACGGAAACCGCGCCCGGCGGCAAGATGACCAGCCCGAAGGGCGCGCGCGGCGTCGGCCAGTTCATGCCGGGGACGGCACAGCAGTACAAGGTCGATGTCAACGATCCCAAGTCGTCGATCGATGGCATGGGCAAGATGATGCAGTCCCTGCTCAAGAAATACGGCGGCGATTACCGGCTGGCGGTCGGCGCCTACAACTGGGGTGAAGGCAACGTCGACCAGTGGCTCAAGGATGGCGGCGACCCGGCCAAGGTGCCCAAAGAGACGATGGACTATGTCCGGAAGACGGTCGGGTTGCAGACGGCCGGGCCGAATGACCAGACCGGGTTCGATCATCCCGGCACCGCGAAGCCGGGCAATTCGCCGGGGCAGCAGCCCTCGGATCGGCCCATCGGGCCGACCGATACCGCGCCGCAGTATCCGGCGGGCGCGGTGGGGTTCCTGCGCGACGACAAGAACGGCCAGTATGTCCAGGGCGGCAAGGCCGGCTACGGTGTGCTGGTCGACAAGGACGGCAAGCCGATCGGAACGGCGCCGCTGCCGGGGCAGGAAAAGGGCGAGGGCGGTGCGTTCGCCGGCAATGCCGCCGAGATCCAGGGCGTCAACGAGATGATCCGGGCCGGTCTGATCACCAGGGAGCAGGGTGCGCAATGGCTGGCCGGCAAGGGCGTCACCGGCCCGAACGGCTCGTACGATTTCATCACGCCGCGCGTTCTGCCGGGCGGTGGACTCGCTGCGGGCTCGGCAGCGTCTCCGGCCGCCACAGGCACGGCCGCGACGCCGGGCGTGACCAATGCAAGACCCGGCGTCCAGACGCCGAACAATGAGCAAACGCTGTCGCACGGCTACGCCAACCGCATGAGCGCATCGAATGGCATCTTCGATCAGCTCGACGCCAAGGGCTGGAAAGGGCCGGGCTTCCTGGAGCGGAACGTCGGCAACCTGCCCGGCGGCAATTACGCCATGTCGGCCGAGTACCAGCAGTTCGATCAGGCGCAGCGCGACTTCATCAACGCCCAGCTCCGCCGGGAGTCTGGCGCGTCAATCTCGCCGGCCGAGTTTGAAAACGCCAACAAGCAATATTTCCCGCAGCCGGGCGATGGCCCCGAGGTGCTGGCGCAGAAGCGGGCGGCGCGCGAGCGGGCGGTCAGCAACATGCGCGAGGCCAGCGGGCCGCTCAACAAGCCGGAGGATGGCAAAGACAAGAAGCCCGATCCGCTGGGTATCCGCTGATGCCGACGCTGGCGGAAGTGCGGGCGCAGTACCCGCAGTACAGCGACATGTCCGACGCCGATCTGGCCGGAGCGCTGCACAGCAAGTTCTATAGCGACATGCCGCGCGAACAGTTCGATGCGAAGATCGGTTTCAAGTCCATCGACCGGAAGACCGGGGCGCCGGTCGGCGTCCGCGCGGCGGTCGGGGCGGCGGAGACCGACAAAGACCGGCTGGCGACGATCCGGCAGACCTATCCCGACGCGCAGCCCTATGAGAACGGTAATTTCGTCTACACAGACCCGCGCACCGGGCGGCCGACGCTCTACAATGAAGAAAACCCGCGCGTGCTCGGCATCCCGATCCCGACCATGGGCGACGTGATTTCGGTCGGGCCGGAGATATCCGAGATGCTCGGCGGCACGGCGGGCGGGCTGATAGCTTCTCCGACTGGCCCTGTTGGCACGGCTGCCGGCGTCGGCCTGGGCGCAGCGGCGGGGCGCGAGACTTACGGCCAACTGTCCCATTACCTGCTCGGCACTCAAGACACGCGCAGCCTGCCCGAACACGCCGCCGACACTGCGGTTACGGCGGGCGTCAATGCGGTGGCTCCGGCGGCGGCGGACACGCTGATCAATGCCGGCAAGGCGGTGCTCGGGCCGGTCAAGACAGACGTGGTGCAGGCGTTCAACCGGCTCGGCATCAAGCCGATGGCGGGCGCGATCACCGGGAACCGCAGCGTTCAGACCGCCGAGCAGGGGTTGTCGAATACGCTCGGCGGCGCCGCTCCCATTGACGAGGCGGTCAAGGATACGGTCGGGCAGACCGACGCGGCGGCGCAGAAGATCGCGCAGCAGTTCTCGCCGGGCGGCGTGCAGACCGTCGAGGAAGTCGGCGGCACCGTGCGGCAGGGTGCCAAGGATGCCGCCGAGCGCTTCGAGCAGCGGGCGGAAACGCTCTATCAGCGCGTCGGACAACTGATCAGCCCCAGCACACCGGCAGCCATCCCGAGCGCCTCGGCGCTGAAGGCAGACTTGCAGGCGCAAGTCGCTAAGGCGCCCGAAAGCCTGGGGCCGGTGCTCAACCCGATCATCGAGCGGATAGGCAGGTTGGAGACGGATGCCGCAGCCGGGATGCCGTTCGATGCGCTGCGACAGGTCCGGAGCACCATCGGGCGCGAGCTGGCCGACCCGGTGCTTGTGGGCGGTACCGGCGCGCAGAAGGACGCGCTGCGGGCGCTGTACGGCAAGCTGACGGAAGACATGTTTGCCACGGCGCGGGCCGCCGGACCCGACGCCGAGCGGGCGCTGACGGTGGCGGATCGCTACTTCCGTTTCAATATGGGCCAGAACATACCGACGCTGGAGAAGATCACCAAGGCCGGGACGGATGGCGAGGTGCTAGCGCTGGCGCTGCGCGGATCGGAACGCGGCGGCCAGCAGATCATGAAGACCCGGCGCAACCTCCAGCCCGAGGAATGGGACGCCGTCGCCGGCACCGTGCTGGGGCGTCTGGGCCGCGCCACGCCGGGCCAGCAGGGCGCGTCTGAGCTGGGCCAGGAGGCGGCTGACTTCAGCATCAACACCTTCCTGACCAACTGGTCGAAGCTGTCCGTCGAGGCCAAGCAGGCGCTATTCGGCGGCACGCGGTACAAGGATCTGGCCGGGCCGCTCAACGATCTGGTCAAGGTGATCGGCGCGCTGAAGGACACCGCCAAGCTGGCGAACACCAGCGGCACGGCGCGCAGCATGGGCGTACAGGGCGCGATCAATTCGGCGGGAACGGTGGGCGGCGCCACGATCGGAGCGCTCTCCGGCGGCGACGTGGAGAGCGCGGGGAAAGGCAGCGCAATCGGGCTTCTCTTTTCGACCGTGGGCGCCCGTCAGGCGGCCAAGCTGATCACCAGCCCGGCATTCGTCAACTGGCTCGCCCGCACCGCGCGCTCGACGCAGTCCAATCCGGCATCGCTTACGAGCGCGCTGGCGCGGCTGCCCGGCATTGCCAACGTCGAGCCGGGGCTGCGCGACGCCATCGAGCAGTACATGAACAGTGTCGGCGCTACGCAATCCAGCCCGCCGCCTTCGCGATGAAGATGCCGACGCCGATGCCCGCGGCTTGGCCAAGGCAGCGCACTGCGCGGCAAAGCAAGGATGGAGGGCGGTTCTTCGGAGCCGCCCTTCTTATTTAGGGGATAAGAAATGACGCGCTTCACGATGCCGCTTGAGACAGTGTCAGACGCCAGCGGCAATCCTGGGAACGGCTGGAAACTTGCGTTTTACGTGAGCGGCACGACCACGCCGGCGACGACCTATTCCAACGCGGCGTTGAGCACACCCAATTCCAACCCTGTGATAGCGAACGCCAATGGGCGCTTTTCCGACATCTTCCTGACCCCCAGCGTCTCTTACAAAGTGATATTACTGAATGCTTCGGACGTCGTTCAGTGGACGGCCGACCCGATCAGCAGCACCGCTCTGGCAACCGCGGATCTTGCCGGGCTGGTCAAGGCGTCGAGCCTGTCGAGCAACGGCGCCGACCTCCAGGCGATCATGGACAAGCTGGCGGGCACCGTAAACGCCGCCAGCATCAGCAATACGGTCAGCGACCAGCAGGCGATTACCGACAAGCTCGACTTCCTGCAAACCGGCACGGGCGCCGTGACCCGCTCGCTGGGAGCAAAGCTGCGCGATGTGGTGAGCATCAAGGACTTCGGCGCGGCGTGCGACGGCACCACCGACGACACGGCGGCCTGGAATGCGGCGCTGGCGACCGGCCGCGACATCTCCTTCCCGGCATCGCAGTCGCGCATCACCGGCAAGCTCTCGTACTCGTCGACCTGGGGCCAGAGGATCATCGGAGACGGCAATTACACCAGCATCTTCGTGATCGATAGCGGCTTCAATTTGGCGGCGACGGCAGTTATCCAGTTCGGCGGCACCGGGCAGCAACTGGTCGGCATTGGCGTCAGTTGCGCCCAGACCTCGACTGCGGTGCGGGGGAACCTCCGGCAGTACCCGTGGATCGTCCGCTCGAATGCCCACCCCTCGACGACGATCCGCGACGTCTGGATCAACGCAAGCTGGAACGGCATCCTGCTGGAAGGCAACTGCGGCCAGTCAATGCTCGAACACATCCGGATCGGGGGCTTTAACATCGACATTTATATTGATGGCGCGCTCGATACCGTGCGGTTGGATCACTACCATTCCTGGCCGTTCGATTTTCCGGGCGACGCCAACCTGATGAGCGTCTACGAGGACGGCACGCGGGTCGCGCTGACGGTCGGGCGCTGCGACGACCTATGCGCCGGCTCGATCCTGAGTTACCACGGCAAGGTGCAATTCGGCGACCTGGGCAACGGCGTGCCGTTCGGCACCATCGCGCGGCTGGGCCTGGACGGCAAGACGGCCAGGATCGAGATGAGTGGCGGCCGGGTCACCCTCGCCAGCGCCTATGGGAGTGGCGGCGACCTGGTTGATTACAAGATCCAGGTGTCCGGCAACTCGGCGCTGACCATCGCGGCCTTCTGGACGCTCGTGATCGGCCCGACGACGCCTGACTCGTGGGTTTCCGTGATCGGAGCGCAGGCGCACCTGGCAATTGGCGAGTGGTGGTGCGAGTTCCAGGGCGACGCCCGGATCGCCACGGTCGACACCAGCGGCTACCTGACGATTTTGGGCGGGACCTTCGTGCAGCTCGACGCCACGGCCAGGACCCAGCCGGTTATCCACCAGATTAGCGGCCGGCTGGCGATGACCGGCTGTCGGCTGGTGGCGCTGGGCGGCGGCACCGGCAACTTCGTCTTCATCACTGTCGATGACAAGCACGTTGTGACGGGCAACGACTTCGGCGGCTTCGGCTTGGCCGCGCCGGGCGACAACACGCTCGGCTGCTACGGGCCAAATACCGGCCTGCCGGCGGCATCGGCCGGCGCCATCGATTATAGTTACATCAAGCGGCGGCACTTCACCGGCTCGCTGTCGGGCGGCGGGGCGGCGACCATCGCGCACGCTGTGACCAACCTGCATACCCGCATGGTCGATATCATCGCCGTCTATGTCGGCGGCAGCGGCGAGCGCATTCCGATGACGGTCGCGAGCGTGGACAGCACCAACATCACGCTGTCGGGCGGTGGCGCCGCGGCGGTCTACCATGTCTGGGTCAGCCACGGTTAGGGCAACGCTGCTGGCGCTGGTCCTGCTGGCCGGCTGCGCCGTCGAGGGGAGGGTCGTGGAGATGCCGCAGAG